>Ga0310694_10003871_pt1 | contig 14595 bp, 9 predicted proteins | sample 174DNAGHGhighgp2_FD_203884 | JGI IMG/M metagenome (GOLD analysis project Ga0310694, IMG submission 203884) | Sheep rumen microbial communities from Palmerston North, Manawatu-Wanganui, New Zealand - 1742 DNA GHGhigh gp2 (v2) (version 2) | ecosystem: Host-associated > Mammals > Digestive system >... | reverse complement strand
GAAGGATTATTACGTGCCAGTATCGTAAACAAAGAACCGCCGTATGCGGAACCGCATGTACGGTGGTGTGAGAGGTCGGAAAACGAAAGTAGGAAGAAAACTACTTTGTTTTCCTCCTACTCGATTAAAAAAGAAACGAACTCCGCGTTCAGGTGCGTCTCGTCGTATTCGGACAACTCCCACTCGTAGCTGAATATCTCACCTGTGTCCTTGTCCAGCCACTTGCGCTTGCGCACATGGAAATAGGTAGCACGGCCTCGGATGGGAAAGTTCTGAATAGTATGGTACTCCCCAAAACCATGTGAGATGACGGAAGAGTTCTTCTTGTCCTCACGCATCTGGACCTTCTTCTCGTCGAGCCATATGTCAAAACGAGTATCGGTTTTCTCAAACTTGGCAACATCAAAATTGTCTATCAGCACATCGGGAAGAATGGCACGCAGCAGTTGGGTATGATTCATGATGCAAAGGTACAACTTTATTCTTGATTAGCCAAGCTTTACCAACCGGGTAAATCCGCTGAGCCAGAACCATCCCATGGTGCACTTCCCCTTGGCAGCCCATCCCTTCATGGTCTTGTGCTGCTTCTCCCGCTTGATGTGGCATGATACCAGAGGAGTGGAGACGATGATGGATATGCCCGTGCACTTGCCAAGAGCGCAAGTCTGGAGGAAGAGCAACAGATGCAGTCCAACCTGAGCCTGACGCTCCACGAAGCGGTTGTATGAGACGGTATGCGGGAAGTCCTTCCTCATATGCTGGCAGACGTAGCCAAGGTAGAATGATTTCAGGTCACGGAAATGGTGCGTATGGAACAACAACAGTATGGTCATTATCTCACTGTCGGACATGCGGCTCGGACGGTTGCGATGGCGCTTGCCGGGGGCCTGAATAGTATGTTTTTTCAACTCTGGGGCGAAATATTTGCAGAATTCGTCGAGAATACAGAAAATTTCTATTAAATTTGCAGTTGTCATGGGAATGGGTGTTTGTTCATAACTATTTGATTATCACCTATAAAGTTACTAAAAATATTCCATTCCCACAACTTTTTAGGAACTTTTCTAACATCGAACTTACGTTAATATAGAATTGAAACTTCTCTTGCTCCTCAGGATGATGTTGTCCATCGGCGCTGTAATCGTACTAATATAGTAGGAATAATCAGAAAGAGGGCTAAAACTCAAACAGTACTTTGGCATTTATTTGTCTTCCCGTGAGGTAGTTTGGCACAGCATATTGCTGGTTGGTAACGTCGGTTACCCAATAATAACTATTCACGTTGCTGATGCCGAAGAGGTTGAGACAGTCCACCCCGAGCCAGATGTTCTTGAAGATGGTCTTCTTGGTACGTTTCTCGTTGTCAAGCAAAAGATAGCTCATACCGATGTCGGCACGCTTGTAGGCAGGGGCACGGAAAGAGTGGGAATCAAGCTCTTGGTGAGGGGCAAAGAATGGTAGTCCATCTGCAAATGCTAACTTGAGTGACATCAAAAAACGTTTGGTGCCAGGGAAATAGTCGGTAAAGAAGAGATTGATGGAATAGCGCTGGTCGGTGGGCATGGGTACGGTGTTGCCGTTGAGCTTCATCTTCGTGTCCATCACGGAGAAACTTACCCATGAGTCGGTTCCTGGCACAAACTCACCATAGAGCTTGAGGTCTATACCTGCTGCATGACCCTTGCACTCGTTGTTTCCGTAATAAACCACCTTGACATTGCTCACACTGTAAGGCACAACGTTTGACAATGCCTTGTAATATGCTTCGGCTGAAAACTTAAACGGACGGTTGTTCATGTTGAAACGATAGTCCATGCCGGCAATAAACTGGATTGAACGTTGGCTCTTGATCTTCTTGTTTAACGTGGCATACGTGATGTTGTTGACGGTGGATGTGTCACGCAGCTCCTTGAAGAATGGGGCTTGGTAATATAATCCCGTGGCAATCCTGAAGGTCATGTTCTGATTGAAGGAAGGAATGATGCCCAACGACACGCGGGGACTGACGATAGACTCTTTGTTGAAGTTCCACTGACTGAATCGTATGCCATAGTTGAGGGTAAAAAGGGTAGGGGGTATCTCGCCCTCACCGTTCTCGTCTGCCTCCTGTCCGCCGATGCTGAAACGATACGTGTCTTGTGCGTATGCCTCGATACGGTTGGCTTTGAGTTCATTGGTGGCTTTCAACGAATAGATCATGTACAGGTCTTTGCCAGTATGGGGAACGGTATAACCGCTGGAATCACGCATCTCGTATTCCACACTGTTCTCCTTGATATGTTCCATCTTAAAGGTGAACCCCGTTTCAAAGGCGTGCTTCTTGGTCTTGTGCTTGAAGATTGCCTTGATGCTTTTCACGTCGGCTTCCAAGTAGTTTCGTGCATGTTCAAAGAATGTTCCTACACCTAAGTTCTCACTGGTTTCTGTTTGCGTAAGCCAATATTGTCCTTGAATGTCAAACTTTTCTTGCTCCTTGGTATAGAAGGCTGAGCCAAGGAGGGAGAGGGAGGTGCTTTTGGTGAAGTGGCGCGTGATGCCCAGCGTACCGAAGAAGGTACGGAAGAGGTCTTTCTCCTGTCCGTCGAAATACACCTTGAATGATTTCACGTCTTTTGCCGTACCAAAGGAGGTCTCACGGTCTTTGGGATTGAAGTTGTAGTGATTTTCAGAGATGTTGCCGATGAAGTCAATCTGCCACCGTTCATTGGGCTTGTAATTGAAGTATGTCTGGTAATCGAGGAAGTTGGGCTTGTATTCTCCCGTTGTCTGTAACGACCCTAACAAATACCTGGTGGTCTTGTATCGGATGCCATTGAGCCACGACAGCTTCTTGTTGCCTAAGCCTGCGTATGCACTTCCGCCTAACAGACTTGCCGTGACAGAGCCTTCGGCAATGGTTTTCTTGGCAGCGGTAGGGGTAAGCGTCTTATAGGTGATGTCGAGGGCGGAAGACATCTTGTCGCCGTATTTGGCTTCAAATCCTCCTGTCGAGAATCCTATCTTCTCTACCATGTCGGAATTGATGATGGACAATCCTTCTTGCTGGCCAGAACGGACAAGGAACGGACGGAAGACCTCTACATTGTTGATATATACGCTGTTCTCGTCGAACGAGCCGCCTCTGACATTGTATTGGGATGACAGCTCGTTGTGGGTGGAAACGCCTGCCTGCATCTGTATCATTTCTTCCACCGCATTGCCCGTGGTGGAAGGCATGTGCTTGATGTCTTCCTTCTTGAGCTCTTGCGTCTGTCCTGTCTGTCGTTTCATCTCTTTTACCTCAACTTGGTTCAGGGTGTAGTCGTCTTCAAAGAGAATGATTTGCAACGTTTGCTTGCCACGGGGATTTCGCAAGACTCGTGTCTTGCTCTTATATCCAATCATGGAAAATGTCACCTCCACGCTGTCTGCCGATTCCAATTGTAAGCTGTATTCACCCTTGAGTGACGTGAGAGCAAACTTCTGCTGCTTCACCACGGAAACAGAAGCCAACTCAATGGGGTTGAGGTTTTCGTCTGTCACTCTGCCCTGTAAGGTGAATGATTGTGCGCTCGCCTCCGAGATGAAAGCGAGGAAGAATATGATTAGATAGATGATTTTTCTCTTCATATATACTGACAAACGTAAAAAATACGTGATTATTGTATCATGATTTTCAAATAATTGTTGTCAATCTTTTGGTCATATCACTTCTCTTTTGTATTTTTGTCAACAAAAATAAACATTCTTTTTTTAATGATGAGAAAATTTCTTTTTACTGGGTTGTTGCTTTTATGTACTATTGCGTCTGTGGCTGATGATATTCCTGCTTTTCCTGGAGCAGAGGGACACGGCAGATTTGTCACGGGAGGACGTGGCGGTGAGGTGAGACACGTGACCACTCTGGCTGATGATGGCAAGGTTACTACCAAAGGCACGTTGCGCTGGGCTGTGAGTGGGTCGGCGAAGAAAATCGTGGTGTTTGACGTGGGGGGTGTGATTGCCCTGACGAAAGACTTGGACATTGGCGACAATACAACCATCGCGGGGCAAACGGCTCCTGCGCCTGGTATCACGTTGAGATATTACACCGTCAAGGCTGGGGGTAACAATATCATCCGTTTTATCCGTATCCGTCGTGGAGAGGAAAAGGATGTGAACGAAGGGGCTGATGCTATCTGGCAACGACAGAAGACGGGCATCATCATCGACCATTGCTCTTTCTCGTGGAGTATAGACGAGGTGGCATCATTCTACGACAATAATAACTTTACGATGCAATGGTGTACCATCGGTGAGAGCTTGAACAATGCTGGTCACAACAAGGGAGCGCACGGATACGGTGGTATCTGGGGAGGAAAACTTGCCTCTTTCCATCATAACCTGATTGTTCATGTGAGCAACCGCTCGCCTCGTTTCAATGGGGCTCGCTACAACTGGGAGGGATTTACCAATAATGCACAATACAATGAATACCAATGGGAGAATGCCGTGCAGGCTGAAAACGTGGATTTCCGTAATTGCGTGGTTTATAATTGTGGCAATGGATGCTATGGCGGTCCTGGTGGTGGACAGGTGAATATGGTAAACAATTATTTCAAGTCGGGACCAGCTGGAAAAACTTCTCGCCTTACCACCGTGACGGTGGGGGCAAGTGGCAACTCTTCGGAATATCCTATCTATTGGACGATGACCAGCAGGTATTATCTCAACGGCAACCAAATAGATGCAAACACGAATGCGGGATGGGATAACGTATCGTACGACAGTGGCACTTATACCATCAATGGAGTGCGGTGCAGTCCTGATCCTAACCATTATTATGGTAGCAAGGTGACGTATTATAAAAACTCGGATGGCACGGATTGCGTACCGATTAAAATGGATAATCCTGCTCCCACGGGAGAGGTGACTACCCACTCTGCCGCTACTGCATTCAGTAAGGTGGTGTCTTACGCCGGTGCTTCGTTGGTACGTGACAATGTGGATGAGCGGTATGCAACGGAAACGAGAAACGGTACGGCTACCTATACCGGCTCTGTAACGAATAAGAAGGGACGAATAGACTTGGTCGCTGACGTGAATGGCTATACGGAGGATAATTTTGGAACGGGTACAAAGGAGAGCGGATATGACTCTGACCAGGATGGTATTCCCGATGAATGGGAAACGGCTCATGGACTGAACCCCAACAATGCCAATGATGGCAATGCCTATACGCTTGATGCAAAGAAATGGTACACCAATCTGGAGGTTTATCTCAACTCCTTGGTAGAAGACATCGTGAAAGATGGCAATAACGATGCTTCAAGCAGCGTGGATGAGTATTATCCCACTCTGACGGGAGGGGGCGAAACGCCTGTGGTGGTAGATGACAAGCCTTATTGCCCGTTTAATGCTACTAAAAACCAAGATACCAATATGTATGAGAATGCTGAATTTGCGGCATTGAACATTGCTTCGGGTACATCTCTTACGGGTGGAACAGTCATCGGCAAGACAACGTCGGTAACGGCAAAGATTGGAGCTAACGATACGTTCAAGGCTTCTTCATACGGACCCATCACCGTGACAGATTACTCGTGGTCGGGTGGCATTCAGGGCAACAGTAATCCTAAAGATGCAAAGGGCGGTACTCCGTCTTCTTCGTTGATGGTCCCGACATCTGGCGCATTCTTTACCTTTGACGTAACGGAGAATGGTTATCTCTACCTCACCCAAAGAGCTTCCTCCAATAAGGCTTACACGGTGTTTGAAGATGGCAATGCCATTGGGTACATTTACTCTGCCATCAGTGACAAGGAGGCTCTGCCCACTCAATATGGATATGAATTGAAAGGTACTGGCGCAAACAATATCGTTACCGAAAAGGTGCAAACTCCTGAACAGATCTATTTGGAAGAAAACGGACAGACAAGTTCTACGACCATCGGAGCAGGCGGAATGGCGGTGATGAAATTCCCCGTGCGTGCTGGCAGTCAATATGTGGTAAATGCCAATGGCTCGAAGATGACGGCTACAGGCTTTTATTTCGATACTGTCGGCAATGCTACGGTCTCTGCGCTTGCCAATGGTGAGACGGTGGTGTTGTTAGATGAAGGACTGCTCCCTGGTACCTCCCATACCTTGATTGGCGACGTGAATGCCGACGGATTGGTAAATATCAGCGATGTGGTTTGTCTTGTGAGCTATGTCTTGGGAGAGAATCCCTCACCATTCATCTATGATGCAGCAGATGTCAACGGCGACTCTCAAATCAATATCAGCGATGTGGTGGCATTGGTGGATATCGTGCTCAAACAATAAAGAGTATTGTCTTGATTCCTTAACTCCTTAACTCCTGAACTCCTGAAAAGTTACGCGAATTTCTAAAAACCAAAAATATATATTATGAATAATCTAAAAATGATCAAGATGTTGCTGCTGACCATCGCCATGACGATGTCGAGCAATGTGATGATGGGAAATCCCATTACTGTGAATGATGCCAAACAAGAGGCTCAGAAGTTTATTACTTCGGGAAAAGCAAGACGGGTGAAAGGGAATATGAATCTCTCCCTTGCCTACGCTATGAATAGTAATGCGCCCACTGCCGACGATGATGCCGCATTGTATGTATTCAATGTAGAAAATGAAAACGGTTTTGTCATTGTCTCAGGAGATGACGTGGCTGTTCCCATTCTCGGCTATAGCAGCAATGGCAGTTTTGACGAAAACAATATTCCAAGCAACTTGAAAGCATGGCTTGACGAATATGCTACCCAAATACAATGGGCAAGGCAACATGAAGTAGAAGCAGCAAGTCATGTGAACAAGAGCCCTATACAAGGTCGTACTAAAATAGAAGCCATGCTTACCTCTACATGGAATCAAGATGAACCGTTTAATGACCAGTGTGTCTTTAATGGTACACGATGTCTGACTGGTTGTATGGCAACGGCAATGGCACAAATGATGTATTACTGGGCAACGAAAGGAAAAGACGGACAAACATTCCGTGCCGGGTGTAAGGCTTTGGAAGGTTATACCACATCAACGAATGGTTATGTGTTGAATCCGCTGGATGCAATCAGTTCCTTCGATTGGGACAATATGACAGATGAAAAACCCACTACGACAGCCAGTAAAGCCGCCGTTGCCCAGTTGCTTAGGTATTGTGGACAAGCATTGCAAGCCAATTTTGGTCAATATGGCACTTCTGGAAGTATGGCTAAAACCGCTAACGCATTGAAAAACTATTGTGGTTATAACATAGGTGTCTCATTGGAAAATAAGTATTATTACACTCAGACAGAGTGGGAAGAGATGGTTTATGCACAATTGGCAGAAGGAAAGCCCGTGATCATCAATGGTGAAAAATCGAATATAGGACATGGTTTCATTTGTGATGGATACGATCCTAATAGCGACACCTACCACATGAATTGGGGATGGGGAGGCAGGTATGACGGATGGTTTTCCATGACCTCTCTGAATGTGGATGTTTATGACTTGAACGACAAGAATTTTGCGATTGTCAACATCAATCCTCTTGAGGAAAGTACTTATGCTCTTTTGTCATCTGATCAGAAAACCCTCACGTTCTATCATGATACCATGAAAGACAGTAGGGAAGGAACGATTTACGAGTTGAATACAAGTTATAATCCAGCATGGTCTTCTGTCAGCACCATTACTGACGTTGTTTTCGACAGTTCTTTTGCCCAGGCGCGTCCGAAAACCACGGAATATTGGTTCAATAATCAAGCGAACTTGAAAAACATTACGGGCATTCAGTATCTTAATACTTCTGAAGTTACTTCAATGGTTTCCATGTTTAATGGATGTAGTAGCTTGACAAATCTTGATGTCAGCCATTTCAATACGTCCAACGTAACGACGATGGTTTCTATGTTTAATGGATGTAGTAGCTTGACGAGTCTTGATGTCAGTCAATTCAATACTTCCCATGTAACGACAATGGCTTCCATGTTTGCCAATTGTAGTAGCCTGACCAGTCTTGATGTCAGTTCGTTTGTCATGTCCAACGATTTGGTGGCTACAAACCTCTTCAATGGTTGTAAGAACTTAAAAGATTTGTATATACCCGCAAATATGCCTCAACTCAGTACCTATGCTTGTAGTAGCATCGGTACAACGAAATCACCTTGTATCGTTCATGCTCCAGAGGGTTTTGACTTTGGCACAGACACTTCAGATTTATATTTCAAATGGTATTCCGGGTATTTCTTCTTGGAAGGAACAAAGGTTCCTTATACCATCTTTGATAACGGAACATTGTCATTCTATCATGATCATCAGGTTTGGAAGCATGATTCTATCCCGATGAAATTAAACACAACCTCGTCACCAGCTTGGTATTCATCAAGGGAGAGAGTTACAACGGTTGTGTTTGATAAGTCTTTTGCCGAATCACTTCCAACTTCCACTTACAGGTGGTTTTATGGAATGAAAAACCTCACGGAAATCAAGAATATCGAATATCTCCAAACAAGTCATGTAACAACGATGGAGTCGATGTTTAGTAACTGTAGCAGTTTGACGAGTCTTGATGTCAGCCATTTCAATACCTCCAACGTAACAACCATGTCTTCGATGTTTTATGGATGTTCTGGTTTGACAACATTGGATATCAGTAAGTTTGATATGTCTAATGTTACAAATTCCAGTAGTATGATCAATAATTGCAAGGGCTTGAAGGATTTATACGTGCCCTCTGTGATGATGGGTCTCAATACGTCGGCATTTGGTGGGGTAGGTGTTGCTGCTTCCCCATGTGTCGTTCATGCTCCCGAAGGTTTTGATTTCGGAGAAGGAGTAGATACCTCTGCCTTGTATTTCAGATGGAATAGTGGCTATTTCTACTTGGATGGTACAACATTGCCATACGCCGTTATCTTGGATGGTACGATGTCGTTCTATGATGATGATGCACCTTGGAAACGCGAAGGAACAAAATATCGTATCAACGAATCAAACTCACCCAGTTGGTATAGTGCTCGGCAATCTGTCACTTCAGTGATTTTTGACAAGTCTTTTGAGAATCATCAACCCATGAGCATTTATCGTTGGTTCTATGATATGATTAGTTTGACAGAGATTCAAGGACTGAACTATTTGAATATGGAAAAAGTTACCAATGTGGGACAGATGTTCTATAATTGTGGTAAACTGACAAGTTTGAACTTGAGCAAGTTTGATTTGACGAATATGACAGAATTCAATGCTCTCCTTACCAATTGCGTAGGATTGAAAGAGTTGTATATTCATGAGAGTATGACAGCTCTGGCTAATAATGCTTGTTCTAAGATAGGTACGGCAGAGTCTCCTTGTACGATATATGCACCAGAAACTTTTGATTTCGGTGTAGATACGTCTGGCGACTATTTTAAATGGAAGAGTGGTTATTTCTGCTTAGGAAAGGTTGAATTGTTGCTTGGTGATGTTAACGGGGATGGTGCCGTTAACGTAAGCGACGTTATATTGGTGGTGAATAATATCTTAGGCATTGATTCTGAATTGTTCCATTTTGAAAATGCTGACATCAATGCAGATGGAAAGATTGACGTGTCTGATGCAGTGGGTATTACCAATATCATTCTTAATAGTTCACCTATGTAATATAATATAGGTTTTTAAGTAGAAGATACTTTCAATCAAAAAAACGCCCCGATGAGAGGGCGTTTTTTTTGATGTCATTTATCCATATAGATGTGGCTCGTGTCTGCGATAATAATACACGATGCCGAGTTTTCTGCATTCGGGATAGCGTACTTCTGGCGGTTCGCTCTCATAGTGCTTCTCTATTTGGTTCCAAATTTCCAGGATGATCTCATCCACTTCTGGGCGAATCTTGTTTAAGTCGTCTTGAACTCGTTGGGTACGAGCTTGCAATTTCTTCTGTTGTTCCAAAGTATCCTTGAAAACGTCGAGATGAGTCATCACCGTGCCAATGGAAGGGTTGTTGATGGGTCTGCCCCCTTTTTTGATACGTTCCTTTTCTCCTTCCACCATTTTGTCGCCCCATTCCAGCAAACGCTCTATCGACTTGATGTTAGGAATGGCAGTGGTATCTTCGGGCAACTGATAGAGAGCGAGGAGTTCTTTCTTGATTTCTCCGCGTTCTATCGCCATTAACAATACTTGTATGAAATGACTGACAAAGAGCGTGGCGTTTCGTTGAGCCTTTTCTATCTTGGGCGTAACACGCATCTGAGCTTGTGAACTCAGTTTATATTGTTCGTTAGCTGTCAGCAAACGTTCGTATGCAGGTTGTGCCATGTTCAGAATCTTATAGTCGAGAAACCGATTCCTGATGGCATATAAGTCTTCGCTCTCAAACAATGTCTTGAGAGCCTTGATGCGTGCAGCATCTGTCTTAGGTAGTCTTCTGTATGGCATTTAATAATTCCTTTTCATCATTTGAGCCGCATATTTCCTGAGTTCCTCCTTGCGTGGCTCAGGAATGTTCACTGCATCCAAGAACTTGCGACTTTGTTCATAATATTCTTCCATCTTGCGCTGGGCGAGTTTGTCGATACCTATTTCGTTGTACAAGCGGGTTACGGCATCAATCTTCTCCTTAGCGTCAAATTCCTTGAGAGAGAGCCAATGGTTGAGTTCCTTTCGTTGCTCATCGTTGGCTAAGTTGCAGGCGTTGATGAGCATATATGTCTTTTTGTTCGACGTGATGTCTCCACCTATCGCCTTGCCAAATATTTTCGTGTCACCATAGACATCGAGGAAATCGTCTTGCAACTGGAAAGCAAGACCCATCAACTCCCCGAATTTATATAAGTTGTTGGCATCTTCTTCTGGAGCGTCAGCCAAGATAGCCCCTATCTTCATGGCACAAGCCAGCAAGACGCTGGTCTTCAGACGAATCATCTCAATGTATTCTTCCTCCTTCACGTCCATGCGATTCTCAAAATCCATGTCGTATTGCTGTCCTTCGCCAATCTCCAATGCTGTTTCGGTAAAGAGGTCGAGCACGGGTAAGATAGCCTTTGGATTGCCCATTGTCTTATATGGATTCTGCATCTGCTGGTAAGCGGTTACCAACATGGAATCGCCAGAGAGGATAGCCGTGTTAGCATCCCATTTTACGTGTACCGTCTGGTGTCCGCGGCGCAACAGAGCATTGTCCATCAAGTCGTCGTGAAGCAGGGTGTAGTTGTGATACGTCTCTATGGCGCAAGCAGCGGGTAGGATATTCTCAACGTCATCTTTGTAAAGATTGTAACTGAGCATCATGAGTGTAGGTCTGATGCGCTTGCCGCCCAAAGACAATACGTATTTGATGGGAGCATAAAGTGATTCGGGCTTGCGGTCGAAAGGCAACTGCTCTATGTACTCGTTTACTTTGTTTAGGATTTCGTCTGATGTATACATATTATTGATGTTTGAAGTTTGAATTTTGAATTTTGAAGTATTTCGCCTGTCGGCGAGGAAGATGGTTGATGGAGGATGGTGGAATTTGGACGTATTTCGCCTGCCGGCGAGGAAGATGTTGTGATGGAGAATGTACTTCCTCCTTCAAAACTTCCATACTGCGGCTTTGCCGCATTACTTCTTCCTTCGTAATTCATCCTTCTTCCTTTGTATTTATAACTTAAAAACTATTGGTACTGCTACCATGGTCTTGCAGGGCTTGTTGTTTTGTAAGCCAGGCTTCCAGTTGGGCATCATGCGGATTACGCGCATGGCTTCCCTGTCAAGTTGTGGACTGACCGACTTTACCACTTTGGCGTCGGCAATGGTACCATCTTGGTTAACGATAAACTGAACCACCACCTTACCTTGAATCCTTTGGTTTCTGGCAATGTCTGGGTATTTGAGATTTTTCGTCAACCATTTCATGTATTCCGACATTCCGCCAGGAAACTCTGGGTATTGTTCCACAATGCGGAAGTTGATGGGCTTCTCGGTTTGTTCTGCAACGGATGGTGGGGGAGTTTCTTCTTCCTTTTCCTCCTCAGGTTCTTCCGAAACCTCAGTTTCAACCAATGGAGCAGGAATAGAGGCATTCTCTATTGGCGACGGCATCTCTGTTGTCTCCTTGATGTTCTCCGTGAGTATCGTCAACTTTTCTTGGGGCGAAACCGTTTCAAACTCTTTGTCTTCATCCTGTGAGGGCAGAAGCTCAAAGTCTTGTGCCAAGTCGTCTATGAACTCCTCTTCCAAGAATGATTCGTCTTCACTGCTCGTATATTCCAGACAAACAAAGAGCAGCGACAAAGCCATGATTAAGCCGAGTGCAAAAAAAGTACCCCGCTTGTTATTGAGATCTGCCTTGCTTGTTTTCTTTGATTCCATGGGAATTTAATATACTAAAAGACACTTTTTCACGTTTATGATAACGGTTCATCTTGAAAGATAGTGCAAAATTAATGCAGATATTTTGAAAAAAGATGTATCTTTGCCAATAAATTAGAAATTTTAAATGAAAAAAGTTGTTTTTACCATATTGTTAACGGTATGTAGCATGATTACTGTTGCACAAGAGAGTCAGACTTCATATAATTTCTTACGACTCCCCGTAAGTGCACATGCGGCAGCATTGGGTGGAAACAACGTGTCGTTGATAGAGAACGACGAGGCTCTCATTTTCCATAATCCTGCCTTACTTTCTTCTGTAGATGACAAGACCATCTTGTTTAACTTCATGAATTATATGTCGGGAGCAAACACAGCCAGTGCTGCCTTTAACCGAAACATCAAGGAACGGGCTTCCGTGGCTGCCAGTGCGCAATACGTAAACTATGGAAAGATGAAGGAAACCACAGCCGACAATGTGCAAATAGGTGAGTTCTCTGCCAAGGATATTGCCGTTTGCGGTTATTTCTCATATCTTCTCACCGACAAGATTGCAGGTGGAATCTGTGCCAAGTTTATTACCTCATATATCGGCAGCTATAATTCCATTGCGATGGGTGTGGATTTGGGATTGAATTACTACGACCCCAATAAGGAGTGGTCTGTTGGTTTGGTTGCCAAGAACTTGGGTGGACAGCTCAAGGCTTACGACGATGATTACGAGAAAATGCCTTTAGACGTGCAGGTGGGTGTAAGCAAAAGACTTACCCACACTCCATTCCGATTCTCTGCCACATTGGTAAATCTCACCAATTGGGACGAGAAGTTTATCAATCACTTATCGATTGGTGCCGACATCATCCTCTCTCAACAGATTTGGGTGGGAGCGGGTTATAATTTCCGTACCAACAATCAAATGAAAATTTCTACCTCATCGGAAGATGGGGGCTCGCATGGTGCAGGTCTTACCTTAGGTGCAGGAATCAACCTTGATAGGTTTAAGTTGAATGTAGCTTACGGTAAATACCATGTTTCCAGTTCGTCGTTGCTCATCAACGCCGCCTATTCCTTGTGATTCAACAAGAAGAGTGTGGTCTTTACTCATTTTACTTTTCTAAACTCCAAAAAGTTGAGCGAATGCAAAACTTGAATTAGGAAATATCCCGACAAAATTTTTTCGTGAAAAATCTCAAAGGAGAATTTGGGAAAGCCATCATCATGTTTTTTCAGAGCAAAATCGCACGTTTTTTCTCGTAAAATATATAGTTGTTGCCGTAACTATATCAGTTATGAGCGTAACTATATATGTTAGTGAGCTAACTAATTATGTTTTGAACGCCCAAAAACAGTGTTTTTCTGCATAATTATGCTAAAATTGATTGAATAAATATACAGTTGTTTTTGTAATATGTTGGATGTCAGTTTGTTACGAAACTACTTAAATAGTGCTGTTTTTTAGACCGAAGGAGGAGTTGGTGAAAAATATCGCAGCGTAGAGAGCTCTTTTTGTTACTTTTTATTGACAAAAGAAGAATCGTACTGAGATTCAAGTCGTGTTTTCGGACTTTAAAACAAATATATACATTCTTTATATTGTTTCCAAATGTTAAATATTACCGAGAAAGATAATTTATTTACGAAATAATTTGGTTTATATTATAAACTTCTTTATCTTTGCAGCGTGAACCGGACACAATTGGCTTTTGACGTGCTTTCTGCAGGAGCGCGGACGAAGCCAGAGAGTAGTAATTAGAAGTAGAACATCATTAAAAAATGAAACAACAATGGAAGAAAAGAATAACATGACTGCCGAGCGCAGTCTGGAAATCATTACGGAGCAGATAGAGCGGAGCCGCAAGGTGGTGGCAAAGGACACAGGACTGTCACTCTACGTGGCTGGGCTATGCACAATGGGGATGGCCATTCTTATAGGCATCATTATCTATTTTACGTCCAACACAGCTTGGTATCTGATGTACATCCTACTGCCTGTCATTATCTTCGCTGCTGACCGCTATGCAAAGAGAGGTAAACCGAAAGTTCCCGCCAGTCTGGTCGGCTCGATGGTCGACAAGACTTGGCAGACGTTTGGTATCTTCGTATTCGCATACTTCGTGTTTGGCATCCTGTATAACATGCTGATGGCACACTTCGAACAGCCCGAAGTCTATTCACGTCTTGCGATTCACCCCCTTCGTGTCGTGCTCCTGCTTATGGGCATGACCATTACCATCAACGGTTACATATTGAAGAGTCGTTGGATGGTGTGGTGCGGCATTGTGGGTGGAATAGGTGGCTTCA
>Ga0310694_10003869_pt1 | contig 14602 bp, 9 predicted proteins | sample 174DNAGHGhighgp2_FD_203884 | JGI IMG/M metagenome (GOLD analysis project Ga0310694, IMG submission 203884) | Sheep rumen microbial communities from Palmerston North, Manawatu-Wanganui, New Zealand - 1742 DNA GHGhigh gp2 (v2) (version 2) | ecosystem: Host-associated > Mammals > Digestive system >... | reverse complement strand
CGCCGAGGGGTTGGAAAAGGTAGTGAACGTTTTTTTGGGTACTCGCCGAGGGGTCGGGTGTCATTGCAAACGATTTTCGTCCCATTGCTTTGAAGTGTTTCTTGTCGGGGAGACAAGATGATGCGTCTCTTCGCTGGCAGGGTTCGTGCCATGCGGAAAACAACCAAGACTTCGGTCAAGGGTATTGTACATTATTATTGTTTCATTTTTAAAAATTAGATTTTACAATGAAGGTTTTTTTAAACATCGGAGTCAGTTCCGAAAACATGCAAGCAATTCTCAAGGAGATTTGCAACCACTTCCAAGGCAAACGCACCGACGACTACATGGATATGTTGGTGCAGGGAGTGGAAAAGGCCAACCAAGCGCTTTTCGAGGTGCTATACGTCAACTCGGCAAAGCGTTGTGTCCAACAAGAAGCCCGACGGCTCAACGAGCACATTGCGGCGGCTCAGAGTTACATCGACTCGTTCCGCCACGATGCCGACGAGGAGGTGAAGGCCAGCTCGAAGGCGCTCAAGCGACAATTCGGGAGCTATGGCAAGCCATTGGTTCAGATGCGATTACTAACTCGTATCACGGCGGTGGGAGCCATGCTTCGCGACTTGAGCAAACCTGAGCTGAAGGCTCATGTGGACCGGTTGCCAGGTTTGGACGAGCGCATCAATGGCATCCGCAAGGCGTTTGATATCCTCTCGGCCAAGAAGCTTGAGGTGGACGAAGCCAACAGCGCAGCCCAGAATGCCCAGCTTCTGCTTCCCTTGAAGCGTGAGGCGGTGGTCCAATTGAGCCGGCTGTCGTCGTATCTTGAGGTGATGGCTGAGAAGGAGCCTGCGGTTTACGGTGAGCATTTCGTCTTTGTGTCGAAGGTCATCTCGGACCTCAAAAGCTCGAATCGAAGAAAGACGGCCAAGCCCGCCGTAGCGCCAACCATGCCTGCAACCGTATGAAGCGTTGACCGGCAGTAAGGTGATTATCGTGCAGTAAGGTAAGTATTGTCTTGCTGCTGCCTCCCCATGAGCTTTAGGGCTTGTGGGGAGGAATTTTTTATGCATTTGTTTTTTTTGACGATTTGCCTCCAAATTACTGGAAGATTTGTATTTTTGTACAAATTTTGTCTGATGTCGAAAAAAACAAAGATATCCCTTTCGCGACTTGAATCTTTTTTGAAAGCCCAATGCGACCGCCTGCGTACCAGCATGGATGCGGCGGAATACAAGAATTATATCATCGCTTTACTTTTTCTAAAGCGCATCAACGACCAGTTTGAAATCGACAGATTGGCCTTGAAAGATGACTTGAAAAAGCAATATCCCGATGCGGATGAGACAACCATCGAAGAGGAATTGGACATTCCTTCAAAATACAACTGTTATGTGCCAGCGTTGGCCCAGTGGAAATATCTGCTTCACCCAATGAATGAAGAAGGAGAGGAACTTAGCTACGGCGATGCCATCACCACGGCATTGGCAGAAGTGGAGAAAAACAATTCGGCGTTGTTGTCGGGGGTGCTGAGCAAGACCAAATTCAACGAACTCAACACCAAAGGCGAGCGTGTGTTGGATGAAGAGACACTCAACGCTCTACTCAAGGATTTCAATGATTTTCCGAAGCTACAAGACGAGAATTTCGAGTTCCCCGATCTGTTGGGTGCGGCATACGAGTATCTGATTAAGTTTTTCGCCGAAAGCGCAGGAAAGAAAGCAGGTGAATTCTATACGCCGTCGGAAGTGGTATATCTGATGGGCCAGATTCTGCAACCCAAGGAGACCGACGAGATTTGTGACCCGACCGTTGGATCGGGTGGTCTGCTGATTACTATGCACAACTATGTGGAAAACCGTTACGGCAGTGCTGATAAACTGACTTTGCACGGGCAGGAGAAGTTCGACAGCCCTTATCAGATGTGCAAGATGAACATGATTTTCCACAACATCCGCAATGCTCGTATCGAACAAGGTGACACACTTCTTGATCCGAAGTTAGTCACAGGAGGCACGCTCAACCAGTATGACATCGTGGTGGCCAATCCGCCGTTTTCGCAGAACTACACCACAGCCAACATGAAATTCAAGGAGCGCTTCCAGAACTGGATGAGCAAGAAGAAACAGGCCGACTTCATGTTTGTGCAGCACATGATTTCTGTTTTGAAAAACAATGGCCGCATGGCTGTTGTGATGCCTCACGGCGTGTTGTTCCGTGGCGGCGAGGAGCAGAAAATGCGCCAACGCCTCATCATGGGCAGCGACATCAACCCGGCTTGCATCCTTGAATGTGTCATAGGACTGCCGCAAGGACTGTTTTACGGCACGGGCATCCCTGCCTCCTTGCTGATTATTAACAAGGCCGATGCCACCAATCGCGAAGGTGTGTTCTTCATCAATGCCGACCGCGAATACAAGGAAGGCAAAAACCAAAACTCGCTGCGTCCCGAGGACATCGAGAAGATTAGTTTCGTCTATCACAATAAAAAAGAGATTCCTGGCTACAGCCGTTTGGTGAGCAAGGAAACACTGGCCGAAGAGGACTACAATTGCAACATCCGTCGCTATGTGGACAATTCCGAGGCTCCCACGCCGCAAGATGTGAAAGCGCATATCAATGGGGGCATTCCTGCCAATGAAATCGATGAATTGAAGCCTGTTTTTGATTGTTACCCAGGCTTGCAGGAAAAACTGTTTACGGAAGCAACCGACGGTTACGCCGATTTTGCGGATGCTGTCACCGAAAAGGCTGACATCAAGAGCATTATAGCCGAAAGCGATGGCAAAAGGCAAGTCGCTGAAAACTACAGCAAAGCGATTGATGCTTTCTGGAACGCTTCGGATGGCGACTTGAATGCCTTGCAAGGCGGTAGCCTGTTCGATTTCAACCGCAACCTCACCGACCGCTTTGTGAGTGAGCTTGCCAAACTTTCGGTGCTCGATGAATACCAGATTCGTGGCTCGTTTGCCCATTTCTCCGACGCGCTCAAAAGCGACTTCCGCAGTGTGCAGTCGAGTGGCTGGACGGCTGAACTCATCCCCGATGATGAACTGATTGCCAATGAGTTTCCCGAAGTGCTGGCCGACCTCAAGCGTCTGGAAAGCCGTCGCGATGAGTTGGAAGCCAAGTTTGCCGAGATTGCCGATATGGATCCCGAAGAATGGGATGCTGAGCAATACGAGGTGATGCCGAAAGCTATCATAGCTGATTTCAGGGACGAAAGGAAAAACTTGAACGCTCAGATTAAGGAATTGAAGAAGGAACAGAAAGCCCAAGAAAGAATGGCCAAGATTGAGTTCAGAATTGAGCAAAAACGATTAAACGAACTACGGAAACAAGCAGTAAAGGCAAAGAATGAGGATACGGTAAAGGAGGTTGATGCTCGAATTGCGGCGCTTGTGTTGCCTGTTATTGACGATTCTGAAATTCAAGAGCTTAACCAACAAGTTGAAAATATTGATGCTCAGATAGCGCATCATGTTGCGCTTGAAAACGAGCTGAAAGACTGCCGCAAGAAAATCCGCGAGATAGAGGTAAGCAAGGAAGCCTTGGCCGACAAGGCTCGTGAGCAGATTTCAGACGATGATGCCCGCCGGTTGATTACTGCCCGCTGGCTCAACAGCCTGCATGAGATTATCAATGTGTATCTTGAAGCCCATGCGCGCGGTTTGCAGCAAAAAGTGGAATTGATTTATGACAAATATTCTGTGACGCTCAACGATTTGCTATCGGAGCGTGATGCGGCAACAAAAGAGTTGGATGTGTATTTGAAGGAGTTGGGATATATTCAATAATGAGTTTTTGACAATGAAAACCGAGTGGGTACATAGGAAATTGATAGATTTAGCCGATTACTACAATGGTATGGCTTTCAAACCGTCTGATTGGGTTGAAAGTGGCACAAAGATTATTCGTATTGAGCAGTTGAATAATCCAATGGGTAATTACGATTATTATCAAGGTTCATATCCAGAAATAAATGCTATACATAATGAAGATTTGATTTTTTCGTGGAGTGCTACTTTAAAAGTTGCAATCTGGAAATGGGGCGAAGGAGTGCTAAATCAGCATTTGTTTAAAGTTGTCCCTTTTGAGAATGTTGATAAGTATTTCCTTTATTATCTTTTGGATTACAATATGCCAAAATTGGGAGAATCGTCACACGGCTCAACAATGAAGCATATTAAAAGAAAAGAATTGGAAACTTATTCTGTTAGTATTCCCTCATCTCTCCCTGCCCAGCGTCGCATAGCCGCCATCCTTTCCTCTGCCGACAAGGTGATAGCCTCAACGCAGAAGGTCATCGCCAAATACAAGCAGATAAAGCAGGGGCTGATGGAAGACTTGCTGAAACCCAAAGAGGGCTGGAAGATGGTGAGGTTAGGGGACGTGGGAGAAATAGTTACGGGTTCAACACCTGCTACAACAAAAGCCGAATTTTGGGATGGTGAATATAACTTTTATTCCCCGGCTGATTTCGGCGAGAATGTGTATTGTGCAAAAACAGATAGAACCATAACAGCGGCTGGCATGAAAACAGGTCGCCCAGTCCCAGCGAACTCTATCATGGTTGCATGTATCGCTTCTATCGGTAAAATTGCCATAAACAGAACAGAAGGTATCACAAATCAACAAATAAATACAATTATCCCTAATGATGATTACAATTTTAGGTTTTTGTATTATCTGCTGTCGTTTAATGTGGAAAAGATAAAAGGTAAAGCGGCCCAAACCACAATCCCGATAATAAACAAAGAAGACTTTTCTAATCTTGAGTTTTCAGTTCCCATTCTCGCCGAGCAGCGTCGCATGGCCGCCATACTTTTGGGCATAGATGCGAAGATAGCGGCGGAGGAGAAGGTGCTGGAGAAATACACCCTTATCAAAAAGGGTTTGATGGAAAAATTATTGAATGAAAAAAAATAAACAACGATCATTATGGCAAAGAATAAAGAACAAACAACCTTTTTGCAAAGAGCAATAGAAGGACTATCTCCAGATGGCTTTGATGAAGCCGTCCGCATTTTTCAAAAATATTATTTGATGCATGAAATTGTTGATGTTAACGGGACAAATGATGGTGGATGTGACATTAAAATATTCAAGAACAAAAGGGAAATAAAAAAATGCGTTCAGGTTACAGTACGAAATGATTGGGAGAATAAATTAAAAAAAGAATTACTAAATGCCAATGATTTAATTACAAAATATAATTATTCTGACAAATATGATTTCTTTTGTTCTTCGGTTATTTCTGAATCAAAAATAGAAGAATGGAAACAATATGCCTTGAATGAATACTCCATAGATTTAAATATTTATGAAGCTCATAGACTATCTCAATTACAATGTCCCGAATTGAGAAACTATCTTTATTCAATACATGACGATATTATTATAAGGCCAAACCAATTGAATATTGATAGAGTAACTAAATCAATTTATGATTTCCTCACGGTAGGCAAAGGTTCAACTGACATAAAGAATGATATACTGAATTCGTTTATTATTTCAATATTGTATGAAAAAGAGTCTATGGATATTGATTCTTTGAGAAAAGAATTAGAAAAAAGACTGCATAAAAGTATCCCAGATATTAGTCATCTTATAAACTTATTAAAATCCGCACAAAGAGTCGTAAATGATCCGAATGATGCTAAAAAGATAAAACTTTCTGATTCGGAGTTTAATTTGGCAAAGGATATTTTTGCTTATGCTTCTTTAGTAGAGAAAGAATTTGAAATAAGTTTTCAAGAAATCTTGTCTAGATATAGTGTGTCGAATGGTGATGAATTATTACAACAATTAAAACAATTGTATAAGGACTATTATAAAAATGACATTGATGACAGTTTCAATAATGCAAACAAGAAAAAAGAAGAAGACGTTTTCAAATCATTTAACACTTATCTAAATAGTATTATACTAGATGCTAAATTAAGGTCTTCCTTTGTTTGTGAAATAAAAAAACTATGTGAAGATAATACATATTTAAATCGGATAAGTGCAAGTGAATCATTTCTAAGTTTGTATAGATCTGACAGGTTAGAGCAATATATAACTCATAATCAACAGAATATTTATGTCGACACACCAGTTCTAGTCTATTTATTATGTGCGACATTCCAAATAGATAACACGGACGATTGGAATGATTCCTTATATCGATCTGTAAAAAGTCTTTACGAGCTTCAATCTAATAATCCAGAAAAAGTAAAATTCAATATTGTGTTAGATTACATTGGAGAAGTGGCTGGAGAACTGAAAAAGGCTTATCAAATTGCACAATTGGAAGATACTCCATTTTTCCCCAATCTAGGAAATTCAAGAAACACATTCTACAATTATTACAGACATTTGAAGGATAATGATTTGATGGAAGTTGGAGCAGAGATCCTTTGTTTTAGTGATTTTTTGGATGCGTTTGGTATAGAAGAAGATGGCTTTTATGATGATAATAATTTATCATTGGTTAGGAGATTAAATGAAATTATAGAGGATATGGATGTTGAAGGCATCTCTTGTCCTTTTTTTGATGATTATAATAATGCAAGAATCGAATATGAGAAAATATTGTATGATAAATCAAAATCCGATTCAGCAGTGTTTCACGATGTTAGACAAATTCTTTACTTATTGCATAATGAAAAAAATGAGAATAATATTTTAATTACTTGGGATATGTCACTTCCCAAACTAAGAGATAAATTACTCTCAAAGGACAATCAGTATAAACGATTTCCAATCTATAATCCAGCAAAATTGTCAAATAAAATCGCATTAGAATGTTTTAATATAGATTCCTCTGCAATAACAAATGACATATTTATTTATGCTGACAAAACTTACGGTTTATCTAGCAAGGTAAGGTCCTTTCTTGAGATAATTGCTCCTATTTTTGGAAATAAAAAGGCTAAAAACTGTAAATTACTTGGATCTCTTGGTAATATGAGAAAAGACCAATTAGAGACTATGGATTATAATGAAATGGAATTGCAGAATAATAATCTTCCGATAGAAAGTGTGTTTATCAAGATTCTAGACATTGTCTCAGAAAAAGAACAGGAAAAAGAAAACAAAAATATAATGAAGAAATTGATAGAATTTATGATAGAACCTGAAAACGAGATGTATATTCTAAATGTTGTTAAACAATGGTCTGATGCAATAATTAATAGAAAAGTTTTTGATTACAAAGAGTTTTTTGAAAACATCTCAAAAGTTGAAATCTGATAATAAGATATTGATATGTCCGAATACACCAACGTAGAGCACCCCTTTCTCGAAAATTCTCATGAAAACCACATCAACAACCATTCATCCGTATTTCATTGAAAAAGTGTACTTTTGCAAAATAAAACAAAACTCATTGCCATGAGCCGCATCAAAATAAAGAACTTTGGCCCCATTCGGGAAGGTTTCGTTGGGAACGACGGATGGTTGGATATTAGTAAAGTCACTGTGTTTATCGGAAACCAAGGTTCCGGAAAAAGCACGGTGGCCAAGTTGATTTCAACACTGTCATGGATCGAAAAAGACCTGTTCAGAAGTGCTGGCACAACGAGCCGCTTCCGCAAACAGGAGAGAATTTTCAAGAAATACTTGGAATACCATCGTATTGACAGTTACTTGAAAGACAATACGGAAATCCAATATGAGGGTGAGGCATATAGAATAGGCTATAAACCAGGCAGCAACCTTGACATACAGGAGTTGCACGGAAATTATAGCCTGCCCAAAATCACGTATTTCCCTGCCGAAAGGAACTTTGTTTCATCGGTGAAAAAGTCGAGGGGCGGACAAAAGCTAACCCTTTGGTCGCAGTCGCTGCAGGAATTCAAGGAAACCTTTCAGGAGGCAAAAGAGAGTCTCAAGGAGAAGGAGAACTTTCATTTGCCCATCAGTAATGTGGATGTTGAGTACAATAAGTTGAACGATGTTTTGTATGTGAAAGGAACGGATTATAAGATTCAACTTTCGGACGCCGCCAGTGGTTTCCAGTCGTTCATTCCGCTTTTCATCGTTGCAAATTACGTGTCGGGGCTGTTGAAGTCGGAACAAGAAATGGATGAGCAGCAACGAGAGACTTTCAAGAAAGAATCGGCAAGGATCTTGAATGACAAGACCTACACGGAAGAACAAAAAAGAATACTGCTATCCAACTTGGCGGCTCAATTCAACATCAAACGCACGTTGAACATTATCGAAGAACCCGAGCAGAACCTGTTCCCGACTTCGCAACAAGGGATGTTGAACAAATTGTTGGAGTATAACAATGCAGTGAAAGAGAACAAGTTGATTCTGACGACGCATAGCCCATATATTATTAACTATCTGATGTTGGCAATAAAAGCTGCTGAAATAGATGAAAAAGTCAACGGAGATGAGCCTGTCGCATCAAAACTTTATAAAATAGTTCCACAAAAGGCAATGACCCCAATGCAAAATGTTGCCATATATGAGCTTGACGAGAAAACCGGCTCAATATCAATGTTGGAGCAGGCCTATGGACTTCCTTCAAATGAGAATTATCTGAACAATTTACTTGGAGAGACTAATATGCTTTTCTCTGAATTGATGGAAATTGAAGATATATGCGACCTACTATAGATTTTTTCAGAGAGGAGAGCAAAACTCATTCTAACAAGAGCGTTTTCGGAATATGCGACGATGATAACACATTACCCGCATATTTGGATGAGGATTTGTCAAATAAAGACAGCAAGTGGATTGGCGTGATAAATAATGAATCGCAAAAAGAGATTGATTTTTACCCTGTTGACCATTGTGTAGTGCTAAAGAGAAAAGATGGTAGTGATGCTCAAAGATGTGAGGGCATCTTAAGACACAACAACAATATAGTCTTTACAGAACTAAAAAACAGAGACGCTTCATGGTTGTCAAAAGCAATGGAACAAGTCATAGAAACAATGTCGTTTTTCTTTGATAATTACGACTCTCAATCATACCAAACAAAGGCATGGATTTGTAACAAGCAATTGACAAACCAAAACTATTTTCAACAAATAGCTGAGTTTAAGGAAATGACAAAAGTGTTTTGCCATAAAAACAGAGGTTTTGTCCTATACGTAAGAAAAAGCATTGACTTATGAGTGAATACACCAACGTAGAGCACCCCTTTCTCGAAAAGCTTCGTGAGATAAAGTGGCAAGTGATAGACAAAGGCAGTGGCGGCATCCCGCAAGACCCTGCCGAGAGTATGCGTACCTCGTTCAACGAGATTGTCCTGAAAGAGGAGTTCTACAAAAAGCTGAAAGAGCTGAATGATTGGATTACCGATGAGCAAACGGCTTATTGCTACCGTAAAATCACGGAAATAGACAAGCCGCTCGTCGATGCCAACCATGAGATTCACAATATGCTGTTGGAAGGCATTCACTTACCCACCAAAAATGAGGTGACGGGCGAGGACAACCCTACGGCAAAAATCATCAACTTTGACAACTACAAGAAAAACTCATTCATCGCCATCAACCAGTTCCGCGTCGATACCAACAACACCAAGCCGTTTATCATTCCCGATATTGTCTGCTTTGTGAACGGCTTGCCATTGGTGGTGATTGAGTGTAAGGATGAGGATGTCTCGGAGCCGATGAGCGAGGCCTACGACCAAATCAAACGCTACGCCAATCAGCGCGTTGAAGACGACCCGTTTTCCGAAGGCATCGAGGAAGGCTGCCAGCGGCTGTTCCATACCAACCTGTTCAGCGTCATCACCCGTGGCGTAGAGGCACGTTGCGGCACCATCTCCGCCGATTTCGATTTTTATCTCAATTGGAAGGACATCTTTCCCGAAGAATACGCCGAAGGTGTCAATATCGACCCTGCGGAACGACAGGAAATTCTCATCAAAGGCATGTTCAATCATGAGATTCTGATTGACATTTTCCGCAACTTTACCCTGTTTATGCACAAAGATGATGGCTTCGTCAAAGTCATCTGTCGCTACCAGCAATACCGAGCTGTGGGCAAGATGTTGCGTAAACTCGAAAGCGGCACCGACTGGAAGAGTCGGAGCGGAGTCATCTGGCACACGCAGGGTAGTGGCAAGTCGCTCACTATGGTGTTTCTTGTCCGAAAGATGCGCCATATCCGTGAATTGCACGACTACCGCATCCTCATGGTTGTTGACCGCCACGACCTTGAAAACCAGTTGGCTGAAACCGCCGAATATACTGGTGAGCTTCATCAAGACACAGAGACTGGACAAATCCAGAATATTGTGGAGAACCGTCAGGCACTCGCGAAACTCGAAAGTGACACTGCCGACCTCAATTTGGTGATGATTCACAAATTCGGAGAAAACAAGGAGTATTCCCTCGAATCGCTGATAAAGACGGGCATTGTTCCGAAATATGAAACATTCCCTGTCATCAACGAAAGCTCAAAGATATTGGTGCTTATTGACGAGGCGCACCGTTCGCAAGGCGGCGAGATGGGCGACAACCTCTTCCAAGCCTTCCCCAATGCAGCGCGAATCGGGTTTACCGGCACACCGCTGATTACGCCACGCCACAAAGCCACCACATGCGAACGCTTCGGGCAGAAGGCCGGCGACTTTATCGACACCTATAAGATGAACGATGCCGTGAAAGACCATGCCACGGTTGACATCAAGTACATTGGCCGCAAAAGCGACGATGATATTCCTTTCAAGGAAGAATTCGACTATGCTTTTGAGGAGACTTTCAAAAACCGAACCCAAGAGGAACGCATTGAGATAATGCGGCGTTATGGAAGGATGATAGAATATCTTGAGAGTAAAGAGCGTATAGAAAGAATTGCTCGTGACATGTTGGAGCATTATGTTTCTGAGATTCTTCCGAATGGTTTCAAGGCACAGGTGGTGGGCGTTTCGATTTTGGCAGCTGTCCGCTACAAGATTGCTTTGGAAAGGCTCATCCCTGAGTTTATTCAAAGAGAAGAACTGAAATCAGAAGAGGAACGCGACGAGGTCATGTTGCAACGCCTGAAAATGTTGAAAGTGCGTGCCGTGGTGTCAAGTATGGGCAACAATGAGCCTGCTATTGTCAGAAATGCGAGAATCGAGGCGAAGACAGATGATGCTATTGTCAATTTCAAAAAGGACTTCGATCTGGAAAACCCATTGTCAGGTATAGGTATTCTTTGTGTTCGTGACCGTCTGCTGACAGGTTTCGATGCACCTATCGAACAGGTGATGTATCTCGACAAAAACCTGTCGGAACACAACCTGATGCAGGCCATTGCCCGTGTGAACCGCACCAAGAAAGGCAAGACACACGGTTTGGTGGTGGACTATTTCGGTGTTACCAAGAACCTGCACAAGGCCTTGGGCATTTACAGTGCCGAGGAAGAACATGAGGCGGCTGAGGATTTGAAAGAATTTGAGACCTATTTCTCCGCTATTGAAAAGGAAATCCCTGAACTTGAAATGCGTTACAATAAAATCATCCAACGCTTTGTGGATGAAGGCATTGCAAACATCAAGGATTTCCTTGAGCAGCGCACCGACAAGGAACAGGAAAAGACAATTTGCGAGAAGATCGTCATAGCTGCGAAAAGCATCAAGTTCCGCTCGGAATTGGATGCCTTGTTCCGCCTGTTCTTCGATATCTTCGACCTGCTTTTCAATGAGCCGAGCACTCGCAGCAACTATTATGTCCCGGCTAAACGTATGGCCTATATCGTTTCCCTCATCCGTTGGCATTATAAGGACGATACGCTTGATCTCAAATGGGCAAGCGAAAAAGTGCGCCGTCTTTTGGATAAGTATCTGAAATCGGACGGAGTAAGGGAAACCGTGCCAGAGGTGGACATCTTATCGGATGATTTCCCGAAGATTGTCAACAACATGTACAATACCCCGCAGACGAAAGCATCTGCCATGGAACACCAAATCCGTGAGCGCATCATCATCAAGCTGGGTGAAGGCAAGAATACGGCCCTTTACCAGAAGTTCAAAGACCGCATGGAAAACATACTCACCACATACGCAGGCAATTGGGATGAGATGATTAGTGAGTTGGAGCGACTGCGTCAGGAAATGGCACATCCTCGTCCTGCAGTGGTTTCGGAGGAAAAAGAACCGTTCTATGACAAGCTTTGCCAATGCGCAGGTCTTGATTTTGAGGAGGAACACGAAAAGATTGTTGGCATCAACGACAGGGTTATGACACTGATATTTGAAGCCATGTCGATACCTAACATTTGGACTAAATCGACCAATGTGGAAAAACTGCGGGGCGACATAGGCACGATCCTTCGATTCTCAGGAATCACAGAATTGAAGCAAAACAGCGAATCCATCGTCACAGAGTTGATAAAACTTGCCAAAAGTAACGAAAGCGTTTTGAGAAAATGGATGGTGAACAATGCACAATGAAAGTCGGAGAGCTTGACATAGAAATCAGACGCTCAAAGCGAAAGAAAACCATTACAGTCAACATCGAGCGTGATGGCAGCGTGAACGCGGTCGCGCCATACGATTGTTCGGAAGAGACCATATTCAAAGAGTTGTCAGCGCGTGAATATTTGATTTACAAGCGTGTTGCAAATCGAAAAGCCGTGACAAAAGCCCACGTCAATCGCGAGTTTGTCAATGGGCAATCTTTTTTGTTCATGGGACAGTCGTACAATTTGATGATTTCTGATACAGCGAAGACGGCATTGGAAATTGTTGACGACAAGTTTGTGTTAAGCGAAAAGTATCTGCTTAAGGCAAAGGAAACGTTCATTAAGTTTTACAAAAAGCAAGGATTACCCTATATTAAAGAGCGTGTTGAGTATTTTTCGGAAAAAATTGGTCGGAAACCTGCATCGATCAAGATAATGGAGATAGGATCGCATTGGGCTTCATGTACTCCTAGCCATAATGTCAACTTCCATTGGAAGTGCATCATGGCAAAGCCCATGATTATTGACTATTTGGTCGTCCATGAACTGACACATCTGAAATATCCCCAGCATACCCGTCAGTTTTGGGATGCAGTTTTCTCTGTAATGCCCAATTATAAGGAATGTGAGGATTGGCTGCATGATTATGGGGTGACGTTGAGTTTGGAATAACATGTGAGTCCCGAAAGAACGACCCCTACCACACCCCGATATGCAATGGTGGGTTTTCATATTTAGACTGGCGGATTCCTAGGTGCCGCAGCCATAGATGCCCACCCTCGCACAGGCCAGCGTCGGCATGACATGGCTGCTGAGTTACTGGTTGCCGCAGCCATAGATGCCCACCACCGCACAGTCCAGCATCGGCATGACATGGCTGCTTCGCTCTCTATCATCTGACTTCATGACTTGGTGGCCATTTGACCAGGATCGCTTTCACGAGAATACTGAAGTTGCTGCTCATTTACCCCATACTTCACGGTCCTGAACCCCATAGTGTTTTTGGTTCAGATATGGGTCAAAAAAAGTTGAGATATGGGTCTTAACCTTTCGTGCACTCTCGGTTTTCGCTTCAGATGCCGTTTTTCCTGCTTCAGCAGAGTCCTGAAAGGACGACCCTAATTCACCCCGATATGCAATGTCGGGTTTTCATAATAAGACGGATGACAGTGACAGGCCGCAGCCATAGATCCCAAGCCATCGCACAGGCCAGCGTTGGGATGACATGGCTGCTGGAGCCACCGGACTCTGATGCAATATTCCCAAACAATTAATGACAATTCGTGGTACATTAACGGTAATTCGTGTAAAACAAACAATTAATGATAATTCGTTGCAATAGAATTTTCTCCATCCCCTTGCGGGTTTGCGGAAAAGTTGTAATTTTGCGGCATCAAACAAAGTCGAATGCAGATCTGCAAGCAAATAAGTCGGGTTAACTGCTTTCGGCTTTTTTTATGTCCATCAGCTCGACACTGTATTGCACATACCTTCTCCCTTGTTTTTCAAGGACAATTTCTCCAACAATCAGTTCGACCGAAAAGTTCAAGTACGGTTTCTTGGGATGTTTGAAAGTATATGTCAGAGGAATGATATATGAAAAGCCACTATTTTGTTGCATTCCAGTTTTTGCTGGCAAATGTTTAATCTCATTAGCACTTGCATATTTGACTACGTCTATGATTTTTAGGATGGCGTATGTTGACTGCCAGTTCCTAACAGAATTGTTAGATGCTTTTTTCCTGCTGATTTTGCGCGTGATTTCAATGTTTGTCCCAAGAAAGTCGTTGTGTACAAATAAAATGCCTCCATTCTTTCTAAGAAGCAAATTGTACGCTTGCAGGATGATTTCTCTTCTTACACTATAATCAATACTATCGTCAGTTGGGATATTGAAATAATAGTGTGTACCTATCAGGTTTGTCTTAATGAACGATGGTGTTCCATCGTTGGGTTGCTCTTTTCTCATATAGTAGTGGTTTATGTTTTCGTTGCAAAGATGCAATCCTTGTCAAGATCTACCCGTTGAACAAACGTTTGTAGTCGACTGTAGTCGTTTGCTGTCGGATAAGTAATTGGAAATGAAATGGATGTTTTTTTTGGAAATAAATCTTACATAAATCTATCATAAATGGATCGCTTCGTGCCTCGCGATGATGCGAAACGATGCCATTACGTGATGATGTAGGATGCGGTAGCGGAGCCCCGTAGGGGCGATAGG
>Ga0310694_10003868_pt1 | contig 14603 bp, 15 predicted proteins | sample 174DNAGHGhighgp2_FD_203884 | JGI IMG/M metagenome (GOLD analysis project Ga0310694, IMG submission 203884) | Sheep rumen microbial communities from Palmerston North, Manawatu-Wanganui, New Zealand - 1742 DNA GHGhigh gp2 (v2) (version 2) | ecosystem: Host-associated > Mammals > Digestive system... | reverse complement strand
CGAAAGCATCATCCACATAGGCATCCGCCAGGGAAGCCAGTTCCTTGCTGAATTCCTCGATATTCTTGGTCTCTTCCTTGCGGAAACGGGTATTCTGAAGCAGCACCACATCTCCGTCCTTCATGGCGGCCACGGCGGCCTTCGCGTTTTCGCCGACAACCGTATCGTCATTGGCAAAAACAACTTCCTTGCCGAGGAGCTCGCTCAGACGAACCGCGACAGGAGCAAGAGAGAATTTTTCTTCCGGACCGTTCTTCGGTTTGCCCAGATGAGAGCAGAGAATCACTTTTCCGCCGTCAGCGATCAGCTTCTTAATGGTAGGAAGCGCAGCTACAATGCGCTTGTCATTGGTAATCTTCCCGTCTTTCATCGGGACATTGAAATCACAGCGGACAAGCACCCGTTTCCCTTTGACCTGAATGTCATCAATCGTTTTCTTTGCCATGTTTTTTACGCTCCTTTACATTTACTGTGGCATAATGTATTGCAATATCCCCGAAGAGGATCAGCAATCAGTGATCAAGAAGGCGAAGAATACATTGCGCAGCCCCGAAATCCGTCACAAGCAGGGAATGCCTGGTATGCCGCAGAATGGATACAATCGCCTCCGCCTTGGAGGAACCGGCGGCAGCCGCAAGCATGATACAGGTTGGCTTGAGTCGCGCCAGATCCACACCGACGCTGGCGGATTCCATCAGACAGTTGCCTTCCAGATCATAATAGGCCCCAAAGCTTTCCCCGCGTGCCCCGGAAGAAAGCAGACGGTTCTGCGTGTCCCGGGGAAGGCGGCGCTCACGCATCATTTCTGCGGCGGTGCCGATGCCGTGCAGGATCACATCAGCCCGCTCAAGAAGTTCCATGGCTTCACTGACTTCCGGCAGCTTCAGCATTTCCTGCATGGCCGCAGGATCCATCTGATCCGGAAGATGAATCAGCCGGTAATGCCCGCCGAGTTTTCCCGCGATTTCCTCCGCAAGCGTATTGGCCTGAAGCTCCACAGATCGGCCGAGCCCGCCGCGGGCGGGAACCACCATAACATTCAGCGGTGCAGAAACCTGAAGATTATGCGCGACGGCAGCAATGGTCCTCCCGCCGGTAACCGCAAGCGTATTGCCGTTCTGAAGCATGGAGCGGAGATTGGCGGCACATACTCTTCCAACATCGGAAAGAACGTGGCTGTCCTCATCGGCATCTCCGGGCACTACCATCACCCGGTCAACCGGAAGCAGACTGCACAGTTTTTTCTCCAAATCCGCCATTTTACTCATGGCTCTGGAGAACTCCCTGGCGGTCTCCAGCACCTCCGCAGATTTTCCGGAAAGTGTCATACCGGACGCATCCAGTTCGATATAACCAAGCTCCTTCAGAATGGAGGCTGTATTTCGGATCTCCCGTTCCGGAAGATTCAGTCTGGAAGCCAGCTGTCTTCTGCCAACCGGCTGAAGCACTGCGATCCGTTCAAGGATCATCGCCCTCCGGGTCATCTCATCAATCAGATCCGGGGCCAGTTTCCGCATCATCGTGATAAAACCGGTATCCATGATGTCAGCCCCCCTCCAATCAATCGGGACGGAAACCGCCCGCAAGGGCGAAACATGTCCCAACGCGCAGTGTACCATAAGGCGCGGAGCATGACAAGCTTTTTTTCTCAGACACGGATCATTTCCGTTCCTTCGAGCGCGCGCGCAATCATCGCATCCGAATCAAGTTTCTTTTCCGCCTCGAGAATCCTGTCCAGTTTGGGATGCGTGGCAGGATGACGGGGCGTGAATACCGTACAGCAGTCTTCATAAGGCAGCTCGGAGATTTCCAGGGTTCCGATTTTACGCGCTGTTTCAATGATTTCACTCTTGTCAAATCCGATCAGCGGACGGAAAACAGGCAGCGCAGCCGCATCATCCGTGCAGCCCAATGCCGTCATGGTCTGACTTGCCACCTGTCCAATGCTTTCTCCTGTCACCAGCGCCTCGCATTCCTGTTCACGGGCGATTCTTTCCGCAATGCGCATCATGTATCTTCTCATGATCAGCGTCGTATAATCCTCCGGGCACTTTTCATGAATAGCCATCTGGATTTCCGTAAAAGGAACCACAAAAACTTTGATCCCGCAGCAGCTGAAAGACAGTTTCCGCGCGAGATCCAGCACTTTTTCCTTCGCCCGGTCAGAAGTGTAGGGATAGGAATGAAAGTGAACCGCGCAGATCTGTACGCCCCTCTTGGCGATCATCCATCCCGCCACGGGACTGTCGATGCCGCCGGACAGAAGAAGCGCTGCATTCCCGTTGGTTCCTACCGGCATTCCGCCGACTGCCGGGATCACTTTCACATAAAGGTAGGCCAAATCCCTGATCTCAATATTGACCATGTGATCCGGATGATGAACATCCACTTTCAGTTCAGGATGCGCCTGCAGAATGCGGTATCCGACTTCCTCATTGATCGCCGGGGAATGAAGCGGATATCTTTTATCACTTCTTCTGGCATTAACCTTGAAAGTGCCGTTCATTCCCGCTGTCAGCTCAACAGCCTTTTCACAGATGGCATCAAAATCATCCTTGGGCATCTCCACTGCAGGACATACGCTGTGTACACCGAAAACCCGTGTCACTCTGTCAATGCATGCCTTCAGGTCTGAAAAACCCCGGACAAAAATCCGGCCGTCATGAACCTGCACCTCTGCGCCAAGCCCCCGCAGCGCATATCTGATTTTCCGGACAAGTGATCTGATGAAATACGGGCGGTTCAGTCCTTTCAGAAAAATTTCACCGTATCTGACCAGCAGAAGTTCCTGCATATTTCCCTCCATCACGCTCGATTTATCTGCGTGTAAATTGTTTAAGCTTTTGCCAGTGATTGACTGTTTTTTCCGCTGCATAGGCAATCTCTTCCGGCGTGTTCAACGGGCTGAAACTGAACCGCAGTGCGCAGTCAGCCCAATCCGTTTTAACACCCATCGCTTTCAGCACCGGCGAAATCTTTTGCTTTCTGCTGGAACAGGCGCTCCCGGCTGAAACATAGACGCCGTCACCCTCCAGGGCGAAAAGCATGGTCTGGCTCCGGACGGGCGGAAGAGAGATGTTCAGAATATGAGGTGCCGAGCCGTCCTCATCCTGCGGTCCGTTCACCACTGCTGAGTCAATACGTCCGCACAGGAGGGAACGCAGGCCGTCTTTCAGTTCCCTCATTTGCCTGCAGCTTTCGGGTGTCCAGGAGCGGACGGCCACCCCCAAGGCGACAATCCCGAAGGTGTTCTCCGTGCCGGAACGAAGGTTCCCCTCCTGCCCGCCGCCGAACTGTATCGGATGAAGCGGGTGGGTTTTCTGAAGAATCAGGGCGCCCGTTCCCTTCAAACCGTGGATTTTATGAGCGGACAATGTATAGGATTGTATGCCCAGGGATCGAAAATCCATTTTCATCCGCAGAAATCCCTGAACCCCATCCACATGTATCGCAGCGCCAGGCGCTTTCAGATTCCGCAAAGCTGCAATATCACGGAGCGGTTCAGCAGCGCCGGTTTCATTATTCACCTGCATCACAGAGACAAGAACCGTCCGGTCATCCATCAAGGATTCCAGCGCATTCAGATCAACGCGGCCGGTACGATCCGCCGGAATCGCTTCGACCTGAAATCCCATGCGACGGATTTCCTCCGTGCATGCTGATACTGCGGGATGCTCCACCGAGGAAATCAGCACCTTGCCGGGAGCCCTTCTGGTACGCAGATGACCGAGAAGCGCAAGATTGTCCGCCTCTGTTCCGCCGGAAGTAAATATCACCTTTTCCCCGGCTGCCCCGACCGCGTTCAGGCAGATTTCCCGTACCTCGTTGATTCGTTTTTCAACTTCCAGAGAGGGCCGGTATAAAGCGGATGGGTTATACCATCCGCTTTCCATCATCTCGCTGACAGCCTGCATGACAGCTGCTGAAGGCTTCGTTGTTGCGCTGTTGTCAAGATATACTGTCATGCTGCCGTCACTCCCGGTAGGCCCCGACAGGAAGGTATTGACGGATATACCCGACCATCTCGCTGCTGGGTTCAAATATAATCATTTTCTTGTCGCTGTCTTTGGTAAAGTAAAAATAATACAGTTCGGCTTCCCTGTTCAGAAACCAGTTCATTCTTTTGATCCCGGGCATATTCAGGTAACGCTTGAAGGATTCGGATGAGACTTTTCCGAATGCCTCGACGTTTCTGACGTTCAGGCTGCCGAGACTCTTGCGCTTTTTATTGTTGTACACTTCCGCAAAATCCAGCGAGCCGTTGGTAAAAGTATACTCATATTCTGTCAGCAGTCTGTCATGAAAGAACCAGATATATACCGCAATTCCAGCTGATAAAAGCATGGTTATCACGGAGAACCAGTTAAAACTGTAGCTCAGCGTTCCCAAAGTCATACTGGCAAAGATTGCGGCCAGAATCATCACAATCCAGCTGAAATAATAAGCAATCCGGTTCAGCGTATTATTTTTTTTCACAACGACTTCTTCAAGAAAGTGATCCATGATCGGCATTTTATTTTCCTCCGTCTCTGTTATTGCTTTCGTCCCGTCATCTGCCGGGTGATGGATTGAAGCAGCATATGATCCCCCGGGAGCTTTTCGAGGGCCTGCAGTGCAAGTTCAGTTTCTTTTTCCGCATCTCTTCTTGTCTCTCCCACCCCGCGGACTGAAACCCATGTCAGTTTATGCTGTTCGGCATCCTTGCCGGTCTCTTTTCCGAGAAGATGCGCATCTCCGATTACATCCAGCAAATCATCTGTCATCTGAAAGGCAAGGCCCAGATGAAAAGCAAATGCGCTGCCGGCAGCGATGGCCGCATCATCCGCTCCGCCAAGTAACAGTCCGGCTTCCACCGGCGCCATCAGCAAATCGGCAGTTTTATGGTGATGAATATACCGGAGAAGCTGTTCATCCGGCGGCCCGCCCTCAGCCTGAAGATCCATCGCCTGCCCTGCAATCATGCCGGTCACCCCGGCATGTCTCATGATGATTTCCATCGCTTTTACATGGCGGATATCAAAGGATCGAAGAACCGAGCCGGACATTAATTCCACAGCAGCATTCAGAAGTCCGTCTCCGGCAAGTACAGCCATTCCCTCTCCGAAAACCTTATGACTGGTGGGTTTCCCCCGACGAAGATCATCATTGTCCATGGCCGGAAGATCATCGTGAATCAGGCTGTAGGTATGAATCATTTCAACAGCGCACGCAAAGGGAAGCGCTGTTTCTTCCGTTCCGCCGGCCATTTCACAGGCAGCCAGCAGCAGTACAGGCCGCAATCTTTTGCCGCCGGCGGAAAGGCTGTATTGCATGGCATTGCGAAGCGCATCTGGCACCGGACCCAGTGTCCGAAAAACAGTCCCCAGCGCATTTTCCACCGCGGCTCTGTATTCATCAAATGATTTCATTGCTTTCACCGGCTGGAAAATCCTGCTCCTTCCCTTCTTTCAGAATCGTCAGGCGTCTGTTCATTTCCGCCAGCTCTTTCTCCAGATCACCCAGAAGCTTCATTCCCTCTTCATATTGTTTTACGGAATCCTCCAGCGATAGCTTCCCGCTTTCGATGCCGTCAATCATGGATTCCACCTTCTGAAGACGTTCCTCAAAGCTCGGCTGATTCTCTGTCATGATTTCCCCTTTCCGGTGACTTTCACCTTTCCGTCATAAAAATGCAGCAACATGTCAGTTTCCCCTGCCGCCTGTTCTGAACTGGTAAGCAGCTTTCCTTCCTCGGAATACACCATTGCGTAGCCCCGCTCCAAGACGGAACGCGGATCCAGCGCTTCCATTCTTTTTCGCAGAAGAAGGACTTTCTGGCTGCTTTGGGTGAAACGTCCTTCCATGGCGTGCAACAAACCGTCAGACAGCGCCAAAATGCCGTTTTCCTGCCTTTCCAGCAGCGTCCGGATCAGTGAATGGAAGCGTTCCTTCAGGAACAGCCGCCGGTGATCCAGCATATCAATCCGTTTTTCAGGGGAAAAGGCGGAAAGACGCTGCTGAAGATGATGAATCTTCAACTGCTGATCCCGGATCATTTCCGTCATGACACGGAGCAGAGAGGAACGAAGCAGCCTTGCTGCAGACGCCAATTCCAGCCTGTCAGGGAATACAATCTCTGCCGCATTGCTCGGTGTGGCAGCCCGAACATCTGCTGCCATGTCGCAGAGCGTATAGTCAATCTCATGTCCCACGCCGGATACGACAGGCACCGGACTGTCCGCAATTGCGCGGACAATCTCCTCATCATTGAAACACCACAGATCCTCCGCCGCGCCACCGCCGCGGGCAACGATGATCACCTCCGCATTGCCATGGCGACCGGCAAGACGTATGCCCTCAGCGATTTCATGCCCGGCCTGACTTCCCTGAACCGTCACAGGCACCAGCATAATCGGAATAAATGGGCAGCGCTTGAATGAGACATTCAGAATGTCATGCAGCGCAGCTCCGCTTTGAGAAGTGACAACCGCCACTTTTCCGGGACATCTCGGCAGAACCTTCTTCCGGCTCTGATCAAACAGTCCTTCAGCCGCCAGCCTGCGCTTCAGCCGTTCCAGCCTGAGAAACTGTTCACCCATGCCGGCAGGTCTCATGGACGTGACATAAAGCTGATACTTTCCCTGGGGCGCATAAACATCCACATACCCGTCAGCCAGGACAGCATCCCCGTCCTTAGGGATAATGGTCGATTTGCCCGTGTTGTACCGGAACATCATGCAGCTGACGGCGGTGTTTGCATCCTTCAGAGAAAAATACCAGTGTCCGGAAGCAAGATGATGGCGGAATCCGCTGATCTCCCCCCGTACCGTCAGACTTCTGGTTCGGGGATCCCTTTTGATGGCATCCCCGATCATCTGGTTCAGTTCAGTGACGCTGATGCTTTCGTCAAAGGACACGTTCCATAATCCTTTCCGCTGCATCCACCGTATTTTCCAGCAGCATGCTGATCGTCATCCGACCGACGCCGCCGGGAACAGGCGTGATCCAGGAAGCCTTTTCCTTCACCCGTTCAAAATCCACGTCTCCCCAGATTCGTCCTTCTGCGCGGTTAACGGCCACATCGATCACAATTGCGCCGGGCTTCACCATGTCTTCCGTCACGGAGAATCCGATTTTCCCCACAGCTGAAACAAGAATATCTGCTCTGCGGGTATATTCTGCAAGATTTCTGGTACGGCTGTGGCAGACAGTTACAGTGCAGTTCTCCTGCAGCAGAAGCATGGCCATCGGTTTTCCGACAATATTGCTTCTTCCGATAACGACCGCATCCAGACCAGTCAGATCCACGCCGGTGCTTTTGAGCATGTATAATGCGCCTCTTGGCGTGCACGGAATCACGCCTTCCGTGCCGGTCATCAAATGCCCGGCATTCAGCAGATGAAAGCCGTCAACATCCTTTTCCGGATGAATTCTGGCCAGTGCAGACTGCGAATTCAGATGTTTCGGAAGCGGCAGCTGAACAAGAATGCCGTGAATGGCCGGATCCTGATTCAGAAGGTCAATTTCACGCTCAAGCGCATCCTGAGATATGTTTTCAGACATCCGGATGGTCCGTGAGAAGATTCCAACTTCTTCACAGCCCTTTCCCTTATTCCGTACATAAATCTCGCTGGCAGGATCGCATCCGACAAGTATCACGGCCAGGCCGGGTGTGATGCCGCGTTCTTTCAGTTTTCTGACCCGTTCCGCAGTCTGTACCCGCAGCTGTGCCGACATTGCCTTTCCATCAAGAATCTGTGCTGCCATGATAAACCTCCGTATCAATTACAATCTATCGCTCTTCCATCGATTTGCGCCGATCAGCGCCACCCCGACCGCATTGTCGCCGCATCGTTCGGAATTTCCGAAAACGAGATTCGGACATTCCGGGATTCTCCGGCTTCGTTCCATCATCATCTGTCTTAACAGAGAGGAGGATGCCACTCCGCCGGTCAGCAATGCGTCGTGTATGCCTGTTTTTTTCATTCCGGCGGTCAGGAGTCTCAGAAAGGTTCTGGAAAGAAGATCATAGATCTCCCGCGCAACATTTTCCGGGGACATGGATCCTTCACGAATCCATTTTTGCGCTTTGGTTTCAGCGCCGCTGAAATGGCAGCAAAGATCCGTCTGCTCCATGCTGGCACCGAGTAGTCCATGAGTTTCTCCGTACTCTGCAAGTTTCTCCAGTGCCTCCCCTGAGGGAAACGGTAGTCCCAGAGCCACACCGATACGGTCCACCAGCTGCCCGGCATGAAGATCCAGGCTCCCGCCCAGATGTATCACCTTGTCTTCTGATACTTCAAGAAGATCCGTGGTTCCTCCGGACAGATGAACTGCAAGATAGCTTTTTGAGTATTCCAGCTCCGTTCCCTGCGCAGCGGCGGCAAGATGTCCGCGCTGATGTGTCGTAGCATAGAATGGCACGCCCATCGCTGCTGCCATCATCATGCCAAGGCTCTGTCCGACCTGAAACGCAGGCATATAGGAGGCATCTCCGTCACGGGGGCTGATGCTGGCAGCAACAGCAGCCACCGTGCCCGAGGCGCAGACGGATCTCAGCTGATCCTCGCATTTCCGGATCTGCCTTGTATGAGCAAAGACCGCGTCGTTCTGGCGCAGTCCTTTCTCTCCGGCAGGAACAGGAAGCAATTCTCTCCAATCCATAAGCACGCAGCCGTCTGTCGTGACAGCAGCCACGGATGTACGGTAGTTGCTCGTATCCAGGCCAATAATAATCTCATCAGACATTTTGTTCTTCCCGCGGTTCATTGTCCCGCAGAATGGTGCCCAGAACGCCATTGATGAAGGATTTGTCCTCCGGATCTGAATAACGTTCCGTCAGGTTCAGCGCTTCTGATATGGAAACGCTGCCCGGAACCTCATCAAGAAAAAGGATTTCCCAGACCGCCAGGCGAAGAATCGTCAAATCAACATGGGACATCTGATCCAGTGCCCACCCATGAACTGCGGCTGCGATTTTACCGTCAATCAGTTCCCGATTCGCCATAACGCCGTCAAGCGCAGTGTCAATATACTGTCTGTCTTCTTCGTCCGGTTCCTTGCGGCTGATAGTTTCCACGCCGGGAAAGCCGTCCTGCCGCAGTTCATCATAGACCATGCGAAGGGTTTCCTCTCCGCCCTGACCTCCGGCAATTTTCTCAAAGATCATCTGCATGGCTGCAGCTCGAGCAGTCGTTCGGGACATCGTTTACTCCTCTGTTTCTTCTGTGGGTTGTTCATCTGCGGAGGCTGCGTCCGCTGCGGTATGATCCTGTTCACGCGACAACTCACTCTTCAGATCGATCATTTTTGCCTCACGGTCAGGAATCAGCTTGTTGGCAGCATTTTTAACAAACTCGCCCTTATTCTCAACCGTTCCAAGAAAATAGCCAACAACAAAAAGCAGGCAAAGAATCAGTGTTTTCCAGAAACCGATCAGCATCACCAGCGCTCCAAGTGCGACCAGTGCAAGACCGCAGACCGCGCCAAACATAGGCGTTCCTCTCTTCATGTTCATAAAAGAACACGCTCCTTCCATTCTTATGATTCAGGTATCGTATCGGGACGAATCTCTTCCTTGTCATCAGATTCGGCCGATGAATCCTTTTCAGATTTCTGATCAGACCCTTCTGACTGCTCCTGATCAGAACAAGTCTGCTCCTGGTTTTCTTCCACCGGGGGCATCGGCATCACGCACGGCTCCTCTACCGTTGAGAAAAGACGCTGATGAACCGGCCTGTCATCGTCTTCAGGCGGTACTTCCTCCAGCAGTGCTGCAGCAGCTGCTGCGGCAGAATTCACCTCCGCCCTGTCAGGCATGACAGGAGGTTCCGGACTGACGGCCGGGGGATTTTCTGAGCTTGCTTCAGGGGAATCGGCCGCATGATTTTGCTTCTCCGTCTTCTCCGTCTTCTCCGCCGCAGCTTTCAGCAGTGCAGGAGAAGCAGGCGCGCTGATAGCAAAGGGGGCATCCTTTGCATCCTCGCCGGAAGAATCGATCTGTACTTTGATTTCTTTTACTTCTACGCCGCTGCATGCCGTAACATACTGTTTAATCTGCTGCTGAAGCGTGTCTACCGTCAGTGGAATACTGACACCTCCGGCCACAGTCCCTTTGATGCGGATCAGCAGGCTGCCCTTCTGATTCTCCAGATGAATGCCCTGAGCGGTAATCTCATGGTGCTGTTCCAGGCATTTTGTTACCATGCTTTCCAGCGCCTTGAGGGAAATGGACAATTCTCCTGCATCCGTTTTCTGGGAGATAAATTTGTCGTTTCTCCCCCTGTGACGGAAAAGAATCATAACGCAGTAGAGACCGAGCAGACAAAGGATCACACCGCCTGCAATCAGCAGCAGCCTCATGCTGTCGTTTTCCAGCAGCCGTTTGGCATAACCGACGACATCCTTTCCGAAAAACAGCTGAGCGGCCAGTGCAGCAGCTGAAACAATCAGCACCAGACCTGCAAGCGCTGTAATAATCCGGTCCAGAATCCTGAGCTTCATGATTGGCCCTCCTTCCGGTCTTTAAGGGATAAAGCATTCATTCTTTGCTGACAGATCAATCAGGTTTTGCTTCAGCCACGCTGTCGGGTTTGTCGGCAGATGAAGCATCGGACTTCGGAACAGGCTTTTTTCTGGGTTTTGCATTCTGGCGGGATTTCACGGGCTGTTCTATCGGCTTTTCTTCCTTGCCGGAAAAGGAGGCCGGCTTTGTTTCTTCCTTCGGCTTTGTTTCGGAAACGATCGATTCCGTTGCAGCTTTCAGCGGCGCATCTTCATGTTTTCCGGCTGTCAGAGCAGCATTCTGCGCGCCGGTCTGCAGGGCCTTCTTTTCCTGTTCAAAGCTGACGCTCTGCACATGCACGTCAACCCGAACCACATGCAAACCTGTCATGGATTCGATGGCCTTCCGGACATTTTCCTGCGCGTCTGCCGCTGCCCGTTTGATCGGTGTCCCGTAATCCACAGCAACGTAAAGATCCACGGCCACTTCTTCAGTTCCGACTTCAACCTTAACGCCTTTCGTGATATTCCGGTTCTTCCCCATCAGACTGCCGTTGACGCTGCACATACCCGCAATGCCCTCCACCTCGTTGGCAGCCAGGCCGGCAATGATAGCCACAACTTCATTATTATACGTAATATTTGCGGAAGGGGTCAGATCATCTGTGTTGACAGGAAGTGTATTCCCGGATTTTCTGTCATTTTTCTTCTCAGTCATTATTTCACTGCCTCCTTGTAAACAGTGGATAAAATCCAATGTATTATACCAGATAACGCCTTGTTTTACAACTGTTCCTCTTCCGTCTTCACCAGGGCGATATGCAGCTCATCCAGCTGCTTCTGTTCTACTGGGCCGGGAGCCCCCATCATGATATCCTGCGCATTCTTGTTCATCGGGAAAGGAATCACCTCCCGGATTGAATCCTCTCCGGCAAGAAGCATGACCATCCGATCCACGCCGGGCGCAATGCCGGCGTGTGGCGGAGCCCCGTAGCAGAAAGCGTGATACATCGCCGGGAACTTCGCTTTCACGTCCTCCTCGCCCAGCCGAACCATTTCAAAAGCACGGATCATGATTTCAGGATCATGGTTGCGGACGGCACCGGACGACAATTCCACGCCGTTGCATACGAGATCATACTGGTAGGCTGTAATTTCCAGCGGATCCATGTCTCCGTTTTTTGCTTTTTCCAGCACTTCCAGTCCGCCGTTCGGCATGGAGAAGGGATTGTGGCAGAACTCCAGTTCACCGCTTTCCTCTCCGATTTCATACATGGGAAAGTCCACAATCCAGCAGAACGCGTACTGTTCAGGATCAAAATGATTCGGACACATTTCGCCAAGTTTCCGGATCAGAACCCCCGCTGTTTTCTGAGCGGCATTTTTCTTACCTGCGCTCAGCGCAACAAAGGTGTTTGGCGCGAGATTCAGTGAAGAAACGATCTCTTCTTTGCGGTCCTGAAGGAATTTGGCGATTCCCCCTGTCAGTTCACCGTTTTCATCCATCTTAAACCAGTAGCTTTTATTTCCGCTGATCACTTCCGTATCAGCGCACAGTTTATCAATCTGTTTCCTGGTGCCGGAAAAATCCGTAACAGGAACAGCCTTTACCGTATTTCCTTCAAAGGGTTCAAAACCGCAGCCCTTCATCAGCTCCGTCACGTCTTTTACCGTCAGGTCAATTCTCAGATCCGGCTTGTCCGTTCCGTAGGTTTCCATGGAATCAAGATAAGGAATCCTTCTGAATGGAGCTGCGGAAGCTCTGTGATACTTCCCGAATTTTGAAAAAATCGGAGGAAGCACTTTCTCCAGCACTTCAAACACGTCTTCCTGTGTGGCAAAAGCCATTTCCATATCCAGCTGATAAAACTCGCCCGGACTGCGGTCTCCCCTTGCGTCTTCATCCCGGAAACACGGTGCGATCTGGAAATAGCGGTCAAATCCGCTGGTCATAAGCAGCTGCTTAAACTGTTGCGGAGCCTGCGGCAGGGCATAAAACATGCCCGGATGCTTTCTTGCCGGAACAAGGTAATCCCTGGCGCCCTCCGGAGATGAAGCAGTAAGAATCGGCGTGGTGATTTCCAGAAAACCGAGATCGGTCATCGCCTGTCTGAGCGCTGAGACCACCCGGCTGCGAAGAATGATATTCTTTTTTACATCCGGATTGCGAAGATCAAGATAGCGATATTTCAGGCGAAGGGATTCATCCGCCTCACGGCTTCTGGAAATCTGGAAAGGAAGGGCGTTGTAGCGGCATTTTCCGAGGACTTCCATGGAATCCGGAACCACTTCAATATCTCCGGTGTCCATCTTCGGATTCTTGTTGTCCCGTTCCCTGACCGTTCCGTGAATCGCTATGACGCTTTCTTTATTCAGATTTCGAAACTGACCGAGGATTTCCTCATTTTCAGCCACCAGCTGGGTGGATCCGTAGAAGTCTCTGAGGACAATGAAGGCCAGATTGCCGCTGACCTCCCGGATATTTTCCATCCATCCGCAAAGGCGGACTTCCTTCCCCGCATCTTCTATGCGAAGCTCATTGCAGTTGTGGGTTCTGTATTGCATTTTATGCTTCTCCTTCCTCGTTCATCATCCGCAAAACGGTATCGCAGGCATCTTCATAGCTGACCGTCATTTCGGTGCCGTCATTCATCCTTTTAATCTTAACCGAGCCGGCTGCAGCCTCATCATCACCGATCACCGCAGTCAGCGGCGCGCCTGTTTTGTTCGCATATTTGAACTGAGCTTTCAGACTGCGCCCGCAATGATCGAGATCTGCCCGAATTCCTGCCATTCTGAAACGTCTCACAAGATCAAACGCGGGAATCTGATGTTTCCCCATAAAAGTAACAAAAACGTCATACCAAACGGGCTTAGGAATCTCAAGTTTCTCTGCATCCATCAGCATCAGAACCCTTTCAAGCCCCATTCCGAACCCAACGGCGGGAATATCCTGTCCGCCGATCTGGGAGACAAGATTGTCATATCTGCCGCCTCCGCAGACTGTCAGCTTTCCGGCTTCTGTTTCCGTCACAATTTCAAACACGGTTTTCGTGTAATAGTCAAGACCGCGGACAATCCGGCTGTTCACCCGGTATGGAATGCCAGTGGAATCGAGACAGGTCTTTAGCTTTTCAAAATGATCCCGGCATTCGTCGCAGAGCAGATCCAGCATGCTGGGTGCATCCACGGTCAGCTTCCGGCATTGCTCTTCCTTGCAGTCCAGCACTCTGAGCGGATTCCGGTCAAACCGTTCCCTGCAGGTGCTGCACATGGCATCGATTTTTCCAGCAAGAAAATCTTTCAGACGTGTATGATATCCAGGGCGGCATACAGGACATCCGATGGAATTGATTTCCACGGACAGATTGCGAATTCCCAGATCACTCAGCAGGTCAAAAGCCGTCAGAATTAATTCCGCATCCACAGTGGCTTCTCTTGCGCCAAAGCATTCCATGCCAAACTGATGATGCTCCCGCAGCCTGCCGCTCTGCGGTGCCTCATATCTGAAAATCGGTGCATTCAGATAATACATTTTGCAGGGCAGCGGCTCTGCATAAAGATTATGCTCCAGAAAGCATCTTGCGGCCCCCGCCGTACCTTCGGGTTTCAGGGTGATAGACCGTTTTCCCTTGTCTTCAAACGTGTACATTTCCTTCTGTACAATATCAGTAGTATCACCCACGCCTCTGAGAAACAGTTCGGTGTGTTCAAACACCGGCGTCCTTACTTCCCGATAGCCGGAAGACGCGGCCGCAAGACGCATCCTGTTTTCGATATACTGCCATTTGTAGCTTTCCGCGGGCAGAACGTCCCTGGTGCCTCTGGGAGCCTGAGTCAGCATAAACAACCTCCTGAATATATATATCTAATCTTATTATATCACAATTGGAAGAAAGAAAAAAGCACCGGCTTTCAGTGCCGCAGGGGCAACGCATGAATTAAGAAAGCGAGTCTAATTATTACAAAAGCATTACCAAAAGGATTTTTCACCTTTCTGTCGAAATAGACAGGGAGGTAAAAAAGTCATGATAGAATACCTAAAAGGCTTGACTGATCCCAAGCAAGAAGGAAAAGTACAGTACAATTTTATCGAAACAATCATGCTGGTGATCTGTGCT
>Ga0310694_10003865_pt1 | contig 14607 bp, 9 predicted proteins | sample 174DNAGHGhighgp2_FD_203884 | JGI IMG/M metagenome (GOLD analysis project Ga0310694, IMG submission 203884) | Sheep rumen microbial communities from Palmerston North, Manawatu-Wanganui, New Zealand - 1742 DNA GHGhigh gp2 (v2) (version 2) | ecosystem: Host-associated > Mammals > Digestive system >... | reverse complement strand
CCTGTCCCTGCGCAAGCAGGGGGGCAGGAGTCGGATGGAGCCGTAGTAGCGGTGAAGCGGGTAATGACCGTGGAGCGAAGGGTTCCTGCTTGCATGGCGTTTCAAACAGAGACGGCGAACCGCCTCGGATACCGTCTGGAGCTGCGGCGCGTTGAGTATCCCGAGGTCGTGAAGGTGGACGAGCCCGTCGTCGTGAAATCGACATGGGTGAATGTCGGCGTCGCCCCCCAGTACGGAAATGCCACGCTGACGTGGAACCTGCTGAACGACAAGGGCGTCGTGTGCTGGCGCGTGACGGACAACAAGTTCGGATTCCGCTCGGCCGAACCGAAGTGGAACGGCGTGGAGAAACCTGTCGAGGTGGCGACGCCCTGCCGCTTCGGCTACACGGCCCCCGTGCCGAAAAAGGACGTCGTGCTCGACTGGTTCGTCAAGCACAAGCGGAACCTGCCTGGCGAGAAGGTCGAGCTGCTCAAGCCCGGCATCTACACGCTAGCCGTCTCCGTGGGACGCAAGGACGGGAAGCCGGAGATCGCCCTGCCGCTTGAAGGCGGCATTGACCGGATCTATCCAGTCGGCAAGATTGAAGTGGTGAGCAAGATGAGGGGGCGTCAATTCACCGAATGAAAATACGTCAATTCACCGAACAGAAGTGTGCCAATTCACCGAACGTTATTGACTTGCAGGGTCAATATGTGCTATAATGCGCGCCATGAAACAAGGAGAAATCTATAGAAAACGAGTCTTAGACGCAGTTTTGGAGCGGAAACTGTCTGGGGCGGGAGCTGTCCTCGTGGAAGGTCCAAAATGGTGCGGCAAGACGACAACGTGCGAGCAGCACGCCAAAAGCGCTCTTTATATGGCTGACCCAATGCGGCGCGACCGTTATCTCGTTCAGGCAGAAGTGGATATAACGGAACTGATGAAAGGTGAGCAGCCGCGCCTTATAGACGAATGGCAAGATGCGCCAAAGTTCTGGGATGCGATACGCTACGATGTGGATCATTCAGCTGGATGGGGACACTACATCCTCACGGGTTCGGCGGTTCCTCCTGATGACAGGCATGAACGGAGCGGAAAGAAAGACATCGTCCATTCTGGAACGGGGCGGATCGTGCGAGTGAAGATGCGCCCGATGTCGTTATGGGAGTCTGAAGAATCGTCGGGAACGGTTTCGCTGGGCGCTTTGTTCAAGGGGGTGCCGTTCAAGCCTGGCAAGGCCATTGACCGGTCGCTGAAAGACACTGCATATCTTGTGTGTCGCGGTGGATGGCCGCAGTCCGTCCTGCAAGGTGGCGAGTTGGCGCTTGACCGCGCGTTTGAATATGTGGATGCTGTCGTCAATTCGGACATATCGCGTGTAGATGGCGTTTCGCGTGATCCGAGGCGAGTGAGGCTGCTGCTGAGATCGTATGCCAGGCAGCAGGGGACGCAGTCCACCATAGTGAACATTCGCAAAGACATGACAATCGGGGACGGGCATGGTCCGGATGACGACACGGTATCGTCATATCTTAATGCTCTGCGCAAGATATTCGTGATCGAAGATTCTGAAGCGTGGTGTCCGGCGTTGAGATCCAGGGCCGCGATCCGCATGTCACCGACGCGATATTTTTCCGATCCGTCCATTGCGACTGCGGCGCTTGGCCTCGGTCCCGAAGATCTGATGAACGACATTCGCACATACGGACTCTTCTTCGAGACCATGGTGATGCGGGACCTGAGAGTATATGTGGACGCGTTGAACGGAAGCGTCAGTCACTATCTCGACCGTAATGGGCTTGAGTGCGATGCAGTCGTGCATTTACGGAACGGAACGAGTGGACTCGTGGAGGTCAAACTTGGTGGCGAGTCGCTCATAGATGAGGGTGCCAAGACGCTCAATGAGCTATCGGGCATCATTGACACGTCGCGGCAGAGCGAGGTTGCGTTCAAGATGGTTGTCACGGCAAGCGGAGATTTCGCATACCAACGCAAGGATGGCATAATCATCTGCCCTGTTTCGGCACTCAAACCATGAAGAACGACATAAAGGAGGTCAATATGAAGAGAATGGCAACTGTTGCTGCCTTGACAATGGCGGCGAGTGTTCATACATGCGCGACGTATGCGGAGTCGGTCGACTTCGCGAAGGCTTCTCCTGCGGGACAGCACTGCATCTACGACGCGGTTCCGCTGGATGGCACGTGGGAGATGTTCTATTGCTCCAATGCGTGGGATTCGGTGGCGTGTCCGCAGTTCAAGGGCGTTGCCGTCGCCAAGGCCGTGCCCGGGTTCTGGGAGAACATGGTCCCGGCATTCCGCGCGGCGGGAATGAAGGACGCGTTTCGGATCAATCCCGTGTACGAACGCCAGACGATTCCAATGACGCAATGGGCCAAGTGCACCACGCTCCCCAACATCTACGGATGTTTCCTCTACCGCCGCACGTTCACGCTGGATACAAAATCGTTTCGTTTCGGCGGGCGTGGGGCGCCCGCCCTACCGCCCGCCTATCTTGCGTTCGACTGTGTGCGCAATCAGGTCCACGCCTGGGTGAACGGGAAGTTCGTCGCGTTCCGCCAGGGATTCTCCACGCCGTTTGAGCTGCCGATTCCAAAAGGCATTTTCCGCAAAGGCGAGAACGAGATTATCCTCGCCGTCTCGAACAATCCAAACAAGGGGTACAACGGGTCGGACGTCAGCGGGCTCACGACGCGTGGGCTTTTCGAGGCTACCGGCGGAATCGACGGACGCCTTGAACTGCGCTTTGCGGGGAACGGCATTCGCGACGTGTATGTCACGACGGCAATGGATCTCAAGACGTTCACGGTGCATGTGGGGGATGATGGCCGTGTAGAACAGGTGGATGGGGGGAAGAATAATGTCCATGTAGAACATGTAGAACGTGTAGGTATGGGGGAGAATGATAGCCGTGTAGAACATGTAGAACGTGTAGGTATGGGGGAGAATGATAGCCGTGTAGAACATGTAGAACGTGTAGGTGGGGGGAAGGTTTTGTATGAGATCAAGAATGGTGATGGAAAGGTTGTGGCGAAGGGGGAGACGAAGGGGAATTTCACGCTGCCGACGAAGGGATTCTCGTTCTGGTCGCCGGAGAATCCCGTCCGCTACACGCTCACGCTCACGACGCCGGAGGGGACGTGTTCGCAGAAGTTCGGCATTCGCCGTCTCGTGCCGGACGGCGAGCGGATGCGCCTCAACGGCGAGCTGACGTACCTACGCGGTGTCACGGAGCACTGCTACTTCCCGGAGACGGTGCAGCTCCCGCGCGATCTCGCGTACTACCGCGCGATCATCGCGAAGCGCAAGGAGCTGGGATTCAACTTCCTGCGGTTCCACACGTTCGTTCCGCCGGACGAGTACCTTGAGGCGATGGACGAGCTGGGAATCATGGTCCACATCGAGTCGCCGAACTTCGTCATGCTCGACGAGTACGACGCAATCATCCGCTTCGCGCGGAAGCATCCGTGCGTCGTCGCGTACTGCACCGGCAACGAGACGTGGATCGACGGAAATGCCGAGAAGTACCTTGAGGCGGTCGCGAAGCTGGTGCACGCCGAGACCGACTCGCTCTTCACGCCGATGAGCGCGATGCGCAACGTGGAGTACATGGTGAGGCGCGGCAAGGACACTGCCGACAAGCCGTTCCTGCACGTCCCGTCGCGCATGGCGCGGCTCGCCGCGTACTCCGACTACTTCACGTCGTACCAGCTCGGCGCAGTATCGTACGATTCGCTGAACGGGGCATCCGCCGCGACGATAGACGCCTGGGGCGACGCGTACTGCGGCAAGCCGCGCACGATGCACGAGACGTGCATCGACGGAAGCTTCTGCGACATCACGCTCGAGAAGGACTACCCGAAGAACTCGCCGATCACGAAGGAAGGCGTGTTCTCCGAGGTGCGTCGCCATCTGGCGGAGCGCGGCCTCCTCGACCGCGCGCCAGCGTACGTGCGCAACTCGAGCGAATGGATGCGGCGGATCCGCAAGTTCACTTTCGAGAAGGTGCGCGCGTCGCGCCGGATCGTGGGATACGACTTCCTCGGTGACATCGACTCGCGCTGGCACACGTTCGGCTACTCGGACGGCATGATGGACGAGTTTTACCGCCTGAAGCACGGCGAGACAGTCGAGAACGTGCGGCGTTACAACTCCGCCGCGGTCTTGCTGTGCAGCCTCGGCAGCGACTTCAACTTCAGGGCGGGCGAGAAGAAGCGCGTGGCGTTCACGATCTCCAACTTCGCGGGCGAGGCGAAGGAAGGTGTAGTCAAGGTGTCGCTTGTGAAGTGTGAAGAGGGGAATGATTCTCACGCAGAGGCGCAGAGAGGCAGAGAGCGCAGAGAGTATGCAGGTTGCGTATGGAGCGATGCGAAAAAGGTGAAGGATGTTAGGAACGGGGAAATTGCGGCGATTGGGGAGTTTGAGGTAGCGATTCCGGCGGTGGATAAGCCGGTGAAGTATCTGCTTCGGGCGTCGTTCGCCGGTGGCGCGGTGAAGGCGGAGAACGAGTGGGAGGTTTATGCGTTTCCTGAAACCTCTACACGTTCTACATGTTCTACACGGACAAATCCCAACCCCCACAACGTCCGTGTTGTTTCCAACATCTCGCGCGACGACCTTCTTGCGGCGATGGGGCGCGGCGAGCGGGTGCTGCTGCTCGGGAAGGGTCCGTTCAAGTCGCTTCGGACATCGTTTAGGATCGGTCTCGCTGGACGCACCTCCGGACACTACGCGACGATCATCAAGCCGGGACATCCCGCGCTGGAGGGAATGCCCCACGAAGGGTTCTGTGGCTGGCAGTTCAGGCGGTTGATGCAGAATGGCGCAGCGGTGCAGCTCGAGGCGGGCGTTCCGTTCGATCCGATCATTGAGGTCGCGTCGTCCGACAAATACCTGATCCGCCAGGCGATGCTCTTCGAGTATAAGGTGGGCGAAGGGCGTCTGCTCGTCTGCTCGTTCGCGTTCAACGCGAACGACCCGGCAGCGGCGTGGCTCAAGGCCCGGCTTGAGGCGTATGCGGCATCGGACGCGTTCCAGCCCGCGCAGACGCTCACGCCCGACCAGCTTCGCGCCGTAATCGACGCGCCACTCTTTTCGGCGGAGGGCAACAAGAACAAGGCGCTCAATCCAGACGACCCTGCCAGCTACGTGAAACCCAGGAAGAAATAATGATTTAACTCAACAGGAGAAGGAGAGCCATGAACATCACACGAAAGAAGTTTGCAGCAGTCGTCTGCGCATTCGCGTTCACATGGTGTGGGAACGCCGCAGAAGGCACGGGAGAAACCGTCTTTTCCATAGACGCGGGCAAACCAGGCAAGACGCTGCCGAATGTGAACAAGGTGCTTACGCTCTGGGAACTGCAGGAATCGACATTAGCCAACGTGAAACGCAGGCATGACGCGGACGTACTGGAGTTCGCCGAATACGTCGAGGTGATGGGGGCGACGGGCGGAAACGACAGACGCGACTGCTTCAAGGATCCGGCGAATCGCGCCGTCCTCGACGACTACGACTTTTCGCGCCTTGTCGCGGGATGCCGCGATATCGTGCGGCTTGGCCTGAAACCGTACCTCAAGCTCGGAAACGTGCCGCGGAAGTTCTCGCCCGACATCAACAGCGGGGACTTCGGCATGAACATACGCCCGCCCCTTGACTACGACGCATACGGACGGTACATGTCTGCCTGCGCAAAGGCGCTGCTTGACGCGTTCGGGCGCGACGAACTGCTCACTTGGCGCTTTGCCGTGCTGACCGAATTCGAGAACGGCGGCTGGTTCAAGGACGCGTCGGGCAGCGCGGAAAAGACGTTTCAGGCCTACTGCCGCCTGTACGAGGTGACGGTTGGTGCTTTTACGCGGACGATCTCGCCGGACTTGACGTTCGGCGCGCACGCGATGGCCGTAACCGAGGGGTTGTGGGACGAGCGCAACTTCATCAAGTACGCGGCGGAACACCGCATCCCTTTGAAGTTCGTAACTGCGTCATTTTATGATTTCAACCCCGGACGCTTCATGAGTGGATTCAACCTGCCCAATACGATCGGGCATCTGCGCAACGCCGCCGAATCTGTCGGACTGACAAACCTCGTTTACGGAATTGACGAGGGGCGCATCCTTTCTGGTCTCGCGCGTGGCGCGAACAGTGAGGCATTGGCCTTGCGCGTTGTCGGCGACACATACCAGGCCGCATACGACGCAAGGATCGTGAGACAGCTGTTCGACTCCAACGCGGACTATTTCGCCGCATGGGGATACTTTTCGGGGCCTCACACCTGGTTTGACGGCCTGCCATCGGTCTCGTTCCACGTGGCGCGGGAGTCGGCGAAGTTCAAGGGGATGCGCAGACTCCCCGTTGCGGCCGTGGGGAAGGCGGACGGTGGAGTGGAGGCGGATGCGGTGGCCGCGCTTTCGACGGACGGCGGGACGGTTCGCATCATGGCGTATTCGTTCGTAAACAATCTCCATGCGAAGGGGAAGACGCCGCTTCGCATGAAGGTGAAGCTGCCGGCAGTGTGGAAAGGAGAAGATGTGCGCGTCGTGCGCAGTGTCATCGACGACGACGCCAACTGGTTCGACGAATGGAGGCGTATTCGCAAAGAGCGCGGCATCGGCGACGATCACTTCGGCTGGTCTCCGGACGATCCTGCGCCGATGCACGCTGCATGCGGGCTGAAATCCGAGAAAGACCGTCAGATGTTCGTGAAGGAAATAGAGCCGATGCTCCGGGATCACGCGAAGCTGAGGCCCGTCGAGGAGCGCATGAAGGCATGTGCAGACGGGACAGTTGAACTGGCTGTGTCTCTGCCGGTCAACTCGGTTGTCTTTTTCGAAATGGCGAAGCAGAAGCAGCGCGATGATTTCGCCAGCCCTCAGGGCGCGGGCGAACACCGGGCCGCTCTTCTGGATGCACGGCAAGGAGCCCGACCAGGTTCAAAACGAAATCGCCCGCGTGACGGCGAACGAAGTCTCGAAGAACGTGTTCGACTTGCGTCCAGACGGGAACAAGGTGATTATCTATAGCTGGGCCGTCGCCGATCCCGGCAACGTCTATGCGCTACCGCGCGGACGCAAGATCCCGCTCGTGAACGGACTCGACGAGGCCGCGGTGGACTGGTTCCTCGAAAAGTTCTACCAACCCTACTACGACCGCTACAAGGACGCCTTCCAGGACGGCGCGCGCGTGTATCTCGTCTGCGACGGCACGGAAGGCGAGAGGAGCGCGGCGGTGACGGTGAACGGCGCCTACGCTGGTGGATTCATTGGCGCGCCGTACCGCATAGACATCACAAAGTCCGTCAAGCCCGGCGTGAACACGCTGGAGGCGAAGCCCTTCCGCTTGACGCATCTAAAGATCGTGATAACGGAATAGATTTGATGAAGTGACTCAAGAAATATAGGATCGGAAAATGAACGCGAAATGTATGCGATGGTTGTCGCGTTGTTTGCGGGAGTGACTGCACTTGCCGGTGAGGGCGGCGCGAGTTTCGAGATTGATGCCTTGTCGCCAGGGCGAGTACTCCCTAATGTGCAGAAGATGCTGGTCAAGTGGCAACTGAAGGACGGCGACTTCGCCGCCGTGGAGCGCAACGCGGAGTTTGACGGGCTGGAGTTCGCCGAATACGTGGAAATCGTGGTGTTTCTTGAATAGTTGCTCGCGGAGATGCGGATATCGCCGCCGCACGACTAGCCGACGCAATGCGCCGACTAGGGCGAAAGACCGCATTTCAAAATCTGAAAAATTGAAAGTACAAGTTGACGAACGGCGGCGGATTCGGTAAAATATTCAGCTGTTTTTTGGAAAGACCAGGAAGGAACGACATCGGTGAATGTTATACAACCGTTGATTGAGCTCCAGGATACGGACGGTCAAATCCGTGAACTGGAGCGCGAGGCAAAGGACATACCGCAGCGCAAGGCGCAGGAAACGGCCCGCCTTGCAGGTGTTAACGCCGCGCTCGACATCGCGAAAAGCCAGCTCGAGACGCATCGCAACAGGATCAAGAACGAGGAGTCCGAGGCGGAGCAGTTGCGCACCAAGGTGCATGACCTCAAGATCGCCCAGACGTCGATCAAGTCCAACAAGGAAATGCAGCAGTCGATCATGCAGATCGAAAGCCTAGAACATGAGGCCGAGACGGCGGAGAACCGCGCACTGGCCCTTGCCGAGGACCTGCCGTTCCTTGAAAAGAACGTGGCGTCCGCACAGGCGCAGGTCGATTCCGACCAGGGCGGGGTGGACGGTTACGTGGCAGAACTCGACGCGCGTCTCGCGGAGGTGAACGCCGAACTCGCCCGTCTGCAGCAGGTGCGCGCGGAGAAGTCGAAGGCGGTGTCCGACGAGGATCCACGCACGCTTCTCTACTACGAGCGTCTTCGCTCGCGCCGTTGGCCCGCCGTGGCGCTGCTCAACTCCGACGACGTGTGCGACGGCTGCCACATGAAGCAGCCCCCGTTCGTCGGGCAGAGCGTTGACCGCAACGCCAAGATACTTGAACAGGGCGGCAAGGTACAGGGGCCTGTGGTCTGCACGATGTGCGGCCGCATCCTCTACCGCGATCTTTGACAGATTTCTCCATGGCTCCACGCGCGTGACCGGTCGCGCCCGAAAGGGTGAGGAAAGTCCGGACTCCGCAGGGCACAGGGCCCGGTCGTCAAGGCCGGGAGCGCGGCGGGTAACCGCCGCGGATGGAAAGCGCAGCAGAAAACAGACCGCCGCCGCGAGGCGGTAAGGGTGAAACGGCGGTGTAAGAGACCACCGGGGCGCGGATGAGAGTCCCGCCCGCATGGCAAGCCCCCTTGGGAGCAAGATCAAATAGGGGATTGAACGGGCTGCTCGTCCGGTCCGCCTTCCATTGGGCAGGAATTCGATTTCCGCCCGGAGGTGCGGTTAAATCCCGGGTTGATTGCGTAGATGAATGATCGGAGCCGCCGAAAGGCGGTGAACAGAATCTGGCTTATTCGCCGCGCGGTTCCATGGAGATTTTAAAGATTGTTCACAAATGTCAATTGACACAATTGTTCATAAATCACAAATGAGAATTCTTGTTTGTGAATAAACGAACAAAAAGGAAACTGAAATGGAAAAGAAAAATCATCTGTTCAAGGCCGAGATAAAGGAAATGCTCGACCTGGTGGTGAACTCGCTCTACTCTAAAAAGGAAATATTCCTACGCGAGCTAATATCAAATGCGTCCGATGCAATCGACCGCGCGAAATACCTGGGGCTCACCCAGAAGGAGCTGGTGGCCGACAACCCGACGTGGCGCATCGACATCGTTGCGGACAAGGATTCCAAGACGCTCATGATCTCCGATAACGGCGCGGGCATGGACGCGGACGACCTCGAGAAGAACCTCGGCACGATCGCCTCTTCTGGCACGAAGGCTTTCCGTGCGGCGCTTAAGGAGAAGGGCGGCGCAAACCTGCCTGAACTGATCGGACAATTCGGCGTCGGATTCTACGCGGCGTTCATGGTGGCCGACAAGGTGCGCGTGGTCTCCAAGAAGCGCGGTAGCGACGCCGCGTACCAGTGGGAGAGCGACGGCACTGGCGCGTACACCGTCGAGGACGGCGTGCGCGACGACTACGGCACGAGCGTGATGCTGCATCTGCGCGAGGAGTTCGAGGAATACCTTAACGAATGGCGCGTGCGCGATCTTGTGAAGAACTACTCCGACTTTATCGCCTACCCGATTTTCTTCAAGGAGCTTCCTGAAAAGAAGGATGAGAAGAAGGACGAGAAAAAAGAGGGCGAGGAGGAGAAGAAGCCCGAGGAACCGAAGCCACTGAACACCATGGTCGCCCTCTGGAAGCGTCCGAAGAAGGATGTCAAGAAAGAGGAATACTCCGAGTTCTACAAGCACCTCACGCACGACTACACCGATCCGCTGGAGGTCATCCATTTCTCCGGCGAGGGACAGGTCGAGTTCAAGGCACTTCTCTTCCTGCCGGAAAAGGCCGGCATGGACATCTACATGCCGCAGACGAAGCACGGCCTTTCGCTCTACGTGCGCAACGTGTTCATCGGCAACGACTTCGAGATGCTTCTCCCCGAGTACCTCCGCTTCACGAAGGGCGTGGTTGATTCCGCTGACCTGCCGCTCAACGTCTCCCGCGAGATGCTTCAGGACGACGCCGTGATCCGCAAAATCAAGCAGGCGGTCACCTCCAAGATACTCTCCACTCTTCAGGAGATGAAGGACAAGCGCGCCGACGACTACCTCAAGTTCTGGAATGTTTTCGGGCGCGTCCTCAAGGAGGGCATCCACACCGACTGGGAGAACGCCGACCGCATCAAGAAACTCGTGCTCTATCCGAGCGCGAAGACGGAGGCCGGAAAGCTTGTGTCGCTCGACGACTACGTGAAGGCGATGCCAAAGGACCAGAAGGACATCTACTTCCTCTCCGCCGAGCGCATCGAGGAGGCTCGCCATTCGCCGCAGCTTGAGCAGGCGCTCAAGCACGGCTGCGACGTGCTGTTCTTCGTCGATCCCGTCGATGAATGGCTCGTCGATTCCTTCCGCGAGTACGAGGGCAAGAAGCTTGTTGACATCGCGAAGGGCGACGTGCAGTTCGGAAGCGAGGACGAGCAGAAGGCCGAGAAGGAGGCGAACGAAAAGGCGTCCGCCGACCTCAAGCCGTTCCTCGACGCGGTGAAAGAGCAGCTGAAGGACCAGGTGGCCGACGTGCGCGTATCGACGCGCCTTGCCGACAGCCCCTGCTGCCTCGTGGCGGGCGCAAACGCGCTCTCCGCCTCGATGGAACGGATGCTGCGAGCGATGAACCAGGAGGTGCCGCACGAGAAGCGCACGCTCGAGGTCAACGCCTCGCACCCGCTTGTCGCGAAGATGAAGGGTCTTTCCGGCGACGAGCTGAAGGACGCCGTGGAGCTGCTCTACGACCAGGCGCTCATCGCGGAGGGTTCGGCGGTTCCCGACCCCGCGCGTTTCACGAAGCTGCTTACGGCGCTGATGCTGAAGTAGCCTAGGCTGCCACCCCACACGCATCCAGATTGAATAAAGGAGAAAAGAAATGACAGGTTTGGACTGGACGATGATTCTTGCCTACTTCGCGCTTCTTGCTGGCGTCGTGGTGTTCACGATGAAACGCAAGAAGATCGAGACGGAGAAGGATCTCTTTCTCGGCGGACGCAGCGTGGGGTGGCTCGCAATCGGTGCCTCTATCTTCGCGGCGAACATCGGTTCGGAGCACCTGATCGGCCTTGCCGGGCAGGGGGCGTTGACCGGGCTTTCGATGTCCCACTGGGAGTTCCACGCATGGGTGCTCATCATGATGAGCTGGGTGTTCCTGCCGTTCTACTACAACTCCGGCGTCTCCACGATGCCGGAGTTCCTTGAACGAAGGTTCGGGCCGAAGGCCAGGTGGATTCTGTCACTAGTGTCGCTTGCGGCGTACGTCCTCACCAAGATTTCCGTCACCGTATATGCGGGCGCGCTCTTCTTCGAGGTGATGATGCCAGAAGTGTCACTCACTATTGGCGGCACGGTGGTAAGTTCGTTCTGGATTGGAGCGGTGCTGACCGTTGTACTCGCGGGCGTATATTCTTCAATCGGCGGTCTCTCGGCTGTCGTCTATACAGACCTCGTGCAGACGTTTATTATCCTTGCGGGTACGCTTTCCGTGACCGGCTTTGCGCTCTACCATCTCGGACACTCCGGCGTGGCGCTAGCGGACGGTTCGACGGCGCAGGGCATCACGGACGGCTGGGCGGTTCTGAAGCAGACGATCAAATCGACGGGCAGCGTCGAGCAGTTCAGCCTGTGGCATTCGCTCTCGCACAAGTCGCTCCCGTGGCTAGGCGTGGTCGTCGCTTCCGTGACGATCGGCGTTTGGTATTGGTGTACTGACCAGTTCATCATCCAGCGCACGCTCGCTGCGAAGAACCTCACGAATGCACGTCGCGGCGCGATCTGGGGCGGCTTCCTCAAGCTCGCGCCGGTGTTCCTGTTCCTCGTCCCCGGAATGCTCGGCTTCGCCCTCCACCACAACCACGTAGTCGTCAACGGAGCGCAGTTCGCGATTCCGCTCAAGGAAAGCGGTGCGCTGAACGGCGACGCCGTGTTCCCGACGCTCGTTCAGTCGCTTCTCCCCGTCGGCTTCCGCGGACTCGTCGTGGCGGGAATGATCGCCGCGTTGATGAGCTCGCTCGCGTCGCTCTTCAATTCCGTCTCGACGCTCTTCACCGTCGATGTTTACCAGAAACTCAAGCCTGAGACGCCCCAGCGGAAGCTCGTCACGATCGGCCGCGTCACGACAGTCTCGATGACGGCGCTCGGATTGCTGTGGCTTCCGATCATGAAGTCCATCGCCGGCGGTGGGCTTTACAAGTACATCCAGTCCGTCCAGTCCTTCCTCGCTCCGCCGATCGTCGCGGTGTTCGTGCTGGGCCTCTGCTGGAAGCGCATGAACCTCAAGGGCGCAGTGTGGGGACTTTCGGTCGGATTCATCCTCGGCATGGCGAAGCTCGCCGCGAACGCCCTCTGGGGTGGTAAGGACGAATGTGCGTTCATACCTGACTTCTACTTCTCAGGAATACTTCTCGTGCTGTCCATATCCATCGTCGTAGTCGCGTCGCTCATGGCGCCCGCGCCGGATGCCAAGCACCTCGACGGACTCAACTTCAAGTGCCTATCGCCTGAATACAGAAAGATGAACCGCGAGAGCTGGAACTGGGTCGATGTCCTTTCGTCATGTATCGTGGTCGGTCTCGTGGTATGCGCGTATGCGTACTTCTGGACTTGGCTGGATTAGTGGTTTGTGGTCAGTGATTAGTGGTTTGTGGTTAGTTGGGAGGTGGATATGAAGAAGATGCTTGGAATCGAGTTTGGCTCGACGCGGATCAAGGCCGTGCTTGCCGATGAAAACGGCAAGGTGCTCGCGTCTGGTTCGTATGGCTGGGAAAACCGTTTGCTGCCCGGAGGCGTGTGGACCTACAAACTTGAGGACGCTCTGAAGGGAATGCAGAGCGCGTATGCGGAGCTGAAGGCCGCCTACCGCAAGGCGACGCGCAAGACGCTTGACTCGCTCGATGCAATCGGTATTTCGGGCATGATGCACGGCTATCTGCCGTTCGACGCACACGGGAAGCAACTCGCGCCGTTCCGCACGTGGCGTTGCACTGTCACGGCGGATGCGTCCGCGAAACTCACGAAGGCATTCGCCTTTACCATCCCGCAACGCTGGAGCGTGGCGCACCTCTACCAGCGCGTCCTCGACGGCGGCGCGGAGCTGAAGAGCCTTTCGTTCCTCACCACGCTCGCGGGATGGATCCACTTCAAGTTGACTGGCGAGAAGGTACTCGGCCTCGGCGAGGCGAGCGGAATGTTTCCGGTCGATCCCGCGACAAAAAACTATGATGCCAAGATGACGCGCACGTTCGATCGTCTCGCGGCGAAGAAGGGCAAGTTCCTGTGGAAGGTGCTGGACGTGCTGCCGCGTCCGCTCCCCGCCGGCAAAAGCGCGGGCACGCTAACGGAGACTGGCGCGCGCCTTCTCGATCCATCCGGCGAACTCGCGCCCGGTGCGCTCGCTGCGCCGCCGGAAGGCGACGTGCAGACCGGCATGGCCGCCACGAACACGGTGCGTCCCGGCACAGCGAACATTTCCGCCGGTACGAGCGCGTTCGCCGTCGTTGCCCTAGCGAAGCCCCTTGCGAAGAGCCATCCCGAAATCGACGTATGTGTGTCGCCCACTGGCGCACAGGTGGCTATGAGCCACGCGAACACCTGCACGAGCGACATTAACGCATGGGTGGCGCTGCTCGGCGGCGACTACGACCGGCTCTTCAAGGAGGCTCTCAACGGCGCGCCGGACTGCGGCGGCGTGGTGTCCGTGCCGTTCTTCGGCGGCGAGCCCGTGGTGGGGATGGAAACGGGATGTCCGCTCGTCACCCGTTCGCCGGACGCAGATTTCACGCTTGCGAACTTCATGCGCGCGCACATCTATTCAGCGTTCGCGGCGGTGCGCATGGGCCTCGGCATACTCTTCGACGAGGGGCTGAAGCTCAAGGGCATTACTGGACACGGCGGCATCTTCAAGACGCCCGGTGTCGCGCAGCAGATCCTCGCGGACGCCGTCAATGCGCCGGCAACGTGCCTGGCGACGGCTGGCGAAGGCGGTGCATGGGGAATGGCGCTTCTCGCTGCATACGCGCACGAGCGCCAGTCGGCGAAGTCGCGGCAGACACTTGAGGATTTCCTCGAGAAACGCATTTTCGTGGACGCGAAAGGCGTGACGCTAAAGCCAACGCGCACTGGCGTGAAGGGCTACGCCAAGTACCTTGAAAAGTTCAAGATGATGCTCGTTGCCGACGTCATCGCCGCGAAAACGCATAAGTCCCAATAAACCTAAACGTCGCAGTTGAACAAGCCCTTCTTATTTCTTTTAGCCACAAAGAACGCAAAGATCACAAAGAAGGGATGTTTTTCCTGATTATACACGCCTTTCTTGATGTACGGCAATTCGCCCAATTGGTGAAAACTAAAAACAGAAGACAGGTCTGTATAATTCGCAATACATGCCCATCATAATAAACTTTGTGACCTTTGTGTTCTTTGTGGCTAAAAAACTACGTCCCGACTGC
>Ga0310694_10003861_pt1 | contig 14613 bp, 7 predicted proteins | sample 174DNAGHGhighgp2_FD_203884 | JGI IMG/M metagenome (GOLD analysis project Ga0310694, IMG submission 203884) | Sheep rumen microbial communities from Palmerston North, Manawatu-Wanganui, New Zealand - 1742 DNA GHGhigh gp2 (v2) (version 2) | ecosystem: Host-associated > Mammals > Digestive system >... | reverse complement strand
AACTGCGCTCCCGGCGTGAAGTAATAGTTGTTCCAATTACGGTCATCACCTTTGGAGGACACAAAATCTCCGTTCATAAGCGCAATGTCGCAGTTGAGGTTGCAAATGAAATCCTGCATGTTAGACCAATTATTACGAGCATTGCCGTGTATGTCGCTGATGGAGAAAATACGGAACGCCGTTCCCTGTTCGGGTGCCGTCTTGGTGGAACTAATTTTGTCAAAACGGCGTTTCTCATTCGCACCTACAGTAAAGTAATAGCGTGTTGCGGGCTGGAGGCCGGTGAGAGTGACCACATGCACATAGCCTTCGTCCGCAACCACCCATCCGTCGCTTGTTGCTATTTGCCGGTCAAGGTGGGCGGAGTCTGTGCCGTAATAAACCAAAGCTTCCGTCGGCTCTACTTCTTCGGACATCTGCCATAGGATTTTGACGGAGTTGGTGGTCGGCGCCATCGAATACGGCTGTTTGTATGGGATGTACGGGTCGTTGGAGTTGTCGTAATTCTCCGTCGAAACGCCCCATCTTGGGTCTCCGAGTGTGCTCTCATCCGTTCCTGCGGCTACCGCCGGACTATTCTTGTATAATTGGAAATTGCCGGCGTTTGCATCCACAAAATAGGGATTTCGATTGATGCAGGCGACGGATTTCGCACCTGTTGACAGTTTGAGCGGCGCATTGCAGGAGAGGCAGTTCTCAATTCTGGAATCGCCGCCGTAGAGTGCAAAGCTGACAGCTCCGCTGCGCTCCTCGGTATTCATGAAGATGCAGTTGGTTACATGGCTTCCCTGAATATTTGCCAGATAGACGCCGCGCGTATCAGTGCTGTTATAGAAAGTGCAATGGTCGATTTCGAGTGAACCATGCAAGGGTATCACGTTGTTCTCGTCGCCAGCATGAAGATAGATGATACGTCCTGTGCCGTTCGGTCCACCATCGAAGGTGCTGTTGCGGATAGAAAGGCTGTTTATCTGGAACGGTATCTTGGTGGCCGCTATGCCGCGCGCGGAATTGGCTTCTCCTCCACCCATCCGAAAGAGGCAGTTGTCAACCGTCAGTTGGTTGATATAAGGACATTCTTGCTCTGTATTATAGGCCCGAATGAAATAACTGGGGCATCCGGAGAGTTCGCAGTCACGGACGATGACATTGTAGGGACTGCTGCCGGGCATCATTCGCACGGCTTCGCCGGAACTCTGGATATTTACGCCCTGAATGGAAAAGTCCGCCGAGACTTCGAAACGGCTTGTGAGAATAACAACAGGCTTTGCGCCTTCTGCGGCCTGAATGGCAATCCCAACAGCCGGTTTGACGGAAGACTCGGAGTACTCGCCGTCCGATAGGAGAAGGATGTCACCGGCCGAAGCATTCCCGACGGCTGTTTTGATAGTGCTGGAACCGGGAGATACATGGATGGTAGCGGCATAAAGCGTTGTGGCGCATAAGAGCGCACCCAATAAAGAGAGAAAAGTCTTATTCATGGTATAGGTGTGTTAAAACTATTTTCCAAGGATTCAAAGTCCAACAATGATTCACGAAACGGCTAATTAACCGAACAAGCCGAAATTCCGTTTCTTAGAAAGGCGGCGCGCCAAATGACGCGCCACCTTTCTATCGGGCACACAAATCCCATAGGGAGAGGATGGGTGTGCTGGATTCCGAGATTATTACATCGGCTCAACTCCTCCAGGAGGAACAGAACCTCCTAAACCGAGAGTGCCGCCGCCGACGCTACTAATCTTACAGATGTTGTTCGCAAAATACATCTGTTGCAACTCTGTTGCCGGTTGAATATATACCTTTTTCATACTATTTCTGATTTTAAAAGTTAGACAAATTGTTTACCTGTGTTTAGTATTCTAATCGTTATTCAACCTCAACTCCCATTACATTGTAGCGTACACCGTCACGGATGATGATGAGTTGTCCGTTCTCAATTATTTTCTGAGCTTTGTTATTCTCGCCGTTCACGAGGTCAATCGCAGTAAGTATTTGCTCTCCTTGTACGATACGTGCGCGTTTAATAACATGAGCCGGATTAGGAATGCCTTTCACCTGGAACCATGCACGGAAGCCTTTTACCGGCGTAGCAGCGTCTGGTGAGAAATAGAGCAAGTTGTTCGGACCGAGGAAGAGATTATCCTCTCCGGCCGGAATATTGGAAGATATCAAGGTCCCTACAAAGTCAACATGGGTTGCACTTGTTTGATCTCCTGCTGTGGCTTTAATTATAGCACCATCAAAGACAGGGTTAACGATGTCTTTCGAAGTTTTAATCAGGTAAGGAGTGCCACGATAAATGGAAGTTACATCTTCAAAATTCAAATCAAGAATAGACGCTTCCTCGTCAAATGCCGTACTACTTAACTGTTTAAGTTCAACATCACTACCAAACACTTCGGGAAGTTGTGAACTACTTACATCGAACGGCAAAGAAATCGTGTTGTACATACCTGCAATAATCTTACGGAAGATTTGGATGGGTTGTGCCTCAACTCGCTCATTAGTCGTCAAAACGCTATTATCGGTTGCAGCTTGGTCAAGAGACAGAATAGTCGGTTCTGTAACGACAAGACTTACAATATGACCTTGTGACCAAGCATATGTATTTTCAACCTTTACAAAATAGTTACCAGCCTCCAAATAGAAGTAATGTGAAATGGTTTTGTCTCCGCTACCTCCGGGATTCTTGTCATAAACAGCAACTTCATTATTGCCACTATCCAGAATCGTAATTCTGTAACTCTGGCTATTGGTACTTGAAACGGCCATTGTGAACAAGTATGTTCCGATATGCTCAACTACTACTTCCCATCTTGCCCATTGACCTACAGGATTGGAATCTCCGATAGTATTAAACCATAATTCTCCATCGGTAATATGTGCCTTTTCACTCAAGTCTGCATCTGCAAAGTTAAGAGTTGTGGGAAGGGTGGTCGAAGATGATGATGCAGTTTCGATAAGTACACTTATCAATTGCGCATTAGAATAGGAAACAGGATTAGTAACCTCCAAAGTATAATCGCCAGCGGGGATAAATACTTCTCCTAAATCACAAGGAGAGGCTGCACCTGTTTGATCTCCCACGGTAACTTCGTGCTTGTCGAAAACATCTCCATCCCCGTTAAATATTTTCACACCAATATTATGATCATTACTTGCATTTACATTCACTTTTACATTATAGTAAGCACCAGTAGCAAAATGCACATTCCAACGCACCCAACTTGTTGCAATCTGACTTCCGGGGAAAGAGATTTTACCATCTGCACGTGTTCCTCCATCAGAGAACCACGCATCGTTGATGTTAGTTGTGCCCGGCATGTTCTGTACGGCTCCGCCGATACATGTTGCCACTACACTAAGAAGCCTACTTTTTGCGTGATCATATGTATTACGTATTTTTACAGTATAAACACCTTCCTCCAAATAAACACATCCGGAACTAATTGAAGCGTTACCAGTCGGCATTCCAGTCAACGAATTGGAAATAAGTTCAGAACTTTCATCAAGATTTAGTACTTTTATCTCGTACCGTTGACTACCATCCGGACGATATACGTTTGCAGTAAAGTCGTAAGCACCAGCTTGTGATACTTGAACTTTCCACTTTGCAAAGTTTACGGAGTTGTGTCCCTCTGAACCACGTGCTGTGAAAAGAAGAGAATCAACTGCCCCACTCTTATCAATCCAAGCTTCGTCACTCAAAATAACATCATCAAATGATAAAGTTCCAGGAATAGCAACGGGTGCACCTCCTTTATATTCCAACACGATACTATTTAGCTTAACTTTGGAAAAAGCTGTTCTATTCTTTACTTTCAGCATATATTTGCCGGAAGGAATAGCAGTTAAATCCCACGCACCGAAGTTGTGAGACGTTGCAGAGGACGATAAATCGCTTGCGGGAGGGTCAATATGAGCAACTACAGCATTCGTCTCAACATCAACGAGCCAGAACTCAAATTTCCAACCATTGGTAGTGGTCACATTGGTTGTCAACTCATAAACAGCAGGAGCTGTCAATTCAATTGGGAATGCAGCCCAACGGATGGTGTCATAACCATTGTCACGAAGTCCGAAATCCACATATTCACCAATCTCTCCCATACTCGGATGTGCAAACACATTAGCAGTAGTCAGGGTTGTGTTTCCGGAAACGGAGGTAAAGGAACGTGTCTTGTACAAGAATCCGTTTTTCGGACTGAAAGCATTAACAGCAGGTTCGGAACGATCCGGACAGAACCACGCACCACTATTGTAATACATTGCGAAACCGAACTTGCTACCCAAATCAGTTACATATGTAGCGGGGAAACCAAGTTCAAATACCTTGTTGTCTGCAGAGATAGCTTTAGGGAAACTTACCCAATCTTCGCCCACGGTAACACCGGTTGTTGCGCTATACTCAAGACCCATGGCATCGAAAGCCCAATAGGAATCAATTGTGTGAGTAGTACCGTCATAATCCTTATCAATAAAAGCTTTGGGATATTGCTTCCAAGTCGGATCAAAATCAGCGGTATTCTCCATCATGTACACCAAAGCATTTGTTCCGAGTTCTGCATCAGCGGCAGGAAGAACTTTAAGCATCGGCCAAGCACCCGGTTCAGTGAGCATAGGTACTTCAGCCCATTCCGACTTGTCACCATCAATGGTGATTGTGGGCGGTGTTGCCCAAATGAATGTTGAGACAATCAACAATCCAAGTAGAAAAAGTTTTCTCATAATGTTAGTATTTTAAATTGTTAAACAATATTTTTCGGGTTATGGTGTACAACACGTACTGCGGGTTATGGGGTTAAAACACGTATTGCGGGTTATGGGGTTAATACATGTATTTGTATGGGTTAAAAACGACCTAAAAGGTTAAGTAATTACACTAATTCGGGACAAGGGTATGACGCAAATTCGGTGCAAAGGTACAAAAAATAATTGAACGTGTACGTGTGGGAGAAAATGTTTTAAAACATAAAAAAGGTATTTTTAGCATTTAATGACGTATAATACTAATTTTGTGCGAGTTATGAAATCAATAAAAGATAAAATTTATATTTCGAAAGGTTTCGAAAGGAAGAGAACATAGGAAAATGCGAGGAAAGTGCATTTTTTGTCAATTTTTGGTCAGAAAAATTTGGAAAAATGGTATTTTTGTATTATCTTTGCATAAAATTTCAAATGAGGGAATTTTAGCCGAAAAAAATCTGTTTCGGACGTTTATGATTAGTTTATACTCAGCTCAAGGGATGCCATATGGTGTAGATATGGCATAGTTATGGTGTAGTTATGGTGTAGAGGTGTCTCGAAGATATCAGGTAAATAGTAGGGAATTGAATTGAGAATTGAGAATTGAGAATGGAGAGTTGAAAATTGAGAATTGAGAATTGAGAATTCTTATCTCGGCATAGCCTCGAACGATTATTTGACAAGTCAAATTTTGAGAATGGAGAGTGGAGAATTGAGAATTGAGAGTTGAGAATTGAGAGTTGAGAATTGAGAATTTGGGAAGGATGAAAGTTTCGAAACATTGCGAAAGGAGAAACGAAAGATGTAAGGTGCTAATTTTAAGAAACTTAAAAAGAGTATTTTCGAAAATATGTTCTATAGCATACAAAAGATGTTTGGTTAATTCAAAAAAAAGATGTAATTTTGCAAGCGAAAAAGAGTAAACACCCCAAAAAGACACAAAAGGATTTTGAGGTCAACAATTATCAACAATTAAAGACAATTTAAAAACGGCGAATTAAGCGAATTGAACGAATTATTTGTTCGTCCAAAACGACCCAAAAAGACCAAAAAAAATGATACACGGGAAATCGCACAAGCGGGAGAAGGGATCGCACAAGATTGGTCGATAGAAGATTTTTAAATCGTCCAAAATGACCCAAAATGGTCCAAAAAAATCCCAAAAAGTATTTTTTAGTCAAAAATTATCCAAAATTAACCAAAAATTTAATTCGACGGGGATCGCACAAGATTGGTCGATAGAATAAACATAAGAAGATAAAGGCAATAAATAGTTAAAAGGCAATAATAGTTAAACGGCAATAATAGTTTAAAGTCAATAAATAGTAAAAAACCTTAAAATACATGGTATTATGAACAGTTCATTCACATTCAATGAGATTCATCAGCAACCGGCTATGTGGCGAAAAGAACTCGCTTCGTTGCTGGCGAAGAAAGAAGAAGTTCGTGCGTTCATGCACAAGTATTTGACACCGGAGACCGACATTGTTCTGACAGGCGCCGGCACGTCGGCGTTCATCGGCGATGCGTTACAACCTATTATGCGCGGTTTATGGCGCAATGTGCGTTCTGTGCCGACGACGGATTTGATTACTCATGCCGAATATCTGCTGGACAAAGACCGTCCGTTGCTGTTAGTCAGTTTTGCGCGTTCAGGTAACAGTCCTGAGAGTGTCGGCGCCGTGAACTTGGCGAACAAGCTGTGCAAGAATGTGGCACATGTGTATATCACTTGCAACAAGAACGGCAAGCTGGCGTTGCAGGCAGAGGGCAAGGACAATATACTGTTGCTGCTGTTGCCGGAAGAGACGGACGACAAGAGTCTGGCTATGACGAGTTCGTTCTCGACGATGCTTCTGACGTGTCTGATGCTGGGTCATATAGACACGCTGGAACAGGATGCGGACAAGATCGAGAAGACGGCAAAGAATGCGGAGGATGTCATTGCCGAATATGAAGATAAGCTGAAAGAGATTGCAAGTCGTCCGTTCGAGCGCGGTGTGTTCTTGGGATCGGGCGCGCTGAAAGGTATTGCGGAAGAGTGCCATCTGAAGCTGCAGGAGTTGACGGACGGCGCCGTTGTGTGCAAGTTTGACAGTTTCCTCGGTTTCCGTCACGGTCCGAAAGCAGTAGTGAACTCGAAGTCGATAGTTGTGTATCTGATGGTTGACGACGAGCAAGTACAGCGTTACGAGCGCGATTTGGTAAAACAAGTGGATGCGAACAACACGCCGGTAGCACAAATCATTGTGATTGCGGGCAAGAAGCCTGAGTTGCCGGACGTGAAAGCGGATTTGGTAGTGGCTATGCCCTATGGTCCGAGCGAGACAGAATTCTACGGCATCGTGCCTTACGTACTGGTAGGTCAGCTGTTGGGCTTTAACGCGTCGCTGGCTCACGGTCTGAATCCCGATGCGCCGAGTGTGAGCGGCAATATCCACCGTGTGGTTGAGGGAGTGACGATTTATGAGAATTGAGAATGGAGAATTGAGAATTGAGAATTTAAAATTTTAAGCATATGGCAAAGACAGAAGACATCCTCCGTGTGATGGAGGAAAGAAAAAAAGCAACGGGAGTACCGATGACATTGTTTGCAGCATGCCCGAACTCCTTGTCAGTAATCAAGGCATCGTTCCGCGCGGCGAAACGTAACAACTCGCCTATTTATTTCGCGACGACTCTGAATCAGGTTGACTGCGACGGCGGTTATACGGGTATGACTCAGGAAGTGTTCACGAAGATTCTTGCCCGCGAGGCGGCGTCTGTTCACTACACAGGTCCGTACGTCGTGGCGATAGACCATGGCGGTCCGTGGTTGAAGGATATTCAAAGCATAGAGCGTTGGGACACGGAGCGCGCAATGAACGGCGTGAAGAAGAGTTACGAGGCGGCTATTCTTGCCGGCTACGACCTGATACACGTTGACCCGACGGTGGATATATTCCTGCCGAAAGGCGAGATTATCGACATTCACGTGGTGGTTAAACGTACGGTTGAGCTGATCAAGCACGCCGAGGATTTCCGCAAGGCGCACAACATCGCTCCTATTTCCTACGAGGTAGGAACGGAAGAGGTTCATGGCGGTTTGGCAGACGAAAAGACGTTCGACACATTCCTTGAAGGCTTGAAGAAAGGTCTGCATGAAGTAGGTCTGGACGATATCTGGCCATGCTTCATTGTGGGCAAAGTAGGCACCGACCTTCACACGACGTTCTTTGACGCGCAAGTAGCTCGCGAGTTGACCGCAAAAGTACGTCCTTACGGCAGTTATATCAAGGGTCACTATTCGGATGACGTGGACAATCCTGAGGATTATCCGAAGGCCGGCATGGGCGCCGCAAACGTTGGTCCTGAGGTCACGATGAACGAGTACGACGCGCTGGCAGAGTTGGAAGAAGAGGAGAAGAAACTGCACGCAGAAGGCAAAGTGGCTCAATTGAGCAACATGACACAGGTATTGTGGCAATGCGTGTATGAGTCCAACCGCTGGAAGAAATGGTTGCGCGGCGACGAGGTAGGCAAAGACCTGAGCGAGTGCACGAAAGAGCGTCAGTTGTGGCTGGTGAAGACGGGTTGCCGTTATATCTGGCAGAAGCCGGAAGCGCTGGTAGCACGTCAGATGCTGTACGACAACCTGGAGCGTCTGGGTATTCAGGCGGAAGAGGTTGTTCTGATGCGCATCGAGCACAATATGGACAAGTACTACAACGCGTTCAATATCGTGAACCTGAATGACTACCTGAAGTAGACCGACCTGCGGTTTCAAAGAAAATATGCGTAAGACTTATTTATTCGTGATACTGGCTATGGTGTTATGGGCTTGCGGCTGCAAGCCCAACCCCCAGGAGCCGGAAGAGCCTCAGCCTCAAGACACGACTCAAACGGAAGAGCCGGCCGACTTGTCGCTAATCAAGCAGTCTGTCCCCGTGACGAACGACTGGATTTACAGCGGCAAGCCGGAAATAACGATTCATATCGAGAACCCGAACAAGTCTGCCGTACGTGTAGGCGTGCTGGTCAAGATTAGTACCGACACAAAGAAAGCCGTGACGGAAATATCTGACAGTGTGGACATTGCCGGAAACAGTTCGGTTGATTACATAGCGACGACGAGCGAGGATCTTGCTCCGGGTTTCTATCGCGCGCTATGCTTTGTTAATAATAAGAGTGCGCGCGCGTTGTTCACGTTTGGTGTGGATCCGTTCCAGTTGGTGTCGGCTCCTGACAAGCAGCCTGATTTTGACGAGTTCTGGCAGACCGCGAAAGACCAGTTGGCGTCGATCGACATGAAGCCGAACCTGATTGAGTTGCCGAGCAAGAGCAGCGACAAGCGGAAGGTGTATCTGGTTGAGCTGAACTCGGTTCCCGACGGACTGGATGGCGAGCCGGTAGTTGTCCGCGGCTATTACTGTGAACCTCAGGACGGTCAGAAACATCCGGTAATCCTGCATTTCTACGGCTATGACACGCAGGGCACGAAGGCTAAAGTAGAGTGTCCTTCGGGCGGGTCGTCGAATTATGCGGAGTTCTATCTGTCCCACCGCGGCCAGTACATCAACAACCGCCCCGAATCATCGCGAGTGCCGGACGGTTTGGGTGATTTGAAGAATATTTACGGCGACTGGTTTGCGTACCATTTCGGCGACAAGAACAGTTATTACTACCGCGGAGCGTTCATGGACTGTGTTCAGGCGGTTCGTTTTATGGCGACACGCGAGACGAGCGACATGAGCAAACTGTTTGCAGAAGGATCGAGTCAGGGCGGAGCATTGAGTTACGCCTGTGCAGCGCTGAGCGACTATCCTTTCACGGCGATCGCTCCGAACGTGGCATTCCTCGGTGATTTTCCTGATTACTTCAAGATTGTCGGCTGGCCCGCAGAGACCGCTAAAGCCAACAAAGGCAGCATGACGGACGAGGAGATGTACGCGTTCCTGTCGTATTTTGACACCAAGAACCTTGCCACGCGGATCTCGGCAGCGGTGTTGGGCAGCAGCGGCCTTCAGGACCAGACTTGCCCTCCGCACACGAATATCGCGCCGTTCAACAACCTGCAGACACCCGCTGCGGACAAGGAGTATATTTTCGCTCCGGAAATGCAGCACGACTATCCGATGGGTTGGACGACAAAGATGATGAACTTCTTCAAGGCAAGAATGTAGAGAATGGAGAATTGAGAATTGAGAATGGAGAATTGAGAATTGAGAATGGAGAATTGAGAATTGAGAATTGTAAATATTTAATATTATGAAGACATTTGATATTATCGCTTTGGGTGAGCTGAACGTCGATTTGATACTGAATCAAATTGAAGGCGAGCCGGAAGTAGGCAAAGAGAAATTTGCCAAACAGATGACTCTGACATTAGGCAGTTCCACTGCTATTTTTGCGGCAAATGCAGCGGCGTTGGGTTCGCGTGTGGCATTCTGCGGCATGATCGGCGACGACAGTTTCGGCGACCTGGTCGAGACGAGTCTCCGTGCGAAAGGCGTGGATACACGTTACCTCATCCGCCAGAACAAATACGCGACAGGTGCCACTATCTGCATGAGTTATGACGAAGACCGCGCCAACCTGACGTACCAAGGTGCGATGGACTACATGACCCTGGATGACATCAACCCGGAGGTATTCAAAGAGGCGAAACATATCCATATTTCGTCCATCTATATGCAGAGCGGCGTCAAGCGCGATTTGATGAAGATTCTGGAACTTTGCAAGGCCAACGGCGTGACCACATCGCTGGACAGCCAGTGGGATCCGATGGAACAGTGGGATTTGGACTACAAAGCCGTTCTGCCGCTTTTGACGGTATTCATGCCGAACGAGACAGAGCTGAAGTTCCTGACCCGCAGCGAGACGCTGGAAGAGGCGGTGGAGAAAATCCGTCCGTACACCAACGCGGCTGTTATCAAGTGCGGCAGCAAAGGTAGTCTGCTGATGCGTAAAGGCATGCCGGACCGTATTCAAAAGGCATTGCTTAACGAGCACGTGGTGGATTGCATCGGAGCAGGTGACAGTTTCAACTCCGGCTTCATCAGCCGTCTGGCAGCCGGCGACCCGCTGGACAAATGTCAGGAATACGGCAACATGACCGGCGCCGTAAACACCACAGCTGCTGGTGGTACGACTGCCTTCACGAGCCGTGAGGACGTGGAGCGCATCGGACGCGAGCGATTCGGATGGAGCTGATAGGAATTGAACAATTATCGTAACGACGTCACAACGTCATGACGAAAAGAATCTATGCCATATTATTCTGCGTAGTGGCGGCACTGAATGTGTCTGCTGCTACGCGGTATGTGCAGAGCGGCAGAAGTATCCGTGCGGGTTTGGAGTCATGCGAGACCGGCGATACGCTCTATTTGGAGGAAGGCACTTACAATGAGAGTATTGTGCTCAAACACGGTGTGACCATCATCGGTAAAGGAATAGTTATTCTCGACGGAACAGGCTTGGGTACACGTTTGATTAGTTGCGAGGCGGATTGTATTCTTCCCACGCGCGTGGAAAACCTTATATTACAAAACGCGCGTCACGAGGAGCAAGGCGGCGCAGCCTGGTTACGAGGAACGGTGGAGATGCGGCATTGTATCGTGCGCGGTTGCAGCGGACTTCAATGCGGCGGCGTGCTCATCAAAGGCGACCTGCCGGAAGCGTCCGCGTTGGGAGCTGTTCTGTCGGAATGCGTCATTTACAACTGCTCGGCTACCGGACATATGTGGCCCGATGCCGGCGGCGTGGCGAACTTCGACGGCACGCTATACCACTGCACGATTGCCAATAACTACGGCGACCGTTACGGCGGTATTCATTCGGAGAGTTCGGTCTATGCTTGCACGATGTGGGGCAACCGTTCGGAGTACGGGTTTGTCGATCCGTCCAATTATGTGTCCGACGAGAGCACATCCGGCATGAGCCGCGCGGATGAAGGGTTTGAGGCGCATTTCTTCGAACAGCCGTGGTTGAGTGCGGAGAACGAGGCGCCAGATGGTCCGCATTTTGTGGATCCGAGTACATTTGTAGGAGTGCCGATAACCGCAGCCGAGGAGGCAATCATGCTGGCAGCGGACTACCATGTCGGTCCTGCCACGCACCGTATTGCGTCGATGCCTCCCGCCGCACGCAGAGAGCAGCCTTCGGACTATACGCTCTATGAGACAGTGGACTATACGGTTCCATCGTTTATGGCGTTCCTGCTGAGCAAGGACTCGTCGGTGTTGGTGGATAAACACGAGCCGTACTGCATGGTAGCGACAATTAACGGCGACCCGAAGACGCGGATGGGGTTCTGCTGGTTCACCAACGAAGGGATAAAAGACGGAGAAGTGCAGATTGTAGCGAAGGCAGATGCGAGAGAGAAAGATTTCCGATGCCGGAAGTCAGTAATCTGTGTTCCGGCGACGGCGACCACTACCGTGCCTCTTCACTACGCCATTTCCAGTTCTGGAATCCTCAAGGCGGCGAAGATAGACAAGAACACAGCGTTCCGCTATGTGAGCCACAAGGCGTTAGCGGAGGGTCTGAAGCCCGGAACAGACTACTCGTACCGCGTGGGATTCGACGGACACTGGAGTCCGATAGCCCGTTTCCGCACGGCGGATGAGCAACAAGGCGAGTTCTCTTTCATCTATATGACCGACAGTCATATTCAAAATCAGGAATATATCGATGCTGCGCGTCTGTGCGCCGAGGCGGTAGCAAAAAACGAGAAAGGCGCGCGGTTCTGCGTCTTCCCAGGCGATTTTGTTGATACGGGAACGGGCAATAACTCCGAATGGGAGTGGGAACGTTGGTTCGAAGAGGCTATCCGGCCTGTTCTCCGGCAAATGCCCCTGGTACCGACCGACGGCAACCACGATGACACTCCCCTACTCAACTACGACTACCATTTCAACACCGACACATCGTTCAACGCCGAGACGCTTGTCCGGCCGCAGTTTGCCGGTATCAATTATAGTTTCCGCTACGGAGACCTGCAACTGATAGCTTTCTCGGAGCAGGATTTCTGGCGTGGTGAGTATAGCTATGAGCAACTGACGTCCGAGTATCTGGAGCGCGATTTGGGCGGTTGGTTCAAACGGCAGGTGGCCGCCTGTCCTGACGCCAAATGGCGTGTGGGTCTGGTTCACAAGAACCTCTTTTCCGGCTCGGACCACCAGCGCGACAAAGAAACGCCCTTGCTGCGTGCAACGCTGCTTCCCGTAATGAAAGAATGCCGGATGGACCTGGTTCTGCAAGGTCACGACCACACCTACGAGATTATCGGACCGGTCAATCCGGACACACGCCAACCCGTTCTTTCTGCCATCAGCAACCGGAAAGAGGTTCCTGTTGACCTGCTGCGGAACATTACCGGCAAGAAAGACGGAACCTACAATGTGAAGGACGCCACGTTGTACTTCATCGGCGCCACGTGCGGAGCCAAACGCTACACACCGCTGACACGCGAAGAGATGGACGCATCGAAGCATATACACCGGATTGACAACTACTTCGACCTCTTTACCGGCATGTTCGGCCAGCCCGGAGCGCCCAGTTACACACGCGTCACGGTCAAGAAAGACCACCTCCTGCTGGAATCATTCAAAGTGCTGCCGGACGGAAAAACAGAGTTATTCAACACCCTCAAGATTGTCAAATAACAAAACACCCTATATCATGAAAAAGTTTTATTCTCTTTTTGTAGTTTGCTGCATGGTATTTGCAGCCTGCAAGCCCGAAGGGCCTCTGAATCCAAGCGAGCCGGAGGAGCCTCAGCCCCAGGACACGACGATTCAACCGCCGGTACAAAAGACCGAATGGGAGATTGCCGACTCGGCCTACACGGTTGCCGACTACACCGTTCCGAGCCACACGGCGCTCAAGGTGGCTATTACCGCCTGTGCGGCCAAACCGACAGAGGCGAATCTGGAGATTCTCCGGCAACGCATTCAGGAACTGGTTCCCAAGACCGAACCGTATTGCATGGTGGCCACTATCAACGGCGATCCGGCATCACAAATGGGCTTCTGCTGGTTCACGAACGAAGGAATCACGGACGGCGAAGTGCAATTAGTCGCTAAGGCTGACGCTACGCATGAAGACTTCAATGGAAGTGTGCTGACGTTCCCTGCCACGCCGACCACAACCAAAGGTCTGCGTTACACCGGCAAGGCACGTTACATTGTGAACGCTTCGGGTATTTCTGCCGGAGAGCGGTATAAATATGTCAGCCACAAAGCCCTTGCGGAGAACCTGACGCCCGGAACCGAGTACTCATGGCGTGTGGGATACGACGGACACTGGAGCGAAATCGGCCATTTCCGCACAAAGGATGCCGACCAAGGCGAGTTCTCGTTCATCGTCATGTCCGACAGCCATATCGAGAATCCGACCTATATCGAAGAGGCACGCCGATGCGCGCTCGCTGCAGTTAAAACGGTACCGGAAGCACGCTTCTGCTGCTTCCCCGGAGACTTCGTGGAGGACGGAGACGCCAATAACTCCGAGTGGGAATGGGAACGCTGGTTCGAGGAATCGCTCAAACCGGTCATTATGCACATGCCGATGGTTCCGACCGACGGCAACCATGACGACAGCCCGAACATCAACTACACCTACCATTTCAACACCAACAACGATTTCAACATCAACTACACCAACAAGCCGCAATTCGAAGGAATCACCTATAGTTTCGTGTACGGCGACGCGCTCTTCTACGTCTTCTCGATGCAGGATTTCTGGCGCGAGACGCATAGTTACATTGACTGGACTTCTGTTTATCTGACCGACCATGTGGGGCAGTGGTTCCGCGACATAACGCGCGAGAATCCGGATGTCAAGTACCGTATTTCGCTGGCGCACTTCAACCTCTTCTCCGGTTCT
>Ga0310694_10003860_pt1 | contig 14613 bp, 7 predicted proteins | sample 174DNAGHGhighgp2_FD_203884 | JGI IMG/M metagenome (GOLD analysis project Ga0310694, IMG submission 203884) | Sheep rumen microbial communities from Palmerston North, Manawatu-Wanganui, New Zealand - 1742 DNA GHGhigh gp2 (v2) (version 2) | ecosystem: Host-associated > Mammals > Digestive system >... | reverse complement strand
TTCCCTTCCGCTTTCTTTTGACATGCCGCGAGGGGTTGTTGATAACTGTTGATAACTTTCCACCCACCCGTTCCGCGCCGTAATATCACGATTCGGACTACCTCATTCCGCCTCCCATACCTCACCCATTCCGCGCCGTAATATTGCGGCGTGGAATGGATGGATGGCACTGCGGAACGCCAAGGGGACATGCCAGCTTAAATACAATTTGCATACAAATTCCATACATTTCTTTTACAATTCCTTTACAATCATTTGACAGTTTAGGGGCTTCACGACAACGGCGAAACTTGGTAATATTATGGCGTCGGGACAAACAGGAGAAAATGTCGACATGAGAAAAGACGTAGCAGAGAAAATCAGGGGCTCGGGCCGCCAGCTTGCGGAGCCGCCGCGTGAACCAGTGCCGTGCGATTTCGCATGTCTCGTGGACGGGTTCCTCGTGCATGTGCTCGGACTGGACACGGAGGAGTACCGCCGGGCGTTCTGGTGCGAGGCGTACCGCAACGGGCACATCATCGGGCACGTGCCGCGCACGTTCAACGGGTTCGTCAGGCGCAACGCGCACACGCCGGAGGAGCTTGTGTCACTTTTGCTTGGAGTGTTTGTCCTCTTCGGTGCATACGCGGGGACGGTATTCCTGCTGAACCGGATCTCGCACCTAATCCGCAAACTCCGCCGGCCGACGTACTACGAGCGGGAACGGTTGCGCCGCCAAAAGCTGGCCGCCGGACGGCGCAGGGTCGTTCCGCGCAGCACGCTGAACCCGCGCCCGAGCTACGACGCGATCCGCGCCGCGCTCGTCGCCGCACGCACGTCGCCGGAGGCCGCGCTTCGCTGCGGGTCTCTCATGATGGACCTCGCCTGCTTCGCGGACGCCTCGCTCCGTTTCGACGGCTGCGGGCGCATCGTGGGCCGCGGCGGCGGCGTGAAACGGCTTCTGCAGCGCGAGGCGCCGGACCTATTCGGGAAATACTCCACGCTCATGCGCCACAAGGCGACGGCCGCCCGCTTCCGGCAGGCATGCGGCGCGGAAGACCCGACACCCGTTGACGCGCTTCTGTCCGCGCCAGCAGCGCCAGACGATATCACGGCGCGGAACGAAGCCGGGAGCCTTGACGCGGAAACGCCGGGAATTGGTCTGGCGCGTGATGTCGCGAAGGAGATTCTGGGGGAGTGCGAGGGGACGATCATATCGCTGGAGGCGGCGCTTGCGCTGCGGCTTGACCCGGACTGCATCCCAAGACATGGAAACGGAATAGGCGTGGGTATCAGGTCGGGTCAAAGCATGGCGGCGAATGGAGCGGGGGCGCGAATAGGATTGCGTGGGGCGAATGCCTGTACCGCGAAGCGGGTGGTGGAGTGGCTGTTGCGGCGTCAAGTCGCATGAGTCCGCGTTCGGGCTGTCTGCGGAGAAGGCCAAACACACTGACTTTGGCCTGAAATGAAATCATGGGCGCCGCGCGCCATGTTCCTGGGGCCGGCGCACGCCCGCCTCGCTTCTAGACACTTTCATCGCGTGTACGAAAACCCCGTTGTCGGTGCAAGAACCCAAGCTGCTATTCCAGTTCTTCGTGCCGATGTCTAACGATATCACGTTTCGGAATGTCTCATCCCGCCTCCATGCATCCCCTCGTTCCGCACGGTAATATTATGCTTCGGACCGACCCATTCCGCCGCCCCGAATCCACCCGTTCCGCATCGTGATATCGCAGCCCGCGCCGTAATATTACGGTGCGGGATCACAGCGGCTCGCCGGGACGGCTCGCCCCACCGTTCCGCCACCACATCCACCCGTTCCGCAGCGTAATATCGCAGCCCGTATCGTAATATTACGCTTCGGAACGCCCCTCTCTGCGCTCTCTTACTCTCTGCGCCTCTGCGTGAGATTACAGCACGGAATCTCGGCGGCTCGCCCGAATCAACAAACGGTTCGCATGAGTTTCACGATTCGCGGATGCGCGTGCCCCCGTTGCGCCGCTTGGCTTTCGGCTTTACTCTACGGCGGAGTGATGTTATAATAAACAATTTTGGAAGGAATCAGTGGATGAAACGAGTGATGTTGATAATGGCCGTGTTCGTCGTGGTGGCAGACGCGCAGACGTGTATCCCTGCCAATGTGATCACCTACGAGGAATTCGGCGCCGTCGGCGATGGCAAGACCGATGACCAGAAGGCCATCGTAGCGGCGCACGAGGCGGCGAATGCGAAGGGTCTGCCCGTACGCGCGGGCGACGGCAAGACGTACTACATCGGCGGTGGCGCGAAGGTGGCAGTCATTAAGACGGACGTCGATTTCGGCACGGCGAAGTTCGTGATCGACGACCGCAGTCTCGACAATCTCAAGGCACCGGTGTTCCGCGTTGATCCCTCGTCGCGTTCGTTTGAGGTGAAGGGCGTGAAGAAGCTCGCGCACGGACAGGCGAAACTCAACGTGTCCCTGCCAGGTCCCTGTCTCGTGGAGGTCGTGAACGGCAAGGTGCGCCAGTACATCCGCTACGGGCTCAACCAGAACAACGGTACGCCGCAGAAGGAGGTGTTCCTCGTCGCGGCGGACGGAACCGTCGATCCCGCCACGCCGATCGTCTGGGACTACGCGGAGGTCACGCGCCTCACGGCGCATCCCCTGGACACGAAGACGCTCACGATCAAGGGCGGATGCTTCACGACCATCGCCAACCAGGCGGAGTCCACGTACAACTACCACGCGCGCGGCATCGCCGTGCGCCGTTCGAACGTGCGCATCGAGGGCCTGCGCCACGACGTGACGGGCGAGGGTGACCACGGCGCACCGTACGGGAGCTTCGTGGGCGCTTCGTATTGCGCCAACGTTCTTGTGACGAACTGCGTGTTCACCGCGCACAAGACCTACCGCACGATCGGCGCCGCCGGCAAGCCCGTGAGCATGGGGTCTTACGACATCTCCGCCAACAACTCTGTCAACGTCTCCTTCGTCAACTGCCGTCAGACGACCGACATCAACGACGGACGCTACTGGGGCATCTTCGGTTCGAACTACTGCAAGAACCTGCTCTATGACGGCTGCACGTTTTCGCGCTTCGACGCGCACATGGGCGTTGCGAACGCGACGATCCGTAACTCGAGGCTCGGGCACCAGGGCATCAATGCGATCGGATTCGGCACGTTCCTAGTGGAGAACACCACGGTGCGCAGCCGTTCGTTTTTCAATCTACGCAGCGACTACGGCAGCACCTGGAGGGGAGACTTCATCGTGCGCAACTGCACGTTCGTGCCGAGTGGCGGTAAAAAGGCCGCCAGTGCGCTCGTTCACGGCATCAGCACTGACTGGCACGACTTCGGCTACGAATGCTACATGCCGCGCCGGATCGTGTTCGACGGTCTCAAGATCGACGACTCCAGGCATCCTGAGAAATACGACGGGCCGTATGTGTTTTCGATGTTCAACCCGAAGAACACGAACGCCGACTACGTGGAGAAGCATCCCTACCGCGTCACAGAGGAGGTCGTGCTCCGCAACGTGACGACAGCGAGTGGCAAACCAGTACGCCTTAGTCCCAACAAATGGATGTTCCGAAACGTGAAGGTGGTGAAGGGCGGCGTACAGCGCGAACGTCTCTCGGAGGGATGGGAGTTCATGCGCGCGGACGGTTCCGCGAGCGAGACGAACTCCGCCGCGTGGCGTGCGGTGCGTGTGCCGCATGATTGGGGCGTGGAGAAATCGTTCGACCCCGCGAAGCCTTACGGCGACGCCTACCTCGAGCCGACCGGCATCGGCTGGTATAGGCGCACGTTCCGTCTCGACCCCGCGCGCGCGGCGTTCATCAAGGCGGGCGGTATCCTCTTCTTTGAGTCGAACGGAATGATGAGCCACTCGAAGGTGTGGGTGAACGGCAAGCATGTGGGGGGCTGGCCCTACGGCTATACGGCCTTCCGATGCGACCTCACGCCGCACTTGAACCTCGACGGCGAGAACACGCTCGTCGTCCGCTGCCACAACCACACCGATTCCTCGCGCTGGTACACGGGTGGCGGCATGTACCGCGAGTGCCGGTTCGCGTATTGTCCGGCGGACTATCTCATCCCCGGCTCTGTCGCAATCACCACGCCGGAGGTCACGAAGCAAAAGGCTACTGTCCACGTAGAGTGGGAGATGTCGAAGTCCGGCCAGAAAGAGCGCACGTTCACGGTCGATTCTCCGCGCCTCTGGGATATCGACGATCCGCACCTCTACACGCTCGACATCGAGGGCGAGACGTTCCGCTACGGCATCCGCACGATTGCGTTCTATCCCGACGCGCGCGGGTTTCAACTGAACGGACGCCGCTTGGAGCTGAAGGGCGTGTGCATCCACCACGACCTCGGCGTGCTGGGTGCGGCATACAACCGCGCCGCGATGAAGCGTCGCTTCCTGAAACTCAAGGAAGCCGGCGTGAACGCCATCCGCTGTTCGCACAACCCGGAGGATCCCGACTTCCTCGACCTCTGCGACGAGCTCGGTTTGCTCGTGAAGGACGAGGTGTTCGACGAGTGGAGGCGTATCGGAGCCTCGGGCAAGCGGAAGGACGGCTACTCTAAGCTCTTCGACAAGTGGCACGAACGCGACGTACGCGCGTGGGTGCGCGCCGACCGCAACCATCCGTCCGTGATCATGTGGTCGATCGGCAACGAAATCCCCGAAGGACATCCCCGCATCGCGCCCACGAGCGAGTTCATCCGTCTTGCGAAGATGCTCGACGCGATCGTGAAGAGCGAGGACAAGACGCGCCCCACCACGAACGCGAACAACGAGCGTGCCAACGCGACGAACGAATACGGACAGACGCTCGACATCTACGGCTTCAACTACTCCTGTTACATGTTCGGTCCGTTCAAGAAGAAGAACCCGAACAAGCCGTTCTTCGGGTCCGAGACGCAATGCGCGATCGCGAGCCGCGGCGCGTACACCTTCCCCGTCACATGGGGCTGGACGCAGCAGAAGACGGGTGCGCTCCACGTCTCCGGCTACGGCGTGGAGGCGTGCGGCTGGTCGGGCGACCCCAAGAAAGGCTGGGCCTGTGCGCCCGACGCGCAGTGGTTCAACATGGATGCGCATCCCGAATGCATGGGCGAGTTCGTGTGGACGGGCTGGGATTACCTTGGTGGCCCCTACTGGGCCGATTCAATGGTGAAGAAGTTCAAGATCAAGGGCATCCACTCCTGCGCAACGGGCTTCATCGACCTTGCCGGATTCCCGAAGGACACGTTCTGGCTCTTTCAGTCGCGGTGGCGTCCCGACCTGCCGATGGCGCACATCGTGCCGCACTGGAACTGGCCCGACCGCGTGGGCAAGGTGACGCCCGTCCACGTATTCACGTCCGGCGACGAGGGTGAGTTGTTCCTCAACGGACGTTCGCTTGGTCGCCAGAAGAAAGACCCCAAGAACTGGAAGAAGGCGTATCGCCTCACATGGGATGATGTCGTGTACGAACCCGGCACGCTCAAGGTCGTCACATACAAGAACGGCGCACCGTGGGCGGAGGCGACCGTCGCAACCACTGGACCCGCTGCGCAGCTCAAGCTGGAGGTCGAGGACAACGCGGAGGAGGGAGCCGATCTCGTGTTCGTGAACCTCGAAGTGCGGGACGCAGAAGGGCGCTTCGTGCCAAACGCGGCGGTGGACGTGACCTTCTCCGTGAAGGGACCTTGCGAACTCGTCGCGACCGACAACGGCGACGAGGCCGACTTCGCATCGTTCCACTCGCCCACGCGCCGCACCTTCTCCGGTCGCCTCCAAGCCATCGTGCGCAAGAATCCCAAAGCGCTTGGAACGATAGAGATTTCAGCATCATCCTCAGGTCTGAAGCCCGCTTCCACGTTCGTGAAGAATGGATTGAGTCCAAGGAATGATGGCATTTGTGAACAATAAAGAAAGGCTAGAAAAAATGAAGTACTTGAATATCGCCATTACCGTCATCGGCTCTGCAATGCTGGCGGGATGTTGCTGTCCGTGCGACGGCAAGCGGCCGTTTGCCGTGTTTCCTGATACGTGCGCCACGCCTGACGGCATGGCGATTGACTCCAAGGGGCGGCTAGTAATCGCCGCGCCGAACTTCAACGATACCACCAAGTCGGCGGCCATCTTCCGCCTTGACGAGCCGGGTGGCGAGCCGTATCTCTGGATACACGTTCCGCCGTTCGCAAAGACAGGTCTCGCCGCGCCTATGGGGATTTGTTTCGGACCTGAAGGCGAATTGTACGTGTGCGACAACCAGGGTTGGTCTGGCAGCGATAAGGGCGCAAACGAGGGGCGTTTGCTGCGCCTCGACTTCAAGGATGACAAGCTTGCCTCCTGCACCGTGATCGCCAGCGGCATGGAACATCCCAACGGTGTCAAGTACCACAACGGCATGCTTTACGTGACCCAGAGCAGTCTCTCGAAAATCAAGGATCCGTCAGGTAAGCTCGTCAGCGGCGTCTATCGCTTCAAGCCGACGGATAGAGGCATTGCCGTGAAGAACACGCGCGAAGACCCTCAGCTCATCCTCACGCTCGTCACGCAGAATCCCTTCTGTCAGTACGGACTTGACGGAATCCTCTTCGACGGCAAGGGTGATCTTCTCCTCGGTAACTTCGGCGACGGCACCATCCACCGTGCAACCTTCGACGCGGCAGGCAAAGTAACCTCGTGCAAGGTCTTTGCAAAGACGGACTTCGACTATTCCGATCCGTCAGCGAAGGATTTCCTCCAGCGTGCCGCAAAGACGAAGATGCGCACGACGGACGGCATGTGCATGGATGACGCCGGCAACATCTACGTGGCCGACTTCTCGAACAACGCCATCGCCAAGGTCTCGCCGAACGGCACGGTCAGCGTCGTTAGGCAGGACCCGGACGGCAACGGGATGAACGGCGGCCTCAACCAGCCCGGTGAGCCTATCGTCTGGAAGGGACGTCTCATCGTCTCCAACTTCGACGCCGTCACCGGCCCTGACAAGGTGAACTCGAAGAAAGACTCCATCTGCACGCTGAGCGAGGTCGCTCTCGCGCCGGACGCCGTCAAGCGTCCCTGTTCCGGAATCACGTTCAAGGAAATGCCGTCGTTGATGCTATACGGCGACACGGAGAGGCTGGGCCCTAAAGGACATCCCTTTGCGAAGGATCCGACTGTGATCCGTATCGGCGGACGTTACCTGATGTACTACAGCGTTTGTTCCTACCCGAAGAACAAGCGGCCAAAGGGCATTTCGAAGGAGCGGGCCAACTGGTGGGGTGCTATTGCGGAAAGCCGAGACCTAGTTAACTGGAAGCGTGTCGGCGAAATCGAGGTGCCGGGCGCGCCTGCTGCGGCTTGTTGGGTTGCGCCGTGCGTGAAGAAGTTCGACGGCAAGGTACACCTTTTCGCGCAGGGCAAGACGGCATGGACCGGCAATCCACCGCCGAACAGCGTAATCTGGCACGCCGTGAGCGACGACGGCATCCACTTTACGCTGGGGAAGGACAATCCCGTGATGGTGCCGAAGAACGAGTGGTCCCTCGACCGCTCCATCGATGCGGAGGTTTACCGCTTGGGCGACAGGATGATGCTCATGTTCGCCACGCGCGAGCGTCCGGGCGCGAAGATCCAGCAACTCGGCATGGCGTGGGCGCCGTACGGCTCGGACTACGGTGCGAAGGACTGGACGGAGATGACCTTGAAGGCACCGTTCTTCAAGCCTGAGCTTCCGTGGGAGATGAGCTGCATCGAGGCGCCCACCGTCGTGGAGCGCAACGGCATCTGGTACATGTTCTACGCGGGCGCGTACAACCACGAGCGCCAGCAGATCGGCGTTGCGTGGTCTGCGGACGGTGTGAATTTCAAGCGCTGGCGGGACGAGCCCGTGTTCCCGCACGGCAAGCCCGGATCGTGGAACGCATGGGAGAGCGGGCACCCCGGGCTCTTCGTGGACGACGACGGACGCACATACCTCTTCTACCAAGGCAAGGCTACGCTCACTGGCGACTACAACCTCTCCTGTGTCGAGGTAGTTTTTAAGGATTAGTACAACGGAGGTAAATCCTCTTTCGAGGGGGCGCGGTTTTTGCTAAACTATGCGCTCCATCCATAAGATAGTTTTGGAGAAATGAAATGGCGATGATAGACATGCTGTGTGCGGTGTCCCCCTTGGACGGCCGATATGGTTCGAAGATCAACGAGCTGCGCGAGGTCTTTTCGGAGTACGGCCTCGTGAAACGGCGCGTGGCCGTAGAGTGCGCGTGGCTCGCGGCGCTGTGCGCGCATCCCGGTTTGCCGGAGTGTCCGGCGCTCACGGCGGACGAGGCATCCGCGCTCGCGAAGATTGCCGACGGATTTACCGTGGCGGACGCCCAGCGTGTGAAAGACATCGAGAAGACCACCAACCACGACGTGAAGGCCGTGGAGTACTTCATCAAGGAGAAGATCGCCGGCACGCCGCTCGCGGCTCGTGGCGAGTTCGTCCACTTCGGCTGCACGAGCGAGGACATCAATAATATGTCCCATGCCCTTATGCTGCGCGACGGGCTCAAGACCCTGCGTGCGGCGCAGAACCAGGTGACGGACAAGGTCGCCGAGATGGCTCACGCTTTTGCGTCCGTGCCCATGCTCGCCCACACGCACGGCCAGCCAGCCTCGCCCACTACGCTCGGCAAGGAACTCGCCGTTGTCGCGGCGCGTCTGCGTCGCCAGCAGGAGGAAATCGACCGCATCGTGTTGCCCGCGAAGATGAACGGCGCGGTGGGCAACTTCAACGCGCACCTCTCCGCCTACCCCGACGTGGACTGGGAGGCGCTCGCGCGCGGCGTGATCGAAGGCTTCGGCCTCCGGCAGAACCGTCTCACGATCCAGATCGAGCCGCACGACGGCATGGCGGAGCTGTTCGACGCGCTCCAGCGCTGGAATACCGTACTTCTCGACTTCGACCGCGACGTGTGGACGTACGTCTCGTTCGGCTACTTCAAGCAGAAGACCGTGAAGGGCGAAATCGGCTCTTCCACGATGCCGCACAAGGTGAACCCCATCGACTTCGAGAACTCCGAGGGGAACCTCGGCCTCTCTAACGCCGTGTTCGGGTTCCTCGCTCGCAAGCTTCCCATTTCCCGTATGCAGCGTGACCTCACCGACTCCACCGTGCTGCGCAACATGGGCGTCGCGTTCGGCTACGCGCTCGTGGCGGCGAAATCTACTCTCAAGGGACTCGGCAAGCTCGAACTCAACGAGGCACGTCTCGCGGAAGACCTCGACCACAACTGGGAGGTGCTTGCAGAACCAATCCAGACAGTCATGCGGAAGGTCGGCATGGATCATCCCTACGAGCGCCTGAAGGAACTCACGCGCGGACGCCGCGTGACGCCGGAGATCATGAAGGAGTTTGTCGAAGGACTCGACCTGCCGGCCGACGACAAGGCGCGTCTCCTTGCGCTCACGCCCGCCACCTACATCGGAAAGGCCGTCGAGCTCGCCGGCCTCGTGTGATGGCCTTCGGGGTCCCAGAATCCACCATCGAGGAGATCAAGGCGCGGACCGACATTGCCGACCTGATTTCCTCGTACGGCATCCAGCTGCGCCGATCCAGTGGCGGCTACGTGGCGTGTTGTCCGTTCCATAACGAGAAGACGCCGTCCTTCCACGTCCAGCCCGACAAGGGATTCTACCACTGCTTCGGCTGCGGCGAGTCCGGCGACTGCATCAAGTTCGTGCAGAAGCAGGAGGGGATGTCCTTCATCGAGGCCGTGAAGAAACTCGCCGCCGGATGCGGCGTGACGGTTGAGGAGAAAGAGGATCCCGATGCCGGACAGCGCAAACGCCTGCTGGCGCTCCACGAACAGCTCGCCGACTTCTTCCGCCGCTGCCTTCTCCAGGCGAAGGAGGCGGAGCCCGCGCGCGCCTACCTTGCAAGCCGCGAACTGCCGGAGGCAATCGTCTCGCAGTTCAAGATCGGATACGCCCCGCTTTCCGCCGAGGCCATGCGTACGTGGGCGAAGAAATACGGATTCACCGACGAAGATCTCGTTGCAGCCGGCGTGCTGCTGCCGCCGAAGTCGGCAGGGGGCTCGTGGTTCAACCGTTTCGGCGGACGACTGATGTTCACGATCACGGACCGCCAGGACCGCGCCATAGCGTTTTCGGGGCGCATACTGACGAACGAAAAGAAGAAGGCGAAGTACGTCAATTCGCCAGAGACTATTCTCTTCAAGAAATCGAACGTCCTCTTCGCGCTTGCCCACGCCGCGCCGAACATCGTCAAGTCGCCGGGACGCGAGGCGATCGTGTGCGAAGGGCAGATCGACGTGATCCGCTGCCATGCGTGCGGATTCCCCGTGGCGGTCGCGTCGCAGGGTACGGCGTTCACGGAGGAGCACGTGCGCATTCTCAAGAAGTGCGCCGACTCCGTGGTACTAGTGTTCGACGGCGACGGTGCGGGACAGAAGGCGGCGATCCGCACGGGCGGGGAGTTCTTGGCGGCGGGCGTGCCCGTGCGCGTGGCGACGCTGCCGAAGGGTGAGGACCCTGATTCGTTTCTGCGCACGAAAGGCCCCGAGGCGTTTCAGGCGTGTCTCGACGCGGCGGTGTCAGTTGCGCACTTCCAGGTGAGCGCGTTGTTGGCCGGACACGAGAAACCCTACAACATCCGCCTGGTGTCGGATACGAGCAGGGCGGTGCTGGAGACCATTGCGAAATGCACGTCGGCGGTGATGCGCGCAACGCTCATCGACGAGGCGGCGACGCTTCTCGGAGTCCCGTCCGCCGCGCTGCAGGAAGATTTCATGAAGGTGCTTCCCGCCGTGAAAAGCCGTCCCGCGCCGCCGCCCAAGGACGTTGAGCTGAACGACGAGCCCTTTGACGAAACCGATGGCGATGGAGGAACGTGCCCCGTCGCATCTCTTGTTGGTGAAGATGCGGCCTCTCCTCGCGTGAATCCGCCGCCCACTACGGAGACCGCGTTCTGCGAGTTTCTGAAGGAACACGAACGCAATGCGTCGCTTGCGCCGCTCGTTTCGGAGTACGTTCCTGACGTGATTCTCTCGCATCCTTTCACCAAGGCGTTCGTCAAGGCGTGGCTCGAGGAAATCACCGGCGGCACGGACGCAATCGCGGCGCTGCGTGAGAGTCTGCCTTCAGAAATGTGTGTGTGGCTCGACCACCTTCTCCTCAATGAGGAAAAAACCGGCGCCAGCGAACTCTCCCCCGAGAAGATACTCCAGGATTTTCTGCGAAGGCTGTGGATGGAGGCGGTGCGCCGCCGCCAGGGAGAACTGCCTGCGGCGTCGTCGCCCGAAAACGACGTGGTGCGCCTCCGGTATTCAACGCTCATCCGCAAGTTGCAGCGCGGTGACTGGGAACGCGTCAGCGCCCTTATGCGCACCGCCGCAAACGTGACGAGGGAGATGCCAGACTGTATCCCGGTACTCATTTCGACGAACGGCGGCACTTGAGCATCCACGTGATGTACAAGAGGAATGTCTCACGACCCAAGCCCCCTGCAAATCGATTGCAGGTGGCGTGCATTGGTGGGGCGATGCGCTGGTAGGGCGAGGACGCCCTCGGCGATGGACTGCGCGGCGCTCGTCTTGAGCCCCGCGATGAGCCCCAGGTCGATGGCGGAGTACACCACGTCCGTGAGCGTCCTTGTCTGGTTGCGCTCCACGATCTGCGGGATGTAGAGCGTCCTTGAGCGGTCGGAAGGGTCCTCCTGCGGGACCGGCTTCCAGCGGATTACTGGTTTGTTCATTTTGATTTTCCTTTTTTCTTGAATACGTCTCCGACAAGCCTGCTATGTCTTGAAAGAAAAGCTGGTTCCCATTATACCTACCGGGGGAGGGTGGCGGCGGCCAACGGCAAATTGGCGGAGGCACTACTCACGCTTGAAAGTGTTTTGAACGAGAAGAAGTCGGACGAGAAGGCCCAACACGAGAAGCTTTTGCGGCAAGGGTGGTAGGCACAGCTGTTTTTCCCCGAGGAAAGGGGTTGACGGAGGGACGGGGAGCGTGATAAAATATGCGCGTGTTTACGATAACTAGGAGGACGCAAGATGAAGAAACAGGCACCGATGGTCCGCAAGGCGCGGCAGGACGGCATTGAAACGCGCGAGGCGATTGTGGCGGCGGCGGAGGCAGAGTTCGCCGAGAACGGATTTGAACTCGCCTCCGCGCGGGAGATATGCCGTCGCGCCAAGGCCAACGTCGCGCTGCTGTGCCGCTATTTCGGCTCGAAGGAGGCGTTGTACCGCATCGTGGCTAGGCGTCTTTTCGGTGATCTCGGCGCTCCGCTTGCGACCCTACACGAGAAGGTACGCGACGACGCCTCATGGCGCGCGGCGGTGCGCGAGTGGGTTGACGACATGCTGTTCATGACGCTTCCGACCGAGCAGGCGCAGAAACTCTGCGCGCTGCTCTTCCGTCAGGAGGTGACGCGGCCGACGAAGTTCCACAAGGAGTTCAAGGAGGCGTTTGGGCGTCCGGTTTTCGAGGGGTTGAAAAAGCTCCTTGCGATGAAGGTTAAGGACTCGGAGCAGCTTGACCTGTGGACTTCCGCGATCTGGGCGCAGGTTTCCGTGTATGCGCTATCCGACCGCAAGTGGCATGCCGACTTCAAACCGTCCGGCACGGGCGTGAGGGAATGGGCGGGAAAGGTGTCCGCTCACATCTGCGAGACTCTTTTCAAGGCGTTGGAGGGGTAAACCATGGAAGTTTTATTTGGAATCATCGCGCTGGCGCTGACAATCGCCATGCCGTTCATGATCATAGTGCTGCTGGTGAGGGTGTGCTGCATCCAGCGTGAAATAGAGGACATCAAGGTTTCGTTGGTGCGGCTTTCGGTTTCCGGGAAAGAAAAGAAGGCTGAAGAGAAAAAGGAAGAGGTCGTAACTCCATTGCCTGAACCTTTGCCTGAACTTGTTCCGGCGCCCGAGCCAGTGACTGAGCCAGCGCCTGAACCCGAGCCAGAACCAGTGCCGGTGCCAGAACCCGTGCAAGAAGCGGAACCAGAACAGCAACCAGTCATCGAGCCGGTGAAACAGAGCGAGGTTGCGGAAGAGGTTGAGATGAGCGTTTTCGACATCTTCTGGGCTAAGTTCGAGGACTGGTTCTGCGTGCGCGGCGATTTTGCGCCGAAGGGGATGACGCGGGAATTCGCCGTCGCGACACGCTGGCTCACTCGTGTGGGCGCGGTGCTGCTCGTTGGGGCGATCGCATACTTCTTCGTGCTGGCCATCGACAAGGGTTGGATCGGTCCGGTCCAGCGCGTCTATGGCATGATGGCGTGGGGCGTCATTGGAACGACGTTTGGAACTTGGCTGAAGTTGAAGAGCGAACGCTATGCGATTCTCGGCGAGGTGTGTGCGGCGGTGGGGCTGGTGGCGCTGTATCTGTCGTTTGGGCTGGGGCACCGCTACTTCAAGCCGCCGGTGATTGCTTCGGGGTATGTCGCGTTTGCGGGGCTTTTCGCCGCAACGATTGCGGCGGGATCGCTTTCGGTGCGGCTTAGGTCGCTGATGATCGCGGGGCTTGCGCTCGTTGGCGGGTTCCTCGTTCCGACGATATGCAGCTTTACGAACCACGACGTGCAGCTTCACGTTTATCTGTTTCTACTTTCCATTGGCGCGTGCGTGGTGGCGTGTATGCGCGGATGGACGCTCTATGCGTTTGCGGGGATCGTGGTTTCCGCGCTTTTCTCCCAGGTGAAGTGCGGCTCGTGTTCCCATTGCAACGCGGTCGTCGCGTATATGTTCCATGCGCTTGAGTACGCATTGTTCATCGCGCTCACTGTTCGCGCAGTGATGCGTGAAGACAATGCGAAGATACGTCCATGCTACTGGGTCGCCGCCGTGATAGCGGGGATATTCTGTCTTTGCAAGTTGGGCGTAATCGCCGGGAACCACCTAACGTGGCACGGTGCGCGTGCGCTGCATCACCTTGGATGGACGGCGGCGTTCGCCGCGCTTGCGTTCCAGAGCCGCCGCCGTGCGTGGGGAGGCACGCCGGTGTTCGTCGTGTTCTCGTGCGTGTGTGCGGCGTTCGCGCTCGGTACGGCGTGCTTTGACTGGTGGCATCTGAATCATGCGACGGCCATGCTCCTCTTCTGCCTTTTCGCCGCGCTTCTCGTCGAGCTTGGCGCAAGGAGCGGTGATCGCACGCTTCAGGTGGCCGCGTTCCTTGTGACGGTCGTGATGTCGTTCGCGGGATTCTTTTACTTTGCCGTCTGTGCGGACAAGGCCGTTGGCGGATATGCCCATGACCTGGTTGATCGCATTCAGTATCTGTGGCCGGTACCTGCGCTTGTTGCGTTTACAGGCCGGCGCCTTGGCGAGAGGGAGCTTTGGTCCGGTTGGCTGCGCAGTTTGGCGTATCGAGCGGCGGCGGTGATGGCATTCGTGGTCGTTACTTTAGAAAGCCATTTCTTCGGGCACGAGTTCCTGCCTGTGCTGCGCGGGGGATTTGTCACGATCACGTGGTCGGTGGCGGCGTCGGCGTTTCTCGCCCTTGGCATCGTGCGTCGCGTCAAGGTGGCGCGTCTTGTGGGGTTGGGAGTGCTGGCTCTTTCGGTGGCGAAACTGCTGTTTGTCGATACGGCGTCGCTTGCCACGCCCGGACGCGTCGGCGTGTTCGCGGCGGTGGGCGTGTTGCTCATAGCCGGCG
>Ga0310694_10003859_pt1 | contig 14617 bp, 23 predicted proteins | sample 174DNAGHGhighgp2_FD_203884 | JGI IMG/M metagenome (GOLD analysis project Ga0310694, IMG submission 203884) | Sheep rumen microbial communities from Palmerston North, Manawatu-Wanganui, New Zealand - 1742 DNA GHGhigh gp2 (v2) (version 2) | ecosystem: Host-associated > Mammals > Digestive system... | reverse complement strand
TATAGTCCCCGCCTCCCACATACTGATACAGGTAGCCGATCTTACCAGCCATCTCCGCCGCAGTATAGTCGCCGCCGTACAACACCGTGCCAACCGTCATCATGTCGTAGCAGGCAATAATCATCAGGTCGTAAACGATTGCGTTCACATCCTCGCCGTCCCAGCATCTGCCGTGAGGGCGGTAGGTCACTGTCTCCTTGCACACCGTGCGGTCTGCCACCGTCGTAAGCCCCGTCAGGCTCACGATGCCATCCTTTAGTTTTGCCATAGTCAATGCTTTTTGGATTTGTCCTTTGCTAAATACTTGGCGCGGCGCAGGTCGCCCAGCGTCGCCTTCCTGACAGGTTCGCCATCGTTGCGGCGAGATATCACCACCAGATCCCCGAAGGCATCCGGCGCAATCATGTGCCACGGGTCATCCCGCAGCACCACCAGCCGCCCCTCTGCGGCGGCAGATTTGATTTCCTTTATCGTCATAGCAGTTGTATTTTTAGAACGCCTTTGCGTTCAGGTTTTCCGAATCAAAAGGACCGGCGTGCCTCACGGCAGACCGGTCCGTAACATCTCAAAAATTACCAGTTATGATAGCTCCCGCAGTCGCATCAAAGCACAGGTCGAAGCCGCTGCGGAAATAAAATCCGTGATAATCCGTGTCGCTCGGCTTTGCCGCTTGCTACCGTAGGGACGCAAGAATCCGTGCCTAAAATCACTCACACTCGAAATAGAATATCACGTTGAGCTTGTCGCCCAGCTCGTAGAACTCCACGACCAGCCCTTCATTCTCCGGGCACTCCCACGCCTTGAAAACCTGACGGTAGTGCTTGAACACCTCGTCACGCACCTCATGCAGGTTCTCCGTTGGGTTATAGGCCAGTAACGTAATCGTGATGAATGAGTCACCCCAGTTCCACTTCACGTCCACGATAGCCTCCAGTCCCAGCAGTTCCTTATTATAGTCTGCCAGGTTCACCGTGCCTACCAGATGCCTTACACCCTTCCCGTTACGATGGTCGGGTGCAAAGCTGAAATTACGAAAGACATCATCCTCGAACCCATCTTCACACAGGTTCTTGTTGTCTATTGGTGCTGCAATCTTTCCCATAATCGTTTCGTTTTTAACCCAACACTATATACTCCTTGTCAGCCTGCGACGGTGTAACGCCGAAGGGATACATGTAGTCCTCGTCGCCGATAGCATCCTTGCACGGAGTGAATCCGAAGAACAGCTCGTGATAGCTGTTACCCTCGTCGTCACCGCTGATCATGATGTGACGCTCGCCGTTGCCGGCATTTATCTGCTTCACGCACTCCGCATAGAGTTGCATGATGGTTATTCCCATTTCTTTTGCCATAATCCGTCCATCTGTTACTTTTTCTCGATGTCATATATATCAATGCCCAGCTCGTAAACGACACCTATCAGCGCCTTGTGGCTCCAGTGGTGCTCGCAAAACGCCTCGCTGCATTTGACGATAACCTCCTCCGTGATGTCCTCGATAGAGGCGTAGGCTTCCGTGTTCTCTGGGCTGTCGTACTGCTCTGCCAGCGCAGCGTTCACACTGATAAGGTCCTCGATGCTCGCAATTTCTGCAGCATCGTCAAGCACATGGCGCAGCGCCTGGTTCATCCACCTTACGGCGGCTTCCTCGCTGCCCAGATACTCATGCTCGTGGAAGAACCTTCCACCGTCGAGCACCGACCGCTCCGTGGTATCGACATGCACGATGCAGCGGATAATCCTATCGCCGCGATGGCGGCTCTTGATTCTCACGTCCGGCCACGCCTCGCTCACCAACTGATCCAGCTCCTCCTCATAGAAACCGCTGGCATAGTTCTCCGTCTCGCCGTCGCTCCAACTGACGTTAAGCGAATAGCCGTTACCTCCAAGTTGACGGCGCACCTCCAACTGTGCGCCATACTCCTTCAGGTTCTCGTTGGCCTTTTCCAGGGCGGCCTCCCATTCTTTCTTTGCCATAGTCAATATAATTTGCTGATTTACAATTTACGATTTATCTCTCAATCCCATTCTCGTGTGATCACGGGGTCAGACCCCGTGATCGCCATCCTTGAATCTGCCTTGCGGGTCGGCATAGTCCTTTATCTCTCTGATGATACACGAGCTGGGAAGCCATGGCCTCGAGGCCGCCATCATGATTTGATGGCCGCCTCGAGACCGGGCTTATCCTAAGCTCGTGTCCTGAAATCACCCGCCCTGCAGATTGCATCACTGGCAGTATGCGCTGCCGCCGCTCATCATCCTTGGCGCATCGCTCTACGTCGTCGGCGATAAATGGCGTCGTAACTTACCTGGAGAGACTGGGAGATTCTCCCAGTGTTTCCAGGTAAAATTGTGAAACGCCACTTTAAAGTGAGGATGTCTCGCGACTATCATGCCACTGCGCTGTGGCTGCTGCTCTCCTGCTCACGGACCTGGCACATAGCTCTACCAACTCGATAACAAACAGTGTGTGCGCCGGTGGATCAGGATCTCCGACGCGGTTGTTAATCGCGTCGGAGATCCTGATCGCCGGCGATTAAACACTGTTGCTTTAAATCATGTCCGCCTTGCAGCTCGTTACGCTGTGCTGCGTATAGTCCTGTGCTCCGTACCTGGTGCGTAGGCTTTAGTCGTTTGATGACAAGCCGGATGTTAATACAGCTCGTCGGATGCCCGCGGTAATCAGCGCGGGCATCGGACTGAGCTGTATTATACAACATCCAGCGTCTAAACATAGTACGTCTCACGGACTTATCCGACGGAGGCCGCACGACCTCCATGCCATCTCTGCGTGCCCGGTGTGTCGCTGTATCGCTCCGATGTCATGACGGCTGGAGGCAGGCGATGACTTCAGCCTACAGGGAATGTCCCTGTCGGCTGAGTCATAGCCTGCCTATTGTTGCCGTCAACCTAAAGAAAACACGCCCCGAAGGCCCATGGCCCACACTGGCTTTTTCGCTCCCGCCTCACGGCTTGGCATAGGTCTGTAATCCTTCGATGATGCCAGATCACGTAGGAGATCGGACCCTGAGACATAGGGTCAGGGTCCATCTCCGTTAAAGTGATCTGGGATTAAATCTCCGCCGCCCTGCGGGAGCCATGCTGTATGCGCAGCACTACAGATCAGCGGGAGAGGCGGGCCTTCTTCGCCTCCGCCCACTCACGCTGTTTGGCCTCGATGTCGATGTGGTTCTCCTCGATCATCTGCTTCATCAGACCGAAGAGTCGCCAGCCCTCGCCGTCATGGCCATAAGCCGTTGCGGCATGCTCCAGCATACCCAGGCCAGACAGACGCCGGCTATAGAAAGTATTGCCCTTGGGGAACGTGCAGCCGTGGAAGCGCAGCAGGTTCTGCATTGTGGCATAGGCACCCATACCCTTGTAGGCGTCCTTCCATGCGGCGCACTGCTTGAACATGCCGGTGCGCTTGGGAGCTGCATTCCAGAAGTCGCGCACGGCCTCGTAGAGATCCTTCGGCGTATGGGTGTTGTGTATGCGGATACTCAGCACGACCATCGGCTCCACCAGCTTCTTGTGGATGTCGCTCACGAAGATGTCGTGGCAGTTGTACCTGATATACGGAACGCCCTTGCAGGTGTGCCTCTTCTTGGATTCTGCGTCCTTGCGCAGCTGCTCGATATAGTCATCGGCCATCACGATGGCCAGGTGCTTGTTGAACCAGCGGTTGCGGGCAAGGTAGTTCTCCATGTCCCTGCCGTAGAGCTTGGCCTGCGTGCGCAGTTCCTCGACCAGCATCTCCCACTGGTAGTCGTAGCCGTGCCAGCGCAGCCAGTCAGCCTGGTCTTTGAACGTCAGCCAGTGGAACACCTGCGACATGATCCATCTGCGGAACAGGTTGCGGTTGGGCACCGTGCCGCCCTGCACGATCTGCTCGGCGATGGGGTCGCCGGCGATGTTGTTGAGGATGCCGAGGATGTTCGGGTCGCTCACCGGCACGGCGGTCTTGCCGCCGTCGGTCTTCTGCATCCATTGCTCTCCGCCGCCCGGGATCTGGATGGCGAAGTACTTGCTTGTGTCAATGCCTGCCGCCTTCAGCGCATCGCCGCGCTTGCTGACTGGCAGATAGACGTTGCCCAGTCCTGAGTCGGCACCGATGACGGTGGCGTTATTCACCGTGTGCTCGTGCTCGCCGATGGCGAACTCCGTGCCGCATACGGGGCACATCACCTTGGTCTCGCTCCCGTCGGTCACGGGGATGGCGCGCTTGGTAGCGCTCTTCTTGTTAGTCACTGTTTTCTTGGTCTCGTTCTTCTTTGTTGTTGCCATAGTTGTAATTTGTTTAAATGGGTTTGACTTTAATAAATCCCTGCGCCTTGCGGCACGGCACGTCACGATAACAGTCCGATGAAAGAGCAGTGCAACCTGAAGTTCAGACTCGGTTCCAGCACGGTCCGTGCTGGCCCCGAGTCTTCACTTCAGGATATTGCACTGCACGACTGAATGCGCCGCCCTACGCAGGGGATAGCTACGTGCGGTAGCCGGTTGTCTGCTCCTTGCGACATGGCACATCGCTATAGTCCTGCGATTACTGAAGGCGTGTGCCAGAAATCAACATCCAGGATCCATCCATGGTTATCAACCTGGACGGATCCAGGACGTTATCTCTGGTTAAGCACGCCTTCTGATGAAGTTGCCGCCCTCGAGCAGACAGGGCAGTGTGCGCTGCCTGTATAGTCATGCTGCCTTGCACCAAGAGCGCAATACCACTAAGTCAGGGTCGTTCTTCGACTGCCAGAACCACCCCGCATCCTCGGGATAGGCGAAGTCACCGAGCAGGGACTCCAGCGCCGCCTCGGCTTCCTCGCGTGGCATGCCGTAGAGCATGTCCTCGTCGCTCAGCTCGCCCTCCGGCAGAGCATAGAACCGTGCCGTGCGGTGCATCGTCTTCTCGCTCGGTATCGAGTGCTTATAGACAGCATACGCCGCCTCCAGCATCTCTATGCTCGTCGTTTCACTATCGGTGTGCCCGGCGTTTTTACCGCCGAAGGTCAGCGAGCGGACAAGAGTATCGTAGGCCGCTCTCGAAGTGCGTATTGCATCCTGCATACACCCTAACGAGATATACCCGTCGATGGTGTCGCCCGTCTTGCGGCGGTTGGCAGACACATTCCTGCCACGGCCTCTGACGATACAGCCGACCTTGCCCTGCTTGTCATAGCCCAAGCCTCCGACTTTCGTCTTACCGGTATGCACCGCCCGCAGGCAGTCCATCACGAAAGCGTTCAGCGTGTCGATGTCCTGACGCACATTCACCACGCCGAGGATGCCGGTGGCCCACGAGTGTCCCTGACCGTCGCCGTGGTACAGATAGCGGTTGACCCGATTCAGGGCGGCAGCAAATTTTTCACTGTTCACTGTTCCCTTTACCCTTTTAGTCGTGCGGGCCTCGATTTCCTTTTGGAACTTCTTGATACGGCTGCTGCTCATGCTGATGTCCTTGCCGCGAATAGAGAAGCCCAGAAACTTAAACCAGTGGTCGGCATCCAGCCACTCCACTTTCTTCGGATTGAGCTTCATGCCCATCTTGGCGAGCTCCTCTTCGAGGATAGCCATGCCTTTGCGGGCGTCAGGACCAATGCCGACCATGTCATCGGAATAGCGGTCGTAGACCATGTCTAAAGCGCTCAACTTCTCGTCGATATGATACAGCAGCACGTCAGCCAGCCAGCTCGCCACCGAGCATCCCTGTTTCAGCGACTGGTACTTCTCGCACACCTGCTTCGTCTCGCCGTCGATATACAGGTCACTGTGATAATACTTGCGCAGTACATCTATCAGCTTGCTTTCCCCGAACCGCTGCTCCACGCGGTCGAACGCCGCGTCGATAAACTCGATAGGCACGCTATCAAAGTACTTGCTCAAATCACTCTTCCACCCGATGTAGCCGTCCTCGTCTGGCTCAGCATCACAGATAGCCCTGCTTACCTCCTGCACCACCTTGCCGCAGCCTACCCCTTTCAGGTAGCTCTTGCAGGCGGGATGCACGCAGTCTGGCATCAGCTCGAACAGCAGGTCGTTGGCGATGGATAGCAGCACCCTGTCCGCTCCCTCGTTCACATACACCGTTCGGAACTCGCCAGGCGTGTCCTTGGGTATCTTCGCCGTGTGCGGCGGTGCGATCTCATACGTGCCGCCAGCGATAGCCTGGTACATCTTAATGCGTACCTCCGGCTTGCACAACTGATATAGCACATTCTTGGGTACGTCCTTCACTATCCCCTTGGCGATGGCATACTCCCACCGCTCCGGCTCGAAGAACATCTGCAATAGCTTATCTTCCATAGCCGTCTCATTTAAATATGTTCGACACACCAGCGGAAGTCGTCCTCGGTGCGCATCATCATCCCAGCGACGATGCCGGCCTGGACGACTTTCATCCCGCCCTCTACTTTCTCGCACTTCAAAAGCTCCATCGAGCCGTTGGACAGGTAGAACGTACCGTCTCCCGTCTCGGCGCACCAGCGCCCCTTGTAGATACTAATCTCCTTAATCTTTGCCATAGTTCGTCATTCGTTTTGTTTGTCACACACTCCAATTGCATTGTCCACCAGCGTCTCCATGCGCCAGCCGCAGATAGCCATCAGCACATCGTCCACCAGCTCAGGATCCTTCTCGTACGCATCCCTGAGCGCACTGAACTTCTTGCGCGGCACCTCGTCGTCCGTCGCAACCTGCTCGTTCAGGTTGATAAAGAACTCTTCCTGCAGTGCCTCGTCCACAGCAATCCGTTCCAATTTCATCTCCATAGTCATCATTTATAGTTCAAATACATATACCTGTCGAATGCCTGCTGAAGCACGATGCCTTTCAGGCGATGAAGCTCGCCTTTCAGCTCGTCATCGCTCAGACCTGCATAGTCGCCGGTGCTGGCAGCATCACCCGGCAATGCCTCGCCGTCGAGCAGCTTACAGATATCGTCTATCCATCCCAGATGGTCGTTGCCGCCCTCCATGGGGCAATAGTGCTGTACGAACATCTCCTCGTCGAATTTCCACTCGGCCCACTCGTTGTCGCCGGACCTTGCAGCCTTCTCTTTCTTCTCCGGCATCCTCTCCGCGAGGCCCTGTATAGCCTCGGTCAAATCATGGAGCAGGCCCGGCACCCGCTCCATGAATCTCTGTTCCAATACTGTCATAGTCTCAATTTGTTTACAAATGATAGTCAATCACTGCACCGATGTAGAGCCTTTGGCCGGGCTCCATACTGGCTGCAAACCCAATAAGGTCGCTCATGGGTTCGGCAATACCGCCGTCGATGCTGAATCGGCGCGAGCTCTCGATGTGCGTCTCTCGGCATACCTGTTCCAGCATGTAGCGCGATCTCCAATGCAGGATATTTTCCTCCGTGACGGCAGCGGCTTTCTCTCGGATAGCCGACATCCACTGCTGCTTGAACTTGTCCAGCCCCTTGAACACAAGGGCGTCGTTGTCAGCGTCGAGGTCAAACACGTCGCTCAGTTCCTTGGCCAGATAGCCGATATCTTCCTTGCGCTCGTCGCCCTCGTCCTCGTCGCCGATATAGTCAGCAAAGTCGCTGCTGTTGTCGTAGAAATCACTCGGACTTACGTATTCGTCCAAGCTGATAGGCCGTGCGGCCACCTGATAAATCTTACTGTGCATAATCCGTTTAATTTAAATCCGTGGGATCCGTGCCTAAAAAATCTGCACGAGACCCCAGATGCCATACGATAGCAGGGCGATGCCGATAGCCACCAGCACCCAACCCCATAAGAGTTTCTTATCCATCATGCTGCTTTCATCAATTTCTCGAAGTCGTTCCGATGACTCGTGATAAGCTCCCGGATCTCCGCATCACGCTCCGGCTCCTTGTTACAGGCCGCACGGCACTGCTCGATGGTGAATCGCTTCGTATTGTACTCGATAGTCGCCAGACGATTGCCTTTACGGTCTTTGGCCGACAGTATCAGCGTGTCGGGATGCTTGTAGTAGCCGTTGGAGAATACGCAGTGGTGCATGGCCTTGCCCTCCTCTGCGAACTCGTCCACCGACTGCAGCGGGCGCACCGTCATGTTCTTGCCTGATAGCGAGATGGTGAGCAGACCGCCCAGCCGCTTCACGTATGCGCCACGCTCTTTCTCTATTTCCTTCAGCTGCTCGGCATAGAGTTTCGCCCTGCGCTTCTCTTCCTCCTTTTCGCGGCGGCGGCGCAGCCGTTCGTTCAGTTCGTTGTGCGCCTTCTTCAGATTCTTCGGGCACACATACTTGGCGTTATGGGTGTCAAGCCCAAGCTGTCGCAGCGTCTGAAGGTGGTCAAGCCACATCTTTGAATCGTTCACCCGATAGCGGTTGCGGTGGCAGATGCGAACGCTCGCCATCACCTCGTCGCTAAGCCGGTAGTTCTCCGCCGAATAGGTAGCCAGATGATACTGACCTATCTTCCACAGCGACTCCACCTGCGGTTTGTTCAGCAGTCCGAGCACGATGCCTGTCGGGTACCAGCATCCGTGCATCGACTTGCGCAGGCCGTTGCGCCGCAGCATCGGGATGGTCTGCTTGATGACCGTCATCTCGCATGGCAGGTCGAAGCGACAGTCTATCTTATGGCTGTAATAGCCGCTGCCGATCGACTTGATAGTAATCTTGCTGTACCACAGCCACTCATCATAGGCATACGAGAACGGGCGGGTGCCCAGACAGAAACCGTGTCGCTCACCCCGCTCGTTGATGAACTGACGTTCCACCTCATGTACCAAATAGTCGGACTGACGGCCTACGTGGAAATAGTACTCGAAGCACCAGAAGCGCATCACCTGCAGACCATCCATGACCGTCATCACACACAGATACTCGCGCTCCTTGTGGCGGCTGGCTCGCTCCACCCGCTCAATCTTGCCCCACTTCTTGTGGCATACTGGGCATTCGTCTTGTGTCAGCACATGCACCTCACTGCCACAGTGGCTGCAATATGCTTTCTTCTTCGACACCAGCGGGTGTGCAGGCATCATCCTGTCGATAGCCGCCTGCCGCTCCCACTCTTTCAACTCGTATGTGAACGGGTTCTTACTGATAGTCTCGTTCAGCCGTATGCACTGCTGACGGAATGTCTCTTTCTTCATACTCATCACTTCTTTAGTTCCTCTTTCAGCGCATCGTCAGTCTCGTCGAAGTAGTGGATTGCCAGCCCGCATAGCTCTTCATCGTTGCCGCCAATGCCTACATAGCCCGACTTGCGTTTCTTCTCTGCCTGGCGATAGAAGTGCTCGCCTATATAGTTCAGGCAGTCTTTCATCGACTTGCCTTTTGCATTCATCTTCCCGGCGAATACGGCATCACGCTTTGCCATATCCTTTACATACGCCTCGATTTTCGTGCGCAGATAGTCGTCGAACAGGGCAGAGAAGTCACGCCATGCCGACTTTGGTTTCTCACTCTTTGGCGCAGCCTTGGTCTTTGGCGCAGCCGCCTTGGTCTTAGGCTCGCCCTTAGGCGCAGCCTCTTGTTTCTTTGCGCCGTCCTGCAACTCCGCAGCGGCAGCAGCCTTGAAAGCATCCAATATGTTCATAGTTATTGCCCGTCATGCCGATAGCCCAGCCTATAATTCTCAATTAAACAGCGGTAGCAAATTTTTCACTATTCACTATTCACTTTTCACTATTTACTCTCTCATGCAGCCTTGTTCAGCACCGCGCCGACCTTGGCCATAGCCTCCTTGTCGCCGGCCATGAACTTCTTGAACAACTCAAACATGGCGGCATCATCGGCCGACATGGCAGGCGAAGCGGCAGGAGCCGCCGGCTTTTCAGCCTTGGCAGATGGCTTCTTGGCAGCCTTTTCAGCCTTGCGAGCTGCCTTCTCGGCCTGGTAGCCGGCCACGATGCCGCTGTAGTTGTCGGCGCAGGCCTTCTCCGCAGCCTCCCACGCCTTGCGGTCGTCGGTGTTGTAGGCATCGCAGAGCGCCTTCGCGACCGCCATGTACTTCGTGCCGAACATCAGGTGGTGCACCTGATTGCCGTCCGTATCCCTCCGGTACCCGGCGCTCACCCACTTGGGCTTGGCGTCAAAGAGATTCTTCCAGCGTGGGTCGTCATCGCCGCCGAATCCGACGATCATGGGAGCGTCGGCACCCTTCTTCGTCTTGTAGGTGACGAGCCGGACGGCAGGTAGCACATCCGCCTTGGGCTGCGCCGTCTTTCTCTTCAGCGTCACCTTGTCGCGCTTAGGCACACCGCCTACCACCAGCGTGCCGTGATCGCCCAGCGGAACAGTCACGGCGGGTTTCTCCTCACTGCCAATATTCGGGGCCACGCTCTCGAACGTAGCGGTCTTGCCGTCGCTCTCCACCGTGTACTCGCTGCCCTCCACCGGCTGCATGACGGGCATGATAGAGTCCACCGTCACCTCGCCGACGTTTACGTCCTCTACAGTGTTATTCACTTGTGCGGTCTGCACGTTTTTAGTCTCGTTCTGATTGTTGATGTTGAGTCTCATATTCTCGTCCTCCTTGTTTTGGTTACTGTTGTTGTTAATTAAATCCTCCATCTGCTTGCGGTATTCCTCAGGATAGCCGTTGCGTGCGATGTTGCCGACGGCCAGATAGAGCTTCGTCCATTCGCGATGGTCGAACAGCCAGACGATAGCGTCCTTGGCCTGCTCCAGGTTTGCCCCAATCTCGTTGATAGTCTTCTGCGAGTTCTTGGGCGCATCCTTCACCTTGACGTACTTCGGACCCGTCAGCGGATCGTCGGCTCCCATCAGGATGCAGCCGTGACCACCATAGCTCGACTTCCAGCCCGCATGCAGGCTGACATAGAAATACTTGCGACGGTCGTCGTAGGCCGCACGCACAGATAACTCGTTGAACTCCTCGCCAGAGGAATCCTCCACCTTGTACGGTGTGATAGCCACATAGAAGTTGTGGCTCTGAATCTTACTTGCCATAGTCGTATCAATTTTCAATCTTCAAATCCCCAAATCGTACCTCTCGCTGATGAAATGCACGAAGCTCTGGTTCTGCGGCAGGATGTTCGGCAGATCCATGCTCGCCACCTTGTAGAGCATCGTCGCACTCTGATACACGTCGTAAAGCGTCAGTTCGCCGTGCTTACGCGTCGCCGTCAGCAGCAGGCTCTCCATGAATCGGTTAATCTGGCTGCTATTGAGCGGATAGACAGAGCCCTGCCCCGTCAGCAGCTGGCGCACCTGCGGCACCGACGAATCGCAGCACACACGCATCGCCGTCAGCTCGCCCACTATCTGACTCATCTCGTCCTGCGTGATAGGGATAGCCGACATCTTCCGCAGCGCCTCGAGGTCATCAACGAACCTGTAGCCCTGCATCATCAGGCGCACGGCCTTCATGAACTCGTCCACCGGCATGTTCGTACGGTCGCCGTTGCCATAGCTCGACACAAGGCGGTTGGCACCGAGTATCGACTGGTTGCGGCAGGCATGGCAGTGCGCGCCGATGCCCACCTGCAAGCCACGCTGGTTATAGGCCACCACGATATTCGCCACATGGGTGTCGGTGTGATAGCGGGTCAGCTGAATGTTGCAGAACACTCGGTTGAACGTTGTCGCCTTGAAGGGGATAGCCTGTGTCTTGTGCTGCGCCTGATACATCTCCGTCAGCTGCTTGTTGATGGCGATGCCGTTGCCCAAGGCACGGTTCTTGTTGTCGGCCACGAAGAGGTCGGTGATAGTACACTCCGCATGGATCTCCCGTGCCATCTGCGCCACCTGTCCGATGAGCGTATAGGCATTGATGCCGTTGCCCAGATTGCCGTCTCGGTCTGTCAGGTCTGAAGACGCCTGCAGCTGCTGCATGGTGATGCCGCGCGTCTTCGCCATATAGCCGTCGCCCGGCTCCAGCGGCATGAAGTCCACGTTGTTCGTGCTGATAGGCAGCACTCTTTTGTTCTCGTCTGCGAGGCTCAACAGGATGTCCTCGTTGCTGATTTCGGGGATGGCCGGCGCCTTGCGTCCGGCTCCCATAGTGTTCACTGATAATGTCATAGCTAATTTTGAAATGTTTTGAAATGTTACGTTTTTTCCGTTCACGCCGCATTACCCATCTTCAGCACCGCCGCACGCCATAGCGTCTTGGCATCGTCCTCCGACAGGCGATCGCTTACCCCATAGTGACTGTACCAGAACTTGAAGCCGTAGCCATAGTACAGGTCGTCGCAGGCGTTCTCGAAGTCAGCCCGATAGTCACGTATCAAGGCCTTGCGCCGCTCTTCGCGCTTGCACTGCTCACGCTGTTCACGCTCATAGTTCGCCGACTCCATCATCAGCATAGCCACGTCCTTGTGCGCAGGCTCCAGCTGCTCCAGGTATGCCGCCAGCGTCTCAGGCGATAGCGGATGCAGGCCGTGCGAGTTCTTGAAGTTCATGTAGTCCACGAAGTGATACAGATACACCTCGCCCTTATACACCACATACTTACCGCCCTCCGTCTGATAGAACGGGAACCGGCTGTCGTTCATCATAAAATTTCCTTCCATACTCACGCTGCTTTAGATATCTGCTTGTCAAACTCTCTCATCCATCCCTTAGCGGCCACACCCTCTTCGTGATAGCCGTCGGGGGTAGGACGTATCTCGTAGCGGGCATCATCACGGATCAGCTCTGCATATAGGTACTCCCATCCGCGTTCCTTAGCCTGCTTGCGCCAGTTGGCCAGATACTTCTTGGCCGTCTCAACGCGCTTTACACTCACTCGGAAGAAGTCGCGCCCACACACCTTCTTCCCGTTCTCGTCCACCTTGTCCTCGCGCTTCAGGGCTTCCTCGTAGCTGTCAGCCCCGTACCAGCACAGGATAATGAATGTCTGTTGCTTTGCCATAGTCACGCTGCTTTTCTGTATGTTATAAACTGGTCCTCGATTTCCTCGGGGATATAATTCACGTTCACGTTGAACGCCACGCTGATAGCGCGACGTGTCTTGTTGATAGAAATTTTCTTTGCCATAATCGTTAAGTTTATATAATCACTCCACATGGAACTCCCAGGCAGACGAGCTTCATATACTCGTCTGACGTAATTTTCTTCGCATCAGGCTCGCCATCGAATTGTGCCGTGATAGCCGTCAGCGTCTGCTCGACGACGACCTTGCGCCCGTCGAACAATTTCAGCCTGGTCTTCATAGCCTCACGCTCCTATAGTCGCATCATACCGCTTCCACATCTCACGCCCCGTAGGGTTGTACTCTTCGGTCAGCGACTTGCTGCCGCAGAGATACCAGGCCGCATAGACAGTCACACCATAGGCATCAACCTCCACGTCCTCGTCGCGGATACCCAGATCCCTGCACATCATCTGCACGTCGTTGATAGGCGCAGGCGACATGTCGGGGTGCTCCTCGCTCACGCAGATACAGGCCTCGCCCGTCTCTGACAGTTCATCGACATAAGCCGACATCTTGTAGTTTGCGGCAATATGCCGCATGCCCCAAACCAATACATCTATTTTCTTCATAATCAAGCTGCTTTAGATAGTTCCACATTGTTGCGCTCATCCTCCCGATGACGGAAGGAGATAAGAGATATTGAGAAGTGGCCGAATCGACCGTGCCACGACGCGCCGCCCTCGCAGAAAAATGAGTGCCACAGTGTCTCCTGATAGCAGGCACGGTAGGCGCCCACCTCAATGCCGTCCACCAGTATCTTCACGTCCATAGGGGCATAGCCATAGAGGGCGAATAGCGTGGGCGCCTCCTGCTCATAAAACGCCTTGAACGCCTCCTCCTCACGATTCTTGTCCAGATCGTACGGATAGTCGTACGCAAACTCGCGCCCGATGTTCGGCAGCACGAGTTTGATAGTAGTCGTCAGATGTCTCATAACTCAGTCCTCCAGCTTAATCAAGTAAATCATAGCCACGCCGCCGTTGCGCTTGTCATCGTTGTCGGTCACGATACACACAAAGTCCTCGTTAGGCACCTCGCCCAGCCGCTGCAGATCCGTGTCGAGCACACTGTCCGTCCAGATGTACAGATACTCGCCCTCTGGCACTTTCACCACGGCAGGCTCATACCCGAAATAGCCGTTGAAGTCGAAGTCCTCGTCCACCTCGACCGTACCCATAGAGTCGGTGCAAACGTCATTGTTCACAATCCACTTCAGTAGTTCTTTTGCTTTCATAACTCACCGTGTTAATCCGTGCCTAAAAATTCTCACGCAAAGTCCCCGTCGAACGGGTCCCACGTATAACTCAACTCATGCGCCATGTCTTGCACGGCTGCCTTGCCCACCTCGTCCATGGCAGGTGCAGCCAGCAGGCCTGCTGCCATAGACACAATCACTGCGCTGCCCGCACTGCGACGGATAGCCTTTGGAGTCTTCTCCCACATCTGTTTGAAGATAGTCTTTGCGCTTTTCTTGGCTGCGCCTGCCATAGTCTTTGTTTTCATAACTCTTGATTTTTTGAGATTTTGATTTTATAGAATGTCGAACTCTCCCGTCAGGTTTCCGACCTCGCACTGCACACCGTTGTGCCATAGGTCATCTGCCAGCTCGTCACACTCGTTAGGCGTGCCGACAAACAGGCACGCCGTGCCTACGAAGATAGCAGCCTGACCATATCTGGCAGCATCCTTGATGCTCGTATGCTTCATGCCACGCTTGATAGCGCCCATATC
>Ga0310694_10003858_pt1 | contig 14618 bp, 10 predicted proteins | sample 174DNAGHGhighgp2_FD_203884 | JGI IMG/M metagenome (GOLD analysis project Ga0310694, IMG submission 203884) | Sheep rumen microbial communities from Palmerston North, Manawatu-Wanganui, New Zealand - 1742 DNA GHGhigh gp2 (v2) (version 2) | ecosystem: Host-associated > Mammals > Digestive system... | reverse complement strand
TGATTTTTCTCAACATCGCTAAATGTTTTAGCAAAGCATATACTAAAAGATGCAATCATAATAACTAAAATACCTATAATGATTTTTGATTTCATAGATGTATCCCCTTTCAAATTAGTAACAATAAAATGTATGTAATATCTATTACTAGTATATCATTTTTTTGATAAATACAACATAAAAAACCAACTTTTTGACTTTTATCATATTTTGTGTTACAATCGCTTCGTGATAATTCAATTAGTTATTCGCGTTTTATCACCATGAAAAGTATTAACTTGGGGTTAATAATGATGAGAACCTTAGAATCTCCTCATGAATGACAAAAATCTGCAGTGCAAAATCTGTGGTTTGTTTTGCTGTTCATGAAAGGAGGTTCTTTTTTATAACCACAAAACTTAAATAAAAAGGAGAATGCAAAATGGAAAAAATGACAGAAAAAGATTATTATGATCAAATAAAAAACTGGAGCTTTGATGAATTTCAAATCGTAGTAGAAGAATTCACCAATTGGGATATGTTTGATGTACTAAGAAGTATTACAAATGAAGAATCAAGAATTTTGGATTTAGGAACTGGCGGTGGAGAGAAAGTATTAGGAGAGTTTCCAACAAATGTTAAAGAAATCTTAGCAACTGACTTATCTGAGGCTATGATTGAAACTGCAAACGAAAGTTTAAAGAAAAGTGGAAAAAATAATATTACATTTAGAGTAATGGACAACAAAAAGATGGACGTTCCAAATGAATACTTTGATGTAGTTGTTGCTCGTAATACTGTGACATGTCCAGATCAAATTTATAAGGCGTTAAAACCAAATGGATATTTAATAATGCATGGAGTTGATATGTATGATTGCCATTCTTTAAAACGTTTATTTGGATATGGACAAGCTTATAATGATACTAAACCAATAAGCATAATAGACTATGAAGCGGTGTTAGATGCAGGTTTTAGAGATGTTGAATTAATACCTATATATGAAAAAGAATATTTCAAAGACAAAGAAACGTTTTATAAATTTTTACTAAAGGTTCCAATACTTGATAATTTTTCGGAAGAAGATGAAGAAGGATTAAAAGGTTATCATATAAATTCAATTGATGAGAGAAAATTAGATGAATACATATCTAAAAACACTTATGAAAAAGGAATAGTATTACTAAGAAGATACTATGGTATAGTTGCAAGAAAATAAAAACAAGCCAGGATATAAATCCTGGCTTTTATAATTATTTATTTGCTTTATACCAATTCGCAAATTCTATAAGTGCAGATTTTGAACCATCGATTGCTCTTCTATCTTGTCTTTCTTGTTCGTTCATCTCAGCAAGAGTTTTATCAAAATGATTTGGCTCAAAAATGTACCACAAATCAGACCATTTTTCTTCACGGTCTTTTCCTTTAATCTTTGTTGCAAGATGTCCAGGAGAAGTACCATAAAAATAATGGATTTCTTTTCCATCGTGGAAAGCTAAGCATTCATCAAATTTGCAAGAACGATTCTCTACACCTTCCATGAGTTTTAGAATTCCTTCGATTCCAATAGTATCTAATGCAAAATTAACAAATGCACGAGGAAATCCATTTAGTTCTTCAATGAAAAATCCGGTGTCAAGTGCGATACAAGGAGTCTTAACAATTTCATAAGCCTGTTTAACTTTAGCAGTAACAATTTCTTTTAAATCATCACTACGAGGTTCATCAAGATCATAATTGAAAGTAGTAAATTCAATGTTCTCAAAGTATTTTTCAGCAGCTTTTGCTTTTCCTTTGTTATGAGTAACAAAAACTATCTTATTCATATGCTTTTAGACCTCCTTTTATTTTCTTTGAAGCTTTTTATAAATCTCTAGCAAATCTTTGCGAGCATTAATCATACAACAAAATTCATAAGGGGATGGATTATTGTCTTTCAAATACATAGTAAAAAATCTTTCACCTAAAGCAGGATTTGGAAAGTCAACAATATTATTTCCTTCAGAATCGATCAAGATATATTCTGGCACATAGTTTTTTCTTATTATTCTAGCAAAAATATACCACTGCGGATCGTCATCTTCTTTATAGCCTATAAATGCGGCATAGTCGGGTTCTAATAACGAATCTTTAAAAAAAGCAAATGCATCGCGATTTTTATAACCTCTATCCGATTTATCATGCATACTTCGCTTATAACAAATTCGCCACTTTGCCACTTTTCTCATCTCCTTCTTTATTGTAAGGTCGATAAAGATTTATATTACGAGAAGATAATATCACGGAGCTGCGGTTATGTCAACTAACAAAAATAGCAAGCCCGGAAAGGCTTGCTATCTCAATAAAAATGCGTTTTGAAAGATGGTCGGGGTGACACGGTTCGAACGTGCGACCTCATGGTCCCAAACCACGCGCTCTACCAACTGAGCCACACCCCGTAAACTTCAAAACGCTTATTTATAATAACTCATTTTTATATTTTTTGCAATACTTTTCTTTTATTTATTCCAATTTTATGGTAAATTGGAAATAGGTTAATTATAGGAGGAGTATTATGATTCACGTAGAAGATATAGAATTAGCTAAAAACGCTAGAAATAACGCATATTCGCCATATAGCAATTTTAAAGTAGGTGTTGCTTTAAGGTGTAAAAATGGTAAAGTTTATACTGGATGTAATATAGAAAATCATGGAATTCAAGGACTTTGCGGTGAAAGAACTGCTTTTGCCAAGGCTCTTTCAGAAGGTGAAAGAGATTTCGAGAGCATTATTATTTGTGGAGCTCCAAATGGAGAAGAACCAACAAATGAGTGCATGCCATGTGGATATTGTAGACAATTTATTAGTGAATTTGTGGATAAAGATTTTATTTTTGGAATGTATGATAATGGTAATATTAACGAGTATTCAATAGATGATCTTTTACCATATAGTTTTAAATTCTAAAACAAAACAGCCAAGAAAAATCTTGGCTGTCTTTTTTTATTCTTTTACTTCAGAAATTCCTTTATCAGGTCTTAAAGAAACAAGCATATCTCTTTGAAGTTCTTTTGGGAATTCTTCGTATGTTACACCGCAGTATTCAAAACATGTGCGAGCGCATACATTGTCTTCAGAGCCATCATATTTATTAGACAAATATACTACTCTTTTAATTCCAGCTTGTGTTAAAAATTTTGCACAATTTTGGCAAGGATAAAGTGTTGTATAAATTGTTGCACCATCTAAGTCTTTTGAATCGCCCTTGTAATTAAGTAAAGCATTCATTTCAGCATGTATAACATAAGGATACTTTGTGTGTACAGGTGAATCTGCTTCTCTTTGCCAAGGAAATTTATCATCAGGCCAGTTGTTTGGAGCACCGTTATAACCAAGGGATAGGATTCGGTTGTTTTTTCCTACCAAAGCAGCTCCAACCTGACTTGAAGGATCCTTGCTTCTGGCTGATGCAACTACTGCATGGAGCATAAAATTTTCATCCCATGAAGAATAATGTTCCCTTTTACCAGAAAGATATTCTTTTGGTATTTCATACTTTTTGTCCATGTTTTATCCTCCTTTAAAATAAAATTTACACATATATAATAACAAAATTTTTAAAATATACAATACTTTATGATAATGTCTCAAAATCCGTGATTTTATAGCCAAATTTCTTTAATTCTTCATAAATTCGACATATTGGAAGGCCAATGATAGCTTTATAATCGCCTTCTATTTTAGGTGTAAATAGTGATGCACAAGTTTCTAGAGAATAACCAGCACTAGTATAAATATTGGCTTCATGGTCTATGTACCAGTTTATTTCTTCATCTGTCATTTCATTAAAATATACTTTTACTTTTTCACAAAAAGTAACTTCTTTTCCAGTATTTTTATCTATAATTGTGCAGCCAGTAACTGCATAATTTGCTTTTCCAGAAAGTTCTTTTATGTTACCAAAAGCTTCTTCTCTATTTTTAGGCTTTTCAAATACTTTTCCGTCTAAATATCCTATAGTGTCAGCACCGATTATGATACCTTTATTAACTTTTGAAGCTACTTCAGATGCTTTAAAGTATGATAATTTCTCCACATAATCATCTGGATTCATGAACTCTATGTTTGGATCACCACTACTTGGAACTTGCTCACATGAAAATCCAGCCATATTTATTATTTCTTTTCTCCATTTTGAATTTGATGCAAGAATCAATTTAATTTTTTCCATAATTTTACCTCATATTTTATGTAATCTTTTTCTAGAAAATTATAGCATTATATATAGCAAAATAACAATATTTTTTGCGTCATTTCTTGATATGTAGAATTTGTTGGTATAAGATATTTGTGACTAAATTTTTAAGCTGGAACGAGTATTTGTTTATTTAAAAATTTATCTATAGATTTAACAAAAATAAAATTACAAAAGGTGAAATTTAATGTACTTAAAAAAATTAGAATTACAAGGATTTAAATCATTCGCAGATAAAACAGTTCTTGAATTTAAACCAGGTATTACAGCAGTAATTGGACCTAATGGTTCTGGTAAATCAAATATATCAGATGCTATTAGATGGGTTTTAGGAGAGCAAAGTGTTAAGACACTTAGAGGATCAAAATTAGAAGATGTTATTTTTGCTGGTACTCAAGCTAGAAAACCAGTTTCTTTTGCAGAAGTATCAATTACATTGGATAATGAAGATCATAAATTACCAGTAGATTATACAGAAGTTACAGTTACAAGAAGAGTTTATAGAAGCGGTGATAGTGAATTCTATATCAATAAAAATCAATGTCGTCTTAAAGACATAGTTGAATTATTTATGGATACAGGTATTGGACGTGATGGTTATTCTATAATTGGACAAGGTAGAATAGATGAAATCTTATCTACTAAATCTGAAGAGAGACGTCATATATTTGAAGATGCCGCAGGTATTGTTAAATATAGAACACGTAAAGAAGATGCAGAAAAGAAATTAGAAAACACAAACCAAAACTTACTTCGTATCAATGATATTGTTCAAGAATTAGAATCTCAATTGGAGCCTTTAAGAGAACAATCAGAAAAGGCAAAAAGCTATTTAGAGTTTAGAGATAAATTAAAATATCTTGAAGTTGGTTTGTTTATTAATAACATTAACAAAAATAAAACTAAACTTACAGAAGTTAAAGAGCAATTAGAAGGCGTTAATGTTCAACTTGAGGATGAAAATCAAAAACTTCAAACTCTTCAAGAACAAAAAGAAGAAGTTAGAAAACAAGTTGAAGAAATGACTGCAAACATTGAAAATCTACAATCAAAGATTTTTGACGAGCAAAATAACATTGAAAAATTAAACTCTGAAATTGCTGTAAGCAACACAAAAATCGAGCATAACGAATTTAATAGAACTGCTTATAAAGAAGATATTGAGACTTTAAATCAAAAAACTGAAGATCTTAAAAAAGAAATTGAAGATAGAAAATTAAGACAAGAACGTTTAGCAAAAGATAAACAAAAATTCGAGGATGAATTAAAAGAAAAAGAAGAAGAACTTGCAAAACTTTCTCAAGATTTAAGTGATGATGCTAAGAGAGTTGAAGAACTTAAAGCAAAGATAATGTCTAATATTGATATTAAATTTGAGAAGATGGAAGTTTTAAAAGGAGTTTCTTCAAATCACGATACTTGGAATAGTAGGGTAAAACAAATTGATGCTGAAATTTTTGATAACAAACTTGCAATTGATAAAGAAAATATGCTAAAAGCAGAGCAAAACAAATCATTGCTAGAGGCAACAAAGAGCAAAAATGCATTAGAAGAAAGACTTGCACAAGTTAAGAAAATTAACGATGAAAACGAAAGCACAGTTTTATCTTTCGAAAATAGAATTAGAGAAAACTTAAATGAATTAAACAACAAAGAATCAAGACTTAAATTTTTACAAGAAACAGAAAGTGAATTTGAGGGATATGTAAATAGTGTTAAGCAAGTTATGCAACGAGCTCAAAAAGATAAAGGCTTTGGAAAAGGAATCCATGGCACAATTGCTACACTTATCAAAGTTCCTACAGAATACGAAGTTGCAATAGAACAACTTTTAGGTGGAACACTTCAAAATATTGTTACAGACACAGAACAAGATGCAAAAATAGCTATTGAGTATTTAAAACAAAACAATTTAGGTAGAGCATCTTTCTATCCTATTTCTTCTGTAAAAGGTGAAAAACTAAGAGATAACCTAAAAGGAGAAAGTGGATTTTTAGGTATCGCATCGGATCTTATTTCTTATGATTCAAAATATGATGGCGTAATGCAATCTATTCTTGGTAAAGTTGTAATTACTGATAATATAGACAATGCAATTAATCTATCTAAGAAGCACAAGAATTCGTTTAGAATTGTTACACAAGAAGGAGATATTATAAATACTACTGGTCAAATGAGTGGTGGTAGTGTTGCTAAAAAGACTACATCAATTCTTTCACGTAGCAGAGAAATAGATGAACTTAAAAAGCAAGTTGCAGACCTTACAAAAGAAGGAGCAAAAATTCAAAAAGAATTTGATGAATACAAAAAATCTGCAGAAGAAATATTAAAAGATAGCGAAGAGGTTACACAAAAATATCAAGAAGTTCAAATTGTATTTGCTACAGAAAGTCAGAAAATGGCGGCTATTGACGCAAATATCGAGAAGGCAAATAAGAAGATTGAACTATTAGAAAACGAAAAAGAAAACTTAGCTAAACAAATAGAAGATGTAACAAAAGATATATCAAATCTTACTGAAATGATGGCAAACTTAGATAAAGAAAATGAAGAAGCTCAACAAGAAGTTGATGAGTTTGCTAAAAAGAATATGGATCAACAAAAGACATTTGATGATTTAAATTCAGACATCATGGATTTAAAAATTTCAGTGTCTTCATTTGATGAGAGTTCAAATTCTATTGAAGAAATATTAGATAGAATAAATCAAGATATTAACACAAACCAAGAAAATGTTAGCAAGAAACAAGCTGACATCGAGAAAATGTTAGTTGAAGATGAAGAACTAAAGAAGAGTATAGAAGAACACAATGCTTCTATAGAAGAGACAAAACAAAAGATAGAAGAACTATCTCAAAACCTTACAGACTTAAAGGATGAGAGAGATTCTAAAAACACTAAAGTCGTTGAAATTGATAAAGATGTTGAAAATGAATTCCGCACTTTAGATATTTTACATGATCAAGCAACAAAACTTGAAGTAAGACAAAACAAAGCAGAACAAGATATAGAAGATATTCAAAACAAAATGTGGGAAGAATATGAGACTACTCCAAACACAGCACAAAACTATGCTGAAGTTACACCACAAACTGGTAAAGAAGTAGAAAAGATTAAGTCTTCAATCAAAGCACTAGGACCAATAAATGTTAATGCAATCGAGGAATACAAGGCTGTTGGCGATAGATATGAATTCTTACGTACGCAAAAAGAAGATTTAGAAGAATCAAAAGCATCGCTAGAAAAGATTATTTCTGACATGGTTGAGCTTATGAAGATTCAATTCTCACAAAACTTTGAAACAATTAACAAGAACTTTGGTGAAGTATTTGTTGAATTATTTGGTGGCGGTAGAGCTGAATTAATTTTGGCAGATACAGAAAACATTCTAGAAAGTGGTATTGAGATAGTTGCTCAACCACCTGGAAAGAAGCTTCAAAACATGATGCTTCTATCAGGAGGAGAAAGAGCATTTACAGCGATTGCACTACTATTTGCAATACTTAAATTATCTCCATCTCCATTCTGTGTATTAGATGAGATTGAAGCTGCATTAGATGACGTTAACGTATATCGCTTTGCAGATTATCTAAAGAAGTTTTCACAAGAAACACAATTCTTATTGATTACACACAGAAAAGGAAGTATGGAATCAGCAGATATCATGTATGGTGCAACAATGCAAGAGCATGGTATCACCAATATTATTTCTTACAACATGAGTGAAGCAAAGTAGTATTATTTGAAAGGTAAGTTTTAAGTAAGTGTTAGAAAGATTATTTAAGAATAAAAAATATATTTTTATTTATATAATGAGTATTCTAAGTGGCTTCTGCAATTTTGCTACCAGTTACTCGACATTTTCGAGCTCTTTATTTGCAAGTCTGGTTAAGAATAAAATCCCTGTACTAGTTACTTTTTTGGTGACATCAATAATTCAGGGAGCAGTTTTTGGTAACGTAGCTTTAATTAGATATTTGCTACTTTCGATTATTTTTGCATTTTTCACGTCAATGCAAAAGAAAACAATTGATGATGAAAAAACAAAAATATTAAAGCATGTAAAATGTCTTGGAATATCAATTGCAATATCTGAAATAGCATTACTGATATTTAGAGTAACACCTATCGAAGAAATTCCACATGTATTACTAAATGCTGTTATGGTAATTGCTTTCTCGATTATATTTGATAGAGCGCTTAAATATATTGATTCAATTGGTAAAGATAAAGAAGAACCAATTATTGCACTAAATACTTTAGCAATGGTTGTAATGATGATTTGTCTAACATCATGCTTTTCACATTTTAATTTCTTAGGAATTAATTTATGGCACTTAATTTGCATTATAGTTATTATGCTATATTCATGGAAAAACAAGGTTGTTAGAGCAATAGTGTGCGCTTTGATTTCTGTTGTTGCGATAGGAATTTGCAAAGAAATAACACTTAGTTTAAGTATTTTAATACTTCTGGTTTCACTTATTACATGTATTATTTCTAGAGCTGGTAGAAAAGGCGCAATTGTTGGAGTAGCTGTATGTGCGGTATTCGTTATTACATTCTTCTTTACAGATAATGGATCATCTAATGTTGGATTAGATACAGAAATCCAACAAGATTATCAAAAATTTCTTGCTTCCAATATGGAAAAATTAGGAAGTGGGGAAGAATATCAAAAATACAAAGAGGAAATAGAGCAATTAAATAAGCTAAATGAAATAGAAAAAGAAGCTAAAAATACTATATCTACACAAGTTACAAGAGAAATGCTAATTGGTTTTATAATACTTGCGGCTGTTCCAGAAACTTATATTAATATGCTTAAAGAACATGTAGATGTTGATGAAGAGTTTAAGTTTATTAAGGAGAAACTATTTAAAGACAGTATTATTTATAGACTAAATCCTGGTAAAGAGGATGAAGAAGATAAAAAAGAAGAAAAACCAAAGACAAAAAGAAAAACAACAAAAAAGAAGCTATAAAATAGCTTCTTTTTTTATACTTATATATGGTGAGCCTGGAGGGATTCGAACCCCCGACCCACGCCTTAGAAGGGCGTTGCTCTATCCAGCTGAGCTACAGACCCATAAATAAGTGACGCATTACATGATACAACTTTTAGCGTCACTTGTCAACGCTTTTGAAAAAATTATATCGTACAGATTCCACCAATTGTTTTATACGAATTAAATGCAGATTTATTGTGGTAATCATAGGTGTCAGAGCCGCCAATTACAGCTGTATCACCGGTTTTAACATATCCTAAGTCTTTAGAAATGCCGATTCCAGAAGCAATCATTTGGTCTGCATAGCCTTTATCTACGTATATAGGCGTAACCCCCCAAATTAGATTCATTTGTCTAGCTGTTTTTGGGTTTGGCGTTAAAGCAATAATATCACAATTTGGTCTAAATGTTGAAATTGCTTTTGGAGTATTTCCGTGAGCTGAAAGTGAAACGATTGCTTTAGCATCAACTTGCATGGCGATTTCGCATAAACAGTGGCCTATAACTAAGTCTGAAGAAACATTTTGTAAGTCGCCACTTCTTGTTTTTCTGTTTAAAATTCTCCAATGTTCCATCTTTTCTTCGATAGTTTCTGCTATTTTTCCCATAGTCTCTACACATTCTGTTGGATATTTTCCAGAAGCGGATTCGCCAGATAGCATTATTGCAGAAGTTCCATCTAATACTGCATTTGCAACGTCACTAACTTCAGCTCTTGTAGGACGAGGGTTATTAATCATACTCTCTAACATTTGTGTTGCTACTATAACTTGTTTTGCTTGATCTAAACATTTTTTGATAAATTGTTTTTGAAGCATTGGAACTTCTTGCATTGGGATTTCAACACTTAAATCTCCGCGTGCAACCATAATTCCATCGGATACTTCAAGGATTTTATCAAAGTTATTTACGCCTTCGATATTTTCAATTTTTGAAATAATTTTTGTGTCTTCTGCGTGATATTCTCTTAAAACATCTCTTATTGCTATGATATCATCTGGCTTTCTTACAAAAGAAACTGCAATAATATCAAAACCATTTTGAATTCCAAATATAATATCTTTTTTGTCTTTGTCTGAAAGTAGAGGAAGATTTAACGATAATCCAGGAACATTAATTGATTTTCTGTTTGATAATTTTCCACCATTTTTAATAAGACATTTAATATTTTTATCTTTAATTTCAAGTACTTCTAGCTCGATTAATCCATCATTAACTAGAATTCTGCTTCCTAATGTAACATCTTTATAAAGATCAGAATAATTGACATATACTTTAGTTTCATCACCCAAGCATTCCTCATGCATTAAAGTGAATTCATCGTTTTCATTTAGAAAAATTTCGTCATTCTTAAATTTTCCAATTCTTATTTCTGGTCCTTTTGTATCGAGCATAAGAGGAATTGGAAGTCCTAAATCATCACGTACTCTTTTAAACAAATCAATTCTTTTTGATTGTTCTTCATAGTCGCCATGTGAAAAGTTTATTCTGGCAACATTCATTCCTGCTTTGCAAAGTGCAACTAGACTTTGATAATCATCAACTGCAGGACCTAAAGTACAAACAATTTTTGTTTTGCGCATTTAAGTTACGCCTCTCTTTCTTTAGTTTTCAATCCACTTAACAAGAGAAATATCTTGTTTATTTATCATCATGTCATGCTTTGGAACTATTCTAAATGTGTAACCGTAATTACCACCATTATCAATATCAATTGATGTTTTATATTCGTAATTTCCATTACCTAAATCATCACATAATTCCATTTCTTTAAATGTACTGTTTGTTAATTTTTCTCCATTGGTAAATTTACCATAGAATACTTCGCAAGCGATTGAAGAAGGATCAATATTTCCAAGACTTACCTTACAAGCAAGTTCTAGTTCATCTCCTGCTTTTATTGATACTTCATCATTTATTGTTGAAGAAGTAATTGAAACTTTACCCCATTCACTTTGAATAGATGCTTTCCAATTGCAGAAATCTTCAACTTTTTCATTATCTGAATAAGATGATGTAATTAACTCTATTTGAGGAATATATAATTTTTCTAAGTAATCACAAAGCATTCTGCTTGTATTATAAACTCCACCAACAGACTTAATAGAATTCTTCATCATTCTAATCCATTCTTTATTTACACCTTTTGGATCTTTAGTGTAGTAAAGAGGCAAGATTTCATTTTCTAAGCAAGAATAAATGCTCTTGCTATCAGCGTTATCTTGAAGTTCATAGTTTGTATATTCAGTGTCATCACCAATTGCCCAACCGTTTTTGTTCTTTTCGTATCCTTCATACCACCAGCCATCAAGAATACTGAAGTTAATAACACCATTTAATCCGGCTTTTTCGCCTGATGTTCCAGATGCTTCTAATGGACGACGTGGATTGTTAAGCCATACATCAACACCACTTACTAAATATCTTGAAATATACATGTTATAGTTTTCTAGAATTACAATTTTATTCTTAAATTGTGGCATCTTTGAAAATTCATATATTTCTTTTACTAATTCTTGGCCTTGTACATCTGCTGGGTGTGGCTTTCCAGCGAAAATAATTTGAACTGGTTTTTGAGGATTGTTTAATAGTTGAGTAATTTTTTCAATATCTCTAAATATTAAATCTGCTCTCTTGTATGTTGCAAATCTTCTTGCAAATCCAATTGTTAATGCTTTTGGATCTAACAAATTATCTGTTTCATTTATTTCATCAATTGTTTCACCGTTTCTGATTTTTTGTGCTTTAACATTTTGACGAACAAGTTTAATTAATTTTGCTTTTTGTTCTTGGTGAACTCTCCATAGTTCTTCATCAGGAATGTTATCTATATCTGCCCATGTTTCTTTTTCGTGAACTCTCTCTTGCCAGAATGGACGCATGTACGCGTTATATAATTCTTTTAGATTTGGTGCAAGCCATGTACATGTATGAACACCATTTGTAACGTAATCTATTGGAACTTCTTCTAGTGTTGTGTTTGGCCATAAAGTAGAGAATAATCTCTTTGAAACATCACCGTGAAGTTTTGATACACCATTTCTTTTTCCAGCAACTTTTAATGCAAGAACTGCCATATCAAATCCATTAACTGGAATTGTATTATCACGAGAACCCATGATTAAAAAGTCTGTTCTTGAAATTCCAAGCTCTGCAGAATAAGCTGCAAAAAATCTATCCATTAAATCTAATGGGAATATATCATTTCCTGCTGGAACTGGGGTATGAGTTGTAAATATTGTGCATGCTGATGCCATTTCTTTTGCAATCTTAAAAGATACATTTTTCTCTTTCATTATTTTCTTAATTACTTCGAAAACAACAAAAGATGAATGGCCTTCATTCATGTGATAAATTGTAGGATTAATTCCAAGTGCTTGAAGCACTTTCATTCCACCAATTCCTAAAATTATTTCTTGAGAAATTCTTGTTTCTTGATTACCGCCATATAGTTTTAAAGTTAAGCTTCTATCAATCTCAGAGTTTGTATCAATATCACTATCTAGTAAATATAAAACTATACGACCTATATTAATTTTCCAAACTTTTAAGTACAATACTCTACCTGGTAAATCTACTGAAATAATTAGATTTGTTCCGTCATCATTCTTAACTGGAAGAATAGGAAGATCATCCATGTTTACAGTTGAATACTCAAAAGTTTCACTTCCGTCTTTGTTAATTAATTGATTAAAATAACCGTCTTTATATAAAAGTCCAATAGGATAAAAAGGTATTCCTAAATCAGATGCAGATTTACAATGATCACCTGATAAAATACCTAGTCCACCTGCGTAAATAGGAAGAGTTTCATCTAGTCCGTATTCGGCGCTAAAATATGCAATTTTCGTATCTTTAAATGAAGGATAAGTTTTAGAAAAATAAGTGTCAGTTGCATTTAAATATCCGTTGAAGTTTTCCATAACAAGATCATATTCTTTTAGAAATTCTTCATCTTCTGCAACTTCCACAAGTCTTTTTTGATTGACTTCAGATAAAAATTTAATTGGATTTTTATTAACTTTAGAAAATAAATCTGAACCGATATAATCATAAAGTCTTAGAGCATAAGAATTCCAAGACCACCATAAGTTATTTGCTAAATCGTAAAGACCTTCAATCCTTTTTGGTAGTTGAGGTTTTACATTTATTTTTCCGAAAACGTACATCAAAATTTCCTCCTTAGTAAAACTATAATATTCCATCATTAATTATCGTTCAAATAGCATAAAAAGTCAAATATTACATTTATGTAACAATTACCTTTTGACCTTAAAAAAAGTTGAAGAAAAAATACATTATTAGTATAATATAGGGTGACTTATTATATGAGGTGAGATAATGATTAGACGTGTACTAAAGAATAAATTAGTATCACTTCGGATATGGTGCTGGATTTGTCGAAAGCAAGATGAGAGATTTCTCCGTATCCGTTGATACTAGTAAATATACAGAAGCAGATTTGGATAGTAGAGTTGAAATTTTGTTTTTTGACAAACCTGTTCCTGCCATTCAAAGATTTTATTTAAATATTTCATACGACTTTGTTGATAAATTTGTTTTTGATGGCAAGATAGATACATTTGCAAAATTCTCAATGGTTGGAAGTCAGATAAACATCTGCGACTTTACTATATCAGAAAAAATATGCATCATAGGTGTTACAAAAGATGCTAGATTTTACATACTTTCATATGCCCCTTCAAATGAAACTTCATCAAGATATGCTGGAAAAACTTATGAAGATATTTTTTCAGAAGAAAGAGAAGAAGAGGCTGCTGCTTATCTAGAAGCGCTTACAGCAAGTGGAAGAGTACCAAGTCTAAAAGCAAAAGATATATTGTACACGCTTATGTCTGAATATGTTATTGATATGTGCTTTATCAATAACTCAAGTCCCAAAATCAAACTATATGATAATGCAACCAAATATGCAGAAGTAATCACTGATTATAATTATAAATATATTAATAGACGTATAAATAGAATTGAATTTGTTGAGAAACAAATAAATATAAAATATCTTGGTATGGGAGTTAAAAAAGGACACATTTCTAACGATCCTTATTTACTTTTAAGTGAAGTAAATAATATTGCAGATTTCCCGCTTACCAAGCCAACATATGTATGGCATGTTAATGATGCTAGACAAGAAGAGCTTGCAATCTACACAGCAAGTGAAAACTTTAATAAGCTTACGTATAGAGAAGCTATGGAAGCTAGAGAAGATCCAGAACTTAGAAAAGAAATAGATAAACTATGTATGAGATTTTCTAATGAGGCTGGTTATCAAGTTTCAAAACAATACATAACGGGTGTTATTAAAAAATTAAATAAAGAATTATTAGTTTTACCAATTGATTTTATTAGAAAAAACACACAAGAGAGTGTAGAA
>Ga0310694_10003857_pt1 | contig 14618 bp, 3 predicted proteins | sample 174DNAGHGhighgp2_FD_203884 | JGI IMG/M metagenome (GOLD analysis project Ga0310694, IMG submission 203884) | Sheep rumen microbial communities from Palmerston North, Manawatu-Wanganui, New Zealand - 1742 DNA GHGhigh gp2 (v2) (version 2) | ecosystem: Host-associated > Mammals > Digestive system >... | reverse complement strand
TCCGCCTGAAGCCCTTTGGTACACGCGCGATGGAGCGTTTCTGGCAGACGATGCGTTCTATTCAATCCGGTATGAGTTTCTCTCCGATGGGCGAACCGGCGTTTATGGTGCAGATAGGAGATATAAAGGAACCGGAAGCAACGTTGGAAGAGATATTCCGCTATTTGGAGTTGGCGGATAAACCTTGTATTGTGGCCATAGATGAGTTCCAGCAGATAGGTAAGTTCCCTGAGAAAAACATTGAAGCGACGCTTCGCACTTACGTACAACGATGCCATAATGCGCAGTTCATTTTCTCCGGTAGCCAGCGCCATACGATGAGTACGATGTTCACCAGTGCTTCGCGACCATTCTACCAGAGCGTTTCGCTGATGCATATCGACCGCATCGACATGAATACATATGATGCGTTTGCCAAGGCATTGTTTGCTGAAGGGAATCGCACTTTAGCAGATGGTGTGACGGAGGCGGTCTATGCGCTTAGTCGTGGCGTTACATGGTACACGCAAAAACTCTTCAATGTCCTATATGGCTTTACAAAGGAAGGTGCTACCTGTGAGGTGGAGCAAGTGGAAGAAGCTTTGGATTACATCCTCAAGACGCAATCCTATGTGTACGAAGAGACTATCTCCCGTTTGCCGGAGAAGCAGACAATGACGCTCATCGCTTTGTCGAAAAGCGGACCGACGAAGAGTATTACCTCAGCGGCATTTGTGGAGAAATACAGTCTCCAATCGCCGAGTACTGTCCAATCTGCCATGAAAGGTCTATTAGAGAAAGACTTCGTGACGTTGGAAAAAGGAGTCTATAGCGTGTACGATATCTTTATGGACTACTGGATTCAACGGATGTATTAATTTGAGAATCATCAACGCGATATGACTACGATTAAGGAGCAATATTTTGATGGTGAGCGGCCGCTATACGAGAGCCGCGACCTGCGCCTCGAGCGCGTTACTATTGGCGAAGGTGAGTCGGGACTCAAAGAGTCTCGTCGTGTCGAAGCCGTCGAATGTCGTTTCGAAGGCATGTACGTCATCTGGGAGTGTGAGGATGTCACCTGCCGCAACTGCTATTTCGCACCCTCCGACCGCGCCCCGCTGTGGTACTGTCGCGACCTGCGTCTCTTCGACTGCCTCCTCGATGCGCCCAAAGCCTTTCGCGAGATAGACCGGCTGACCCTTGAGCGTATCAAGATAACCGATGGCGCGGAAACCTTCTGGTACTGCCGTACTGGCGAAATCTCCGACCTCCGGATAGAGCAGGGTACCTACGCTTTTATGCATGCTTCTGATCTCCGTATCAGCCAATTTTGGCTGATGGGCAAATACGCTTTCCAGTACGCCCGTAACATCGAGATTCATAATGCTATCCTTGATACCAAAGACGCTTTCTGGAATAGCGAGAACTGCACGATTTATGACTCCGAAATCAAGAGCGAGTACCTCGGATGGTACTCCCAAAACCTCCGTTTGGTGCGCTGCCGCATAGCCGGAACCCAACCGCTCTGCTATGCCGAGAACCTCGTTCTGGAGGACTGCTCTTTCGCGCCTGACGCTGACCGCGCCTTCGAGAAATCATCAGTCCGCGCGGCCATCCTCGGCGAGATCCCCTCTATCGTCGATCCCCTCCCCGGTTCAGAAATCTCTAACCTCTAATCCTATACACCATAAAAATCGCAGCAAAATGCGATTTTTTTGTTTGTCTATATAAATGTTTAAAATCCCTTATCGTGGCATAAATTTTGTTAACTATAGATGGCAAAATATGAATATTTTGTCTTTTTCTATATGTTAAGTTTGTTCATGTAAAAAAAAAACCGTACCTTTGCGCCGCTTTTTGTCGGCTCATGTGCGAGTACGCATATGTACGCGAAAAAAACAAAGACGAAAATAACATCGATAATTTAAGATACAAAACAATATGAGAACAAATTTAGTTCAAACATGTAAAACGAGTGCTAATCGCATCAACCTAAACCGCACAGCAATGCGTGTGGCGCTCATTGGTCTGTTTATCTCCCTCGGCATCGGTAATGTCTGGGCAGGAAGCTCTACAACATACTATGCCAACCTGACCATCTCCAAAACGGGAGAGACCGGTAAGGGAAAGGTGTATTATGCTACCAGTAATTCCAAGCCGAGCAGCGAGACATCCGGTGCTCTCCAAAGCGCCGGTAGTACGACGCAGAATGCCAACCAGACGTATTATTGGTGGGTGGATGTTGATCCAGGATATAATGTTACGGTATCCGGTAAGATTACAGCCGGACCGGCTACCGCAGCTACCCTTAGTGGCAATGTGGCTTGTGCTCAGTCTTCATCTTCAGGTAATGGTACGAGTTATTCTGCAACAGCTAATATTGTTGCTGTGACGGTGAATAGTGTAGATGAGACATCAATAAATCTTGCACCGACTAATCCCTCTATTGACTATCCGTTTACGGTGACGTTCGCTACATCTAATCTGAAAACGATTGCGCTGGACTTGAACAAGTCTCCGGAAACGGCTGATGGTAAATTTACCATTACCAGTTGGGCGCAAGACGGGAACAATGTCGTAGCCACTGGTAAGTTTAACGGTGGTGATTCGTATGGTGGAGCCAGCCGTAATCACTCCACGACAGTTTCGCTGCAATCGAAAGCAAGCGGCAGTGCAGCGAAGACTTGTACCGTTACGGCGAACTTCCCCGCGTTGGCATTTGTGAGTTCATCGGCTACGGAAGTGTTCGCTACGCAGGGTGAGTCCGGCAAGACAGGTTCAGCTACGTTCAAATACAATTATGCAGCTGAGGATGACTTCCCGACCGCTCCGACCTTGACACCGGTAAGCGGTTCCGGAATCTTCAGTGTAACGGGTTATACGGTCACGCCTGATTTCTCCGCAGGAACCTGCACGGTGACGGTTGATTATTCTTATGATACGAATAATGGCGTGGGAGATACTGAGGCGACCTTGACCCTTACCGCAGCGAATGGTGATGCACGCTCAGTAACGATTGCCGGTCATTCAGAGGCATTGGCTACAGATGATGTGTGTGTAACCGATACTAACGAGGAAGAGAAGTATCAAGGTGATTGGGCTACGGCTATTGCAAGCTATCAAGCCGACGGATATACGTTTACGTTGTTGAGAAATGTGGAGGTAACAGCGGCCGCTACAATTACTAAAACAATAACGTTGGATCTTAATGGAAAAACTCTCAGCGGAGCGGTCAATAATATGCTAACTATCAACGGGACGGGAAAAACGCTGACGATTAAAGACAGTAAAACGGGAGGAAAGGTAACCGCGACAATAGCAGATAATGCAACTCGCTCCGTAATCAGTCTGGCTAAAGGCAAACTGATACTGGAAAGTGGCAAAATTCAAATGAATGCCACGAATACAGGATCGAGTGTTGTGGCGAGAGGTGTCACGATGGCCAGTGGTACCACCTTTGATATGAATGGAGGTACCATAGAGGCTATCTCTGCCGGATTGAAGCCGACGGCTGTATATGTCGTAGGAACATTCAATATGACCGACGGAACGTTGACGACCGAAGCTGGAACCACTACCGCTTATACATTGTGGATTAATAACGGAACGGCAAATGTTACCGGTGGCACAATAACGGCTCACACGATACAAACCGGCTCTGCTGCTGTGTATATGGATAACGCTAAGGCAGTGCTGAATATTCAGGATGCAACACTGCATGCGATAGCCGATGCTACGAATCTTACAAAAGCGGGATCTGCCAATGCGTATGGAGTGTATAATTACACGGCTGGTGGAACTATCAACGTCCGGCAAAATGCCAAGATAAAAGGAGAAGCCAATAATTCTTCTTATGGCCAATATGGATATGGAATAATGAATAGGGTGGCTAATTGTAAGGCGAATATCCTTGAAAGTACCGGAGTGGAGATTGTGGGTTACTCGCATTATCAGTATGGTATAGGTATCAGCAATGCAGGAACATTGGATGTTATTGGGGGATTGATCAAAGGTGAAACGGATGCACTCCATGGTGCAGATTATGCTTGGGGACTTTCAACATCCGGCACGGCTACTATTCACGGAGGTGAATTTAAGGGGATATCCCACAAATCAGATGCAAGAGGTATTACTTCGTCAGGAGCAACAACGATAGAGGATGCTATCCTAAGGGCGTCAACAACCACGTCCGGAGCTTATGGTTTATTGGTAAGCAATAACAAGACAATAGCTACCGGCGTGGAGATTCACGCCAATGCTACTACAAGCACGGCATACGGTGTGTACCTGTCGTCCAGTCTTAATTCTAAAACAGGAGCAAAATCAGAACCGGAAGCTGAACTGAATAATTTAACAGTAGAAGCCACGACAGGAACAAAAACTGCATCCGGTGTCACCGTATTAACTACACGTCGTTTAATCACCAGTACCGCATCAGGATATGTCCCCGGGGATTATGTTGCTAAAAGTAATGTAACTATCAACGGCGGATCATACACGGCCATCGCAGGTACAACAGATGCATACGGTGTATATGTATATAAACCAGCTTACATCGCGGATGGCTCGGAAACGGCGGTTGCGAGCGCTACGATTAACAACGCCACGCTTGTCGCTAAAACAACAGGTGCGAATAATAATGCTTATGGTATCCGTACGGGAGGAATAACTACAGTTAATGGCTGTAATATTACTGCGATTGGAGGGGCGGGAAATGGAGTAACACCCGCCGCAAGTAATGTACATGGTATAATCATTGATGATCAAAAAACTACTGTTAGCAACACTACGATCACATCAAAGGGTCTCACAAAAGCATATGGTATATATGTTAACGCTGCGGTTTTCACAAGCAGTGCAGATGCCTCAAGGTGGCCGACCTACGGCTATACATTCCAAGGTGAGGTGGAAGTGAATGGGAATAATCAAATTACTGCTCAAACGACAGGAGGAGAAACAGCCTATGGTATTTATGTACATGCTGCGAAGGCTAACGTGGCATCCGGAGTGCTTGCAGGCGATCATGCGACCGCCGGTACGGCTGTTGTCAATGGCGGAAAATTTAACGCCAATGCATCAGGAACACCGGCCTATGCAGCATGTGTTGCAGACCCGGTACTGCAAGGAGACGCTACGGCTACTCCTACCTTAATTATCAACGAAGGTAAATTCAAAGGTACAGCGGGCGCTACGCCATATGCTGATGTCAGCGTGAATGGTGAGCCGGGGTATTTCGTACTCAATGGTGGCTACTATGTTAAAGACGAGAACCTCGACAAAAAACTCGGCGAGGGAATGAACAAAGTAGCCGTCAAATCCGGCACACCGGAATACACGGAAGGTTATCGTTGGCGTATAACGGACAACATGAATGGTGAATATGTCTGCAAGATAAAAGAAAATAGCACTTCATACCAATCATTGGAAGAGGCGTTACAGGTAGTCAACGCTTCGCCATCCAGCACTTGGACGATTATCATGATTGCCAATGCTACCCTCTCTAAAGGCGACTACAACTTGCCACAAAACACCACATTGTTGATTCCGTATCTGACTTCGCAAACAGCTATCATAGGAACCGGAGGTAAAAGTACTAGTCCCGTGTCAAATGTAGAAAAATACGAGGCGCCGTATCCGTTATATAAACTCACCTTTGCTGACGGAGTGAATATGACTGTTCATGGTACTATTGAAGCAAGTGCCGTAACCTATATGTCTAACCAAGGATTACTTACTCATGGTACCGGTGTCGTAAGCGGTTCGTACGGCTGGTTGTACCTTGCTGAAGGTTCGCATATAGACCTTGAAAGTACCGCCAAACTCATAGCATGGGGATTCGTAACCGGTAAGGGAGAAATCAATGCGAAAAGCGGTTCCAAGATATACGAGGATTTCCAAATCGGAGACTGGCGCGGTGGTACGGTAGAAAGTGACGTGATAGACAACAAAAATGGACTTGATTCAAAGAGCGTATTCGTTATTACTCACTACTACTATCAGAACATAGAATGCCCGATTACTTATCGTCCGGGAGCTACAGCTTATGGCTGGGGTGGTACATATATGTATAATAACTCTTTTTTTACAATTGAGGAAACGGTACCTCTTACTGAACCGGTAGCTATGGTCGGTACTTCCGACGCGATGTTCTGTATGAGCTCTGCCACTTCGGGAGATGATACATGGGTGCGCAAGGAATATGATCCCGAAACAGATTATGTCAATTGGACCCTTAATTCCGGCGCGTCGCTTGGTAGTATTAGAATACAATTGGATTTACCGATTGTGGGCAAGATGGACGTTAATTCTTCAAACTATGTTCTGCCTATCACGAGTAATTTCAATATTGTCGCTAATTATGGTGAAGTAGCACTTACTAACCATGTATGTTTTATCCCTGGTTCGAAACTCACCATTAAGAAAGAGGCGACAGTGATCATTCCTTCCGGACAGCGTGCTTTCTTTTATGATCAGGATGATTGGTCAAGTTATAGCGGATATTGGTTCTGTCCGGGTTATTCTCCTTCTTGGAAGAAGAATCCACGTTTGGTATTAGGCGCTGTTACTGCCGTTAAAATGCCGGATGCGGAAGTACTCATAGAAGGAACGTTGGACATACGCGGAGCCACTTATACAACAGCAGGAGGTGCCAATATCCACTCCACACGGGAGAATGCCGGTAAAGTGAAGTTCACTGCTGCGCCAGCTGCCTCTACAGCCGCAGTGGCATCAAATACTAATAAAAATCAAAGCACTACTTTGTTCCAGTTTACAGGAAACGGTCCCAATTATACTGGCAAAGCACTCAACCCCGCTAAACTCAAAAACGAGGACGGTACTTATTCTGAGCCGACAAGTTCGAACACCTCCGCGGGTAAGACATGGATATATATGGCTGATTTCGGAGGTTCCGATGTGTATAAATGGACGCTTGCGACTGAGAACGGATGTATGACAACGGTAGCTGCTGATGCCACAAAAGACTACATCCATCCCTCTGATTGGGTGCCCGTGGGTGCGGTAAATAGCAATCATGCTTATCCAAGCGAAGACGGCACGCGTATGTTCGTCAATGCTATAGCGCCTACCACTAACACCGGTTGTGTATGGTGGGAAGTGAATCCAACGCCGGAAGTAATCGGCGGCACGACCTATTATATTGCGAATAACGAGAATTTCGATAACTATGGTACCTATTACTATTGGGATAATTCCACCAGTTACTGGAAACCCAAGAAAGTGACAGTGATATGGAAGGACAAGGATGGCAACAAGATAACTAACGGCTCGTTCGGTGACCTTTATAATTTCAATACTTCGCCTGTCTTCCATGGTACCAACCCATCATGGGCGAACTCTGCTACGGAGAAACACGACTGGATCGGTTGGCGTGACGAAGAAGGAAATATTTATGACAAGAATGCTACGCTGCCTCTTGCGACAGCGGATGTGACAACCTATATAGCTTATTTCGTGACGTCACCTTTCCAATATACCATCACTTTTAAGAACAAGACTACAGGCGAAGGCGGTGACGGAAAAGTGATCTGGTCAGGACTGATGAATGCAAGCGACACAGACCCTGCTGTATGTCCGGTAACGCCTACACAGGATATGACTGCCGATAAGGTATATACATTTAGTAACTGGGTCGGATATGCAGCAGGTGCTGACTTGCCTAATGTTACAGGTCCGGCTACCTATACGGCGGAATATACGTACACGACGCGTACCTATACTGTCACCTTCTATAACTACGACGGAGCAGAGGTGCTGCAACAGACACAAGTAGCCTATGGTACAAGTCCAGTATATGCTGGCATTGATCCGTACCGCGCCAACACTTCGGCTTATTCTTATGAGTGGACCGGGTGGAAACAAGGTACGAATACATATGGCACATCGGCAACGTTGCCTACTGTAACAGGTGATATATATTATATTGCTACCTTTAAGCCGACAGAGTTGCAGTATCAGGTATTCTTCAAGCGCCCGGATGGTTCGGTGATTGATGCAGGTTTCTACACCTACAATGCAACACCGTCTGCTTTCCCTGCCAATCCGACGATGGAATCCACTGTTAGTACGGATTATACTTTTACGGGTAACTGGTCACCGGCGACATTACAACCCGTGACGGAAGACGGTATGACATATACGGCTCTGTTCGACGAGTCCCCGCGTCAATATACGGCGCACTTCGTGAACTACGATGGTGCATCCCTCAATGTAGATCAGACGATAGATTATAATACGGTACCCGCGTACACGGGCGCGACGCCGTTCCATCCTAATGACAGCCGTAACTCTTACGAGTTCAGCGGCTGGGCATGGGCTGCCGGAGAAGGATGGGAAGCCGGTTCTATCGGCGTAGGCGAAGCCTTCCATGCTATCAAGGGCGACATTACCTTCACGGCGCAGTTCAATCCGGTACTCTTGCAATTCAATGTGATCTATCAGCGCGAAGATGGTACATTTATCAAGCAGGATAAGGTTAAATGGGGTCAGGATACCGAGGCGCCTGCTGCGGCTGATTGTAATTATGAGGATGAGCAGTATACGTACACGCTTTCCGGCTGGTCGCCTGCTACTATCGTTAATCCGGTAACAACAGACGCTACTTACACAGCGCAGTTCAACCACACGCCCAGATCCTATAGCGTCACGTTGAATACCAATGGCGGTACTATCAATGCCGGAAATGTGACATCCTATACGTATGGTACAGGCGCAACACTGCCGACGAATGTAACGCGTACGGGTTATGGCTTCAGTGGTTGGTATGACAATAGCGGTTTGACCGGCAGTGCGGTGACGAATATCTCCTCAACCGCGACAGGCAACAAGACCTATTGGGCGAAATGGACCGCTGCTACATACAACCTTACTTATGAAGGTTTGAATGGCGCGACCAACAGCAACCCTGCCACCTACACCATTGAGACGGAGACCATCACTCTTGCTGCTCCGGGAACACGTGAGGGTTACACCTTCACCGGCTGGACTTGTGGCGGCAGTTCCATCACCCAGATAGCACTTGGCTCCACGGGTGACAAGACCATTACAGCTAACTGGACCGCGATCACATACCACCTTACCTACGAGGGTTTGAATGGCGCGACCAACAGCAACCCTGCCACCTACACCATTGAGACGGAGACCATCACTCTTGCTGATCCGGGAACACGCGCGGGCTATGATTTCACCGGTTGGACATGCGGCGGCAGCCCCATCACGCAAATAACACTTGGCTCCACGGGTGACAAGACCATTACTGCAAACTGGGAACAAACTGGCTATCAAGTCAACTTTGTTGATGAGGATGGCACAACCAGCCTTGGTGATTATCCGAAGACCATATTGCCGGGTGTAGCAGTGACGGCTCCTGCTGAACCGACAAAGGCCGCTGACGAGAATTATGTATATACTTTCGCGGGTTGGGACGATGGTAACGGACATACCTATGCATCTGCGGATATCCCGGCTGTTTCCGAAGCGGTAACTTATACGGCTACCTATAACTCGGCACCTACCGTCGCTTCCGTAACTGTCGGTGGAGCAACGACGTATTATACGACAATCGATGCAGCGTTTGAGGCTGTGAATGCGGCATCTGCGAACATGACGATTACATTGCTTGCCGATGCTACGGCTGCGGCTTCGTTGGTATATCAACCGGCATCGACTTATACGTGTACGTTGGATTTGAATAATCATACCATTTCCGGTGCGGTTGCAAAGTTAATCAATGTTAATCTTGCTAAAAGTACCTTTATTATCACGGATAATTCTGTAGCCAAGGGTGGTAAGGTGAATAATAATTACAATGCCAATGCGCGTGTTTATGGTGTATTCCTTACTGCCGGTACATTCAAATTGCAAAACGGAACCATCAGTTCGACTAACCCGCACACGTATTCTTCTGCTTCCGCAAATAGTAGTTCGGCAGCATCCGGTGTCTATGTCACAGCCGGGCAGACATTCACGATGGAGAATGGTACGGTGGAGAGTGCATCGCAGTATGCTTCGTATGCCATCTATATGGCCGCTGGCACATCTACGGTAACTATCAAGAATGGACTTGTTAAAGGTAGAACAACAAAATCTACTACTGCAGCCGGAATATACAATCTTGGTAAGGGATTGACGATTAATGGAGGTCATATCATCGGGCATGCATATACAACCACCGCGTATGGTGTCTACCTTAATGGAGGACATGCCACTATTAACGGCGGTACGATTGAAGCGACTAACGATACCACCAGTAATAAAGGCACAACGACTACATATGGTATCTACGTTGCTTACAAAAGCAGTACGTATAAAGGCGTTCTAACGATTCCGTCTACATCGTCCGTGAATGTGTTTGCAAAAGCGAGAACAACCACCGCGGCAGCTGTAACAGTAGGCGGATCTTCTACAGGTAGTACGATTGCAGGAGGAACCTTCACTGCTAAGACCAAGACCAGTTCTACGGCCTATGGTGTGTATTCTAGTGGAAATATAACTATCTCGGGCGGAACGTTTAATGTAATCCCTTGTACTAGCACGGGATATGGTATCTATTCGCTAAGAGGAAAAGTCACTATCAGCGGCAGCCCAACCTTTAATGTGACAACCGCTACGACTACAGCGTATGGTGCGTTCGCGTATGGTACTATTGGTAAGAAAGGAACAGGAAAGTATTCCGGCACCATTGAGATTAATGGCGGTACTTTCAATGTCACATCCACGAAGGAAACCGCTTACGGTGCGTACGCCGGATTAATGAAACGTGATTTAACGAAGTGTAGTGCAACCAATGATACCGTTCCCGGTATGCACTATATGCCGGGTATCATCTCCGTTACGAATGGTACATTCAATGTCAAGGCAACAACAACCGGAGCATACGGAATCGTAGTTGCCGCTGCTAAGTCAGAATCAGGAGCTGTAGGAACAACAGCAAGAAGACCTACCGCAACAATTACCGGAGGCAATTTCAAGGTGGAAAGCGAGGGCGATGATAACGCTACGGCGTACGCAATGAATACATCGGCCACGGCTACGTATCTTAAAGTGCAGGGTGGTAAGTATAGCACGAAACGGACAAATGCTACCGAAACATCCAATATCGAAGACAAATATACCGCTCCTACTTTAACTAATAACTACCATGTCCTCCCACTCACCGGCGAAGACCCGTACAAGTACGAAGTAGCTGAGGCGTATATGATTACCTTTAAGAATGGCGATGATGTGCTCCAGAGCACTGCTGTGAAGAAAGGTGCAACACCTGTTTATTCCGGCGAAACGCCGACCAAGGCCGAGGATGCAAGTTATACCTATTCGTTTACCGGATGGTCGCCTGAGATAACTACAGTATCTGCTGCAGCTACATATACGGCGCAGTTTAGCAGCACGCCGCGCACATACGATGTCACACTGCATACCAATGGTGGTACTATCAATGTGGGCAATGTAACCGAATACACCTATGGTACTGGTGCTACGTTGCCAACGAATGTTACGAAAGATGGTCATGAATTCGGCGGTTGGTTTGATAACGACGGATTAACCGGTGATGCAGTAACTACCATCTCCACTACTGCAACCGGTAATAAAGAGTACTGGGCAAAGTGGACGGCAGCAATCGCTGACCGTGAACTGGATATCGTGGATTGGACAAGCAATTCGATTACCATCAATGTGACCAGTCTTAAAGCGGTTGGTGGAACAAACAAGAATAACTGGAAGATATATGTGAACGGCGTCGATTATACGAAGTCCGATTGTAATACTACCACGCGTACTCTGACTGTTTCCGGTCTGTCGCTTACGCCGAACGAGAACCTGCTTATCCAACTGAAGAATGACGCGGACGTTATAGAGAGTCAGCATAACTATAAGATTCCGCAGATATACAATGCCGAGAATGCAACGCTGAGCGGTACTACTGAGGAGAGTGTAGTCTACGTCTATGGCGGTAAGTTGGCTATCTCCGGCAATACCACCTTGGCTGCACTCTATGTATGCCCGGGTGCGGAGGTGGTAGTAACAGATGGTAATACCCTGACGGTAGGCAAACTCGTGCTTCGTACCAAGCCATGGGCTACGGCCGCTATCAGCGGAAGCGTTGAGGCAACCAATACCTATTATACGCGTATCGCTCCGGATGGATCTGTTGCTTATCCGACTGGTCAATACTACCAGTTCGGTTTGCCGTACGAGTGTGCTATTAGTGCGGTACGCCTGTCGGATGGTACCACGCCGGTATATAATAGTACGTGGTTATTAAAGAGTTATAATGAAGAGAGACGCGCTGATAAGGGCACAACTGAAAATAACTGGGATGCCCTTACTTCTGATGCCACAATTGCAGCCGGTAGAGGCTATGAGATGATGTCCACTGTCAAGTACTATCGTGAGTATTACTTCCGTGTAACTCCGACTGATAACAAATCTGTAGATGTAACGCGTCATGGCGATGATAAGAACAACTCCGGTTGGAATATCGTCTGCTCGCCGTTGATGTCGGTATATGAGAACGAATCCGATCCGGTTGACGGTCTCAAAGTAAGTTGGCTGCTGGCAGATGGTTCTTATGACCAGGCTTGGCCTGAAGTCATTTGGCCGGCTATGCCGTTCAGCTATCAAGCGTCAGCGAACGGGTATCTGGACTTCAGTTCCGGTGAGTTCAACCAGACAGTTTCCTCCGCTCCGCGCCGTGCGGCTTATAAAGAGAACATCCAAACCGAGTGGATCCATTTGGATGTGAAGGACGGAAACGGAGTAGGTGACCATACCAGTGTCTTTGTGCATCCGGATCGCTTCGAAGCTACCTATGAAACAGGAATTGATGTGGCGAAACAATCATTGACCGCTTCGCGCGCGATATTATATAGTTCGCACGCGTATGGAGATATGGCTTTCGCCGGTGTATCCGACTCGCTGCTTGAGAAGGGCGTGGCGCTGACTGTTTATAGCCCGAAGGAGCAAGAACTGACTATCTCAATGCGCAATAACAACCGGCTCAACCGTTTGGCTGCGGTATGGCTGATTGATTACGAGAAGGGAATGACAACCGACCTGCTCTGGAACGATTACACCTTCGATGCTGTATCGGGTACGATGAGCGGACGATTCATTATCCAAGGTGCGTTCTTCGCTCCGGGAGTGACGACGGATCTTGATAATATTCAAGGAGATAATATACAAAATACAAAGGCACGTAAGGTGATTATTGATCAGAAGATGTATATCCAAATCAACGGACGTTTGTACGATGCAAACGGTAAGTTGCTGAAAACTAACACTGATTACTGAACACTGAATACTGAAAAATATTAGTTTGTTAAATATGCCTGTGAAGGCAGAGTTTAAGGTACAAAAATGAAAAAACAATTTAATGACCCGCGTGGCGGAATGATTATCGCCCTGGGTGTATTGCTGACTGCATTATGGTTGGTAATCGCCTATGGAGCTTATGAAGAGTCGAAACGGGAGAAATATGAGGTTCGTGTGAAACCGGGTGCTGTTACCTACGGCACCCTATCCACAGCCTCAGTACCTACTGTATCGGTCCCTGCGCGTCGTAGCACTATGCCGATGATTAGCGGAGGTTCCGTGCGTGCATATGCACACTCAGGACATGCTTCGATGCCGAAGGCGTCCGGCGCTTCGAACTATCGACTGCATACCACTTCTTCTGCAACCGTCCATTCGATTGGTGGCGGCGGAAGCACCGGAGGCGGTGGTGCCTATGGTGGCGGAGGTGCATCTTCCTCTTCGAAAGGCATCAACTATAGCAGTGGTTCTGTTTCCATGCCGACTTTGGCTATGGCAACATCTTCGCGCTCCTCATCGGATGTGTCCGGTTTGACATCCGGAATAGCATCGGCTGCCTCTTCGTTCTCCCAGTCTGCGATGACGACAACGGAGACATCGCCCGCTTCTTCTCCTGCGAGAAGGGGAGGAATACGAAGAGGCACACCGACAGATGAGGGAACCGATGGCGAATGGAAAAATGGAGGCGCAGGAGACGGCGATTGGTGGTACTGGGATGATTGGGCCGGAGAGTGGATAAAGCCTTGGGATGGTGCGTTACGCATCGGTGAAGGAGGCGTTACGTACAAGTATGAAGGAGGAGAATGGGTGCCTGTAGGTGACCAGGGAGACCCCACCAATCCTACTCCTCTCGGTGATACACCGTGGCATTGGATGCTGCTGCTCTTAGCGGTATATGCGATTGTGAAACGATACGTAAAAAAACAAAACGCGATATGAATAACGAAGTTAATCGTGCCTGTATGGCGAAAAAAGGTGTGTTAGTATGCCTGCTGGCAATGACATGTTGGACTGCGCAAGCAGCCCTCCCCGGTCAGACCTGTAAGACGGCTATCGGACTTACTAAAGATTATTCGGAGACCGTCACAGATGCCAATCTTGAGAAATGGTATTCGGCGATGACATTCGATCTGCCGCTCGCAGTGGCTTTTGTGCCGGATGCCGGAGAGAGTGCGCCTGCACCCGAAGTCGAGATGGATTTCAGTTGCGTCTCCGGATACTATACGGATAGTATCCTCTGTAGCTTGTTCTGTAAAACAAGCGGAAGTAGTGGCTTGAGTTGGGAAATGCCTTATAAGCAAAAATTA
>Ga0310694_10003856_pt1 | contig 14621 bp, 14 predicted proteins | sample 174DNAGHGhighgp2_FD_203884 | JGI IMG/M metagenome (GOLD analysis project Ga0310694, IMG submission 203884) | Sheep rumen microbial communities from Palmerston North, Manawatu-Wanganui, New Zealand - 1742 DNA GHGhigh gp2 (v2) (version 2) | ecosystem: Host-associated > Mammals > Digestive system... | reverse complement strand
TGTATCCTGGGACTCAGCTTCGATCCGAAGCACATCCCCGATGCAGTGAAAACGGACGACTGGGAGCTGTCCGGGGACTACGCCCGCGTGGCACAGACCATTCACGTAGAAGATGAGATCGCCAGATTCGACGGTCCCGTCCTCATCATACACGGCGACAAAGATGAGACCGTTCCGTATGCTTACTCGGAAAAGGCTCAGAAGCTTTACCGGAACGCAAAACTGATCCCGGTCCGCGGAGACGATCACTGTTTTAATGAACACAAGGATGAGATGGCGGATGCGATCCGGCAGTTCTTTACCGGCTCCCTGAAATAAGAAGCGCCTTTAACCCGGAGCATAAATCCCCCTCAGTGTATCCCGCTTTTTTCTTTCTCCGTTTTTGCTTCCGTCTCTGCAACTGCGAGGCGGAGCGATCCGAGCTTAGCGGGAGATACGGAGAGTTCGTCCACGCCGATCCGGAGCAGCCGCTCCAATACATGCGTATTCCCTGCCATTTCCCCGCAGATCGCTACCGGGATATTTTTTTCATGAGCCGCCTGCGTCGTCTGTGCGATCATGCGAAGCACCGCTTCATGCTCCGGATCAAAATGCGCATCCGGTCCGTTGGATTCACGGTCAACCGCAAGAGCATACTGAGTCAGGTCGTTGGTCCCGATGCTGAAAAAATCTGCCCGTTCTGCCAGCTCCGACGCGATCATCACCGCAGCCGGTGTTTCGATCATCACTCCCAGTTCCGGTATTTCATATTTCTCGTTTCGAAGCTTCAGTTCCTCTGCTGCTTCCCGGATCTCTTTTCTGGTCTCCTCCACTTCCCACACGGATGCGACCATCGGGATCAAAATGCGAAGCTTCCCGTATACCGCAGCACGGAGCAACGCGCGGAGCTGTGTCCGGAAGTGCTCTCTGTATTTCAGGGATACACGGATCCCGCGAAGACCCATGGCAGGATTCGGCTCCCCCGGCAGCTCCATCCAGTCCGCCTGCTTATCCGATCCGATATCCATGGTACGGATCACCGTTTCCCGGCCGTTCATCGCTTCCACGACATGCCGGTATGCAGCAAACTGTTCCTCCTCCGACGGTGCCTCTTTTCTGTTCAAATAGAGAAACTCCGAGCGAAAGAGTCCGATCCCGTCTGCAGCTTTCAGAGCCGGTCCGTCTGCTTCCTCCGCGCTTGCGATATTGGCACAGATCACGGTCTTTGTCGTTCCCGCTGCACCGGCATCTTCTGCTTCGGCTTTTGCCCTTCGCAGCTCTTCCTGCCGTATCCCGGCTTCCTTCAACATCTCTTCCGTAGGATTCACGATCACCTCACCCTTCGTCCCGTCAAGGATCAGGGCATCTTTCTTACGGACTTTATCGGTGATCTTTTCCAAGCCATACAGATAGGGAACATCCAGGCTTCCTGCCAGTACGGATACATGGGATGTCGCCGAGCCTTTCTCCGTCAGGATACCGAGGATGTGTTCCTTTCCGATCAGCGTGATATCGGACGGACTCAGCTCCGTCCCGACCAGGATGACGCCTCCCGCGGGAGGATCATACCGTGTCCCTTCGATCAGCGTGATCAGGCCGTTTCCCAGCCCGCGAAGATCATCGCATCTTTCGCGGATATATTCGCTGTCGCTGTTTTGCAGCTGTTCACACAGTTTCTCTACGATATGCCGGATCGCATCCGGAGCACCGGTCTGCTTCTCCGGGATCATGCTGCGGATCGCACCCAGAAAATCATCTTCCTTCAGGATCAGGATCTGCGCATCCAGCAGCGCCGTTTCTTCGGCTGCCGCCTGTTCTTTTTGCGCAAGCATCTTGCGTTCCAGTTCCGACACAGCCTCATCCAGACGCTTTACTTCCGTCGCCGCATCCCCCGGCCGGTACGGCTCCTTCCCGGAGGTCCCGACCAAAAAGGCTTTTCCGGCTGCATATCCGTCCTGTGCTGTTCTGCACGCATAAGTCATCATCAGAGATTCTCCTTCATATACCGGTACAGTTCCCGGAGCGCTTCACCGGCCTGCGATCCCGACGATCTCGCCTCCCTGCATGGCAGCGGGACAGAGCATGTATCCGATTCCCATCAGCAGTCCGCAGATCGGCAGACAGGACACCGGAAGCATCAGTGCTTTTCCGAGTCTTTGAAAAACCTCACGTTTCCACTCCTACTCTGTGACTCTGCGGGGAGACAGTCTTATACCTCAAACAGGATATCCCCGTAGGTCGGGAACGGCCAATACTCCTTATCAACGATCTTCTCCAGCCGATCCGCCGGAGTACGGAGTGCTGTCATATCTTCGCAGATCGTCTCTTTATAGTAGAATGCCTGTTTCTTGCCATCCTTCATCGCAGCTGCGGCCGCGACATCTTTTTCCAGACGTTCCATCGCCTTCTTCATCTCGCCAAGCAGCCCCGTCACTTCCTTCAGCACACCCGCGCTGACCGATGCATCCGCGCCGGCTTCCTTCACGCTCAGGATCGTCTGTGCCAGCTCACCCGTGTAGCTCATCACGGCAGGCAGGATCTGCTTGCTTGCCATATCGAGCATCGTCAGGGCTTCGATATTGATCGTCTTCGAGTAGGTCTCATACAGGATCTCTGCACGCGACTTCAGTTCCGCCTTGGTAAAGATCTTAAACTTTTCAAACATCTTCACCGACTCTTTGGAAACCAGTGCATCCACGGACTCCACCATCGAGCGAATATTCGGAAGACCGCGGCGCTTCGCCTCTTCGACCCACGCATCGGAGTATCCGTCTCCGTTAAAGATGATACGCTGATGATCCGTAAAGTATTCCTTGATGAGATCGTGAACCGCAAGTTCAAAATCATCCGCTTTCTCAAGTACGTCCGCCGCCTCGCAGAACGCTTCGGCAACGATCGCATTCAGAGTCGTATTCGGTCCTGCCACGGAATCCGCAGAACCGACCATACGGAATTCGAATTTATTTCCCGTAAATGCAAACGGCGAAGTACGGTTGCGGTCCGTCGCATCCCGGTCGAGATCCGGCAGTGTCGATACACCGGTCATAAGTTTCCCGCCCTTTTTCGATTTCTTTGCCTCACCGGTCGAAACGAGCTGGCGCACCACATCCTCCAGCTGGTCTCCGAGGAAGACCGACATGATCGCGGGAGGTGCCTCGTTCGCACCGAGACGGTGATCGTTTCCGACATCGGCTGCCGACTGCCGAAGCAGTGCGGCATGCGTATCCACCGCCTTGATGATGCAGGCGAGGACAAGCAGGAACTGGATGTTCTCATTCGGCGTCAGTCCCGGATCCAGGAGGTTTACTCCGTTATCCGTAACGAGCGACCAGTTGTCGTGCTTACCGGAGCCGTTCACTCCCGCAAAAGGTTTCTCATGCAGCAGGCAGGTCAGACCGCGTCTTCCCGCCACTTTCTTCATCGTTTCCATGACGAGCTGGTTGTGATCGACGGCTACGTTTCCGTTTTCGTAGATCGGAGCGAGCTCATGCTGTGCCGGTGCGACCTCGTTGTGCTGCGTCTTCGCAGGCACGCCGAGTTTCCACATCTCGATGTTCAGATCCCGCATGTACGCACCGACGCGTTCGCGGATCGCACCGAAGTAATGATCCTCAAGCTCCTGTCCCTTGGGCGCCGGAGCTCCGAAAAGCGTCCGTCCCGCAAAGATCAGATCTTCTCTCTTTAAATATTTCTCACGGTCGATCAGGAAATACTCCTGCTCCAGTCCTACCGACGGGATCGCCCGCTTTGCTTCCGTATTACCGAATAAGCGGACGATACGGATCGCCTGCTCGCTCAGTGCCTCTTCGGAGCGGAGCAACGGTGTCTTTTTATCCAGTGCTTCTCCGGTATAGGAGCAGAATGCGGTCGGGATGCAGAGGATCTTTCCCGTCGCATCTTCCTTCAGGAACGCCGGTGAAGTGATGTCCCACGCGGTATATCCTCTCGCCTCGAACGTCGCACGCAGGCCGCCCGAAGGAAAGCTCGACGCATCCGGCTCTCCTTTGATCAGTTCTTTTCCGGAAAACTCGAGCAGTGTCCGTCCCTCTTCATCGGGATGGGTCACAAACGCATCATGTTTTTCCGCAGTGATACCGGTCAGCGGCTGGAACCAGTGGGTGTAATGCGTTGCGCCGTTTTCCACCGCCCAGTCCTTCATCGCCTTTGCCACGATATCCGCAGAAGCCTTGGACAGTTCGCCGCCCTCGGCGATCACTTTCTTCACCTCTTTGAATACGCTCTTCGGCAGGCGTTCCCGCATCTTGCCTACCGTAAATACGTTCTTTCCGAAGATCTCTTCGATGTTTTGCGTCTCGTTCATCATGTTTCCTCCTTCATTCGCAGATGCGACGATGCTCTTTTATTCTTCCTTAGCGGCCATGCGCAGGACCTCACCGGCCTTTGCGCATTCCGACAGTTTCAGATGTACTTCCATTCCCGCATGCGGACAGCTTTCGATCGCGTTCCCCTCCGCATCATACATGGCAAGGACCTGTGTCTGCCGGTCGGTGCCGTCCGTTCCCATGATCTCGATCCCGTCTCCGACGGAAAACTTGTTTTTCTGCGTGATCACGATCCTGCCGTCCTCCGCCACGGTACGTACGGTTCCCAGATAGATCGACTCGCTGACATAGGTGCTCTCGTCGTAGATCTGTCCGTCGGCATCCGGTCGTCCGAAATAAAAACCGGTGGAATACTTGCGGTAGGTGCACTGCGCGATCTGTTCCTTCAGCCACGGAAGGATCTTTTCATAAGCCTCCGCAGACTCCAGGTACGCATCAATCGCTTTCCGGTACGTGCGTGCCACCGTTGCGACATACAGTGCATTCTTCATACGGCCTTCGATCTTGAAACTGTCGATCCCGGCCTCTGCCAATTCCGGGATATACCCAACCATGCACAGATCCCTGGAGTTCATGATGTAGCTTCCGCGGTCATCCTCCTCGATCGGCAGATACTCGCCGGGTCTGGTCTCCTCGACCAATGCATATTTCCAGCGGCAGGGATGCGTGCACGCACCGTGGTTGGCATCCCTTCCCGTGAAATAATTCGATAAAAGGCAGCGCCCCGAATATGAGATACACATCGCCCCATGTACGAAGCATTCGATCTCCAGATCCTCCGGGATATTTGCACGGATCTCCCGGATCTCCGCAAGGGACAGCTCCCTTGCAAGTACGATGCGCTTTACACCCTGCTCATACCAGTAGCGGCAGGTTTCATAGTTCGTATTGTTTGCCTGTGTGGAGATATGGATCTCCACCTCCGGACAGTGTTTCTTCGCCAGCCGGAACATCCCGGGATCCGAGATCAGAAGCGCATCCGGACGGATCTGCGCCATCCTGTCAAAATACACTTCCGCAGCTTTCAGGTCACTGTTATGCGCGTAGATGTTCGCCGTCACATAGACCTTGACCCCGTTTTCATGGGCGAGAGCGATCCCGCTCTCCATCTCTTCATAACCGAAGTTTTTCGCTTTTGCACGGAGGCTCATGACCTCTCCGCCGAGGTACACCGCATCCGCCCCATAGTCGATCGCAACGCGCAGCGTTTCCGGACTCCCTGCCGGAACAAGGAGTTCCGGGCGCCGGTTCCCTGTCTTTCTGTTTTTATCTCTGTCGCTGTTCATCTACTTTTTCCTGCTCAGGGCCACACCGTCCCCGACATTGAGGAGCAGCGTGTCATAGTCGTCGCTGTGTGTCAGCCGGTAAAGGTATTCCCGCATCCGCTCATGAATGGTGCGGTCCCTGCGTCTTACCGCATAACGTGATTCCAGAATATCGCCGTCCTGCCAGATATTATCCGTGATCAGAAGGCCGTTGTCCGAAAGGAGTCTCGTCACTTCCGGGAGGAACGATAGGTACTGGCCTTTCGCCGCATCCATAAAGATCAGGGGATAAGTTCCTTCCAGTGTCGGAAGGATCTCTGCCGCATCCCCGGCAAGAAGCGTGATATCTTTTTCCGCACCGGAGCTTCGGATATTCTCTTCGGCAGCGCGGATCCTTTTTTCATAGTTCTCGATCGTCGTGATCTTCGCTCGTTTTCCGGAAGCATCCCACATCAGGAGCGCCGAGTATGCGACGGCCGTCCCGACTTCCAGGATCTTTTCCGCTTTGGTAGTTCTTACCAGAAAACGCAGCAAACGCTGCGTTTCTTTTCGTATGACCGGAACGGAATCCTTTAATGCATCCGCCTCGATCCGGGCCAGATATTCCGGTTCCTCCGGGTCCAGCGATTCCAGGAACGACTTCAGCCGCGCCTCATCCATCATTCCGCGCTCTCTACGACGGCGCCTTCTCCGGAGGCATCCTCGATCACGAGTTCCTCCGAGGGTTCACTGCTGCCTTCTTCGCCTTCCGTCCACTCTCCTTCTTCCTCCAGATAGGAAGAGGTCTCACTGTTTCCGCTGTCTTCCGTTTCTTCCGGAGTCTCACCGTAATGTTCCGCCATGATCGCCATCATCTCTTCCGGCGTCATCGCAGTCGAAAGTTCGTAGATCCCGGGCTGCAGTTTTCCGTGGTAGGAGGAAAACCGCTCCTGCAGGAAAAACAATGCGGCACTCCGGATCAGTCCCTTTTCTTCCAGGATCTCTCCGATCTCCTTTGTGGATTTTCCTTCCACGATTGCCACGGAGATCGTCACACCCGGTGCCGGCGAAACCGGCTCTTCCGCAAAGATCCGGTATCCGAAATCATAAGAATCAAAAGAGAAACGGTAGATCAGCATCAGGATCACCGCCATGATCACAATGGAGAAGACCAGTTTTACGATCGCCCACGCTACTTTGCGAAACTTCATTCGAAATCAATCCCTTCTATCACCCTGTTGGTGATCTCCTGCAGCATCCGGCAGAGTGCCAGCTCCGCCTCCAGAAATGCATGGACCCGCGGCTCTTCCGTCAGTTCCGCGTTGGCCTCGGCAAAAGCCTCGATCCGGTCTTCCAGCATACCGTCATCCGGAGATGTCTGCAGATTGTAGTTTTCTTCGCGAAACGCGTTGACCCGTTCCATCAGCTCCGGATCGCTCTTCAGGATCACACGCGCACGGTCATAGTTTTTAAATGTCTCGGAATGCTTTACCGCTTCTACCAGCATAAACAGCTCATGTTCGACTTCTATCATGATCCGTCTCCCTTCAGGCGATATCCAGAATGACCGGCAGTACCATCGGTCTGCGCTTCGTCCGCTTCCAGATATAATCTCCCACCGCTTCCTTGATCTGGTTCTTCAGTTTATTCCTTCCGGTCTCACCGCGTTCGAGGAACTCGCAGATCGTATCATCCACGATCATATGAATATCCTCGATCACATCTTCCGATTCTTTCACATATACAAATCCGCGCGTGACGATCTCCGGCCCCGAGACCACGCGGTTTTCTCCGTCCAGTGCAAATGCCACAAGCAGGATCCCGTCGTCCGCCAGCCGCTGCCGGTCTCTTAAGACCACGTTTCCGACATCCCCGACACCGAGTCCGTCGACAAAGACAAAGCCGTTGGGAACATGTCCGCTCTTTCTCGCACCCTTCTGATCGATCTCCAGGATATCTCCCGTCTGCATCAGGATGATATGGTCTTTCTCCACGCCCATCTGTGCGGCGATCTTTGCATTCGCCTTCAGATGCTTGTACTCGCCGTGTACCGGGAGCGCATACTTCGGATGGGTCAGCGCATAGATCAGCTTGATCTCTTCCTGGCAGGCGTGTCCGGATACATGCGTATCCTGGAATACGACATCCGCACCCTTCAGATAGATCTCGTTGATGATCTTCGTGACTGCTTTTTCATTTCCCGGGATTGGGTGGGAAGAAAAGATCACGGCATCTCTCGGCCCGATCATGATCTTCTTGTGGGTGCCGTTGGCCATGCGTGAAAGCGCCGCCAGCCGCTCTCCCTGGGATCCCGTGGTGATGATCACGGTCTTCTCGTCCGGATAGTTTTTCAGCACATCCAGATCCACCAGGGTATCCCCGGGAACCTGAAGGCATTCGAGCTCGATCGCCGTATTGATGATGTTGACCATGCTGCGGCCTTCGATCGCACATTTTCTTCCGAACTCGTGCGCGATATTAATGATCTGCTGTACGCGGTCCACGTTCGATGCAAACGTTGCCACGATCAGCCGCTTGTTTTTCTGTTCATCGAATACGGCACGCAGTATCTCTCCCACCGTGCGTTCGGAAGGAGTAAAGCCCGGCCGTTCCGCGTTCGTCGAATCGCACATCAGGGCGAGCACGCCCTTTTTTCCCAACTCACCGAAGCGCTGCAGGTCGATCGCATCCCCGAAGACCGGGGTGTAGTCTACTTTAAAATCACCCGTATGTACCAGGATCCCCTGGGGCGTGTAGATTGCAAGCGCCGCCGCATCCACGATGGAATGATTGGTCCGGATAAACTCCACATGGAAATCTCCCAGAGTGATCGTCTGCCCGAAACTGATGCACTTGCAGGTCACCTGATCCGTCATCGCATGCTCTTCGAGTTTATGCCGGATGATCCCCAGCGTCAGCCGCGTGGCATACACCGGGACATTGATCTTTTTTAAGATATAGGGAAGTGCGCCGATGTGATCCTCATGTCCGTGCGTGATCACGATCCCTTTGACCCGATCCGCGTGTTCCGTGAGATAACTGATATCCGGGATCACGAGATCGACCCCGTACATGTCGTCCTCGGGAAAACCGAGGCCGCAATCGATGATCATGATGCTCTCACCGTACTCGAGAGCCGTAATGTTCATACCGATCTGCTCCAGACCTCCGAGCGGTATGATCTTCAGTGCCGCCGCATCTTCTGCGATCTTCATTCCGTAACCCCTGTCAGATCCGTATCTTCGAGGAGCTTTGCAAAAATCTCCCCGATCGCTTTCAATTCCGTATCATCCTCGACAAACTCCAGCAGCGCATCTTCCGAACCCGCTTCGGATACGTCTTTGAGGATCATCGCCTCGCCGTCTTCCTCTTCCGACTCCGTGACAAGATAATAATCGATCCCGCCCACCGTCGTCTGTTCCAGGATGTATAATTCGATCTCATTCCCGTCCTCGGACGGCAGTTTGATACTTTCCATAAATCATTTCCTCTGTGAATCGAGATATCCCTGAAGGATCAGGACCGCCGCGATCTCGTCTACGACCGCCTTGCGTTTTTCGCCTTTTCTTCCCGCTTCATCCATATATCGGTCCGCCGCCACCGTCGTCAGCCGCTCATCCCAGAGGATGACATCCAGACCGGTACGCCGTTCCAGCATTTCCTTAAACTCACGGGTGAACTCCGCCCGCTCGCCTTCACTTCCGTCCATCCTAAGCGGCAGTCCGAGCACGATCTGTTCCACCTCGTATTCGCCGATCAGTTCTTCGATCCGTGCACAGGTACGTCTTAACTGGTTCGGACGCTCCCGCCGTATGATCTCTTTTCCCTGGGCAGTGAGTCCCAGCGCATCGCTGATCGCCACGCCGACCGTTTTGCTCCCGTAGTCGAGCCCCATGATCCGCATCGCGTCAGTTTCCTCCCGGCTCGAGATTCTTGCTCTTGATGTACTCCGTGAGCAGTTCTTCCACGAGCTCGTCTCTTTCCGCCTTCATGATGATGCTGCGGGCATTTTTGTGGCTCGTGATATAGGTCGGGTCCCCGGACATGATATATCCGACGATCTGGTTCACCGGATTATAGCCCTTTTCCGTCAGCGCATGGTAAACTTCCTCGATGATGCTGCCGACGCTCTCCGCCTGCTCGAGTTCAACCTTAAAAAATTGTGTGTTGCTTAAGTTTTCTTCACTCATGTTCTTACCGGCTCCCATAACACCATAGTTCGTTATATTATAGTATACTTTCCCTATTTATTCAAGTGTAGCCGACAGATATCCGTTCCCCGCCGGTCCGCCGATCCGCACGCTGCAGATCGTTCCGACCCGTTCCGCTCCGGCCCGAACCGCCACATGCAGGTAATCCGCACTCTGTCCCGTCAGATAAAGCGCTCCGTCCAGCTCCCGTTCCTCCTCGAAAAGGACTTCTTTGCGCTTCCCCTGCTGCCGTTTCAGATATTCCTCATGCAGCTTTTCTCCGATCTCCTCGAGTGTATGGAGACGTTCCGCCTTCTGCGCTTCCGTCAGCTGGCCCTCCATCGCGGCCGCCGGTGTTCCTGCCCGCTTGGAATACGGAAAGACATGCATTTCGTAGAACCCGACGCGCTTTGCCAGTTCGCAGGTCTCCCGGAACATCTGCTCCGTCTCCCCCGGAAAACCGACGATGATATCCGTCGTGATCGCCGGATCGTCAAAGTATCTGCGGAGCAGTTCCGTGCACGCCGCATATTCCTCCGCCGTATAGTGCCGGTTCATCCTGCGCAGCACCTCATCCGACCCGCTCTGCAGGGACAGATGAAAATGGGGGCAGACCTTCGGGTTCTCCGAAAGCCCTTTCACAAAATCCTCCGTCATGATCCGCGGCTCCAGGGAACTTAAGCGGATCCGCTCCGCTCCCGGCACCTCGCCGATCTCCTTCAGCAGTTCCAGGAAAAGCTCCGGCGCAAAGCAGTCTGCCCGCATCGAGGCTTCCTTCGAGACAAAATCCGAGCCGTAGGACGAAACATGGATCCCCGTGATCACAAACTCCCGTACGCCGCTTTCCGCCAGCGAATGCACCTCCTCCAGGATCTCCTCTTTCTTCCTGCTCCGTACGCTTCCGCGTGCGGCCGGTATGATGCAGTAGGTACAGAACTGGTTGCAGCCGTCCTGCACTTTGATATAGGCTCTCGTGTGCGAATCGATCTGCATTAAATGCATCTTTTCGTATTCGCATCCGCCCCGGAGTTCCTCTCTGTATTCGGCCTTCCGGCCCTCCAGATACTCCGCGAGGATCGCGGCAATCTGGCCTTTTTTGTTATTCCCGATGCAGAGGTCGATGCCCTCCGCTTTCAGTTTCTCCGGATCCGCCGTCTGCACATAGCAGCCCACTGCGACGATCACGGCGTCAGGATTCTTTTTCCTGGCACGATGCAGCATCTGCCTGCTCTTCCGGTCGGCGGTATTCGTCACGGTACAGGTGTTGATGATGCAGATATCCGCCGGCTCGGTGAAGGGGACGATCTCATATCCCGCTTCCACGAGAAGCTGTTTCATCACGTCCAGTTCATACGCGTTGACCTTACATCCCAGATTGTGCAATGAAGCCCGTTTTTTTCTCATACCCTTGACACTTATTCCTGTTTGGACTATTATATTTGATATTACAGAAAGGGGGTAGCAGGATTGAAAACCGTTAATATTCTCATTGATTCCATCGACAAGGTAAAGGCATTTGTCAATGAGATCGCAAAGTTTGACTGTGACTTTGATCTCATCTCCGGCAGATACGTCATCGATGCAAAGTCCATCATGGGTATCTTCAGCCTCGATATCTCCAAACCCATCGAGCTCGACATCCATGTAACCGACGAGTCCGAGGCAGGAGAGATCTTAAAAGCTCTGGATCCGTATCTGGCGAAGTGATCGCAGTTCCATTCGGATAAATAAACTCACCGGAACCGTCCGGTGAGTTTTTTTAATCCACCTTTATGACTTCCCTTTCGGTGACGGCCCGCTCCGTCATCTCTTCGATCTGATCCTGCAGGTATTCCTCATGCCTTCGGATCACTTTCGCACTCGGTTTCGTGACCGGATGCTTTGCGACCCAAATCGTGCAGCAGTCCTCAAACGGCAGGATGGAGGTTTCAAACGCCCCGATCGCCTGTGAAGTCTCAACGATCTCCTGTTTGTCCTGTCCGATCAGCGGCCGGAAAACCGGAAGCGAACACACTTCATTGGTCACCGCAAGCGACTGCATGGTCTGCGATGCCACCTGTCCGATCGATTCTCCCGTCACCAGTGCGAGACACCCGTTCTCGATCGCGATCCGCTCAGCGATCCTCATCATATATCTTCGCATGATGATCGTCAGCTCATCATGCGGGCATTTCTCATAGATGTATTTCTGGATCTCCGTAAAGTTCACGACGTGCAGCCAGATCTCCCCGGCATATTCCGAAACGATCTTCGCGAGGTCCACGACCTTCTGCTTCGCACGCTCACTCGTATAGGGAGGCGCATGGAAATAAACGGCATTGAGCACGACTCCCCTCTTTGCGATCCGGTATCCCGCCACCGGCGAGTCGATCCCACCGGATAAAAGGAGCATGGCCTTTCCGCCGGTTCCCACCGGCATGCCGCCGGCTCCCGGGATGTCCAGCGAATAAAGATAGATCTTCTCCCGGATCTCTGCATTGACCATGATCTCCGGCGTATGGACATCGACCTTCCAGCCGGACAATTCGTCCAGGATCGCTTCCCCGAGCTTCGCATTCAGCTCCATCGATTCGAGCGGATAATTCTTCCTGGCACGCCTTGCATGGACTTTGAAACTGTGTGTCTCGCCGGGATAGGTTTCCTTCAGATAAGCGATCACCCGGTTTCGGAGCTCATCGTAACCCTCATCCTCCAGTACTACCGCGGGACAGAACGAGCTGATCCCGAACACTCTGGACAGGGCAGCGACTGTTCCGTCGTAATCGTAGTCACCCTCGGTATCCACATGGACTCTGCCCTGGGTCTTATATACATGAAAAGAACCGTCGACTTTTTTTAAGGAGCGCCGGATCTGTTTTACCAGTGCATCCTCGAAGATCGGCCGGTTCTTCCCCTTGATCGCGATCTCGGCATACTTGATCAGAAACGCCTGAAACATCTTATTACCTCTTGTATAAACGGTTTTTCAGCTCGGAGTAGAGCTGCTGGCTGATCGGAATGATATCTCCCGTCTTCATCGTCGCCTGGTACCGCTCGATATTCTCAACCTCCTCGAGATTGACGATATAGGAACGGTGGCAGCGGAAGAATCCTTCCGGAAGGATCTGCTCCAGATCGGAGATCTTCATATGGGTCACGATATGACGGTCCTGCAGGGCGAAATCCACATCTCTCGCCTGGCTCTCCGCATAAACGATATCCTTAAACGTGATGTTATAGAATTTCCCTTCCGACGTAACGGAGATCCCGTCTTTCTGGGCACTCTTCCGATAGGAGATCATCAGTGCTTCGCGCAGTTCGTTGATGTCGATCGGCTTTTTCAGATAGCGCAGTGCCTGAACCTTATATCCGTCCAGCGCATATTCGGCAGATGCGGAAACAAAGATGATATCCAGCATCTCCCCGATCGCACGCAGCCGCTCCGCCGCCTCGATCCCGTTCATGCCGGCAGACATGACATCCGTGACCAGCACATTGTACGGTCTTCCCGGACGGCTCAGAGACTCTGCCATCCGTCCGATATCATCAAACGACCGCAGCTCATATGAGATCCCCGCGTCTTTTAACACCTGCTCGGTCAATGCCGTGATCAGCTGAAGTGAAGTCGCTTCATCATCACATACCGCTACTCGAAACATATTGTAATACCCCCTTGAAATCTCAAACGATTATATCACAAAACCTCATCTTGGTGCAAAAATCTTTCGGAGTCTGGTAAGGACCGTCCCGTACTCCTTCACCAGTTCCTCATGGTGATCCCATACATAGGTGATGTCGCCGCGTTTCCCTGCGCATTCCAGATTATAGGCCAGGTCCGCGACATCCAGCGCCCCGACATTCAGGCTGGCGCCCTTGATGGAGTGCGCCGTGACCGCATAGTTCTCCATATCTTCCTTCTCGTAGAAATCATTGAGAAGGCTTAACAGGTTTGACACGGAATAAGTACGGAGCAGTTCAAAATAGGCCGGCACATTTCCCGCACAGTTCCGGAGTCCCATGTTGGTATCCAGGCCCTCCAGTTTTGCCAGCTTCTCGCTGTCAGTCATATCCTCCCAGCGGATCAGGGATTCCTGCCACTCGATCTCCTCCAGGCTGGTGCCCGCGGGATAGACTTTCCGCTCGGGGAGCCAGCGTTTCAGGATCTCTCCGAGCTGCTCGATCCGGATGGGTTTCGGCAGATAATCATTCATGCCGGCTTCCAGGAACTGCGCCTCGACGCCCTTGATCACGTTTGCCGTAAGTGCCACGATCGGCACCCTCTTCGCGTAATTATCGTCCATCATCCGGATCTGTCTGGTCGCTTCCACACCGTCCATGTACGGCATCATGTGATCCATAAAGATCACATCGTAGCTGACGAGATGACGCTCGATACGGTTGATCGCTTCTTTTCCGCTCTCCGCCGTCGCCGCATCGATCCCGTAGATGCGCATCAGTTCCTTCGCCACCTGCAGATTGACGCGGTTATCATCTACGATCAGTACGCGGGCATTGGGCGCGATAAAGTCCGGCTGATACACTTTCTGAGCGAACATCGTCTCGATGTGTTTCGCTTCGAAGCTGCTGGGGCTGATATCAAAAATGTGCTGCGGGATCACGACGCAGAAATCTGATCCTTTTCCGAGAACGGAAGATACGGTGATCTCCCCGCCCATCGCATCGGTGATCGCCTTACAGATCGCAAGTCCGAGTCCCGTACCTTCCACGTTACGGTTTTTCTTGGTATCGATCTGACCGAAAGCGGAGAAGAGTTTCGGGATGTTCTCCTCGGCGATACCGATACCGGTATCACGGACATGGATCGTCATCCGGCCCTGCTCTTTATTGTACGTAATGCTCTCGTCCTTCCAGTCGATCCGGAGTGT
>Ga0310694_10003855_pt1 | contig 14622 bp, 14 predicted proteins | sample 174DNAGHGhighgp2_FD_203884 | JGI IMG/M metagenome (GOLD analysis project Ga0310694, IMG submission 203884) | Sheep rumen microbial communities from Palmerston North, Manawatu-Wanganui, New Zealand - 1742 DNA GHGhigh gp2 (v2) (version 2) | ecosystem: Host-associated > Mammals > Digestive system... | reverse complement strand
GCTGGGGGCGCAGCACGGCGGCGATTTCGCCCACGCGGCGCGGTATCTGGTGCAGGTACACTATTACCTGCCGGACAAGCAGAACCCAAACCCCATGCTGGAGGATATCTGCCTGGCGCTGGCCGTGGCGGATTTCAGCAGCCCGGATATCACGCCGATCGGCGAGCGCGACAGGCGCACCGGCGAAAACTACGGGCAGCATTGGGTAATCGAGTGCGAGTACGCGGACGGGGGCGTGGACTATGGCAACGGTTAGCGTCTACGGCTTCGACGAGCTGAGTTCCGCGCTGGATCGGCTGAGAGATGTGCCCTGGCCGGTCATGAGCGCCGCCCTGGACGCCATGGGCAGCGCCGGCGAGGCCGCTGTGGCCGCTGCCGGGGCCTCCATGGGCGTTTTCGACCCGGAGAGCGGGTATCATATCCTCGACGCGATCTATCACACCAGGCCCCGGCAGAACGACGACGGAGGCTACTGCGTGGTGACCTTCAAGGGCAGCAGGACGCGGCGCGGGATCAAGACGGCAAACAGCCTGATCGCCTTTGAAAACGAATACGGCAACCGGCACCAGATGGCGCGCCCCTTTGTGCGCCTTGCCGCCACGAAAGACGGCGATCAGATCGCCGCGCCGGGCGAGACCATTGTCCTGGACTGGATGGAAAAGACGTTTACCGAGGGGTGACCCTCTCAGTCAGCCTGACGGCTGCCGACTCCCCCATTGGGGAGCGAGTAAGAAAGGAGCATACAATGGCTACAATCGGCCTGCGCGGTGCGACCATCGCGCGGTATACCAATATCAACGGCGTCGTCACCTACGACACGCCGATTTCCGGCGGCTGCGCCCGCCGGGCGGAGCTTCAGCTTCAGTTCGCCGAGGCGGAGCTGTGGGGCTGCGACGGCCTTCGCGAGTATATGCGCGAGGCAACCGGCGGCAACATCACCTTTGAGGCGACGTTTTTTACCCCTGAAATGCAGGTGCTGGCCTTCGGCGCGACGCAGAAGACCCGCGAGATCACCTACACCAACGACGCGGGCTCGCAGGTGACGGAAAGCGTCTCCAGCGTGGTCTATGCCTCCGACGACGACGCGCCTTATGTGGGATTCGCGGTCTACTCCCCCGACATGATCAACCACCAGAAAAAGTGGTCTGCGATCTTTGTTGCCTGCGCCAAATTCTCGCCGCCCAACACGACGCGGCAGACGCGCGACAACTCCATCGCCTTCCAGACGCCGACGACCACTGGGCGCTTTCTGCCGGACGACACGACCGGCCACGTGATTCAGGAGACGGCGATCTGCGACAACGAGGCCGCGGCAAAGGCCTGGTGCGAGGCCTGCTTTGTCCAGGCGCCCGGCACGGGAGGCTGAAACCATGCTTCAGCTTGAGAAAAAGAAAATCGAGTTTTGGGGGCGCGAATACGAGGTCTGCTGCAATATGCGCGTGCTTGAAGATCTCCAGACGAAGTACGGCGACATGAAAACCGTTTTCGGCAGCGAGATCAACAAGGTCTCCGCTGATCTCTTTGTGATCATGCTGAACCGCGCCCGCGTCAAATGCTGCGAGGATCCCATCACCCTGGACGATATCGCGGAGGACTACAACCCCGCCATGATCCAGGATACGGACGTTTTCGGCATGTTCCTGCGCGCGATGAGCGCCGACACTGCCCGCCAGAAGCTGGCGGCGGACGCCGAGGCGAAAGAAAAAAACTGATTGACCGGGCGGAGTCCGAGGGCACGAGCATCGACTTCGCCCGGTTTTTAAGCATCTGGCTCTTCGGGCTGCGCATGAACGAGGAGCTTTTCTGGGAAACAATGACCCCCGCGCGGCTCATCGCGCTTTTTGACGCCTGGTTTTCACCGGGAGAAAAGACGCGGCCCGTGTCCAAATCGGACACGGGCGGCGAGCCGATGGGTCTCTATTCCGCCATCATGGAGATGGGAGGAACTTAAATGGCGAATTTCAGAACGGTCGGCCTGCGCCTTGCCATTGAGCAAGACCAGGCATACAAGCAGACGATTCAGGACATCTCAAAGGAAAACCAGGTGCTGGCCTCCGAGCTCAAGAAAGTCGAGGAGCAATACAAGGCCATGGGCGACGTGGGCGGCGGCCTGCAGGAAAGGCTCCGCATTCTGGAAGAGCAGTTCGAAAACCAGAGCAAAAAGGTGGTAACGCTGCGCGAGGCGCTTAAAAACGCCAAAGACGCCTACGGCGAGAACGACACGCGCACAAGGGAGTGGGCCATCCAGCTCAACAACGCCGAAGCTGCCGAATGGAAACTCTACGCCGCCATCGAGGACACGAACAAGCAGATCCAGGATCAGAATTCCGACCTGGTGGGTCTCGGCGACGCGGTGAGCAGCGTCGCCGAAACACTCGGGATTCACATCCCCAAAAAGGCGCAGGACGCGCTGAACGGCATGGCGACGTTCTCAGAAGGCACCGTTGCCCTGATGGGCACCGCCGCCGCCGGGGTCAGGCTGGTATACAAGGCGGCGAGCGAACTGCATGCGCTGACGCTGGAAGCCGCCGAAAAGGCGGACGAGCTGCTCACGCGCTCGGCAAAAACCGGCATTGATGTTGAGACGCTCCAGGGCCTTGATTATGCGTCCAATTTTCTGGACTTTGAGGGTATCGACCAGAGCCTTGTCAAGCTGACCGCGAGCATGGACAAGGCCAGGGACGGCGCGGAAAAACAGGCAGAGGCCTTTGCTGCCCTCGGCATAAGCGTCACCGACGCGGACGGGCAGCTCAAAAACAACTATGACACGTTTCTGGAAGTAATCGACGCCCTGGGAGAGGTGGAAAACGCCACAGAGCGCGACACCATCGCAAACGACCTTTTTGGCAAAGGCTACAGCGAAATGAAGCCTTTGATCGACGCGGGGAGCAAGGCTTTACAGGCCTTTATGGACAAGGCAAAAGAAAGCGGCATCGTCCTCACCGAGTATCAGGCCAAAAAGCTCGTCGAGGTAAACGACGCCGTGAACGAAAACAAGGCGCACTGGGACGCACTAAAAAATGAGATCGCGGTCATATGGGCGCCTGCCAGCATCGAAGCCCTGGAGCTCTTCTCGAAGGCTGCCGATACGCTTCGCGATACGGTGGAAAACTCCACCCTGCTGCCCCATTTTGAGCATCTCATCGAAAGCGCCGAGCATCTTGGAAATGTGAGCCTGGATTTGTTTGATGTGAAATTCCCCAGCTTTCTTGACCCGATCGCCCAGTTTTCCTCCGCGATGGACGGGCTCGGATACGTGATCGACGGTGTAGCGGGCGCGCTTGAGTGGCTGGAAAGCAAAGCCCAGAGCGCTATTGACTGGATCCGCAATCTCAACGCCGAAATGGTCGGCAGCGCGATGGCGGAATCCGGGGATATGGGATACTGGGGCGCGGCTGGCTACAACGCCGCCGGCACGGACAACTGGCGCGGGGGCCTTACCTGGGTCGGAGAATCCGGCCCGGAGCTGGTAAGCCTGCCGCGCGGCAGCGCGATCTACTCCAACCAGGAGAGCCGGCAGATCGCCGCGGCGGCGACCGACACCAGCCGCATCGAGGGCCTGCTGGAGCGCTGCCTCCAGCGCATGGACGGCATTGAGCGCGAGCTCGCCGACGGCGAGGCAGTCAGGAGGATGGCTTAAATGGCAACGATCACAAAAACGCCGGAAGAGTGCGGGTATAACGATTACACAGATCGCTTCCGAGGCTGGTACACAGATGCGAACACCAGAACGCTCCAAATCCTTAATAATTCTATCATATGGGCCTACGCCCTATATCGTGCAAAAACAACATTCAACCCGTCACAGGTCACAGCGGTCAGCTTTGACGTAACGTTCACACCAAAAGAGACATACCAGTCAGATGCAACCTTTGAATGTTCGGTTTATGCAGGCGACCCGAGAAACGACGAACCAGTGGCCACAGCGCAGTTTTCGCTCACAGACAACACCGATATAAAGGCTACAACCCACAGGTTCAGCTTCCAGGGGATCAGTTTTGAAGCCAACGCCATTATCGGCGTCCGCGTAGAAAAAACGAACCAAACGGACGGGACCTGGAATCTGACAGCTCCACAGATCTCTTTCACATATACGCCGCCGGCGCTGAGCGTCGGCGTGACGCCGTCCGCCCTTTATGCAGGAAATACAATAAAGGCGGATTTTACAAACAGGCTGGGAGAGGAACTCACAGTCCAGGTTTTTTATAACATGACGCTGCTTTACTCGACGACAGCGAACAGCGACAGCATTAACATCAACTGCCCCGAAAGCTGGTTTGACGTTGCGGGCGTGACAGGCAACAGCATGGGGTTAAAGCTCCGCGCGAGCGACGGATACGGGCGAACGTCAAATGACGCGGCATTCACCCTGCGCCGCGCGACGGGCGGCGCGATCAGCCCCGTGGCGCCGCGCAGCACGACAGTCAACGGCAACGAAACCATCAGTTTTTCCTGGACGTATTCCGGCGACGGGACGCTGACAAAAACAGAACTCCAGTGGAGCCGAGATAACGCGGCATGGTCGGATCTCGCCACAATCAGCGGCAACGGCACGACCTGGACGGCAGCGGCCTACAAATTTCCCAAAGGGACGATCTACTGGCGCGCACGGGCGACGAACTCCTTCGGGCTTGTCGGCGATTGGTCGAACAGCGTGAGCTTCACGGTCAGTTTTCCAACGCTTTCCGTCGGCGTGACGCCGTCATCGCTCTATGCGGGGAGCCTGATCACGGCGAACTTCACAAACCGGCTTTCCCGAACACTCACGGTGCAGTTTTTTTATAACTCCACGCTGCTCTATACGACTACGGCGGCCAGCGACAGCGCCAGCATCCTTTGCGAGGAGGCCTGGTTCACGACTGCCGGCGTGAGCGGCAACAGCATGAGCGTCAAAATCCGGGCGAGCGACGACCTGGGCAGAGTGTCCAGCGACGTGAGCTTCACAGTTCTGCGCCCGGTCGGCGGCGCGATCAGCCCCATAGCTCCCCGCAGCACGACGCTTGACGGCACGGCGAGCATCAATTTCGCGTGGAGTTACTCCGGAGACGGGACGCTGACAAAAACAGAACTCCAGTGGAGCCGGGACAACGCGGCGTGGACAAATCTGGCAACGGTCAGCGGCGACGGGACGAGCTGGACGGCGCCTGCTATCAGCTTCCCGGCGGGGACGATCTACTGGCGGGCACGGGCAACAAACTCCTTCGGGCTCGTCGGGGCGTGGTCAAGCGGCGTGAGCTTCACAGTCAAGTACGCGGCGCAGAGCCAGGCCGTTCCGGTCAACTCGCCGACAAGCGGAACGATCATCGTGACGCAGGCGCAGACCTTCCAGGTGGCGCTTGAGGCAAGCGCGCCGGTCTATGAGCCTTTCAGCGTGGATTCGGCGACATTCTTCTGGCGAGCCGGAGAAGCCGGAAATTATACATCCGCAGCCATGACGCCAAATGGCAACAGCGCCAGCATCACAATCCCGGCGGGCACATTTCCAAGCGGAAACATCCAGTGGTACGCTTCCACGACCGACAACACGGGTCGAACAACACAAACGGACGTTTTCACGCTGTCAACCCTTAATGCAGCGGTGGAGGCAGTGCCGCTTGCCCCGAACAATACGGTGGAAAACAACACCGGAGACATTATCTTCAGCTGGGATTTTTTGAGCTTGGACGGTGGGGCCAGCGCCGGCGCGCAGCTTCAAAAAAGTGCAGACGGCACAAGCTGGAGCGATCTGGCCAGCGTACCTGCAGGGCTGAACTCCATAGCGGTTCCGGGTTCCGGCTTCGCCGCAGGGCGGGTGTTCTGGCGCGTTCGCGCTCAAAACGGGGCCGGGGACTGGAGCGATTGGTCAACGGCGCTGTCTTTCCAGGTATTTGGCGCGCCCGTCATCTCCAGCGTGACCGGCGACGGCAAACCTTTTTTAACGGTCAACTGGCAGGTGGAGGGGCAGCTCGCCTATAAAATCGAAGTCGACGGCAAAACATACGGCCCCTACCGCGGCGAATCGACGCGCAGCTTCACCCTGCCGGAGCCGCTGCCGGACGGCCTCCACGTCGTCAAAGTGGCGGCACAAAACCGTTATACTCTCTGGAGCGCGTGGGCGGAAGCCAATGTCAGCGTGGCCAATGTGCCAGGGGCGGAAATCACGGTTGCAGAGGGGACAGGGTCGCCGGATATCGGGGTCAACTATTTTAACGCAACGCCGCCGCCGGAGATTGTGAAAACGCTGCCGGAGCGCGTTGTGCAAAACAGCGGAACTTTCGTGCTGGTATGTCAGACGGCCAACAGGATGGTCAGCTACCAGTGGCAGGAGCAGGCACCGGGCTCGGCAAGCTGGTCGAATATGTCGGGCGCCAACACTGCTATAAAAACCATAGCGGCGCACTCGGCCAACGACGGTTATAAATTCCGCTGCCGGGTCTATAACGATCTGGGCGAGGTTTACACCAACGTCACGACATTTACGTATGGAAGCCCCGCCTATATGTCCGACACATACGACACCGACCTTTACCCGGAAACCGGACACTTCCTGATCTACCGTGATGGGGTTCTGATCGGCAAGACGCGGCGAAACTACTTCACCGACCGCAAGGCGCTGGGCGCGCATGAATACTACGTTCTCCAGGTTTTGCCGGGCGGGTACTATACAAAATCCAATGTCGTGACGCTCACAGGCTTTGTGGACTGCCCGGCGATCGCTCCGCTTTCCGGCGGGGAGTTTCTGCTGCTGGAGCTGAGCGAGGACGCCAACCGGACGCAGACCATCACCAAAACCGGCGAGGTATCGTACATCCAGTATTCCGGCGCGAAATACCCGGAGGCGGAGATCGGAGAGGCAGAGAGTTTGACGGCGACCGGCGACGTGAGCTTCACGGCGGCGCAGGAGGCCGACGCGAGGCGCTTTGAGGCCATGCTCAAAAGGGCGGTTATCTACAAGACGCCGGGCGGGGAGGTCGTGGTGGGCATCCTCCAGGGCTTCACGCGGCGAGATCCGCGCTTTTTCAAGAGCTACAGCTTTAGCGTGACGCAGATGGAGAGGCGGGATTTTGTCAATGCGTGAGATCAAATTTCGCTATGAACTCTTGCGCGGCGGCGCGTTCTGCGGATTGCTCAAGGCCGTGGACAGGACGCCGCGGATCCGCTGCAACAGCGCTGATCGGCTCAAGATGTTGCTCACGGCAAGCTTTAAGCCCACGGCCTACACCGTGGACGGCGACCCGCTGGAGATCGACTGGCTTAACGATGAGGTACGCCCGATCTCGATCATCGACGGCGTGGAGGAGCCATGGGGCGTGTACGGTTTCGCCAAGCCTGAGGAGCAGACCGAGGGGCCGACCAAAACGGTCAGCGTTTCGGCCTATGACCGGGGGAAGCTGGTGGACGACACCAACAGCGAGGGACTGGTTTTCTTCCCGCGCGGCTCGCTCTACGTGGACGCGGTGGAGCAGCTGCTCACCGCGGCGGGCATCAACACCGTTTTTAAAACGCCGAGCGCCGAGACGCTGGCCACCCCGCGCGAGGACTGGGGAGCCGGAACGTCTTATCTTGACATCGCAAATCAATTGCTCGGCGAGATATCCTACAACCCTTTGTTTTTTGACCTGACCGGCGCGGCGGTGCTTGAACCGGCCACCGTGCCGGAAGCCATAAACATCCGACACACGCTTGATACATCGGATCCCGACACCCGCGTTGTCGCCGGGCGCTTTACCAAAACGCGGGACTTTTTCTCCGCGCCCAATGTCTTCGTCGTGAACTGCGATAACCCGGAGCTGGGCGCGGCGCTCAGCGCCACGGCAGTCAACGACAACCCGCAGAGCCCACTTTCGACCACGCGGCGCGGGCGGCGGATCGCCCGCGTGGTGAGCGTGAACAATCTGCCGTCCCAGGCGGCGGCCCAGGCCTACGCCGACCGGCTGCGCAATGAGTCCATGATCTCCGGCGAGGTCATCACGCTGGAGACCGGGCTGCTCCCGGGCTGGGGCGTGGGCGACGTGGTGGCGCTGATCCACGAGGGAGAAGTCTCAATCTGCGTCTCTCAGTCCTGGACGGCGGATCTCTGCGCCGGCGGGAAGATGACGCACACGCTCAAAAAGGTGGTGTACAATCTCGATGTTTGAGGCAACAAGATCCCCGCAAGCCGGGGCGGCGGGCGGCGAATGGCTCACCGCCGAGGTCAGCAGTATCGACGCCGACGGCGTGCATCTGATCCTTGCGGGGCAGAACAGCCCCACGCAGAAGGGCTCCCTGCGCCTCGCCTCGGCGGTCGTCGCCGTCGGCGACCGGGTGCTCTGCCTGCGGGCGTTTGGCACGATTATCGTTTTTGACAAATTGGTTTAGGAGGCGAACGCGTGAATATCATCAATCTTTCCGTCCCGGCGGGCGTCTCGTCCCCGGTGGCGGAGTGCGGCGCCGTCATGATCGGCTACGTCGGCGAGGGCGGCGTGACGCAGGTCGTGCTCGACTTCTCCGCGTGGGCGCAGGCATACGGCGACGGTGTGGTCACGCTCGGCGTGCAGCGTAGCGGGGATCCGACCTGGTATCCGGTGGCGCTCACCGTAGACGGCACGACGGCCGCGTGGCTGGTGTCAAAATTGGACACCAACGTGGAGGGCATGGGCGTCGCCCGCTTCGCCTATACCGTCGGCGGCGCGGAAAAGCGCAGCGCCGTGTGGCAATTTTTCGTGGATCGCGGGCTGCAATCCCCGGAGGGCGACGCGCCGGATCCGTATGAGAGTTGGGTCGAGCGGCTGGAAGACCTGGGCGCAGAAACGCTCCAAAACGCCCAGGACGCGCAGGAGGCGGCGGACGCCGCGGAGACGGCCAACAACGCCGCCGCCAAGAGCGCCGAAACGGCTGGAAATGAGGCAGACCGCGCAGAAGCCGCCAGGCAGGCGGTCGAGGATCTGGGCGTCACAGCCCACGAGGATCAGAGCGGCCCCAGCGTGGCAAAGATCGTCAACCCGGAAACCGGCGCCGTCACGCTGGATTTTGGATTTAAGCCCGCGGGCGTCACCGAGGTCAACGGCAAGACCGGCGAGGTCACGCTGGACGCTGAGGACGTGGGCGCGCTGCCGGAGGATACGACGCTGGATCAGATCCCGGACGGCAGCACCTACAAGCGCACGACTGGGACGCAGGTGCAGCAGATCAGCACCAACGCCGCCGACATCCAGACCCAGGGCGGCGAGATCGACCAGCTGCAGACCGATGTAAACGCAATCGAGCAGAAGATCCCAAACCAGGCGAGCAGCGAGAATCAGCTTGCGGACAAGGCCTTTGTCAACAGCTCCATCAACAGCGCGGCGGCGTTTTTCCGGGGCGCGTTTCCCACGCGGGCGGCACTCTTCGCCGTGCAGTGGCAGACCGCAGACCCCGCCGCCGCAAACTATGTCAGCAACAACGACTACGCCTATGTTGCCGACGACGAGACCCACAACGACGAGGCGTGGCGCTACATCTACGTCTTCCAGCCCGGAGGCGCGGACAACGGCTGGCAGCCTCAGTTCCGGGTAAACGAGTCCCCGCTGACCGCCGCCCAGCTCGCGGCGCTTAATTCCGGAGCAACGGCGGCGCTGATCGAACAGATCAGCACCAACGCGGCGGCTATAGCGCTCAAGCAGCCCGCAATCAACGCTTCCGGCATCCTCAAAGGCAGCGGCAACGGGCAGGTCTCCGCCGCTGTCGCCGGGACGGACTACCTCGCGCCTGGCGCGCTCGCCCCGTACAGAACAGCGGCGTCGCAGAACGTGATAGACGCAGCGCAGGACGCAGCCATCGCGGGCAAGTATACAAAACCGGGGACGGGCATACCGGAGAACGACTTCGCTTCTGACGTGCAGAGCAAAATCGACAACGCGCTCCCCAAAACCGGAGACGGGTCGAACGTGACGGCAGCTTTTACGGCTGCGGCCAACCGGGCGAACATTTCCACCGGGGAGAAGCTGTCCGTGATCTTTGGGAAGATCGCAAAATGGTTTTCCGACCTCGGCTCCGCGGCGTTTAGGGCAGCGACCGGCAACATCGCGCAGGGCAGCACTGATCTGGTGGAGTCCGGCGCGGTCTATAACGGGCTTTCCGGAAAATACACAAAACCGGCGGGAGGCATTCCCAAGACTGATTTCACACAGGCAGTGCAGATATCGCTGGGAAAGGCCGATACAGCTCTCCAGGCGGTGCCGGACGCCTACCGCACAGCAGCGGCGCAGGATGTGATCGATACTGGCAAGCTCAATAAACCCGCGACTGCCGGAACCGCTGACCAAATCCTCGGTCTTGACAACCAGCTCAATCCGACGTGGCAGGACAGGGACAGGGTTGTCACCGTCACCGGCACTACGCCGACGATCACCGCCCTGCCCGGCGTGCGCTATATCTGCGGCGAGGTAACAACGCTGGATATCACGCTTCCGGCAAGCGGCATCGTAGACGTAACTTTTGAGAGCGGCAGTACGCCCACGGTGTTGACGATCACGCCACCGACAGGGGTCACGCTCAAGTGGGCGAACGGGTTTGATCCGGATAATCTGGACGCAAATACCAGCTATGAGATCAACGTGAAGGATGGTGAGTTTGGGGTTGCTACAGTATTTGGAGCAACAAAAAATAATAGTGCCACATGGGAAATCATTAACGATGTCGTAGTAACGGATTCTACAAATCGGTGGACTATTAAAACTGACAAAAATGGAGATCCTTTCACACTTGACGCTGTAAACATATTGATCTATGTCCCGGCTGGTTTTGCAATTCCGATAAACGGATATATTATATGCGATAAAAATGGATCAGAGAAGTTAGTTAGTTTTAGATTTAATAACTTTGCTCATGCGAGCCTTGATTCTCGACATTTTTTATCACTCCAGTTAAAAAAATATGGTCCTGTAAATGCGCTCGCATTTACAAATCTTAATGGCGGGAATAGCACATACTCTGCGATGGTTAAATGGACGATGGAAACTTTTGAGAACGACAGCATTCGTGGGCTTATCCTAACAGACGCTACTATCCCTGTTGGGACAACAGTACAAATTTGGGGACACAGGATTTGAAAGGAGCAACGCACATGAGGACTATTTACATTGTCAACGCGACCCAAGTGGTCACAAGCGACGCACACCCGGAGGGCGTGTACAGCCCCATTCCGGACTACCCCAAACCCTACGACTCCCGCAACTATAATTCCACCGAAACCAACCCCAATGGCGACGAGGCCCGCGCCTTAGAAGTGGCACAGTCCGAGTTCCATTCCCGTGTGTCAGCATTCCTTGCGGCCGATTCCGCTACCCGTGCCATGTGGACGGTCACGCTCACCCGAGCAGATGGCAGGCAGATCATGCGCGAGTCGAAGGGAGCTTTCCCGGACATGACCCCCGCGCCGGAACCACAGCCGGAGCCGGAACCGGAGGAATGACAATGGAAGACGACGACGACGATGAAAAAGCCCTTTCCGGCCTGCTGACGGAGGACTGAGCTATGAGCATTTGGTACTGGATCGCCGCTGAGTTCAAGGCGCTCGGCTGGTACTGCGTAGCGCATGGCCCGGAGTTTTGGCTGATTGCCCCGATCATCGGAGCGGCGCTGCTGGCGGCGGTGGTCGGGTGGATCGTATGGAGGGAGTAAACAATGAAGGGCGTTGACATTTCTCATTATCAAAACGGGCTGACGATCCGGCAGCTCAAAGAAGCAGGCTGTGATTTCGCAATCATCAAGCTCACCGAGGGCATTGAGATCGTAGACAAGGCGGCCTTTGACTTCTACCGCGAGGCGTATGAGCTGGGCTTCCCCGTCGGATGCTACTGCTATTCCCACGCCGCGACCGCGAAAGAGGCGGCAGCGGAGGCAGGGCATCTGCTGGACACGCTCAACGGATTTCCTATGCCGCTGGGAATCTATCTGGACGTGGAGGAGCCGAAGCAGCTCAGCCTGCCGCATGACGCGCTTCTTGCTGTGCTGGACGCCTGGTGCGACGGGATCGCGCAGCACGGGTACCTGCCTGGCGTATACGGTTCGGAGGGGAACCTCTGGGCGAAGGTGCGTCCTGACGAGCTGCCCGGCGGGACGCTCGTGTGGGTGGCAAAGTGGAGCAGCACCCCGCCCTATACGCCCTGTGACCTCTGGCAGACGAGCGATAGCGGGCGCGTCAGTGGCTACGACGGAAACATAGACACGGACTTAAGTCGGAGTGTTCGGTTTGAGACGCTGGTTGACGCGGGAGGCTGCGACTATCAGTATCACCACCAACTCACGACCAGCGCCCCGGAAAAGCCGCCCGATACGGAGGCGGCGGATAGACAAGACCCGGTTGGGATCGTCAACAATCTGCTTCTGTCGTATCTTCAAACGGCTGAATTTCGGGAAGGATTTTCGGAATACGTGAAAAACAGCATTGCCATGATGGAAAGGAGTTAAAAAATGAATGCACCGGAAAAAGCCACTGAAATCAAGGCGGGCGTCGCCGCGATCCTCGCGCTGCTCACCTCATTGTGGGGTTGGAACGGCTGGGCGGTGATCATCTGGATCGGCTGCATCATCCTGGACTACATCTCCGGCAGCGCCGCGGCCAGCGCGGCCGGAGATTGGTCAAGCGCCGAGGCGCGCGCTGGGCTGTGGCACAAGCTGGGAGAGATCTTCGCCGTGCTCGTTGCCGCCCTCTGTGACACCGCGCTATCAGTGATCATCAACGGGTCGGGGATGGATCTGCCGGTAAAGATCGGCCCGCTGGTGACGCCGGTGGTGCTGCTGTGGTACATCATCACCGAGCTCGGAAGCATCGCGGAAAACGCCGGAAAGCTCGGCGCGCCAGTCCCTGCGTGGCTGCGCAGGATGCTGGCCGATTATAAGGAGAAAATCGACCACGACCAGGGCGACGGCAAGGACGAGACCACGACGGAGCCGGAGTACGCAGGCCGCCACGCCGCAGGCGACCCTGACAAGCCTCCCGACGATTTAAAATGATATCATGATAACAAAGACGCGCCCCCCGCATAAAACAGGGGCGCGTTAATATTATTGTTTTTTACAATCAGGCGGACTGATCGGGGTAATAGATGGGGTAATACCCGCGCATTCAAAAACAAGCGTTGAAAAAGAAAAACCCGCAAGCCATTGATACACAACGGTTTGCGGGTGGAGCTGGTAATGTGACTCGAACACACGACCTGCTGATTACGAAATAACATAGCCAAAAGAGGCGGAAAGCCTTGGAAAATCAACGGTTTTCGGGGAAGCGTTGCGGCGCAATGGGTTGCGGATTTACGGCACAAGACGCAGGGGCGCGAAATGGCGCGCATTTTGAACGTCGGTGGCGGGGTAACCGGAAGGCACGGAAAAAATGGGGTAATAATGGGGTACAGTCAGGGCTTAAAAATCCGATCGATATCGGAGATCAGATCCTCCGGGGCGTGGCCCATGAGGTCGGTGTAGATCTGCAAGGTCACCTTTGGATCCGCGTGACCGGCGAGGTACTGGACGCGCTTTAAGTCCATGCCGCCGAGAATCAGGCGCGTGATGTAGGTATGGCGCAGGATGTGGGGCGTCGGATAAAAGTCCAGGGTGACGCTGTAACGGTGGTTGCGTACCTTCTCCCCCAGCTCGCGCCCGGAGGCTGTAGAACGGCAGCGGATGGCCTCCCAGCGGCGGCGGAAGGCGGTGAGGCTGAGAGGCTTCCCGTCCGTTGTGCCGTAAACGCAGCGGCGGCGGAGGCGCATAAGCGCGGCCGGATCAGCGCCGAGGGCGGCGAGCTGCGCGGCTTTCAGCTGCTGCAAAAACTGCACCAACTGAGGGGGCAGCGGGATCACGCGGGCGGCGGCGTCCGTCTTCAGCACGTCGGAGATCTCCCCTGCCGTGTTTTTCGGCCAGCGGCAGGCGCGGCGCACGGTGATGTGCGGGGCGGCGGCGTCCAGCTCCACGCAGTCCCACAGAAGCCCACAGATTTCCTCGCGGCGCATGCCGGTATAAAGGCCCAGCATCACGCAGGGCTCGACGCTCAGACCGTGGACGGCCTCCAGCAGCTCCCGCGCCTGGGCTTCGGTGAGCGCCTTTTTCGGCGGCGGCGCTTTCCCCGCAGCGCGGAGCTTGCGCGTGGGCAGACGCTCGATTACACCTGCCTCGAGCGCTGCGTCGAAGATCTGGCGGAGCACCTGGACGGTTTTGGACTGGGCGCTGCGGCTCAGGTGGCCGCGCGTGGCCATGACCGCGGCCACGTCGTCGCTGGTGATGTCCCGGATCTTCATGCCGCCGATGACGGGGCAGATCACGTCGTTGATCTCATGCTTGACCATCTTTCGCATGCCCGGGCTGAGGTGCGGCTCGCGCCGGGCATACCACCCGGCGGCATACTCAAAAAAATAAAGCTCCTCGGGCGGGACAGCTCCCGCCGCGGCGAGCTGATTCAGGCGGAGCGTGACCTTTTCGGCAAGCTCCGCCTGTGTTTTGGCGTAGACGTCCTCGGTCTTCCCATCCGGGCGCGTGATGCGGCGGCGGTAGTACTGCCCGCCCGGGCCGTATTTCTTTGCTGCTTTGCGGGCGCTCATGGTTTGCACCTGCCGCACGGGGAATACCCCCAGGAAATAATATCAGACCGTGTTGCTGTCACGTCCTCCCGGTTTTTCTCGGACATGTCGC
>Ga0310694_10003854_pt1 | contig 14623 bp, 9 predicted proteins | sample 174DNAGHGhighgp2_FD_203884 | JGI IMG/M metagenome (GOLD analysis project Ga0310694, IMG submission 203884) | Sheep rumen microbial communities from Palmerston North, Manawatu-Wanganui, New Zealand - 1742 DNA GHGhigh gp2 (v2) (version 2) | ecosystem: Host-associated > Mammals > Digestive system >... | reverse complement strand
TGAATGCGCCATGACTGGGCAAAAGCATCGTGCTATAGGAATCATGCCCCGTCTGGGCGAAAAGAAAAGGAGTGTCTTTCAATGCCTTACATTCATGTGAAAAACGCGGCACGGTGCGTTGACCAACGAAGCACGGTGCGTTGACCAACGAAGCACGGTGCGTTGACCATCGCGGCACGGTATCTTTGCAAAGGAGGCACGGTATCTTTGCAGGGGAGGCCTTTCCACTAAAGAAATGTAAAATTCTTTGTCACGATTGACATTGTTTCGCAAAAAAGTATTATTTTTGCAAACAGAAAAGTCTTACAACGAGCAAATGAGGGTTACACGGAAGATGCAGACATTGCAGAATGTTCTTCCGTGGTTTCTGTGCTTTGCGAAAAGAGACAAACGGTCAGTGCAAAAAGAGAAACGATGAACTATAGTCTTATAGCCGAGCGCACGGGGCTCAAGGAGAAATACGTGCGGCAAGTGGTCGATTTGTTGCAGGACGGGGCTACCGTGCCTTTCATCAGCCGTTACCGCAAAGAGGCGACGGGCGGCATGACAGATGTTGAGGTGGCTCAAGTGGCTGCGGAACTGGACAATGTCACCGAGCTGGAACATCGCAAGGAGTTCATTCTCACCACTATAGAGGGACAGGGGAAACTCACTCCCGAACTGCGAAAGAGGATTGAAGAGTGTTGGGATGCGACAACCCTGGAGGACATCTATCTGCCTTACAAACAGAAGCGCCGCACCCGTGCCCAAGTGGCTCGCGAAGCCGGACTTGAGCCTCTTGCCGATGCCATAATGAAGCAGCCGAATACGCCGCTGGCGCAGCTTGTGGAAAAAGTCTCCCCTTTAAGGGGAGATTTAGAGGGGTCTTTGCAAGGCGCAAAGGACATCATCGCCGAGCGTGTGAGCGAGGATGAACACGCCCGCCAGACGCTCCGGACGACCTTCACGATTCATGCCATGATATGCAGCAAGGTCATCAAAGGCAAAGACGTGGAAGGGCAGAACTACCGCGACTACTTCGACTGGCAGGAACCCTTGAAACGATGCTCCAGCCACCGCCTTTTGGCAATGCGGCGGGGCGAGGCGGAAGGCATCCTGCGCGTCTCGATTTGTGTTGACGATGAGCCTGCCATGGAACGCATTGCCCGTCAGTTTGTCAGAGGCAACAACGAGTGCAGCCGAGCCGTCAGGGAAGCCGTCGAGGACGGTTACAAGCGGCTCCTCGAACCCAGCATCAGCAACGAGTTCGGTGCTTCGTCAAAGCAAAAAGCCGACGAGGAAGCCATACGAATATTCGTGCGCAACCTTGAACAATTGCTGATGGCATCGCCCCTCGGACAGAAGCGCGTGATGGGCATCGACCCGGGTTTCCGAACAGGTTGCAAGGTGGTATGCCTCGATGCGGAAGGCAATCTGCTTCATCACGACGTCATCTTCCCGCATCCGCCTCGTGCAGAACGGGTTAAGGCGATGCTGACGGTGCAGAACCTCGTCGAGAAGTATGGCATACAAGCCATCAGCATCGGCAACGGCACAGCAGGTCGCGAGACGGAGGACTTCGTGCGTCACCTCGACCTGCCCGACAATGTGGAGGTTTACAGCGTGAGCGAGGACGGGGCGAGCATCTACAGTGCCAGCGACATTGCCCGTGAGGAGTTCCCCAACGAGGACGTGACGGTGAGAGGTGCCGTCAGCATCGGAAGGCGACTCATGGACCCTTTGGCAGAGCTCGTCAAGATAGATCCGTCGAGCATCGGCGTGGGGCAGTACCAGAAAGACGTCAATCAGACAGCACTCCGCAAGAGCCTCGAAGAGACCGTCGTTGCCTGCGTGAACCGTGTCGGCGTGAACCTCAACACGGCCTCGCAATGGCTGTTGACCTACGTCAGCGGCCTCGGGCCTTCACTTGCACAGAACATTGTCCGCTATCGGCGTGAGAATGGGCCTTTCCGCTCTCGCAAAGAGCTGATGAAAGTGCCGCGACTTGGGGCCAAAGCCTTCGAGCAGTCGGCTGGCTTCCTACGCATCAAGGATGGCAAAGAACCGCTCGACAACAGCGCGGTACACCCGGAGCGATATGAATTGGTTGAGCAAATGGCTCGAGACCAAAGGTGTTCCGTAGCGGAACTCATGGCCGACAAGTCGTTGAGGGACAAGATAGACATCCGACATTATGTAAGCGACGAGGTGGGGCTCCCTACCCTTCAGGACATTATGACCGAGCTCGACAAGCCAGGTCTCGACCCTCGGCAGCCGCTGAAGGCTTTTGCCTTTGACGAGACAGTTCACGACATCAGCGACCTTCGCGAAGGAATGGTCCTGCCGGGCATCGTGACGAACATCACTAACTTTGGCGCCTTCGTCGATATCGGCGTTCACATCAAGGGACTGGTACACGTCTCGCAACTCGCCGACCACTTCGTCAAAGACCCGACAACCGTGGTAAGCCTCCAGCAGCAGGTGATGGTTCGCGTCGTCGGCATTGACCTGCAAAGGGAAAGAATATCGCTGAGCATGAAGACAAACAAATAGATAATCGTTAATTGACAATTAAAAGAGGTGGCGAAAGATAAGACAGTATATGTCTGCGACTATTGCGGACAGGAAAGCGTGAAGTGGATGGGCAAATGCCCTGCCTGTGGCCGCTGGGGAACGATGAAGGAGTTCAAGGTGACGCCCCAACCCTCTATTGGGGGAGGTAAAGTTCGGTCAAGTCTCCCCCCAAAGGGAGATGGAGAGGGCGCTGTTCCCTTACACGACATTAAAGCCGATGCGGAACCTCGCATGGACATGGGCGACGGCGAGCTTAACCGCGTGCTTGGCGGCGGTCTTGTGCCGGGAAGTCTGGTGCTTATCGGCGGCGAGCCGGGCATCGGAAAGAGCACCCTGACGCTTCAGACAGTGCTTCGGCTGGGGGGAAGGCGCATTCTCTACGTCAGCGGAGAAGAGAGCGCAAGGCAGATAAAGCTTCGAGCCGACCGTCTTGGGCCTGCCAACGAGGGGCTCTTTGTGCTCTGCGAGACCTCCCTCGAAAGGATATTCCAACACATCGAAGCGATGCAGCCCGACCTTGTCATCGTTGATTCCATACAAACCATACAGACGGAGACGGTGGAGTCGTCGGCCGGCTCGTTGGCACAGATAAGGGAGTGTGCTGCGGCTCTGCTCAGATATGCAAAGAGCGGAGGCGTCTCCATCATGCTCATCGGCCATATAAACAAGGAAGGTTCGCTGGCGGGGCCGAAGGTCTTGGAGCACATCGTCGATGTTGTCCTACAGTTCGAAGGCGACCAGCACCATCTCTATCGCATCCTGCGAAGCATCAAGAACCGCTTCGGAAGCACAAGCGAACTGGGCATCTACGAGATGAGACACGATGGACTCCGACAGGTGAGCAACCCAAGCGAACTGCTCCTGACAGAGAACCGCGAAGGCCTATCGGGCGTCGCAATATCCTGTTCCATAGAGGGCGTGCGGCCTTTCCTGATCGAGACGCAGGCTTTGGTCAGCACGGCGGCCTACGGAACGGCACAAAGAAGTACGACGGGCTTTGACGGACGGCGCCTGAACATGCTCCTTGCCGTGCTTGAAAAGCGCGTCGGCTTCAAGCTGGCACAGAAGGATGTCTTCCTGAACATTGCCGGAGGACTGCGTGTGACCGACCCTGCCATCGACCTGAGTGTGGTGGCAGCCGTGCTTTCGAGCAACGGCGACATGCCCATCGAAGGCGATGTCTGCATGGCAGGCGAGGTTGGGTTGAGCGGAGAGATACGTCCTGTGGCTCGCATCGAACAGCGCATTGCCGAGGCACAAAAGCTGGGCTTCCGTCGCATACTCATCCCTGCACACAACAGGAAAGGCCTCGACCCAAAGCAATACGGCATAGAGCTCGTGCCTGTGCGAAGAGTTGTGGAAGCCGTAAGGGAGTTGTTTGGTTGACCTCGTAACTCACGGCTCCCCTCTGACTTCCCCGGGAAAGGACAAATAGTAAATGACAAATGACTAAATGGTAGATGTAAGATGTCTTTTAGCGTAGCATTCGTGGCCTTTTGCCTTGTCTTTATGATATGGGCGCTGATAGCAGACAGACTGAAGCCCGGGCTTATCCTGTTCACCTGCGTTGTGATGATGCTGTGTGCCGGCATCTTGCAGCCCAAGGAATGCCTGGAAGGTTTCTCGAACAAAGGCATGATAACCGTTGCCCTGCTCTTCCTTGTCAGCGAAGGTGTGAGGAGGAGCGGCATCTTGGAGCGCATCATCCTGAGCCTCTTGCCCAACAAGAAGACCACTTTGACGAGGGCCAATGCAAGGCTTCTGCCCACCATCGCCGCCATGTCCGCCTTCCTCAACAACACGCCTGTCGTGGTCATCTTCGCGCCCATCATCAAGAACTGGGCGAGGAAGGTGGGGCTTTCGCACACGAAGTTCCTCATTCCCTTGAGCTATGCAACCGTTCTCGGCGGCATCTGCACCTTGATAGGCACAAGCACGAACCTTGTCGTTGACGGTTTGATACAGGATTCCGGCAGGGAGGGCATGGGCATGTTCGAGCTTGGCAAAGTGGGCATCATCATCTGTCTGGCCGGCCTCGCCTACCTTATCTTCTATAGCCATTACCTTCTGCCCGACAATCGCAAGGGAGAACAGGAAGACCACAACCTGCCCGAGGGCATACATCTGGTAGAGATTGTGCTGCGAAGCCGCTTCCCGGGGCTGGGTAAGAGCCTTCGCGAATTTGACTTCTACAGGCACTACGGGGCACACGTCCATTCCATACGCAGAGGCGGCACACTGCTCACGGGCGATTGGGCGAACTCGCCGCTCGAGAACCACGACACCCTTCTGCTCGACACCGACGACAAGTTCGTGCAGGCTTATCAAGAATCATCCGGCTTCCTTATCTCCAGTTATGATGCCGACAACCTGCCGCTCGACACCGGGAAGCGCTACCTTGCCCTCGTCCTGCTTGTCTTTATGATAACAGGCGCAACCGTCGGCGAGCTGCCTTTTGTCAAGGAGCTTGTGCCGGGCTTCAAGTTCGATATGTTCTTCTTCGTATGCCTCACCACCGTCATCATGGCATGGGCAAGGATATTCAACCCTCGCAGGTACAGCAAGTATGTCAGCTGGGACGTGCTCGTGACCATTGCCTGCGCCTTTGCCATCTCGAAGGGGATGCAGAACTCGGGCTTTGCCGACCAGATAGCCGACCTTATCATTGCCTGTGCCGATGCCATCGGACAGACAGAGCACGGCCCCTACGCGATGCTTGCCGTCCTGTTCCTCATCACGAACCTCTTCACGGAACTCATCACCAACAATGCCGCCGCGGCCCTCTCCTTCCCGCTGGCCCTGGCTGTGGCACAAAAGCTTGGCGTTGACCCGATGCCCTTCTTCATCTGCATCTGCGTGGCAGCATCGGCAGCCTTCAGCACCCCCATCGGCTACCAGACGAACCTGCTTGTGCAAGGCATCGGCGGCTACCGCTTCACCGACTATGTGAAGGTCGGGTTGCCCCTGAACATCATCGTCTTCATCATCTGCGTCTTCATCATACCCATCATCTGGCCGATAGTGCCAATGATTAAATGAAAAGGGGAACATTAAAAGTGAAGAATGAGCATAAGACACCCTATCTATCATTTTTTAACTGTTAGTCGTTAGCTTTTAATTATGGACACCATATACCCTATCTTCGACAAGATGCTTTCCCGCCAGGACAAAGAGCAGTTGCTTGGTCAGCGGGGCATTATGATATGGATGACCGGATTGAGCGGCAGCGGCAAGAGCACCATTGCGATCGGCGTGGAACGTGAGCTGCACAAGCGAGGCATCCTCTGCCGCATCCTCGACGGCGACAACATCCGCTCCGGCATCAACTCCAACCTCGGCTTCTCCGAAGATGACCGGCGCGAAAACATCCGTCGCATTGCAGAGATAGGCAAGCTCTTCGTCGAGACGGGCATCGTCACCATTGCCTGCTTCGTCTCTCCCACGACAGAAATAAGGCAGATGGCTCGCGACATCATCGGCGAGAAGGACTTCCGCGAGGTCTATATTGCCACGCCCCTGGAAGAGTGCGAGCGCCGCGACGTGAAAGGCCTCTATGCCCGTGCAAGGCGAGGAGAAGTGAAGGACTTCACCGGCATCAGCGCTCCGTTTGAAGCTCCCGGACATCCCGACCTCTCCCTCGACACAAGCCGGATGACACTCAAGGAGGAAGTGGAGGCTGTCATTGAACTCATTACATGCTGAACGGCATTCTATCTGCCTCATTCTCAACTGCAAGCATCCCTTGTCGAGCCAGCAAGGCTTGAGGAATCAGATGCACATAACGGTTTGCCTCAAAACGCACCGTGCCGCGTTGGCAAACTTAGCGTGCCGCGTTGGCTGGCGCACCGTGCCGCGATTGGCAACACACCGTGCCACGTTTTTCAACATACCGTGCCGCATTACAAAAAGCAGGGGCAAATCATATAGTTTATAGCCCGCAAGGACACAAGCGCGTATGCTCTATAACATCTTTTTGGTGCATAGAAGGCAGATTTTCTTCGTTTTCCTTTGAAGCAATCGTTATTTTTACTATATTTGCAAAGAATTTTGTCAATTTATAAACACATAACGCCTATGGACAACGTACTTATTTCCGGTCTCAAGAGAGAAAGCTTCCAAGCTGTCATTCAGGGAAAGGAAACCGATCTCTACACTCTGACAAACAGCAACGGTATGGAAGTTTGCATCACCAATTACGGCGGTGCCATCATGGCCATCATGGCTCCCGACAGGGAAGGCAGGATGGCCAATGTTATTCAGGGACACGACAGCATCCAGAACATGGTGAACAGTCCCGAACCTTTCCTCAGCACCCTTGTGGGACGCTACGGCAACCGCATAGCGAAGGGACACTTCGTGATGAACGGCAAGGACTACAGCCTCGCCATCAACAACGGGCCGAACCACCTGCACGGCGGGCCTACGGGATTCCATGCCCGTGTATGGGATGCAGAACAAATCAACGAGCACGAACTCGTGCTCCGCTATATCTCCGCATACTACGAGGAGGGATTCCCCGGCGAACTGCACATGAACGTGAAGTATAGCCTGACGGAAGAAAACGAACTCATCATCGACTATCGCGGCACAACCAACAAGAAGACGCCCGTCAACATGACAAGCCACGGCTTCTTCTCCTTGGCAGGCATCGCCAATCCGACGCCGGAGGCACTGAACAACATCCTCACCATCAATGCCGACTTCTTCATCCCCATCGACGAGACAAGCATCCCGACAGGCGAGATACTGAAGGTGGAAGGCACGCCCTTCGACTTCCGCACACCTCATGCCGTAGGCGAGCGCATCGGCGACACAAGCTGCCAGCAGATCGTCAACGGAACAGGCTACGACCACTGCTTCGTCCTGAACAAGAGGGAGCCGGGCGAGTTGTCGTACGCGGTGAAGTGCGTTGAGCCAAACAGCGGGCGCATGATGGAGATGTGGACGACAGAGCCGGGCGTGCAGTTCTACAGCAGCAACTGGCACAGCGGCTTCGCTGGCAACGGCGGCGCTACCTATCCCAAGTACTCCGCCCTCTGCTTCGAGGCACAGCACTTCCCCGACTCACCCAACCGCGCCTACTTCCCAAGCACCATCCTCAAGGCTGGCGACATCTACAGGCAGAAGACCATCTATAAGTTCGGAGTGGAAGACTGAAAAACAAATTATTCATTTATAAACTAACCATTAAACAATTATGAGTCAATCAAAATCGAATAGCAATGTTGTTGCTATTGTAACCATGTGTTTCATCTTCGCGATGATCAGTTTTGTAACCAATATGGCTGCCCCATTCGGCAACATCTGGAAAGGCCAGTACCAGTGGGCAGGCATGATGGGCAACATGATGAACTTTGCCGCCTATCTCTTCATGGGCATTCCTGCAGGCAAGATGCTCCTCAAGATTGGTTACAAGAAAACCACTCTCGCCGCACTTGCAGTCGGCTTCATCGGTGTCTGCATTGAGTACCTGTCGAGCTTCGAGGCTCTTGGCGATTCTCGCATCTATGTTTATCTTCTTGGCGCTTTCGTCTGCGGCTTCTGTGTCTGCATGCTCAATACCGTTGTAAACCCCATGCTGAACATGCTTGGCGGCGGCGGCAACCGTGGCAACCAGCTCATACAGACAGGCGGAACACTTAACAGCCTCACCGGTACGCTCACCCCGTTCTTCATTGGTATGCTGATTGGAACTGTTACCAAGAAGACTACTATGGCTCAAGTTGCTCCCCTGCTCTTCATTGCCATGGGTGTATTTGCTGCCACATTTATCATCATCAGCTTCCTTCGCATTCCAGAGCCTGCACAGGAGCGCAAGACAACAAACTATGAACACAGTGCCTGGAAGTTCCGCCATTTCGTACTGGGTGCCATTGCCATATTCTTCTATGTCGGCATCGAGATAGGCATCCCCGCACAGGTGAACTTCTACCTCTCCGATGCAAGTGACAAGGGAGCAGGCATCCTCGTGAACGGTGCCCTTATCGGAGGTGCCATCGCCGCCGTTTACTGGTTCCTGATGATGGTCGGACGTTTCAGCAGTACGCTTATCAGCGGAAAGGTCAGCACAAAGAGCCAGCTTGTCGTGACTTCCACCGTGGCAATCATTCTTATTGCCGTTGCCATCTTTACACCAAAGACAACAGGCTTTGACGCTCCCAAGTTTATTTACAATCCCGAAGCAAAGACTGTCGGCATCTTGGTTGACAATGGAATGTCTGAGGAGAATGCCAAGGCATATCTTGCCAATCCCACCCAGGAGGCAATTGCACCTTATCTGGATGACCTTGCAGAGTCCTTCAACCTGAAGGTTAAGGAAGACGACGGAACTGTCCTCATTTCGAACCTTCCAGAAGTTATCACCGAAAAGCTTACTGAATCACAGAAGACCCCGAAGATTCCTTATAGCACACTCTTCCTTGTGCTCTGCGGTCTTTGTACTTCCATCATGTGGGGCGCAATCTTCAACCTTGCCGTCGAAGGCTTGGGCAAATACACCGAACAGGCTTCCGGCATCTTTATGACACTCGTAGTCGGCGGTGGTGTTATGCCCTGGCTCCAGGAACTGATTGCCAATAGCCCTGCTGGCTACATGAACAGCTACTGGCTCGTTATCGCCATGCTGGTTTACCTGCTCTACTATGCTCTTGTCGGCTGCAAGAACGTCAACAAGGACATCCCCGTTGAATAACCTAAACTTTTGAACTCTTAAACCTTTAAACTTTTATATAATGAAATTAGCTATCGACGACGTAAGAAGTCGCTTCAAGGAGCACTTCAACGGCACAACAGGCTCTGTTTATGCCTCTCCCGGCCGTATCAACCTTATTGGTGAACACACAGACTATAACAACGGCTATGTATTCCCCGGAGCCGTAGAGCAGGGAATGATTGCTGAAATCAAGCCCAACGGCACACGCACAGTACGCGCATACTCTATCGACCTGAAGGACTACACAGAGTTCTCGCTCGACGACGAGAAGGGACCCACACCCACATGGGCTCGCTACATCTATGGCGTATGCCGCGAGATGATGGCTCTCGGCGTTCCCGTTGAGGGCTTCGACACAGCCTTTGCCGGCGATGTACCCCTTGGCGCAGGCATGAGTTCGAGTGCCGCGCTCGAGAGCACATACGCCTTCGGCATCAACGACCTGTTCGGCGGCGGCAAGATTGACCGCATGGAACTGGCCCGCGTCGGTCAGCGTACTGAGCACAAGTACATCGGTGTGAACTGCGGCATCATGGATCAGGCTATCTCTTGCCTCGGCAAAGCCGGTCACCTCATGCGTATGGACTGCCGCAGCGGCGAAATCGAGTACTTCCCCTGGCATCCGAAAGGCTATCAGCTTGTGCTGGTCAACAGCTGCGTGAAGCACGAACTGAAGGGCAGCCCTTACAACGAGCGTCGCCTGCAATGCGAGCACGTCGCTGAAATCATCGGCAAGAAACATCCCGAGGTGAAGAGCCTGCGCGATGCAACAATGGAGATGCTCGACGAGGTGAAGGACGATATCACGGGAGCAGAGTACAAGCGCGCCCGCTACGTTATCGGAGAAGTTGTTCGAGTGCTTGCCGTATGTAAGGCTCTTGAGGCTGACGACTACGAGAAGGTCGGCCAGATGATGTACGACACGCACTACGGCCTCTCGAAGGAGTATGAGGTAAGCTGCGAAGAGCTTGACTTCCTCAATGACATTGCCAAGGAATGTGGTGTGACAGGTTCGCGCATCATGGGCGGCGGCTTTGGCGGCTGCACCATCAACCTCGTTTCCAACGAACTGGCAGACAACTTCAAGAAGGTTGTAGTGGAGAAGTTTGAGCAAAAGTATGGCAAGAAGCCCATCGTAATCGACGTAGTCATTGGCGACGGCGCACGCAAGCTCTGCTAATAAAAGGTGAAAAACTAAACAACTGAAAAGGTGAAGAGGTGAAGAGTTTTTTACCTTTTCACCTTTTTACCATTTAACCTTTTTAACCTTTTTAACCTTTCAATTATGGCATTATTAGACTGGATTGTCATTGGCGCGTTCTGCTGTGCGCTGATTGGCATTGTTCTTTGGGTCATTTCGCAGAAGAACGACAACTCGGCAGACTATTTCCTCGGCGGCAAGGATGCGACATGGATTGCCATCGGTGCATCCATCTTCGCTTCGAACATCGGCTCCGAGCACCTCATCGGCCTTGCCGGTGCAGGCGCTTCGTCAGGTATGGCGATGGCGCATTGGGAGATGCAGGGATGGATGATACTGATACTCGGATGGGTGTTCGTGCCTTTCTACACACGCTCGATGGTATATACCATGCCTGAGTTCCTTGAGCGTCGCTACAACACACAGAGCCGCACCATCCTCAGCGTCATTTCCCTTATCAGTTATGTGTTGACGAAGGTTGCCGTTACGGTATATGCCGGCGGACTTGTCTTCCAGCAGGTATTCGGCATTGAAGAACTTTGGGGCATCGACTTCTTCTGGATTGCAGCCATCGGCCTTGTGCTCATCACTGCGCTCTACACCATCTTCGGCGGCATGAAGTCCGTGCTTTATACCTCTGTGCTACAGACGCCCATCCTGTTGCTCGGCTCGCTCATCATCCTTGTTTTGGGTCTAAAGTCTATCGGCAGCTGGGACCAAATGCTCCAATACTGTGACGTGAAGCCTAACTACGAAGGCGCCACAGGCTCGATGATTCACCTGATGCGCTCGAACAGCGATCCGCAGTACCCCTGGTTAGGTGCAATCATTGGTTCTGCTGTCATCGGCTTCTGGTATTGGTGTACCGACCAGTACATTGTGCAGCGTGTTCTTTCAGGCAAGAACGAGAAGGAGAGCCGCCGCGGTACAATCTTCGGTGCATACCTGAAGTTGCTGCCTGTGTTCCTGTTCCTTATTCCCGGTATGGTTGCTTTTGCAATGCATCAGAAGAGCATGGGTGCCGGTGCAGCTTTCCTGCCATTGCTTGAGGACGGAACACCTAATGCCGACGCTGCCTTCCCTACCCTTGTGGCAAAGATTCTGCCTGCTGGTGTGAAAGGTCTGGTTGTTTGCGGCATCCTCGCAGCCTTGATGTCGTCGCTGGCTTCCCTGTTCAACTCCTCGGCTATGCTCTTTACGATTGACTTCTGGAAGCGCTTGAAGCCTCAGACATCAGAGAAGAGCCTTGTGCGCATCGGGCAGATGGCTACTGTGGTCATCGTCATCCTCGGCATCTTGTGGATTCCCATCATGCGAAGCGTCGGCAACGTGCTCTACAACTACCTGCAAGACGTACAGAGCGTGCTCGCCCCCGGCATTGCCGCGGCTTTCCTGCTGGGCATCACCTGGAAGCGTGCCTCTGCCAAGGGCGGCCAGTGGGGCTTGCTTTCGGGCATTCTCATCGGCCTGACACGTCTGGGTGCCAAGGTATATTACAGCAATGCAACCGATGCTGCCGACAACTGGTTCAAAGCTGTGTTCTACGACTTCAACTGGCTGTTCTTCTGCGGTGCGATGCTTGTCGTATGCTGCCTTGTTGTCATCGTCGTTTCCCTCTGCACTGAGGCTCCCGACGAGAAGAAGATACAGGGCCTGGTGTTCGGCACATCCACTCCCGAGCAGATTGCCGCCACGCGTGCAAGCTGGAACCATTGGGACGTCATCCACACCGTTATCATCCTTGGCATTACCATAGCATTCTACATCTACTTCTGGTAATTGGCATTAAGACAAACAACGGATTGAACAGATTGAGCGGAGGCATTAGGTTCTGATTACAGGAGTGACCTTAATCCGTTCAATCCGTTCAATCCGTTATTTCTTTTTTCGTCGCGTATAGTAGGACGCCGTTGGACATGTAAATTATGAAGTACATATTTCTCGTTTCGCTCCTCATACTATGCGGAGGGAGTTCGATGGCAAGGCGGCTCAGCAGGCACGACCGCGAGCACCTGCGGCAGCTATGCTCGCTCAATACGATGGTAGGCACGGCTCCCGCCAACACAAAGACGGCGGGGCTTTTCGGCAAAGGCTCGGAGGAACACGGGCAGACGATGCCTGCCGTGCTGTCGCCCAACGGACAGAACTTCTGGACGCCACAGACACGCGAGAGCGAGGCAAAGTGCCTTTCACCTTATTACTATACAGACACCCAACTGCAAGGCTTCCGAGGCAGTCACTGGACTTCGGGCAGCTGCACACAAGACTACGGCTCCTTCACCATCGCGACGCTCGGCGGACAGCTCCGAAAGACGGCAAAGGATCGCGCATCGAGGTTCACCCACGAGGACGAAGTGTCGCATCCCCACTACTATGCCGTCCGTATGCCCGACGAGCATCTGCTGACGGAAATGACGGCAAGCAGCCACGCCGTCATCTTCCGCATCACGCCTGAACAGGACGAACTTGTGCATATCGTCGTTGAGCTAAACAGCGACGAGAAGGAAGGCCACATACAGGTGGAGCCGGAGCACAAGACCATCTACGCCTGCAACCCCGTGCATCGCATCTATCAAGGCTGGGGCGAGAGCGCAGGCTTCAGCGGACACCTCCTGCTCACCTACACAGACAATCCCGTCGGATGCGGGCAGGACGGCACATGTGCATGGCTCACCTTCGAGGGAAAGGCCGGCAAACCCATCATCATCAAGGCTGCCACATCGTTCACAGGTCGCGAAGGGGCAGAGAACAACTACAAGGCAGAGGCCGAGGGCATCAGCTTCGACAGGATGAAGGACAACCTCATCCGCACCTGGATAAAGCACCTGCACGCCATCGACATTGAAGACCCCGACACAGCTCGCATCAACCAGTTCTACGGTGCACTATACCGCGCCTCCTTCATGCCCCACGAGATGAGCGATGCGGACGGCAGGTATCCGAGGTTCGGAGGTAAAGGACGAAGAGTGGAGAGTGAAGAATCAGAGCCAGCTTCTGGCACCTGTTACCTTAATTCTTCAGCCTCCACTCTTCGTTCTTCACTTCGCAAGTATTATTGTGACTTCACCATGTGGGACACCTTCCGGGCCGTGCATCCGCTCTACACCCTGCTCTATCCCGATGTGACTGCCGACATGATGCAGTCGCTCGTCATCAAGTACGAACAGGGGGGCTGGCTGCCCATCTTCCCAAGCTGGAACTCCTACACCGCTGCCATGATAGGCGACCATTGCTCCGTGGCACTTGCCGATGCCTACGTCAAGGGCATTCGCGGCTTCGATGCCGAAAAGGCCTACGAAGGGATGCGCAAGAATGCCTTCGAAGTGCCTGCCACAGAGGAGGAGTACAAGAACGGCATGGGGCGGAGGGCCTTGCAATCCTACATGAAGTACGGCTACATCCCCCTTGAAGATCCCGTCCGCGAGGCTTTCCACCAGAAGGAGCAAACATCGCGCACCCTGGAGTATGCCTTCGACGACTATGCCGTGGCGCAGATGGCAAAGGCCCTTGGCAAGGAGGACGACTACAGGGCGTTGATGGCCCGGTCCGAGAACTGGCGAAACGTCATCAACCCCGCAACGGGCTATTGCGACGGCAGGCACGAGGACGGACGCTTCGAGGGCAACACCGACTTCATCAACCGCAAGCCGTTCATCACGGAGGGTGCCGCGTGCCACTACACATGGTTCGTGCCGCACAACGTGGAGGGGCTTGTAGAGATGCTGGGCGGCAGGGAGAAGTTCGAGGCAAAGCTCGACTCCATGTTCACCGAAGGCCGTTACTGGCACGGCAACGAGCCTTGCCATCAAATTGCCTACCTCTACGACTTCATCGGTAAGCCGGAAAAGACGAGGAAATGGGTGGCCTACATTCTCGACACGGAGTACAACGACACGCCCGGCGGCCTCTCGGGCAACGACGACTCGGGGCAGATGTCCTCCTGGTTTATCTTCTCCTCCCTGGGCTTCTATCCTGTCTGCCCCTCGTCCGACCGCTATATGCTCAGCGAGCCGCGCTTCCGCCGCATCACGCTCAACCTTCAGAACGGCCGCCGCTTCGTCATAACACCCGAAACGCTGCCCAAAGACCGCTGCTATATCACGCATGGAGAGATCACGAAGCGCAAATAGGACAAGGACCCGGCTCGTTCAGGTCTT
>Ga0310694_10003853_pt1 | contig 14625 bp, 16 predicted proteins | sample 174DNAGHGhighgp2_FD_203884 | JGI IMG/M metagenome (GOLD analysis project Ga0310694, IMG submission 203884) | Sheep rumen microbial communities from Palmerston North, Manawatu-Wanganui, New Zealand - 1742 DNA GHGhigh gp2 (v2) (version 2) | ecosystem: Host-associated > Mammals > Digestive system... | reverse complement strand
TATCTGCCGCGCGCCGAACAAGGGGCTCCCGGTAGCATCAAGAGCTTCCGCCTCTACCTGCTGAAGTAAGGTCCTGAAGCGGCTTTCGCGGATTATCTGCGGAAGCCGCTTTTGATTTGATATAGCAAAAAGCTCGGAAAAATGGGCTTTTTTGCGTTTTTTCTGTGAAATGAAACGAAACAGAAAAAAAGTGGCACAGATAATAATATGTGTGTAGAAAAAACACTGTAACTTTGCCACCAGAAAAAGTAAGACTTGTTTTAGTAAATTATTAGTAGTAGTTAGTTTTGTTTTCGCCGGGACAGATGGGAAGCGTTTCATCTTGTCCCGGCGCTTTGTTTTTTACCCTCTCGCGCTGTTTTTGTGCTGTTTTCTGTGTTAAAAACTGCTCAAATCAGGTTATTTTGGTTATTTTGTCGTACCTTTGTACTCTGACATACATGTATGCCTATGCTGAAAAGCCATTATTACGAAGGACTGAGGGAGGCTGGCTGTGACGAGGCAGGCCGTGGCTGTCTGGCCGGCAGCGTCTATGCTGCGGCGGTCATTCTGCCGCCCGACTACGAAAACGCGTTGCTGAACGACTCGAAGCAGCTCACGGAGCGCCGCCGCTACCAGCTGCGCGACATCATCCAGCGCGATGCCGTCAGTTGGGCCGTTGGTATCGTTACCCCTGAAGAGATTGACCGTATCAACATCCTGAACGCCTCGATACTGGCCATGCACCGCGCACTCGACCAGCTCAGCGTCAGGCCAGAGGCCGTCATCGTCGACGGCAATCGCTTCAAGCCCTACGGGCAGCTACCTTGGACGACTATCGTCAAGGGCGACGGCAAGTACCTCTCGATCGCTGCCGCCTCGATACTGGCCAAGACCTACCGCGACGACTACATGAATGCACAGGCTGAGTTGTATCCGCAGTACGATTGGCGCAGCAACAAAGGCTACCCGACGAAGCGCCACCGCGAGGCCATCAAGGAGTATGGTGTGACGCCGTTGCATCGCAAGAGCTACAATCTGCTGGGCGACGGACAGTTGAGTCTGGAGTTCGATGAGTGAGACATTTTACATAATATTTTAGACAAATGAAGAAATTACGTTTATCAGCAATTGCAGTCGCAGCCATGATGGTTGTGAGCTGCGGAACAATGATGCCCGGTACGGGCACGGGTAGTGGTACGACATCGTCGACAGGCGACATCCTCGGAAGCGTCCTCGGCAGTGTTATTAACGGTGGCGGTGTGGAGGCTATCGCCAGTGTCATCGGTGCGACGAAGATGACGCAGCAGTCGCTGCAGGGCACGTGGAAGTACAGCGGACCGGGCTGCGCCTTCACCAGCGAGAACCTGCTGGCCAAAGCCGGTGGCGAGGTGGTGGCTGCACAGATCAAGGAGAAGATGCTGCCTACGTACCAGACGCTGGGACTGTCGGCAAGCAACACCTTCGTGCAGTTCAACGCCGACAACACGTTCTCAGCCTCCTTTGGTGGTAAGCAGTTCAGCGGCACTTACACCTTCGACGAGAAGACAAGCAAGGTGGTGCTGAAGGGAATGCTCCTGACTATCAACTGCTACGCCAAGAAGAACGTCAAGGGTATAGCCCTGCTCTTTGAGGCTTCGAAGCTGCTGACCGTCCTGCAGATGGTGTCGGCCATGAGTGGCAATGCCACGCTCGGTACTATTGGCGACCTGAGCAAGAACTACGACGGCGTGCGCCTGGGCTTCGACTTCCAGTAATCCACCCTGCTGCTGATGGAAGAGCTGCTGCACTATACGTGGAAGCACCGCCTGCTGCCGCTACAGCCGCTGAAGACGACCGACGGCCGTCCTGTTGAGGTCATCGACCCTGGCTTGCATAACCGCAATGCCGGGCCGGACTTCTTCAACGCCAAAGTCAGGATAGGCGACACGCTGTGGGTGGGCAACGTCGAGATTCACCTGCGGGCCAGCGACTGGTATCAACATGGGCACGACAGTGACCATCGCTATGACAATGTCGTGCTGCACGTCTGTGAGACCGTAGACCGCGACGTCATGACGGCCGACGGCAAGTATATACCACAGCTGCAGCTCACCATCCCTCAGTCCGTCCGTGAGCATTACGAAGAACTGCTCCATACCGACCAGTACCCACCCTGCTATCGTATCATCCCCGACCTCAGCCGGCTGACCGTCCACTCGTGGATGGCGGCCCTGCAGACCGAACGTTTGGAGCGGAAGACGGAAGACATACGGAAGCGTGCCGAACGGTTGAACGGCTCGTGGGAGGACGCCTTCTTCGTGACGCTGGCGCGCAACTACGGCTTTGGCATCAATGGTGAGGCCTTCGAGGAGTGGGCCTATAACGTACCGCTCAGTGCCGTGGGGCACCACCGCGACGACCTGTTTCAGGTCGAGGCCATCTTCATGGGGCAGGCCGGTCTGCTGGAGCTCGACACCATTCCCGCACATTACCAGAAGGACGCGCTGAACGATGGCTACTTCGCCCGTCTGCGCAATGAGTACCAGTACCTGGCGCATAAGTTCTCGTTGAAGCCGATGGACGTCAGCCGTTGGAACTTCCTCCGTCTGCGTCCGCAGAACTTCCCGCATATCCGTATCGCGCAACTGGCCAACCTCTACCACCAGCAGAAGCTGGGACTGAGCGCACTCATCGGGTGTACAACCGTCAATGACCTGAAGACGTTGCTTCACTCGCAGGTGACGCCCTACTGGGAGACCCACTACACCTTCGGTTCGCTCAGCGCCAAGAACGAGAAGCACCTGAGCTACGGCTCACTCAACCTGCTGATGATTAACACGGCTATCCCGATGCTTTTTGCCGTCGGGCGCCACCGTCAGCGCGAGGAACTCTGCGACCGTGCCTTCGACCTGCTGGAACAGTTGCGGCCCGAGAACAACTACATCATCCGCATGTGGCAGCAGTGCGGGCTGGAGGTGCGTTCTGCCGGCGACTCCCAGGCGCTCATTCAGCTAAAGAAAGAGTACTGTGACCGCCGCGACTGCCTGCGCTGCCGCTTCGGCTACGAGTATCTTAGGAAAAACGATATGACGTAATAACTTATTACAATATAACGAAAAAAAGATGAACTATATCTTTGAGACAAGGATGCAGGTGCGCGACTATGAGTGCGACATCGAAGGCATCGTCAACAACGCCAACTACCTGCACTATTGTGAGCACACGCGTCACCTCTTTCTGCAGCAATGCGGACTGTCGTTTGCTGAGATGCACGAGAAAGGCGTTGATGCCGTCGTAGCCCGCATGAACCTGCAGTACAAAACACCCTTGCGTCCCGACGACGAGTTCATCTCACGTGTCGGTCTCACCAAGGAGGGCATCAAGTACGTGTTTCACCACGATATCTTCCGTGCCTCAGACGAGCAACTTTGCTTTCGTGGAAAGGTTGAGCTGGTGTGTATTGTCAATGGACGGCTCAGCAACAGCGCCGACTACGACCAGGCATTTGCCAAATATATAACAGAAGGATGACGGAACAGGAAGTCTTTTACACGATAGCCCTGACCCGTATGACGGGGTTTAACCCGCAGCAGGCGCTGCAGCTCTATCAGGAGCTGGGGGGCGGCGAGGCAATCTATGAGCACCGCAACGATATCGGCGATGTCGTTGCCGACTGTTCGCCGCGTCTCGTCGAGTCGCTGAAGAACTGGGACGACGCCCTGAAGCGGGCGGCTGTTGAGATGGAGTTCATCACGAAGCACAGCATCCGCCCCTTGACACTGAATGGCGACGACTATCCCGTGCGCCTGCGGGAGTGCCCCGACGCCCCCATCATCCTCTACTATAAAGGCAATGCCGACCTAAACCAGCGACGCGTCATTGACATTGTCGGCACCCGCCGCTGCACGACCTACGGTCAGGACCTGATTCACAAGTTCGTCAGCCGTCTGAGGGAGCTCTGTCCCGATGTGCTCATCGTCAGCGGGCTGGCCTATGGCATTGATATATGCGCCCACCGCCAAGCGCTCAGCGTAGGCTATGACACCGTTGGCGTGCTGGCTCACGGACTGGACCAGATATATCCCAATCACCACCGCCAGACGGCTGCCGAGATGGTCAGTCACGGCGGTCTGCTGACGGAATACATGACGCAGACGGAGCCGTTTGCCAATAATTTCCGTCAGCGTAACCGTATTGTAGCTGGCGTCAGTGACGCGACTATTCTTGTCGAGAGCGCTATCAAGGGCGGCGGACTGATTACCTGCCGCATAGCCCAAGAGTACGGCCGCGAGGTGTTTGCCTTCCCCGGCGCCGTAGGTATGCCCTACAGCGAAGGTTGCAACCGCCTGATACGCAATAACACCGCCGCCCTTGTCGCCTCGGCCGATGAGTTTGTCGAGAGCATGGGGTGGCAGCCGGTCACCCAGCAGCCCGAAGCTGTGGAGCGTCAGCTCTTCCCCGACCTCACACCTGATGAGCAGACCGTTGTTCAGCTATTACAACAGACCAACGACCTGCAGCTGAACATGCTTTCCGTACAGACTAACATCCCCATCGGCCAGCTCACCGCCCTCCTCTTCTCCCTGGAGATGAAGGGCGTGGTCAAACCGTTGGCAGGAGGCACATACCACTTGTTAAGTTAAGAATTAAGAGTTAAGAGTTTTGAAGATTGGAAATATAGAATTCGGCGAGCGACCGCTGTTTCTGGCACCGATGGAGGACGTGACCGACATCGGCTTCCGGATGCTGTGTAAGCGCTTCGGGGCAGCGATGGTCTATACGGAGTTCGTCTCCGCCGAGGCCCTCATTCGTGATGTCAACTCCACCGTTCGTAAGCTGACCATCAGCAACGAGGAACGGCCCGTGGGCATACAGATCTACGGTCGCGACGTCGACGCAATGGTCGAGGCGGCAAAAATTGTGGAGCAGGCAGGACCCGACCTTATCGATCTCAATTTCGGCTGTCCCGTCAAGAAGGTGGCAGGCAAGGGCGCCGGCGCCGGTATGCTGCAGAACATCCCCAAGCTGCTGGAGATTACCGAGCGGGTGGTCAAGGCTGTCAGCCTGCCCGTCACTGTGAAGACGCGCTTGGGCTGGAATCACGAGCAGCTCATCATCACCGAACTGGCTGAGCAGCTGCAGGACTGTGGCATCCAGGCACTCACCATTCATGGCCGCACCCGCTCGCAGATGTATACCGGCGAGGCCGACTGGACGCTCATTGGCGAGGTAAAGCGTAACCCGCACATACATATTCCTATCATCGGCAATGGCGACATCACCTCGCTCGACGAGGCCGACAGCGCCTTCGACCGCTATGGCGTTGATGCAGTTATGATTGGTCGTGCCACCTTCGGCTGTCCCTGGATTTTCAGTCGCCAGCCCCTGTCGCTCGACGAGAAGATTGACATCCTAGAGCAGCAGCTGCGCATCAACATCGAGCGCATAGGTCTCACCCGTAAACCTGGCGACACCGACTTCTCCGTCGAGAAGCGTGCCATCCTCCACACCCGTCGCCACTTGGCTGCCACACCCGTCTTCAAGGGCATTCCCAACTTCCGCCAGACGCGCATCCAGATGCTACGCGCCGAGACGAAGGAGGAACTCCTCGACATCCTGGAGAACTGCCGCCAGCTGCTGAAGCAGTAGCCCACCGCCGACTTCATGACTGTCGCGCACCCGCGCGTATGATAGCATTGTTACTAAAAGATGAGGGAAAAGTTTGGCTGTATGGATTTTTTTTTGTTACTTTGCAGGCAAACTGATTCTATCAGGGAAAAATAGAGTTATTAACGAGTTAAAACTAACGACGATGAAAAAGCAAATCATGATGGTGTGCATCATTGCCGCCGCTCTGCTGGCTCTGCCACAGACAACGAATGCCCAGGGTCTGCTTAAGAAGATCAATAAGGGTCTTGAGAAGGTGAACAAAACACTGGATAATACCAACAACAAGATTGATGTGGCTACTGGCCAGGCTATCCAGCTGGAAGGTGGCGGCGTGATGTACAACGGCGCAGCCAAGTGGATGGACGTCCAGCTGGTGGGTGTCTATGGTACGACGACAAGCACGAACTATGGCTACGTGGACGTGGTGCTGAAGGTGAACATGAAACTCAATAAGTCGCAGGTGTGGCTTGGGGGTAAGGTCGGTCAAAACACAACGATGGCCACCGACGGCGACGGCAATGTCTACAAGATGAAGTCGCCGAGCCTCTACCACACGTTCGATGTGGAGGAGGGTGTCTTTGTCAAGGTGACGCTGAGCGAGGATGCCGCCTTCCAGGATGTACGCAAGAGTGCTACCGAGTTCCAGGTGCTGAAGATATGGAGCCAGGCCGACTACGACGGCCACAACGGCATGATTACGTTCAAGAACGTACCTATCCAGTGGGATGTGGAGCACTAAGATGAAATGACTTTATGATTACACAAGACCAACTAAAGGATGTTTTAGACCGCGCAGAAGCATTGTACAAATACCTGCGCATCGACGAGAAGAAAATAGAGTATGAGGAGGAGGACCTCCGCACACAGGCGCCCGACTTCTGGGAAGACCGCCTGCGTGCCGAGGAGCAGATGAAGAAGGTGAAGGCCATCAAGCGATGGATTGACGGCTATCAGGAGGTGCGTACTATGGCCGACGAGTTGCAGCTGGCCTTCGACTTCTATAAGGACGAGATGGTGACCGAAGAGGAGGTCGACGAAGCCTACCAGAAAGCCATCAAGGCCATTGAGGAGCTGGAGCTGATGAACATGCTGCGCCAGAAGGAGGACCCGATGGACTGCGTGCTGAAGATTAACAGCGGCGCCGGCGGTACCGAGGCTCAGGACTGGGCGCAGATGCTGATGCGTATGTATATGCGCTGGGCCGAGGCCCACGGTTACAAGGTGACCATCAGCTCGCTGCTCGACGGCGAGGATGCCGGCATCAAGAGTGTGACAATGCAAATAGAGGGTGGCGAGTACGCCTACGGATTCCTGAAGTCCGAGAACGGCGTGCACCGTCTGGTGCGCGTCAGCCCCTACAACGCCCAGGGCAAGCGCATGACCAGCTTTGCCTCGGTCTTCGTCTCACCGCTGGTCGACGATACCATCGAGGTCTACGTAGACCCTGCCAAGCTGTCCTGGGACACGTTCCGAAGCAGCGGCGCCGGCGGTCAAAACGTGAACAAGGTGGAGTCGGGCGTACGACTGCGTTACTGGTATACCGACCCCGACACGGGCGAGGAAGAGGAGATACTCATTGAGAACACCGAGACGCGCGACCAGCCGAAGAACAAGGAGCGCGCCATGGCCCTGCTCCGCTCGCAGCTCTACGACCGCGCCATGAAGAAGCGCTTAGAGGCTCAGGCCAAGATTGAGGCAGGCAAGAAGAAGATAGAGTGGGGCTCGCAAATACGCTCTTACGTCTTCGACGACAAGCGCGTGAAGGACCACCGCACGAACTACGAGACACACGACGTGGACGCCGTGATGAACGGCAAGCTTGATGGGTTCATCAAGGCCTACCTCATGGAATTCCCCGTGGCCGAGGAGTGATAAGCGACTTAACGCACTATGAACGACTACCGGAGAGCGAGGACAATGTGGACGGTGAGGGTACTGCTGGTGTTTCTCACGCTGCACTTCTCGCTCCTTACTTCCACGGCACAGACTGACAACGACACGATGGTGGTTGACTACCACATCGTCCCCGTCCCTGCACAGATGGAACCCAGAACGTTGCCTGCCGACCTGCGCAAGACGAAGACGCTCGTGAAGTCATCGCTCGACGCTCTGAACGGACAGGTGGCCGGCGTACAGGTGACAAATAGCGGCAACCAGGAAGCCATGGTGTCGGCGGTGCGTGTGCGCGGCACCACGTCGCTGACAGGCAGCAGCGACCCGCTGGTCATCATCGACGGCGTGACGGCCGACTTGGCGGCACTGGCCACCATCTATCCTGCCGACATACAGTCGATAGGCATCTGGAAGGATGCCTCGGAGACGGCACAGTACGGTAGCCGCGGCGCTGCCGGTGTCATTGAGGTGACGACAAGAAAAGGCCGCGCCCAGCAGTTCCACATCTCCTACGACGGTACGATGGGCGTAGAGTGTATCAACAAGCGCCTGTCGATGCTCAACGCCTCGCAGTTCCGACAGGCGTCCCAAGCATTGGGCCTTGACTATATAGACCTGAGCTACAACACCAACTTCGGAAAGAGCATAGAGCGCACGGGACTCGTGCAGAACCACCATATAGCCTTTGGCGGCGGCACCAGCGACGCCAACTATCGCGCCTCGATAGGCGTGATGGACTACGAGACGGTCATCAGGAACAATGGCCACCAGAACTACACGGCCAAACTCGACATTTGGCAGCAGGCGTTCGATGAGCGACTGAAGGTGGCACTCGGCGGTACTGGCAAGGTCGACGAGAGCGACGGCCACACCACGGTGTTCCCCATCCCCGCTGACATCATGGCACTCAATCATAACCTCACGCAGAACAAAGGATATTAAACCCTATAAAAAACAATATTATTATGGCACAGATTGCAAAGGCAAAGAAATCAGTTGAGAAAAAGTCAGAGTATGCAAAGAAAGTAGAGAAGAAGGGCACAAACGTCGTGCTGTGGATCATCGGTGCACTCATCGTCCTCGGACTCTGCTACGCTGCCTGGTCTATCTATATCGTCTCATAACTACGCTATGCCGATGGAGATAGAACGGAAGTTCCTCGTCAGCGGCGACGACTTCCGTCAATTAGCCTATGCCTCTGACCGCATCAGGCAGGGATATATCTGTAGTGGCCACGGACGTACCGTCAGGGTGCGTCTCCGTGGCGACCGTGGCTACCTGACCATCAAAGGCTCATCGGCCGACGGCGGACTATCGCGCTACGAGTTTGAGAAGGAGATAACCCGCGAGGAGGCCGAACAGCTGTTCCTGCTCTGTGAGCCGGGTGTCATCGACAAGACACGCTATCTCGTGAAGAGTCCCGACGGCCGCCACACCTTTGAGGTCGACGAGTTCTACGGCGACAACGAGGGACTGATCATGGCCGAGGTGGAGCTCGGCGCACCCGACGAGCCCTACGAAAAGCCTGATTTCATCGGGCGCGAGGTCACTGGCGACCATCGCTACTACAACAGCCACCTCCGGAAGAATCCCTACCGGCTGTGGAAGGAGAAGGATTGAAGAATTCTTGCGTCCCTTTGGTAGCAAACGACCGGAGGTCGAGCGGAAGAATTGAAGTTCTTTTTAAGAATTGAAGTTTTAAAAAGTGGAAAGAGTAAATTTCGGTAGCAGACTGGGCGTCATCCTGGCCACGGCAGGCTCTGCCGTCGGACTGGGTAACGTCTGGCGATTCCCCTACATGACTGGTGAGAACGGCGGCGCCGTCTTCATCCTCATTTACCTGGGCTGCGTCCTGCTGCTCGGCATACCTTGCATGATCAGCGAGTTTATTATCGGTCGCCACGGACAGGCCAATACGGCACGCGCCTTCCGGAACGTCTCCGGCGGCACGCCATGGACCATCATCGGCTACATGGGTGTGATGACGGGATTCCTCATCACCGGCTACTACGCCGTCGTCTCAGGCTGGTGCCTCCAATACATCTGGGCCTCGCTGGCCGGTCACCTCAAGGGCGACCCCCAGTACTTCCAGCACTACTTCCAGGCTTTTTCCGCCGACCCCGTGAAACCCATCTTCTGGACCGTCGTCATCCTACTGGCCACCTATCTCATTGTGGAGCATGGCGTACGCTCCGGCATCGAGCGGGCCTCGAAGGTGCTCATGCCGCTGCTGTTCCTGCTCCTGCTGATTATCGTCGTCGCCTCATGTATGTTGCCTGGCGCTGCCGACGGCATCCGTTTCCTGCTGAAGCCCGACCTCACAGCGCTCAACGGCAATGTCTTCCTCGGCGCATTGGGACAGGCTTTCTACTCGCTGTCCATCGCCATGGGATGCATCTGCACTTATGCTAGCTACTTCTCACGACAGACGAACCTCACGCAGTCGGCCGTACAGATAGGCGTCATCGACTGTCTTGTGGCCGTTCTCGCCGGACTGATGATCTTCCCGGCGGCCTTCTCCGTAGGCGTCAGTCCCGACTCCGGACCCTCGCTCATCTTCATCACCCTGCCCAACGTCTTCCAGCAGGCCTTTGCCGCCCTGCCTGTCGTCGGATATATCGTCTCATTGCTGTTCTACGCCCTGCTGTCGATGGCCGCCCTGACGTCGCTCATCTCGCTCGTTGAGGTGTCTACCGCCTTCGTCCACGAGGAAGCCCATGTGAGTCGCAAGCGGGCAGCACTCATCGTTACCATTGCCTGCTGCATCGTCGGTGCCTTCTGCTCGCTGTCGCTGGGCGCCAGCAGCAGTCTCGTCATAGCCGGCCGTTCGCTGTTCGACTGGTTCGACTTCATCACAGGCCAGATATTCCTGCCCGTCGTCGGCTTCCTCACCAGCATCTTCATTGGCTGGGCTGTACCCCACAAGGTGGTGCGCGACGAGTTTACCAACTGGGGAACGCTCCGCGGTCGCTACTTCCACTTCTACCTCTTCCTGGTGAAGTACGTCTGTCCTGTCTGTATCCTCTTCATATTCCTTCACCAGTTTGGCCTGATATAATTAAAAAAGACAAGACATGGAACGCGGTAAATTCGGAAAAGTAGGTGTCATCCTGGCCACGGCTGGCTCTGCCGTTGGATTGGGCAACGTGTGGCGCTTCCCCTTCATGGCAGGACAGAATGGCGGCGCGGCCTTTATTGTGCTTTACTTCGGCTGCATCTTGCTGCTCGGCATACCGGGCATGATCAGCGAGTTCATCATCGGCCGCCACGGACAGGCCAACGCGTTCCGGGCATACGACACCATAGCGCCCCACCGCCATTGGCGCTTCGTGGGTTATCTAGGCATTCTGACGTCCACCATCATCCTCGGCTTCTATGCCGTTGTCGCCGGCTGGTGCCTGCAGTACCTCTACGCTTCCATCGTCGGACAGCTGCAGGGCGATGCCGGCTACGTGCTGAGCTATTTCCAGGCGTTCTCCTCCGACCCTGTGAAACCCTGTCTCTGGGCCGTCGCCTTCGTCGTGCTGACCCACCTTGTCATCGTGCGGGGCGTGAAGAGCGGCATCGAGCGTGCCTCCAAGATACTCATGCCTCTGCTCCTGATACTGCTCGTCATCATCGTGGTGGCCTCGTGCCTGCTGCCAGGTGCCGGCGAGGGCATCCGTTTCCTATTGCTCCCCGATTTCTCAAAGGTCAGCAGCAACGTGCTGCTCGAGGCTCTCGGACAGGCTTTCTTCTCGCTCTCGCTGGGAACAGCCTGCCTCTGTACCTATGCCAGCTACTTCTCTCGCGACACCAATCTGCTGGCGTCGGCAGGACAGATAGCGCTCCTCGATACGGGCATTGCCATCCTCGCCGGCCTCATGATCTTCCCCGCCGCCTTCTCCGTCGGCGTACAGCCTGACTCCGGACCCTCGCTCATCTTCATCACCCTGCCCAACGTCTTCCAGCAGGCATTTGCTGCGATGCCCGTCATAGGCTATCTCATCTCCATTCTATTCTACGCCCTGCTGGTATTCGCAGCGCTAACGTCGACTATCTCGATGCATGAGATAGGCACCGCCTTCTTCCATGAGGAGATGAAGATGCCGCGCCGTAAGGCAGCCTGGGTGCTCACGCTGGTCTGCTCGGTGTTGGCTGTGCTCTGCTCGCTCAGCGTCGGCGCCGTCGGTGAGCTCAAGCTCTTCGGTTTGTCGTTGATGGACTTCTGCGATTTCCTGACGGCACAAGTCATGCTGCCAGCCGGCGCATTCCTGACAAGCATCCTCGTGGGGTGGTTCGCCTCGCGTCAGGTGCTGGCCGACGAGTTCACCAATGGTGGAAGTCTCCGCGACACCTTCTTCCCCGTCTGGCTCTGCTGTGTGCGCTATGTCGTACCAGCCTGCATATTGCTCATTCTCCTGCACCAGTTTGGCGTTATCTAATTTCCTCTGGAAATGATTAAAAGCCTGTTCTATCTTCAGAAGTCCGACCGGAGAATCATCCTAGCGGTGCTCGTCGTGGCAGTCGTAGCTCTGATGGTGATATGGCTGACGGGCGGTCGGCAGGCAGAAACCGCTGCTGCCGCCGACAGTACAGGCGTCGCCAACGGAAGACAGAAACGCTACTATGATCAGCGTCCCATCGACGACGGCACCCCAGCTCCGTCGTCCGAGCTCTTTGCCTTCGATCCAAATACCGCCGATTCCACCGCCCTCCTGCGATTGGGACTGCAGCGCTGGCAGGTACGCAACATCTACCGTTACCGTCGTGCTGGTGGCATCTATCGCCGTCCACAGGACTTTGCACGGCTCTATGGGCTGACGGTAGGACAATATCGGCGGCTGGAGCCCTACATACGCATCTCTGCCGACTATCAGCCCGCCAGCAGCCTCTATCCCTCTGCTAATAACCCAAAGTCCGTTCGAACCACGACAGACCGGCGTGACTCCCTGCGCTATCCCGTCAAGGTAGAACAGGGAGAGACCATCGTGCTTAATATGGCCGACACCGCCGAGCTGCGACGGGTGCCCGGCATCGGCGTCTACTTTGCTAATGAGATTGTCAATCACGGTCGTTTCCTCGGCGGTTACGTCAGCGTCGACCAGCTTGACGAGATTCCCGACTTCCCCCAGCAGGCGAAGCAGTACTTCGTCATCCGCAACGCACAGCCCCGTCGCCTGAATGTCAACCGCCTCTCGCTGAACGAGCTGAAGCGCCATCCCTACATCAACTATTATCAGGCCAAGGCCATCGTCGACTACCGCCGGCTTCACGGTCACATAGAGAGCCTGCAGCAGCTCAGCCTGTCGAAGGACTTCCCTCCCGAGGCCATACGCCGTTTGGAGCCATACGTGGAGTACTGAGTACACACTCAAGAAAAATGGTCATCTTACTCGAAAAACCTGAAATCTTTTTTGTGTTTTTATCATTTATTTGTATCTTTGCCCTCAGAAACACAGAAAAGAGCAAATGGAGAATCATACTAACCTGGACATGCATGGCGAACTACTGCTGCAGCAGTACCGCGACCTGATGCCTCGCCTGAAGGAGCTGGAGCAGCAGGTGGCGACGATGCTCACGGATGCCCTGAAACGCTTAGGTATTGAGCTGAACACGCTGGAGCACCGCATCAAGACGGAACAGTCGTTCGCCGGAAAGCTGGAACGCAAGGGACAGAAGTACAAGGACATCAGCGACGTGACCGACCTGGTGGGGGTGCGCGTGGTGACGTTCTTTACCGACGATGTCGACAAGGTGGCAACGGTGGTGAAGGACCTCTTCCGCGTTGACTGGAAAAACTCCGTTGACAAGCGCAAGCGCCACGACCTGACCAGCTTCGGCTACAACTCGCTGCACTACATCTGTCGTCTGCGCGAGGGCGAGTTGAGCGACATCTCGTTCGAGATACAGATGCGCACCATCCTGCAACATGCCTGGTCGGCTATGGAGCACGACATCGGCTACAAGGCCTCAGTGCAGCTGCCGCCGGAATACCTTCGTCAGTTCAGCCGTCTGGCCGGTATGCTGGAGCTGGCCGACGACGAGTTCAGCCGCATCCGCATGATGATGAGCCGCTACTCGCGCGAGATACAGAGTCTTGTGGCCTCGGGCCGGCTCGAGAAGGTTCCCCTAAACAGCGACACCTTCCGCGACTACCTAAAGACGCACCCGTTCGACCGTCTGAACCAGCGCATTGCCGCCGTCAACCAGGCCGACATCCTGCCTGCCTCGCTGCTGCCCTTCGGCGAGGTGCTGCAGAGCTTCGGATTCAAAACGCTGGGCGACGTGGAGGCCTTCATCCGCGACAACGAGGACGATGCCTACCAGCTGGCGCTGACAGGACTGGCGTTGACCGATCTCGACATCCTCTCGGAGTATGTCGGCATCCAGAACCTCTGCTTCGTCCACGTGCTGAAGAATGGTGGCGGACATGCTGCCGTCAAGGCCGTCTACGACATCCTCTACGGCGACCAGAAGGCCAATGCCAGACAGGCTGACGCCGTAATGAAAAAGGCGGCAAACCTTTCGCTGATTAAGAATTAAAAAACCAAAACGATATGATGGAAAAGGATTTTGAAGTGAAGAAGGAAGGCACCGTGCTCAGCGTGGTGCTGGGAAAGGACCTAGCAACAGCCAATGCTCCAGCATTGACAGAGGAGCTGACCAAGTACAAGGACCAGGGCGTGGAGAAGGTGGTGTTCGATGCCACGAACCTGACGTACCTCGCCAGTAGCGGTGTGCGCGTGGTCATCTTCTGCAAGCAGAAACTGGGTGGCAGCCCTGAGATAGTGTTCGTGAACTGCGGCAAGGAGATCTACGACATCTTCGACATCACGGGCATACGGTCGTTCATCACGTTCGTGGAGAAGTGAGGCATCGCGAAAATAGTCAAATTGTAAATAGTCAAATTGTCAAATAAAAAGGTGGCACGTTTACATTTCCAGCCTATACAAGGTAAGGCGCTCGACATCGTCGATGCCATTCTCCAGACCGAGGAGGTGGCGTCGGTTGGCGACGGGCTGAGCACTATCCGCCTGGTAGCCGAGGAACTGGTGGTGAACGTTGTGGACTATTCGGGAAGCGACTATCTTGACGTAGAGACGGTGCGCGATGCCGACA
>Ga0310694_10003851_pt1 | contig 14627 bp, 10 predicted proteins | sample 174DNAGHGhighgp2_FD_203884 | JGI IMG/M metagenome (GOLD analysis project Ga0310694, IMG submission 203884) | Sheep rumen microbial communities from Palmerston North, Manawatu-Wanganui, New Zealand - 1742 DNA GHGhigh gp2 (v2) (version 2) | ecosystem: Host-associated > Mammals > Digestive system... | reverse complement strand
CTTGTTTTGAGCCGAAGTAAGTCTTTCCTTTGCATGGACAAAATTTTTAAGTGCAATGAGAAAGATTTATCTCGACGGGCAGGGTCACAAGGTGGCTGCTCCCGTAACCTCGAAAGAGGAGTATTTCGCGATTCGTAACACAGTGTCTAACCGTCAGAACCTGATGAAGGCTCACCAAGGCGACGAGGATGCCAAGCGCAAGCTGGTGCAGTTCAACTACAACGACCTGTTGCCCGACGGCAAGTTGGCAGGCTGTTGCCATCCCTCCAGCTACTTTGCAGGCGATGTAGACTGCGAAGGCATTCAGGCTTCGAAGGAGATTGCCCAGCGATTCCTGGAGCACAAGGACGAGATTGGGCTGATGGAACTCTCACGTTCCGCACGTTACGGATTGCATTATGTCTGCCGACGTCAGATGGGTCGCACCATCCTGGAGAACCAGGTGCGTGTGGCTCAGATTACGAAGACAGAAATGGACACTTCGGCTCACGACCTTCAGCGTGTGATGTTCACCGTTACCGCTGACAGCGACGAGCTGCTCTACCTGGACGAAGCCATCTTCCAGGAACCACTCACCATCGAAGAGAGTGAGCGTGAATACGAATTATTAAAAGAACGCGAGCGCGCAGGATTAGAAGAGGTACCCGCGGGCGCGAAGAAAGCCAACAAGCACTATCGCCCTTGGGAGGAGGAGATGTCTGATGGAGGATGTCAGAAGGAAGATGTATCTCAGCCTTCAACCATCAGCCCTCAGCCCTCCGAGAAGACTTTCAACGGTGTGCCCTACACGGACATCATCAGCGAGTGGTGGCGCCAGCATGGTGGCGAGCCCAAGGAGGGTGTGCGCAACATTGCCCTGCACAAGTTGGCCGTTCACCTGCGTGGCATTTGCGACAATCGTCAGGATGTACTCATGGAGGTGATGCCCCGCGTGGGACTTACTGACGCAGAGCTCCGCAGCATCATTGCCTCAGCCTGCAAGGAACAGCCCAAAGGCTTGACCTCAGAGATGAAGGCCGTGCTGAAAAGCTTGGACGCGAAGGGTGGGGAGGTTGCTGAAAGCACTCCGACTATATCGAGCATGCCCCCTGAAATGCCCAAGAAGTTGCCGAAGCTCATCAAATTGTTGGTGTCAAAGACCCCTGACATCTACAAGCCTACGGTGGCACAGGCCGTGTTCCCCTCGTTGGCTACCCATCTGTGGAAAGCGAAGTTCGAGTATATCGACGGTGTGATGCACGAGGCTACGCTGATGAACGTGGTGATGGCTGAGACGGGTGCAGGTAAGAGTTGTATCGACAAACCCATCGAGCGTATCATGGCCGATATCGACGAGCGCGATCAGGTAAACCTGAAACGTGAGCAGGCTTGGAAAGATGCTGCCAACAGCAAGGGTGCCAACAAGGATAAGGACAAGCGCCCTGAGGGTTTGATTATCCAGCGTATTGACCACGATGTGACCAATGCCGCTTTCGTGTTGCGATTGCAGGAGGCCGAGGAGCATTTCCTTTACCTGAAAGCCAATGAAATTCAGATGTTTGATGCACTGAAGGGCAATGGTAAGAGTGGACATCAGTTTCAGATTATGTGTCTGGCCTTCGACCCAGGTAGCACGTATGGACAGACACGAGCCAGTGCCCAGTCAGTATCCTACCGCCCCCGATTGCTCTTTAATTGGAACGCGTGTACCACTATTAAGATGGGGCAGTCGTATTTCAGGAACGTGCTGATTGACGGACCGCTGAACCGTATCAACTTCTGCACCATTCCTGAACGCCCCATTGGCTCGCCCATACCCAAGTATGGCAAGTATGATGCGAAGTTCGACGAGGAGCTGAAACCCTTCATCGACAATCTCTGTGCGGCTCGTGGCGAGATAAGCTGTCCTGAGGCGTACAAGTTGGCGAAGAAGTTGGACGAGGAATGCAAGATGAAGGCCGTTGAGAGTCAGAGCCGAACCTACGAGAACTTCACCTTCCGTGGCAATGTCATTGCCTATCTGAAGGCATGTGTGCTCTATGTGGCCAATGGTTGCAAGTGGGAGAAGTCGATTGAGGATTTCATCCGCTGGTCGTTGAACTACGACTTGTGGTGTAAGATGGAATACTTCGGCGACGCCGTCACTCAGGCCAATCGCTTCAATCGCCCCAGCAACAACCAACCCAAGAGCTTGTTGCTCGAATTGAACCAGACCTTTACCCGTCAGGATGTGAAGGACCTGTATGTCAAGAAGGGTATGGACGTCAGCAAGGTGGCGCAGACCATCCGCGCGTGGAAGTTCCGTAATCTGATTATCGAACTGGAGGATGGTACCTACAAGCAACTGAGGTATGCTGCTTAGCGTTACAGCGTTACAGGCGTGACAGCAAAATCTGTGGGGTGGGCTCGTGAGGGGTCTGCTCCACATTTTATTGCGTATTTGCGTAAAAAAGTAGCAAATTGTTTGGGTGTTTCGTGGGAAATGTGTATTTTTGCAACCGAAATTGAAATGTGAACGATGAAAAGTCTGAATCTGATTAGCAACATTATTATTATTCGACTGCGTAAAAGTAGCCGGAAGTGATGGGTTGTGCAGATAATTGACATTGAACATAGAATGATACAGAGCCTTTCTCACTTCCGGGTGCAGAGAGGCTTTTTTTAGTGAATAGTGAATAGTGAAAAATTTAAAGAGATGAGTGACAGATTGTACATTTTCGACACGACACTGCGCGACGGCGAGCAGGTGCCTGGATGCCAATTGAATACGGTGGAGAAGATTCAGGTGGCTAAGGCGCTGGAGCAGTTGGGCGTGGACGTGATTGAAGCAGGATTTCCCGTTAGTTCCCCTGGTGACTTTAATTCGGTGATTGAGATTTCAAAGGCTGTGACGTGGCCTACCATCTGTGCGTTGACACGTGCCGTTGAGCATGACATCGACGTGGCTTTCGAGGCCCTGCAGTATGCTAAGCACAAGCGCATACACACGGGTATTGGTACGAGCGACGAGCACATCAAGTATAAGTTCAACTCCACCCGCGAGGAGATTCTGGAGCGTGCGGTAGCTGCTACGAAGTATGCCAAGCGGTTTGTGGACGATGTGGAGTTCTACTGCGAGGATGCAGGTCGTACGGACAATGAATATTTGGCGCGCGTGGTAGAGGCTGTCATCAAGGCAGGCGCTACGGTGGTGAACATTCCAGACACCACGGGCTATTGTCTGCCTCAGGAGTACTTCGAGAAGATAAAATATCTGAAGGAGCATGTGGACGGGATAGACAACGCCATCATCTCGACCCATTGCCACAACGACTTGGGAATGGCTACTGCCAATACGCTGAACGGTGTGCTGGCGGGTGCCCGTCAAGTGGAGGTGACCATCAACGGTATTGGTGAGCGCGCAGGTAACACCAGCTTGGAAGAGATTGCGATGATTCTGAAATGTCACAAGGGATTGGACATCGAGACGAACATCAATACCACGAAGATTTATCCTACGTCGAGAATGGTTAGCAGTCTGATGAACATGCCCATTCAGCCCAATAAGGCCATCGTGGGTCGCAACGCCTTTGCGCACTCGAGCGGTATTCATCAGGACGGCGTGCTGAAGAATGTACACACATACGAGATTATAGACCCCAAGGATGTAGGTATCGACGACAACTCTATCGTACTGACTGCTCGCTCAGGTCGTGCAGCCTTGAAGCACCGCTTGATGGTGAATGGTGTGGACGTGAACGACGAGGCAAAGTTGGACAAGATATACGACAAGTTCCTGCAATTGGCCGACCAGAAGAAGGAGGTGAGCGATGCCGATGTGCTGATGTTGGCAGGTGCCGATACGGCTGATGTACACGCTGTGAAACTGGACTTCCTGCAGGTGACTACGGGCAAGGGCGTGAAGAGCGTGGCCTCAATAGGACTCGACATTTCGAACCAGAAGTTCGAGGCTGCTGCCTCTGGTAACGGTCCTGTGGATGCAGCCATCAAGGCGCTGAAGAAAATCATCATGAAGCAGATGACGCTGAAGGAGTTTACCATTCAGGCTATCTCGAAAGGAAGCGACGATGTGGGTAAGGTGCACATGCAGGTAGAGTACGACGGTAGTCTCTACTATGGCTTTGGTGCCAATACCGACATCGTGACGGCTTCTGTGGAAGCATATATCGACTGTATCAATAAGTTTAGGAACGAGAAATGAATTAATGAGTAATTAGTAGTTAGTAATTAGTAATTGTGATTACCATGCATGCCCAGAGTCATATCATAATTACTCATTACTAATTTGAAAATTATTATGAATACATTGTTTGATAAAATTTGGGACAAGCACGTAGTGCAGGTGGTGGACGACGGCCCCACGCAGTTGTACATAGACCGACTGTATTGTCATGAGGTCACCTCGCCCCAGGCTTTCGAGGGGATGAGGGCTCGCGGACTACAGTGTTTCCGTCCTGAGCAGATTATCTGCATGCCCGATCATAACACCCCGACGCACGACCAGGACAAACCCATCGAGGACCCTGTGTCAGCCAAGCAGGTGTCGACATTGGCCAAGAATGCCAAGGACTTCGGACTGAAGCATTTCAGCATGTTTACGAAGGACAACGGCATCATCCACGTAGTAGGTCCTGAGAAGGGATTGTCGTTGCCAGGAATGACCATTGTCTGTGGCGACTCGCACACCTCGACGCATGGCGCCATGGGTGCCGTAGCCTTTGGCATTGGAACGTCAGAGGTGGAGATGGTGATGGCTTCGCAATGCATTCTGCAACAGAAGCCCAAGTCGATGCGCATCAGCATCAACGGAACGCTGGGCAAGGGTGTGACTGCGAAAGACGTCGCCCTGTATCTGATGGCGCAGCTAACCACCAGTGGTGCTACTGGCTACTTCGTGGAATATGCGGGCGATGCGGTGAAGGCGATGTCGATGGAAGGTCGTCTGACGCTCTGCAACCTCTCGATAGAGATGGGCGCACGTGGTGGTTTCGTAGCTCCTGACGAAGTGACTTTTGAATACGTCAAAGGGAAAGAATATGTCCCCAAGGGTGAGGCGTGGGACAAGGCGCTGGCCTATTGGAAAACGCTGAAGAGTGGCGATGATGCGGTGTTCGATAAGGAACTGACGTTCGACGCCAAAGACATAGAGCCTCGTGTGACCTATGGTACCAATCCAGGTATGGGTATCGGTATCACAGAAGCAATTCCCACAGAGGGTGGAGTAGGTTTCCAGAAAGCCCTGGACTACATGGGTTTCAAGGCTGGCGAAAAGTTGCTGGGCAAGAAGATTGACTATGTATTCTTGGGAGCTTGCACCAATGGGCGCATTGAGGACTTCCGTGCCTTTGCCTCTATCGTGAAAGGTCGTAAGAAATCGCCCGATGTGGTGGCTTGGCTGGTGCCTGGCTCATGGGCTGTGCGCCAGCAGATAGAAGCCGAGGGCTTGGACAAAGTGTTGGCAGAGGCAGGCTTCGAGATTCGCCAACCAGGTTGTAGCGCTTGCTTGGCCATGAACGATGATAAGGTGCCTGCGGGCAAGTATGCCGTATCTACTTCGAACCGCAACTTTGAAGGCAGACAAGGACCAGGTGCGCGCACCATCCTCGCGTCGCCTTTAGTGGCTGCAGCATGTGCCGTAACAGGAGTAATAACCGACCCAAGAACACTATTATGAAACAGAAATTCGACATCATAACATCGACGTGTGTGCCCCTTCCTTTGGAGAATGTGGACACCGACCAGATTATACCCGCTCGTTTCCTGAAGGCAACAACCAGAGAGGAAAAATTCTTTGGCGACAACCTGTTTCGCGATTGGCGCTATCGTGCTGACGGTAGTGTGGTTGAGGATTTCGTACTGAACAATCCCAAGTACGGAGGCTGCATCTTGGTGGCTGGCAAGAACTTCGGCTCGGGCTCGAGTCGTGAGCATGCCGCTTGGGCCATTGCAGGCTATGGTTTCCGTGTGGTTATCTCGTCGTTCTTCGCAGATATCCACAAGAACAACGAACTGAACAACTTCGTGTTGCCCATTCAGGTGTCAGAGGACTTCTTGCGTGAATTGTTTCAGAGCATTCAGGAGAATCCGAAGATGGAAGTGGAGGTGGACTTGCCCCACCAAACGGTTACCAACAAGGCCACGGGCAGACAGGAGCAGTTCGAGATTAACGGATATAAGAAACACTGTCTGATGAACGGACTGGATGATATTGATTTCTTGGTAGAGAACCAATCAAAAACAGAAGCATGGGAACAGCGCAACAAGTAAACCACTATAAACGGATACCTCCCTTCGTGGAGATCATGGACTCGACACTGCGCGACGGAGAGCAAACCAATGGCGTGAGCTTTTTGCCTCACGAGAAGCAGGTGATGGCTCGCAAGTTGTTGCAGAACCTGAACGTAGATCGTATCGAGGTGGCTTCGGCTCGTGTGTCGGAAGGCGAGAAGGAATCGGTGTCAGCCATTTGTCGCTTTGCAGCTTCGATAGGTCGTCTGGACCGTGTCGAGGTGCTGGGCTTTGTGGATGGAGGAAAATCCATCGACTGGATAAGCGAGTGTGGTGGTAAGGTCATCAACTTGCTGGCAAAGGGTTCGCTGAAGCATTGCACCCATCAGTTGCACAAGACTCCAGAGGAACATATTGCGGACATCCTGCACGAAGTGGCTTATGCCCAAGAGAAGGGACTGAGCGTGAACCTTTATCTGGAAGACTGGTCGAATGGTATGAAGGATTCGCCAGAGTATGTGTATCAGTTGATGGACTCATTGACTAATCATAAAGATCAAAGTTCAAAGTTCAAAGTTCAAAGTATCAAGCGTTTCATGTTGCCCGATACGTTGGGCGTGATGAATCCCTTGCAGGTTATCGAGTATTTCCGCAAGATGAAGAAGCGCTATCCTGAGGCGCACTTCGACTTCCACGCCCATAACGACTACGACTTGGCAGTATCTAACTCGCTGGCTGCTGTGCTCAGTGGGGCGAAGGGTCTGCACGTTACCGTGAACGGCTTGGGCGAGCGCTGTGGTAATGCTCCGCTGGCCAGTGTGCAGGCTATTCTGAAAGACCAGTTCCACGCTAAGACAAACATCGTGGAGAGTCAGTTGAACGACATCTCGCGCATGGTGGAGAGTTTCAGCGGTATCGCCGTTGCTCCGAATCAGCCTATCGTGGGTGAGAATGTGTTTACGCAGGTGGCAGGTGTTCATGCGGATGGCGACACGAAAGACAAGCTCTACTACAACGAGCTGATGCCTGAGCGCTTCGGACGTAAGCGTGAATATGCGTTGGGCAAGAACTCAGGGCGCGCCAATATCGCTAAGAATCTGGAGGAACTGGGCCTGGAACTGACTCCTGAGCAGACACGAAGGGTGACGGAGCGCATTACGGAACTGGGCGACAAGAAGGAGATTGTGACGCAGGAGGATTTGCCTTACATTGTGAGCGATGTGCTGAAGCACGATGGTTCAGAGGATAAGGTGAAACTGATTAGCTATGTGGTGAATACATCGTACGGACTGAAGCCTGGTGCCAACATCCGTGTGGAGATTAATGGCAAACAATACGAGGCTGGTGCTACGGGCGATGGTCAGTATGACGCCTTCGTGAAAGCCTTGCGCTACATCTATAAGAAGTATCTGAATCGCACGTTCCCCATTCTGGCAAACTATCAGGTTAGTATTCCGCCTGGAGGACGCACGGACGCCTTGGTGCAAACGGTCATTACGTGGCATTATAAAGATAGTATCCTGCGCACGCGCGGACTGGATGCTGACCAGACGGAAGCTGCCATCAAGGCTACGTTCAAGATGCTGAACATTGTGGAGAATGACAAGAACAATAAACAATAAAAACAAATATTGATATGAAACTGAAGATTGCTATATTGCCAGGTGATGGTATCGGACCGGAGATCATGAAGCAGGGTGTAGCTGTGATGAACGCTATTGCAGAGAAGTTCGGCCATGAGTTTGAGTATGAGGAAGCAATGGTGGGTGCCTGTGCCATTGAGGCTTGTGGCGATGCCTATCCTGAGACGACTCACGAGGTGTGTATGAATGCTGATGCGGTGCTTTTTGCTGCGGTTGGTGATTTGAAATATGACAATAATCCCACGCTGAAAATGCGCCCAGAGACGGGCTTGTTGGCCATGCGCAAGAAACTGGGCTTGTTTGCGAACATCCGTCCAGTGGCAACTTTCGAGTGCTTGTTGCATAAGTCGCCCTTGAAGGATGAATTGCTGCGTGGTGCCGACTTCGTGGTGATTCGCGAGTTGACGGGTGGCATGTATTTTGGCGAGAAATACCAAGACAACGACAAGGCTTACGATACGGATATCTATACACGTCCTGAGATTGAGCGCATCCTGAAGGTTGCCTTCGAAATGGCGATGACTCGTAAGAAGCATCTGACCGTGGTGGACAAGGCTAACGTCTTGGCTTCCAGTCGTTTGTGGCGTCAGATTGCCAAAGAGATGGAACCCCAATATCCTGAGGTGACGACGGATTATATGTTCATCGACAATGCCTCGATGCGTGTGCTGACGGAGCCTACTTTCTTCGATGTAATTGTGACGGAGAACACCTTCGGCGATATTCTGACGGACGAAACCTCGTGCATCACGGGTTCTATGGGCTTGCAGCCTTCATCATCGTTGGGTGAGCATACGCCATTGTTCGAGCCTGTTCATGGTTCTTGGCCTCAGGCTAAGGGTCAGAATCTGGCTAATCCGTTGGCGCAGATTCTCTCTGCAGCCATGTTGTTGGAGCACTTCGGACTGAATGCGGAGGGCAAGCTGGTTCGTGAGGCTGTCAATGCTTCGCTGGATGCGAACGTGCGTACTCCTGAAATCCAGGTAGAAGGTGGTGCGAAATATGGTACAAAAGAGGTAGGAGCATGGATTGTAGATTATATCAAAAAGGCGTAGTTCTGTTGGTTGGCATTTTATGTCAACTGACGGTGCAGGCCCAGACCACCAACCAGCAATGGCGCGATTCGCTGACGGTGCTGAACAAGATGATTGACACCCAGCCTTGGTCAACAGACCTACATCTGCGCAAGGCTGCTGTGAATCTGGAGTTGAAGCAGTGGCAATATGCGATTGATGAATATGCAATGATTCTGCAGAAGGAACCTCATAACCCTGCGGCCTTGTTCTATCGTGCTTACGCCAATACGCATCTGCGCCATTTTGACTTGGCGAAGAACGATTTGAACGACCTGCTGATAGTGGTTCCCAACCATTTCGAAGCTCGCCTCTCGCTGGCTATCGTCTTGCAGCAATTAGGACGTAAGCAGGATGCGCTGGACAATCTGAACCAGCTTATCCAACAGCATGCTGACTCCGCGGTGGCTTATGCGGCTCGTGCGAATCTGGAGCGACAGATGAAGCTTGACGATGCAGCTCTTTATGATTGGCAACGGGCTGAAGAGCTGTCGCCTCGCGACCCAACTTATGTGGCTTCGCACGTCGATTTGTTGTTGGTGTTGGAGCGCAGGAAAGAAGCTCGTCGAGTGCTTGATGCAGCTGTGAAACGTGGCATTCCTCATGGATTGCTTTGGGAGTGGTATACAAAATGCAAAAGATAATGAAGAAATCTGTTTTAGAAGTAGTGAAGAAATCGGTTTTAGAAATAGTAGAGAAGTTACGTGAAATCAAGGTCCCCTCAGAGCGACAGTATGTGCTGGGTTTCGCTCTCGTTGTTGCTTTGCTGGCCTTAGGACGTTTCTTGTCGCAGGACGAGGCCTCAGCAGAAACTGCGAAAGTTGATTTAGCCAATCTGAGAATCGATAAACCTCATCGTATCTGGAGTGTTCCCAATTACAAGAATGCTTTTCCTGATGGTCAGGATATTCAGATTCTGGCTGCTGAAAAGTGGGGCGTTCGTCCTGTGAAGAATCGCGAGAATGCGGAGAAGCGCAAGAATGAGTTGGTGTATGTGGCAGCCAGTCCTTATTTCCATGTGGACAAGTTGAACAATTCGATTCCGTATTTGGTGCCTCGTGCTGCCAACTTGTTACAAGATATCGGTCAGGCTTTCTACGACAGTCTTTATGTGAAGGGCGTTCCCTTGAACCAGTTGATTGTGACTAGCGTGATGCGCTCAATGGACGACGTAGCCAAGTTGCAGCGCCACAATCAGAATGCTACTGACCGTTCGTGCCATCTTTTCGGTACTACGTTCGATATTTGTTATAATCGCTATCATCCTGTAGTAAAACCCGTTCGTGACGACACGTTGAAATGGGTTCTCTCAGAGGTCTTGCGTGATATGCGCGAGGAAGGTCGCTGCTATGTGAAATACGAAGTGAAGCAAGGTTGCTTCCACATTACCGTTAGATAAAAAATCAGCGTCAGATAAAAAGAAATCTCCTGCCAATGAAGCAGGAGATTTTTTATTCTCAGAGTATTTTTGATTACTTTCGGAGAAAATCTTTTTTCTCTTGGAGAATTATTTTTTATTCTTGGAGTAATTTTTATTATTCCGCTCCAAAGTATTCCTGAAGTTCGGCCGTGGCAGAGCCTTCGTCGTTGGGCAGGTCGCGGATAATCTGTCCGTGTTCCAGCAAAGCAATACGTGTAGAGATATCTACCGTATGCTGAAGGTTATGACTGGAGATGATGATGGTAGCACCCGTTTCCTTGGCGTAGTCCATAATCAGATGCTTCAGCACCAATTGACTCGTAGGGTCAAGGAAGTTGAAGGGCTCGTCGAGAATCACCGTCTTAGGCTTGCGAAGTAAGGCAGAGATAATGCCGACTTTTTGCTTGTTACCAGCAGAGAGGTTGCGAATCAGCTTCTTCTGTCCGAATATCTCGCCACCAGCAAAGCGCTCGAAGTCTTGCAAACGCTGGTCTACCTCTGCTTGGGTCATGCCTGAAATCTTACCCAGAAAGGCGAAATACTCCTCAGGAGTCAGGAAGTCAATGAGGAAACCATCGTCAATATAGGAGCCTACTTCATTCTTCCAAGCCTCAGATTCAGCAGGATTGATGTTAGTGAGAGCGGACTCGTCGATAGAAGTACGCCTGAATGAGTAAAATACAGCACCTTCATCTGCCTGAAGCAGGTCGAGGAGCAAGCGGAAAAGAGTGGTCTTTCCTGCTCCGTTGTTTCCTACCAAGCCTAGAATATCACCATCGTTAATGGTAAACGAAGGAATATCACAGGCTATTGTCTCGCCAAACTGCTTTTTGAGATTCTCAATCTTAATCATAATTATGAATTATGCATTATAAATTATGAATTATACCAGTCCACGTCCGTGGCATTGCTTGAACTTCTTACCAGAACCACAGGGACAAGGATCGTTACGTCCAGGCAACTTATCCTTGATAATTGGGGTGCGAGGCTGCTGGGCACGGGTGTCCTGAGCAGCGGCTGCAGCCTGGTTAGGATCAGTCATCTGTTCCTGTGAGAGACTCTGCTTCGACTCCGTGTACTGCTGGCGCTGGGTGTGTTCCTCAGGAGCTGCTTCCTGTACCTGCTGCATCTCAGGAATCTGGGCGCGCATCAGGATAGAGACAGAGCGGTTGTTCATGGTATTCACCATGTTGTCGAACAACTTCACACTCTCCAACTTGAAGATGAGCAACGGGTCTTTCTGCTCGTAGCTGGCGTTTTGCACAGAGTGCTTCAGTTCATCCAGCTCGCGCAGGTTCTCCTTCCAAGCGTCGTCGATGATGTGGAGCAGAATCTGCTTCTCAAACTCCTTCACAACCGACTTACACTCTGTATCGTAAGCCTCCTTCAGGTTACAAGGGATGTTATACATCTTGCGACCGTCTGTCAGGGGCACCACGATGCGCTCGTACATGTGACCTTGGTTCTCATAAACCTGTTTGATGACGGGCATGGCGACCTCCTGGATGTGCTCCATCTTGCGCTTGAAGTTGCCCATTGCCACCTGGAAGACCTCCTCAGCCAGTTCCTCGTGGTTCTTGTTGATAAACTCCTCGCTGGAGAAGGGACACTCCATGGCGAATACCTTGATGAACTGTTCCTTACAACCCTCGTAGTCGTTATTTTCGATGGTGTTCACCACACGGTCCCAGATGGTGTTCGAAATGTCCATGCCAATGCGTTCACCCATCAAGGCGTGACGGCGCTTGCTATACACTACGGTACGCTGTTTGTTCATGACATCATCGTATTCCAACAGACGCTTACGGATACCGAAGTTGTTCTCCTCGACCTTCTTCTGGGCACGTTCCACCTGCTTCGAAATCATCGGACTCTCCAGCATCTCACCTTCCTTGAAACCAAGACGGTCCATGACAGAGGCAATACGCTCAGAGCCGAACAGACGCATCAGCTTGTCCTCCAGTGAGATGAAGAACAGCGAAGAACCTGGGTCACCCTGACGTCCGGCACGACCGCGCAGCTGACGGTCTACACGACGAGACTCGTGGCGCTCCGTACCAATGATGGCCAAACCGCCAGCGGCCTTAACTTCTGGTGACAGCTTAATATCCGTACCACGACCTGCCATGTTGGTTGCGATGGTCACGGCACCTTTGCCATTAGTCGACTGACCAGCCAAAGCTACAATGTCAGCCTCCTTCTGGTGCAGCTTAGCATTCAGCACCTGATGTGGAATCCCCTCACGTTTGCCTGTTTCAGGATCCACATACATATCGAGCATACGGCTTAAGAGCTCGGAAATTTCTACCGATGTGGTACCAATCAGCGTAGGACGTCCTGAATTGCGCATCTTGACAACCTCCTCAATCACTGCACGATATTTCTCACGAGCCGTCTTATAGATACGGTCGTCCATATCGTTGCGGATAACGGGCTTGTTGGTAGGAATCTCCACGACGTCGAGTTTGTAGATGTCCCAGAACTCGCCAGCCTCCGTAGAAGCGGTACCGGTCATACCGGCCAACTTGTGGTACATGCGGAAATAGTTCTGCAGGGTGATGGTGGCAAAGGTCTGCGTGGCAGCCTCCACCTTTACATGCTCTTTGGCCTCAACAGCCTGGTGCAGTCCGTCACTCCAGCGACGACCTTCCATGATACGACCTGTCTGCTCGTCGACAATCTTCACTTCGCCATCAATAACCACATACTCATCGTCCTTGTTGAACATGCAGTAAGCCTTCAGCAACTGCTGCAAGGTGTGGACGCGCTCAGATTGTACGGCATAGTGCTGCAACAACTCGTCCTTCTTGTTCACACGCTCTTCGTCCGTCAGATTCGTCTGACCTTCAAGAGCTGACAGCTGACCTGTAATGTCAGGCAAAACAAACAGTTCGGCATCATTTACCTGATGAGCCAACCAAGCGGTACCCTTATCGGTCAAATCACAAGAGTTCAGTTTCTCGTCAACCACGAAGTACAGAGGCTCCACAACTTCTGGCATTCTGCGGTTGTTGTTCTCCATATAGATGCCTTCCGTCTTCAGCATGCCACTCTTGATTCCTTCCTCAGAAAGGAACTTAATCAGCGGTTTGTTCTTTGGCATCGACTTATGTGAACGGTACAAGGCCAAGAAACCTTCGTCCATCAGCTTTGAATCGTTCTTCTCACGACCCTCGCTGATTTTCTGCTTGGCTTCTGCTAGATACTGAGTAGCCAACTGCTTCTGAACACCTACCAGCTTTTCCACCAGTGGCTGATACTCCTCAAACATCTGGTCGTCGCCTTTGGGCACAGGACCAGAAATAATCAACGGTGTACGAGCATCGTCAATCAACACAGAGTCCACCTCGTCGACGATGGCGTAGTTATGAGCACGCTGCACAAGGTCGGCAGGCGAAATAGCCATGTTGTCACGCAGGTAGTCGAAACCGAATTCGTTGTTGGTACCGAAGGTGATATCTGCCTGATAAGCCTTACGACGCTCCTCAGAGTTAGGCTGGTGCTTATCGATACAATCGACGCTCAGTCCGTGGAACATATAGAGCGGTCCCATCCACTCAGAGTCACGCTTGGCCAGATAGTCGTTCACCGTTACTACGTGAACACCATTACCCGTCAATGCATTCAGGAATACAGGCAGTGTAGCCACGAGGGTCTTACCTTCACCCGTTGCCATTTCGGCAATCTTACCCTGATGCAGAACGACACCACCAAACAACTGCACGTCGTAGTGTACCATTTCCCATTTCAGGTCGTTGCCACCTGCCGTCCAGTGGTTGTGGTAGATAGCCTTGTCGCCATCGATGGTGATAAAGTCCTTGCGGGGGTCTGCAGCCAGTTCGCGGTCGAAATCGGTAGCGGTAACAATCGTTTCCTCGTTCTCAGCGAAACGTCTGGCCGTTTCCTTCACGATAGAGAAAACCTCGGGCATCACCTCGTCCAGCGCCTTCTCGTAGATTTCCAGCACTTCCTTCTCCAGCTTGTCTATCTGGGCGAAGATGTCGGCACGCTCATCGATTGGCGTATCTTCGATGGTTGCTTTCAGTTTCTCAATCTCTTCTTTCTCTTTCAGGGCAGAGTCCTGCACCTGGCGCTGAATGTCCTTGGTGCGCTGGCGCAGTTGGTCGTTGTCCAGCTTCTGTACTTCCGGGTAGACAGCTTTCACTTTCTCTACCAGTGGCTGAATAAGCTTCATGTCGCGAGAAGACTTATCGCCAAACAACGAGCGTAAAATCTTGTTGAAATTCATATCTTATTTTATTATTATTTCCTATTTATATTTAT
>Ga0310694_10003849_pt1 | contig 14633 bp, 6 predicted proteins | sample 174DNAGHGhighgp2_FD_203884 | JGI IMG/M metagenome (GOLD analysis project Ga0310694, IMG submission 203884) | Sheep rumen microbial communities from Palmerston North, Manawatu-Wanganui, New Zealand - 1742 DNA GHGhigh gp2 (v2) (version 2) | ecosystem: Host-associated > Mammals > Digestive system >... | reverse complement strand
CTACGGCAGTACTTGTCATAGTAAGGAGTGTCATAGTTACCAATAAGATTCGTTTGAAATTCATTTTACTCTTTTCTTTTTGTTTTTTAGGTTATTATTGGTGTTTCTTAGATAGTCAGAGGGTGTTTCGTTATACATTATCTTAAAATAGTGGGCAAACTGTTTAGCAGAGAGACCAACCATCATGGCAACTTCCGACACGTTGGTGCGGCCTTGGTCGAGCAGGCTCTTCCCCCGTTTCAGTTTGATGATGCGCATAAATTCCAAAGGCGACTTACCCGTAATGGCCATCAGCTTCTTATAGAGATGTCCGCGTGTCATACCCACATCGCTACTTAATTGTGCCACAGAATAGTTGATGTCTTGAATGTTCTCCTCGATATTGCTAATCACATGATTGATGAGTTCTTCATCCAGCGAGCTGACAGTGATTTGGCTCGGTTCGATAGCTATACCTGTAGCTACGTCTTCGTGAACATGCTGAGTCCATTCCAATATTTTCCGGATGCGCAACCTCAATACAGCCAAACTGAAGGGCTTCGTGATGTAGTCGGCTACACCCTCCTGCAGACTTTCTACGATGTTGTTCTCGCCACTCTTGGCTGTCAAGAGTATTACGGGAATATGCGAATAGTTGATGTTACTCTTCATGTGTCGGAATAGTTCGATGCCATCCATTACAGGCATCATGACATCGCTGATAACGATACTTATATTGTCGGTTTTGTCAAGCAATCGGAGCGCATCACTGCCATTAGCCGACACAAGGACATTGTACTCGTCTGCCAGGCTGCGTTGTAGGAATAGTCGGGCATCCATATTGTCGTCAACCACGAGAATGGTGCGTTTACCCTTGCTGTCATTCTTCGCAGATTCTTCTTCTGGTAGTTCTACGGCATTGTTTTCAGATATCTTCTCCTCTTCCTGCTCCATATGGTCGTTTATGGGTAGCGAGACAGTAAAGATGGAGCCGGTAGGAATGTTATCTGTCACCGTAATGGTTCCTCCCATCATTTCAACATACTGTTTCACGATATGCAGTCCGAGTCCGCTACCTTCCTGTTCCTGTCCATGACTTTCTTGCACAAAACGGTCGAAGATATGTTGCTTGTTGTGTACTCCAATCCCTGTATCTGCCACGCTGAGCATGATTTGACTCGTTTTGGTAGTATATTCGTCAACTTCCTGTTCTTGGTTAATATCAAGCGTCACCACTACCGAACCGTTATCGACATTGTATTTATAGGCATTCGACAACAGGTTAGTGATGATACGGCGCATTTTGTTTTCATCGAAATATATCTCTATGGAGTTGGCAGGCAGTTTCATCTGCATATTAATTTGCTTGCGGATGGAATAGTAGGCAAAACCTTGCACTGTCTGTCTGACAAAGTTCACGATATCACCATGTTTCATGTTAAGTTTTTCCTTACCAACATCCAGTCGGCGGAAGTCGAGCAGTTCCATTACAAGGTCATAGAGCTGTCGGGCATTACGCCAAGCCACGTCAACTTCGGTTTGTATAACGGCAGGCAGATTCGTCTCGCGAATCTTTTCCAATGGGGCTACTACCAGTGTCAGCGGGGTTTTGAGATCGTGACTGATGTTGGTGAAGAAGCGGATTTTATCCTCTTCCATTTCGTACTTCTCCAAGTTCATTTCTAATTGCTTCAGTGCAAGCTCACGTTTCTGTCGCATGCGAAATGTTCTGAATAGGACATACGTGGCTGCCAGCAACAGGAGAATATAGCAGAAAATAGCTGGTCTTGACAGCCAGAAGGGGGCTGCCACATGGATAGGCAATTCTGCAATGTCGCTCTCCATTATACTGGGCAGAATAGCCTTGACCTGAAGCACATGAGTGCCTGGAATCAGATTGGCAAAGTAGAGTACGCCGTTGGGCACACTAAGCCACTCTTTTTCACCCTTGAAGCGATAAAAGTATTTGATTTTCTGACTAAGGGCAGGAACCATAGCCGATACGTAGATGCTTGGGCGATTGTTATAGTCGATATACAATTCTTTGGGCGACATGGCTTTCACTTCCCCACCATTGATACGGATATGGGTAAATTGTAGGAGCAGTTTGGGGTAGTGTATGATGGTGTTGTTAGGGCGTATGCTGACATATCCGGTATAGCAACCTAACAATGCTGTACCGTCTGACATTGTCGTAGCGGCATCATTAGAAAAGATGGTATTTTGCAGACCGTCGTAATCGAAGAACATGTGGCACTTATAGTCGTACTTCCCTTCTTGATTAGTTTCTGTTGAAATAGCAGTCAGACCATTGTCAGTACTGGCCCAGATTTGTTGTCCGCTGATAGCCAGCGAGTGAATGGTATTGTGTGAGAGGCCCTGCTCCGTAGTCAGATGGTCCAATGTCTTGTTTTTTGGCCGATAAACCCATAGTCCGTTTCTGCTACCAATCCAAAGTGCATTGTTATTACAAAATAACATGGAACTTACGTAAGACTCTTTTAATGCTTCCAGTTCTTTTTCCTCGACGAATTGCTCTTTGGTGCAGTCGAAAATACTGACACCAACCGATGTTCCGATATATATTCGGTTGAACAATGAGTCGCAAGCCAGACACAGCACCCCATTCGACAGCAATGATGAGTTGTCGGAGGTGTAGTTCACAGTCTTTCCTTGCTGATTGACTTTTACCACTCCTTTGTCAACCGTTGCAATCCACAGGTTCCCACAGGCATCAGGTATCATGGCTTTCACATACTTCATAACAGGGCTATTGGAAAAATTGGGGGGGGCAAATTTCGTATTATTAAACATAGCGATACCATTTCCGTAAGTTCCAACGGCAATGGTGCCGTCACCCAGTCTCGCAAACGAAGTGACAAAGTTGGATGGTAGCTGGTTCCTGAGAGCAGAGTAGTGGGCGGTTGTTCCTGATGGTGTTTTCATGATGACGCCACTACCGTCGAATCCTATCCATAGGTTCCCTTTCTGATCCTGTATCAACGCACTGACATCTTCGTATTTTTCAGTTTTTATGATGTCGAAGCTCCGATAGTCCATATCTGTAAAGGCAACACCGAATTTCGCTGATCCTACCCACATCGTATTGTTCTTGTCGAGATATAAGCAAGTAATATGGCTACTGTTCGATATGTAAGGGTGCATGTTGCTGATATCACTTTTGACGAGTTCGTCACCTTGATAATCAAAAACCCTGATACCTGCGTTCTGAGTTCCTACCCAAATGTTTCCATTGTAATCCTCTGTAATGTCATTGATGACCATGTCCTCCGTCAGTTGGCTTTCTGGAATATGTTTCCATTTGTTGGTCTTGAGCGACAGTATCCATATAGATCTGGCCATGGTGTGTGCATTGTAAACCCATAGGTTCATGTTGTTGTCAAGAAAAACCTTGCGGTCGCGGTTATATTCTGTAATAGGGGCCTGCCCGATGGGGATGAGTCTTTTTTCTGACAATGACACATTATATATTTTATAGTCTGTTGTCACAACGATTGTTGTTTCGTTTTTTGATATGATATGAGCAATGGGCAATCTGTTATAGTTTGGAATCATGGACAGATTGCGTTGAGCATAGTCGTAATAGTACAAAGCATAATCAGTCTCAACCCATGAATTGTGTTTGTCGTCTATATAGAAAGTCTTCATCGAACCTTTTATGCCGAGACTCTTGAGCCGTTCGCTGCCGTCTTTTTTCCAAATGCCGTTGTTTCTGTCATAGGTGAAGAGTTCATTGATACATAGCATCCAGGTAGTGCTATCGCCAGAACAACTTACAGAAGTTACATCATTGGCTTTTGCACCAAAACGCATGGGTATATAATTGTGGAAACGCATCCCGTCATATCGGCTCAATCCGTTGATAGTTGATATCCAAATATAACCCTCATGGTCGCGCACAATATTCCTGACGTAGTTATCAGCCAAACCGTCTCTGATAGTAACAGTTCGGAAATAGAAATTAGAGGCAGGACATGCCATTGCAAATGTGCATAATGTCCAAAATGTAATGGTTCGTAGTATTTTCATTTATTTTTTGATTGATTTACAAAATTAATAAAACTTCCGACTTTTTGGTTTATTTATGTCCTATAATTTAAATACCGATATGTTTTTTTAACTTTTACATTCCAAGATGTATCCATTTGTGCTCGAAATGTATTGGGAATACAAAGCGGAAGTAAATGAATACGTACGTTTCGTGCTAAGTGCCCTATATCATTTATTTTTGCAGTCGTAAATAAAACTGAGACTAACTATATCAGTGTTTTTTGAATACAACCATTTTTACTAACAATATCAATAATTTATGACCAGATGAAGAAAAAAAGTAAATGTTTGCTATTAGGTCTTCTCGCATTATTTTGCTTGATGCCTAATGAAGTGTTTGCCCAGGATCTTACGGTTACTGGTACAGTGCAGGACGAGACGGGAGAACCCCTGATCGGTGTTTCTGTTGTTATCCAAGGCCGTGGGGCAGGTGGTATTACTGACTTGGATGGTAATTTCCGCATCCAGTCAGTGCGTAGAGGAGCAACCCTCGAGTTCTCCTATGTGGGCTATAAGACCCAGCAGCGCCGGGTAGAAGGCAGCAATATGGGTACGATAGTCATGCAACCAGACCAAACCAATCTTGATGAGGTGGTGGTTATCGCTTATGGTCAGCAGAAAAAGGTGACTATTACGGGTGCCGTATCTGCTGTAGGCGGTGATGAACTGTTGAAGGCTCCTGTTGCCAACGTAAGTAATGCGTTGCAGGGTAAGTTGCCTGGTATCTCTGTCGTTCAGCCGTCCGGTATGCCCGGTGCTGATGAGCCTGTGATTCGTGTACGTGGTACAGGTTCATTGAATAGTGCAGATCCCTTGGTGCTTGTAGATGGTGTTGAGCGTCCTTTCGGACAACTTGACCCCAATGAAATTGCTGACATCTCTATTCTGAAGGATGCTTCCGCTACTGCCGTATTCGGTGTGCGTGGTGCTAACGGTGTAATTCTTGTTACTACCAAGCGTGGTACTCCAGGTAAGGCTTCTGTAACAGTATCAGCCAGTGCTGCTATTCAGCAGATTTCCAAGTTCGTAGATTTTGCCGATTCTTATACGTATGGTAAGATGTGGAACTACATGGCTATCACGGACGCACTGCCTATGAGCCAGTGGCCCGGTACTGCTAATATCAAGGATTATACACCATACGCTGATACTGGTATCCGTTTCAGTCAGGATGTGATGGAACATTTCCGCACGGGTGATATGCCAACAACATTCCCCAACACAAACTGGATCAAATATATAATGGACGATACCGCATGGCAGGAGCAGGTTAACGTGAATGTCAGCGGCGGAACGGAGAAAGTAAGATACTTTGTTTCAGCAGGTTTCTTGAATCAGAACTCTCTCTTCAAGACCTTCTCGAAGAATGATGATGAGAACTTCAAGTTCAACCGTTTCAACTATCGTGCCAACTTGGATATTGATGTGTCGAAATACAGCCAGTTGTCACTGACCTTAGGTGGACGCGTTCAGAACCGCACCACAATGGGTGGCGGTGAAGGTTTCCTTTTCCGTTATTTACAGGGAGCAACTCCTTATGCAGGTGCAGGTGTTGATGGTGAAGGTCGTCATATTGTAGCCGATGAGAACTATGTGGGTCCTTACGACCGTGATGCACTTTCTAACTATTATGACTTAGGATATGTCAGTGAGAGCACCAATGTGTTGAACCTCGACCTTCAGTACAAACTGGATATGAGTTTCCTGACTCCAGGTTTGGAATTCAAGATTAAAGGTTCTTATAACACTGACTATACAGCCCAGAAGAATCGTCAGAATGGGTTTGGTACAGGTGTTACTTATGTAGCTACACTCGTTGATGGTAAGGAAGTGCTGCGAAAAGAGAATATCACATGGCCTTTACCTTACAGTGAGGGCAAGTGGGGTAACCGTAACTGGTATGCTGAGGCAAGTTTCAGTTACAATCGTAAGTTCGGTAAGCATAATGTAGGTGCACTGTTGCTTTACAACCAGAGCAAGACTTATTATCCATGGGATTCTGATGGTTCAATCTATACGGGTATTCCAAAGGGTTATGTAGGTCTCGTAGGACGTGTTACCTACGACTATGATACCCGTTATATGATTGACTTCAATGTCGGTTACAATGGTTCAGAAAACTTTGCCGAAGGTAAGCGTTATGGTACATTCCCCTCATTCTCTGTAGGTTGGATTCCTTCCAGCGAAAAGTTCTGGGAACCTATTAAAAAGTATATCGGTTACTTGAAGATTCGTGGATCTTGGGGTAAGGTTGGTAACGATAATACAAATGGTCACCGTTTCCTCTATTTGCCGGGTGCTTGGACCTTCTATCAGGGGTCTATGACGACCAATCCTCAGCAGCGAGGTGCCAACTTCGGACAGACGGGTAACAACTGGTTGCAGGCTGTACGCGAGCTGACCGCTGGTAACCCCAATGTGACATGGGAAACAGCCACGAAGATTAACCTTGGTCTGGATGCCGCGTTCATCAACGACCGCCTGACTTTGAACCTCGATTTTTTCTGGGAAGATCGTAAGGATATTCTTGAGAGCAATGCCAATACATTACCTGCTATTACCAGCCTTGTAGCAAGTTATGTTAACCATGGACGCGTGAAGAATCATGGTTATGAAGTGACGCTGAAGTGGGCTGACAAGATTGGTGACTTCCGTTATCAGATTAGTCCCAGTTTGGCTTTCGTAAGGAATAAAATCGTTGATATGTACGAGGTTCCCCCCCTGTATAGTTATCTGAGTAGAATCGGTTTGCCTGTAGGACAACCCTTTGGTTATGATCTCTTTGAATTCTATCAGCAAGGTACTGAAGAACGTTATAAGGCGGCTTATGGTACTGACATGCCAGACCAGAAGATTGACCTGAAATATGGTGACGCGGTTTATGTTGACCTGAATGCTGACGGTGTGATTGATGAGAACGACCAGAAGCCTTTAGGCTATACGGATCAGCCTGAAATCACCTGGTCAATTAATAGTAGTTTGAACTGGAAGGGACTTGACTTCTCCATGTTGTGGGTAGGTGCAGGACATACCAGTCGTTCGCTGAATGGTTATTTCCGTCCTCAATTCGGTTCCACCAATACATCGGCTTTGGCACAGTGGGTGGCAGATAACTCATGGACGGAAGATAATCCTGGTGCCAGTCTGCCGCGTATCTCTATTACGAACCGTGTGCACAACAATGAAAATTCACGTGCATGGCTTATCAATTCTAAATATGTACGTCTGAAGAACGTGGAGCTTGGCTATACCATCAATAAACCCAAGTGGTTACCCATTCTTAATTACATCCGCTTCTATGTGTCAGGACAGAACTTGCTGACATTTGCCGACTTCAAGGGTAACGACCCAGAAGCTCCTGGTTCAGGACTTGATTATGGTGTGCGCTATCCTATGACTCGTGTCTATAACTTTGGTTTCCAAGTAAACTTCTAAAGAATAGTAATCTTGAATTATTGAAGATATGAAAAAGATATTTAGTTACATATTGGCTTTGATGATGTCTGCCGGCATCTTCACTGCTTGTGTCGATGACATCAAGGTGGGTAATGCCTTCCTTGAGAAAGCACCAGGTGTGGATGTCAATATCGACACGGTGTTCAAGTCGGCCGAATACGCCCGTAATTTTCTGTGGAGTGCATACGGTCAGCTCTATTGCACCTACACTGCGGGAAATATGATGAACGGTGCACCTATTGACGTGCTTTCTGACTCTTACCACTGCTATTGTGGTTGGGGTGGGCCTATCCAGAGTTATTATCCTGGTGGCTTGACAGAGAATGCCCAGGATACCGAGGACGGTAACTATCAGGGAAAGTTCTCTTATTCCACATTCCCTGGTGGTCTGAATGTTGATGCCGGTGGTCGTGTGTCTATCTATGAGACCGTGCGCAAGTGCTGGCAGTTGATTGAAAATATCGAGAATGTTCCCGATATGAGTGATACGGAGAAGAGTTGTCTGAAGGGTGAAGCTTATACCATTATGGCAAGCCGTTATTTCGATGCTTTCCGTAATTTCGGTGGTCTGTGTCTCATTAAGAAAGCCTTCCCTGTTGGCGAGGACTTTACAGAAGGACGTGCTACTGCATGGAAGACGGTTGAGTTTATTGATTCCATCATCGACTGTGCCATCAAAGAGCCTGGTTTCAGGTGGAATGTACCAGATGCAGATATCGGTCAGTGGTCAGGTCGTCTGACACGTGCCTCAGCCCGTGCTTTGCGCGCCAAGGTATGGATGTTTGCAGCCTCTCCTTTGTTTAACAGTGCCGCACCCTATCTGACCTACGATAAAAAACCGACAGGTTTTGAAAACGAGGAGCATATTTGGTTCGGCAAGGAAGACCCCACATTGTGGAATCGCTGTCTGCAATATTGTAATGAGTTCTTCGACGATAATGCAGAACATGGCAACTATTATGCATTGGTTCAACCAGAGACGCAGGATGAGGCTGGCTATCGTATGGCTTATCGCCGTGCCTATCGCTATCGTAACAATGCCACGCGCCATGAGAAGATTTTCGATGTCCATCCTACACAGTACCTGAGTGATGCCGTGGTTAACGGCGAGCGTCAGAATAAATGGGGATGGGGCTGGCCTGGCTTCGCCTTGGACTGCTATCGTCAGGGCGGTGCTGTTCCTACTAATGAATTGATGGAATGTTTCGGAATGCAGGATGGTCGCAATTTCCCATATTCAGATATTTATGGTGCCGGTAAGAACCCTACAGGTATTGATATCTTTGCTGACCGTGATCCACGTTTGTATGAAACAATAACTGTTCCACGTCAGTCTTTCCCATCTGCAGTTGTCGGGGGTTATGATTCCAATGGTTATATAGATTGTTGGGAAGGTGCTACTCGATTCCATACAGGAGGTGATCCAAAGTGGGTGGATAGAACTACAAGCGATGACTTTAAGTCTGGCTATGGTAAGTTCAAGTGGATGTTGGATTACGATCAGGCAAAAATGAATGATGAATACATTGGCGTATCATATGTTCGTTTGGCAGAGTTGTATCTGATTCGTGCCGAGGCGAAGGCTGAAACCGGTGACTTGGCAGGTGCATTGGACGACATCCACGTCGTTCGCAGCCGTGTTGGTCTGGGACGTCTTGAGGACAAGAACCCGTCTTTGAACCTGAAGTCTAATAAGGAGAACCTCATCAACGAGATTCTTCGTGAGCGCAACTGCGAGATTGGTGCTGAGTGTGGCGATCGTTTGTATGATATGGTACGTCGTAAGCGCCAGGATCTCTTTACCAAGACGTTGCATGAGATCCGTATCTATCGTCTTGATGCTGCCGGCAACCGTATGACAGCCAATACGCAATGGGATTCATCTACACCTTGGCCTAAGTTCGAATATGAGAAACCTGCTATTCAAATCGGTGCTCGTCGCTGGTGGGATGCTGGCTTCTGGACCAACAAATGGTATCTTGACCCTGTATCTCGTAAGGAGATTCAGAAGGGTTATGGACTGACACAGAATCCAGGATGGTAATTCTTTTAAAATTGAAAAATTAAAGAATTGAAAAAATGAAGATTATGAAATTAAAAAACATATTTATATATACCTTAGTGGGATTCTGTGGCATGCCTATCGCAGTCAATGCCCAAGTGACGCTGAGCGATAAATCTACTGCCAAGGTGGATTTAGGCTACGGTGTTGAACAGACAGAATTTCTCACTACAGCGGCGGTGACCACCATCACTGCGGAAGAGCTTCGCCGTACATCAGCCATCAGTCTGGCAGATGCCCTGTATGGCAAGCTTCTTGGTCTGAATGCTTACCAAAATACTGGCTTTAAGGGAGAAGAAGGCACTGGTGCTACGTTTAATATCCGTGGCGTCCAGACCACAGGTGAACGTGACATTCTGATTCTCGTTGATGGTGTAGAGCGTCCTATCGACCGCCTTACCGTTGAGGAGGTAGAGAGTGTCACCGTGCTGAAAGATGCCGCTGCCGTAGCACTCTACGGTCATGAAGCTGTCAATGGTGTGCTGTTGGTAAAGACCAAGCATGGTGGAAAGGATGGAAAGTACCACTTTAAAGTGGGTGTTTCTCACAAGTTCCAGTTCAGTCCTAAGACTGCTGACATGGTGGATGCCTACGGCTATGCGAAGGCATTGAACCAGGCGCGTGCGAACGACGGTCTTGCTGCTGCTTATTCAGATGCAGAGCTCCAGAAGTTCCAGGACGGCAGTGATCCCTATGTTTATCCGAATGTCAATTGGAAGGACGAGGTGTTTAAGAATACTGCTCATGAGACAAACGTATTTACCTCTTTCTATGGTGGTACGGAGAAGGTGCAATACTATGCATTGCTCGACTATACCGATGCTCGTGGATTGTATAAGAATCCTGATCAGGGAGATTTTAATTCTCAGTTGAAGTATTCAAAAGTGAACATCCGTGCCAATATTGACTTCGAAGTCAGCAAAACGACCAGAGTCAAGACGAATATCTTAGGTATCCTGATGGAGACCAATGGTGTGCCCAATATCAATTCGAACGATGCCTGGTGGCATCTATACAAAGTGCCCGCTTTGGCATTCCCCATCAGAACAGCCGGTGGAGTATGGGGCGGTAGCCAGTCCTATGGTAATAATAACCTCTTGGCTAAGACCCAAGGTGCTGGCTTTATGAAGACCCACCAGCGTCAGATTTGGGCGAACATGACATTGGAGCAAGACCTTGATTTCATCACCAAAGGACTGAAATTCTATGTTGGCGCTTCTTACGACAACTGTTCTGTCACCAACGAGAACCGTACAAAGGGTTATCAGTATGGTTGGAATAGTTATGATGCCGCAGGTGTGATGCAGGAGACTGTGATGGGTACCATTGAGGATAAGCTCACCTTCAACCACTGGGTTGACTCTCAGTGGCGCATCGCCACCTTCAATGCTGGCTTCAAATATGCTATGCAGCTGAAAAATGGTGATAACCTCGCTGCTAATGCCAACTATAATGTGAAGGGTGAGATTCGCGACGGCCGTAACAATACGTTCTATCGTACCAACTGGCAGTTAGCTTTGCACTATGATCATGCTAACAAGTTCATGGCTGATGTCGTTTTGGCAGCTAACGGTTCTAACCGTAGTTATCCTGCTAAGTGGGCCTTCTCGCCAACGCTTGGCTTAGGCTATATCTTCGTCAACAAGCCTGAAGGTAAGATTTTCAACTATGGTAAGGTACGCCTCTCTGGTGGTATTCAGCATACCGACTACGTACCTGCAGCTGGTCTCTGGCTGGAACAATGGGGATGGTCGCATGGGACATTCTATAACGGCAACAACTTTACAGGTTCTGCTGGTGCATTCCAGACACGCTTCCCAACAAGCGATTTCGCTCAGGAAGCAGCTTATAAGGCTAACCTCGGTACAGATATCCGACTGTTCAATTCGTTGGATGTAACGCTCGATATGTTCTATCAGCAGCGTCGTAACATTCTGGTTAGTGCTGCTTCGCTCAACTCTGATGTAGTGGGTCTTCAGTCGTCATACAAAGATAAGGGCCGTGTTGCCAGCTGGGGTGTGGAATTAGGCTTGCGCTATGCTAAGACCTTCAACAATGGTCTGAATGTCAATGCAGGTTTCACCTTCTCAACGGTGAAGAACAAGATTTTAGAGTGGATTGAGAATCCTGCCTATCCTAACCTCTCTGTTATTGATGGTCGTGCTGATGCAGAGCGTGGACTCATTGCCTTGGGCTTCTTCCAGAGTCAGGAGGAAATTGACAATAGTCCTTTGCAGCAGTTCGGTCAGGTGAAAGTGGGTGATATCAAATATAAGGATGTCAATGAAGATGGTGTCATCAACGAGAATGACTTCGTGGCTCAGGATTACGGTAATGCCTTCCCCACTGTAAACTATGCTTTCACTCTCGGTGCTGAGTATAAGGGATTTGGTATCAATGCCACTTTCCAAGGTGCAGCTCATCAAGTGAAGAACCTGCGCTATGTGGATGGTGTCTGGGGTGCGCTCTCCGACAACCGTAATCTCTCTCAGGAATACTACAACAACTGTTACGACGTAGCAGGAGCCAGTGCGCTCTATCCACGTCTCTCTACTGAGAACGTGGCTAATAACGCCCAGAATTCAACGATTTGGTATCGCAATGCCAGTTGGTTTAAGATGCGCGACTGTGAAATCTATTACAAGTTGCCTGCAAAAGCCATCGAGCCTCTGAGATTAACCAGTGCCAGAATCTTCGTGCAGGGGCAGAACCTTCTGTCATCTGGCAATATCGATGCGTTGGACACCGAGAATCTCGGTACGGGCTATCCTGTGATGAAGGCTGTGAATATTGGTCTTGCAGTTGAATTCTAAGTAATTAGTAATTAGAAATTAGAAAGTAGAAATTATGATTACGAAAAAATATAATCAAGTAGCGTTAAGAGTATTCTCTCTTCTTATACCGCTGTCCTCTCTTCTCTTCGTTTCCTCATGTGCCAATTTGGAATACACTGAGGAGACTGGTCGAGACGAGGCCTGGACATACAATTATTTTGAGCAGGGTATCAAGGGTATGGTATGGGATGTCTATGCGCAGTTATACAATAATGAACTGGAGTCTAACAGTGCCTATTTCCTTGCTGGTGCAACCGACGAGGCTCAGTATGCACTCGAGACTGGTGCCGTCAATAACTATATAAATGGCGGTTGGAGTCCAGCTAATCCTTATTCCAACACTTGGACAAAGGCTTATACGGCTATTGCTGAGATTCATACTTATCTTGAGAAGATCGACAAGACGGATATTTCCGATTGGCAGTATAATTCAAACTACCAGAATTGGCTGGCTCAAATGGAATTGTTCCCGTACGAGTTGCGCTTCTTGAGAGCCTATTTCTATTTTGAGTTGTTTAAGACTTACGGCGATGTGCCTTTGGTAACAACGACGTTGACAAATGGACAGGCTAACAATGTAGTACGTACGCCAGCAGAAGATATTGTAGAGTTTATCGTTGATGAGTGTGATGCTGTCGCTCCTTATCTGCCTGTTTCTTATGGCGGTGAAGTCGGTGCAGAGATTGGACGCGCCACGAAGGTTGCAGTTCTTGCACTGAAGGCTCGTACTTTGCTTTATGCAGCTTCGCCACTTCACAATCCCAATAACGATGTAACCAAGTGGGCAAGGGCAGCCCAAGCTTGTAAGGATATTCTTGATAATGCAGACGGCTGGGGCTTGAAGCTGAGCAAATATGGTGCATTGTGGGGACAGGATGCGTTCTTCAACACGGAGTTGATCTTCGGAATTGGTCGTGGTGAAAGCAATAGCTTCGAAATGGCTAACTATCCTATCGGTGTGGAGAATGGTTCTTCTGGCAACTGTCCTACTCAGAGTTTGGTGGATCAGTATGAGTATGCTGACAACGGCCAGACTTTTGCAGAGCGTTATCCAGGTAATATTGATCTCAATTCGGTGGATCCATACGATGGGCTTGACCCGCGTTTCGCTCTCACAGTAGTGAAGAATGGTGACGAGTGGCCCAGCAACGGTGCTCAGAAAAAAGCTATTGAAACCTTTATCGGCGGTTTCAATGCTGCTCCGAAGTATGGTGCCACACCTACGAGCTACTATCTCCGTAAGTTTGTGGATGGATCGTGTGTTACCACTACCGACAATCAGACGAGAACGCGTCACACTTGGATTCTCTTCCGCTTAGGTGAGTTCTATCTGGATTTTGCAGAGGCTGTGTTCAATGCTACAGGCAGTGCTAATGATGCTACCTATGGTATGACCGCTAACGAGGCTATCAATGTGTTGCGCAATCGTTCTGACATCAAAATGCCAGCATTCACAGAGGATGGTGATGCATGGGTGAAGCGTTACGAGCGCGAGCGCATGGTAGAGCTGGCCTTTGAGAACCACCGTTTCTGGGACGTTCGCCGTTGGAAGAAGGGTGCTCAGTACTTCAATTCCATTCAGGTGGCTACTATCAATAGTGGTCTGACGCTGACTCGCTCTACTGTTACTCGCCAGTGGGATGATAAGTTTTATTTCTATCCTATTCCTCAGTCGGAACTGAAGAAGAATCCTAATCTGACTCAGAACCCAGGATGGTAACCTTCAAAAGTAAAAAAGTAAAAAGGTAAAAATGAAAATTATGAAGCATATAATCAATTATATAGGCACGCTGTTAGCGGTGGTTCTTATCAGTACCACATTCACAGCTTGTTCTGATAAAGACGACGCTGGTTCTGCCAATGTCGGGTTGGGCATCAAGTCGTTTTTCCCATTGAAGGTGGTTACTAACCAACCGATGACCATCAATGGTTCAGGCTTCGATGCAGCCTCTGAGATAGAATTCCCTGGCGGCGTAAAGGTATCTAATTTCGAAGTTGTCAGCGACGGCATGATTCGTGTAGATGCCCCCTCAGGCATCGCAGCGGAAGGTGGAAAGCTTATTGTTCGTTCTGCCAATGCTGAGGCTGAGTCTAACATGTCGTTAACAGTTGGACACACCAATGTTTCTGGATTCGACAAGCAAGCCGGCGAATCTATTCTAGGAGGTGAAAATTTAACAGTGTTTGGTGCTGATTTGGAGTTTATTAAAAGTGTTGAACTTCTGGATGCG
>Ga0310694_10003847_pt1 | contig 14633 bp, 11 predicted proteins | sample 174DNAGHGhighgp2_FD_203884 | JGI IMG/M metagenome (GOLD analysis project Ga0310694, IMG submission 203884) | Sheep rumen microbial communities from Palmerston North, Manawatu-Wanganui, New Zealand - 1742 DNA GHGhigh gp2 (v2) (version 2) | ecosystem: Host-associated > Mammals > Digestive system... | reverse complement strand
GCTCAAAAATGAGAAGATATCTGGTTTTAGGGGTGCACAAATAAGACTGTCACGATTTTCTGCCTGGCTTTCAAGCAAGGAAAAAGCCAGAATGATTCGGTTTTCTGAAACTTATGCCGTATCAGGATAGAACAGCATGGTTTTCAGTCTGCCGGATCGTTCTTTGGCATGCAGTTTTTCTACATCGAAGGCAATCGCATACAGGAGGATTTCGGCGAATACCCCTTCCTGCCCTCTGCGGCGCAGCCGTCGGAAGTGCCGATCCTCTTTCAGCACGCCGAAAGCTCCTTCTGATTGGATGCTTCGGTTGACACGCAGCAGGATCCCCTGTTCGCTGGCGATCCTTTCCCGGGAGGCTGCCCGGGCAGCCTCGAACGTCCAGTTGACCTTGATCATTCTGTTCTCTTTTGCCTTGGTGCAGTGCTCCTTATACGGGCAGTCTGTGCAACCCTCTGCTTGATATACGCTGACCGTTTGCTCAAATCCACTTTTGGTTTTCCGTTTCTTCACACTGCTGAACCGCAGCTCTTTCCCTGCCGGACAGGTGAAGCAGTTTTTTTCTTTGTCATACGGCATATTTTCCCATAAATAAGCATTCTGCCGGAAACTCCGCCTTTGGTTTCTATCGTAGTTTTGGGGCTTGATATACGCCGTTTGTTCCCGTTCCGCCAAGCCGCTGTATGTTTCCTCCGTTTCATAACCGGAGTCTGTGGTTATGTCCTGATGCTTGACACCGCCCTTTTCTTCCATGCGTTTCACTAACGGAAGCAACGCGTGCGTGTCATTCAGATCGCTGGATACATCCACCCCCACGATGTATTCCGCCTCGATTCCAAGCTGTACGTTATACCCAGGCTTCAGCTGCCCGTTCTGCATATGGTCATCCTTCATCCGCATGAACGTGGCGCTGTGATCTGTCTTGGAATAGCTGTTCCGCCCTCCCAGGATCTCCATATGTTCCGTGTATTCCTCGGCTTTCTCCAATAACGTTTCCAATGCTTCTATATCCCGTTGCAATTGGGTTTTCCGTTTCCCTGGACCATGCACAAAGCTGATTCCCTGCGCTCGCGCAAGCTTTTGCAGACAGAACAGCATTCCTTGCGGATCTTTGATATTTCCCAGCTCAAAGGCATACCGCGTCCCCAATTCGGTTGCCAGTTTTTCCTGTTTCCCGCCCAGCTTGGCGATCCCTTTTTCCACCCGTTTTCGCCACACAAAGGTATACCGGTTCGCGTTGGCTTCGATCTTCGTGCCATCCACGAACAGGTGCTCGTATCCGATTTCCCCATCCTCATGCAGCAGATGAACGACCTGGTAAAACAGATCCTCCAGAATCTCTCCGCTGATCCGCTGCAAGAACCGCGATATCCGCGTATGATCCGGCGCAGGCTTCCCGCCCAGGATCCACATGAACCGGATGTCGCAGCGGCAAGCCGCTTCTATCCGGCGTGTGGAATACTGCCCCAGCATGTACCCCAATACAACCAGAAGAAACATCTGCTTCGGCGTGGCTTCCTGCGGCTTTTCCCGCTTGTATGCTCCAGACAGCTTTGTATAATTGATCCTTTCCGCCATCCTCATGAGCGTCCGCACCGATTCGTCTTCCGGTATGACAGTTTCCACATCCAGTGGTAAAACCACTTGCACTGCCGTTTCTTTTGCTGTATAATTTGCTTGCTGATATTGTTTCATGAGTAGTTACATTATACAGCAAAAAACGGAGCTGTTCCAGTGAACAACTCCGTTTTTTTGTCGGGGAGTTAGTGCAACAGCCCCTTTTTTATATAAACAGCTCTTATCCAGGAAATTCGCTAGAATAGAAATAACGGGATCAGTAAAACTCACTCGAAAAACATTTCAAAAAGAGCACAAAGTCTCATGAAAAGTATTCTTTTCATGCAGCAATTCACTTACAATGGAGAGCGGCCTTGGCGGTTCCTTCCGCACGCTGAAATCAGCAGTGGAGGGCCTTGCCATCTCCTTCGGTGAGCGTCTGGCTCCCATGGTCCAGAAGGCGGTCGAGAAGATCACCGCTATCATCAACTGGCTGACCAACCTGGATGATAAAACCAAGGACACCATTATAAAGATCGCCGCTATCGCCGCTGCTGTCGGCCCGGTGCTCCTGGTGGGCGGCAAGCTCATCACCGGCATCGGCAAGGTGATCAAGAACGTCGGCTCCGTGATGAAGGTCATCTCCGGTGCGACGAAAGTCACCGGCCTGCTGGGCAAGGCTATGACTGCACTGACCGGCCCGGTTGGCATTGTGATCGCCGTTATCGCGGTTCTGGCCGCCGCGTTTATCTCTCTGTACAAGAATAACGAGGAGTTTCGCAACAAAGTCAACGCCATCTGGCAGCAGATCTGCGCAGCATTCGAAAAAGTGAAAGCTGCCTTTGTCAGCGCCTTCCAAACACTGCAGTCTTGGTTTGAGCCGATCAAAGCGTCCCTGGAAAAGCTATGGGGCACGATCCAGAAAATTGTTCTGAAGCTGAAGCCGGTGTTCGAAGCGATCGGAGCCGCCATAGGCGCGGTGGTGGCTGTCGTGGTATCGGCGGTTTCCGGCATCATTGCAGCCATAGGTCCGGTGATCGACGCCATCGTCAATTATGTAGATTTCCTTGCGAACCTGTTCTCCGCCATCGTGTCCCTGTTCTCCGGGGACTGGGACGGTTTCACGCAGGGCATCAGTGATGCGTGGGACAGTCTTTGCGTGGCCCTACAGGATATTTGGACAGCCTCACCAATTTCTTTTCAACCTTCTGGGAAACGTTGTGCGGCATCGCCGAAGCCTTCGGCATTGATCTCGGGCAGCTGTTCTCGGACATATGGACCGCGATAAAAACCGGCGTGGTCAATGCGTGGAACACCATCAAGAAATGGTTCTCTGATACATGGACGGCTATCGCTACGACCGCCAGCACGGCGTGGACTGCCTTCACCGAATGGATCAGTGGCGTATGGGAAGGCATTAAAATGACTGCCGTCACTGTGTGGAATGCTATTGTTTCTTTCTTCTCCGGTGTGTGGACTGGCATTTCCACCGCTGCCAGCACGGCGTGAACGAACTTCACGACATGGATCAGCGGTGTATGGAACGGCATCAAAACGACAGCGGAAACCGTATGGAATGCGGTCGTGTCCTTCTTCGCCGGTATCTGGACGGGTATTTCCACAACTGCGAATACTGCATGGACATCCTTCACGGAGTGGATCAGTGGCGTGTGGAACGGGATTTCTTCCACGGCCAGCACCATCTGGAACGCCATCGTGACGTTCTTCTCCGGCATATGGACGAGCATCTCTACAGGTGTAAATACAGCGTGGACTTCCTTCACCACATGGATCAGCGGTGTGTGGAACGGTATTAAAACGACTGCCGAAACCGTATGGAACGCTGTTGTTTCCTTCTTCTCCGGCATCTGGACGGGAATTTCTACTGCCGCCAACACTACCTGGACTTCCTTCACCACCTGGATCAGTGGCGTGTGGAACGGCATCAGCACAACAGCCAGCACTGTCTGGAACGGCGTTGTGAGTTTCTTTTCCGGCATATGGACCAGTATTTCCACCGGAGCGAATACGGCATGGACGTCCTTCACCACCTGGATTACCGGCGTGTGGAATGGCGTCAGCACGACTGCCTCTACAGTGTGGAATGCGGTCGGGAGCTTTTTCAGCGGCATCTGGACAAGCATCTCCACCGCTGCCAATACCGCCTGGACTTCCTTCACCACGTGGATTAGCGGTGTATGGAACGGAATCTCCACGACCGCCAGTACCGTGTGGAACGGCGTGACGTCGTTCTTCTCCAGTACATGGTCGAGCATTTCAACTGCTGCCAATACCGCCTGGACCTCTTTCACATCGTGGATCAGCGGCGTGTGGAACGGGATCTCCTCCACGGCCAGTACCGTTTTCAACGGCATCAAGACTATGATCTCCGGGGTGTGGACTTCCATCAAGACTGGAGCGGAAACCGCATGGAACTCTTTCACCACATGGATCAGCGGCGTATGGACAGGCATCAGCAGCAAAGCTACCGAGGTGTGGAACGGCGTCACCTCGTTCTTCTCCACCACGTGGAATAATATCAAGAGCGGAGCCACAACCGGATGGAATAACATCAAATCCGGCATTGAAAACACCTGGAATACGCTGAAGAGCAATGCTTTTACCGCATGGACAAACATCACGAACGCGGTGTCCTCCGCCATCAACAACGCGAAGACTGGCATCGTGAACGGATGGACCAACATCAAAAACGGCGTGAAAGGCGCATGGGACAGCGTCCTGGGCGTGATCAAAAGCCCTATCGAATCCGCAAAGACCTGGCTGCAGGAGAAGGTCAATTACTTCAAGGGCCTGTTCAACTTCCAGTGGAAACTGCCGGAATTCAAGCTGCCTCGCATTAGCGTCACCTGGAACGACATCGGCTGGGGCATCAAACTGCCGAAGCTGTCCGTCTCCTGGAACGCACTGGGCGGCATTTTTGACAGGCCCACCATCCTCGGCAGTTCAGCAGGGCTGCAGGGCGTCGGCGAGGCCGGTGCCGAAGCCATCCTGCCGCTGGACACCCTGTGGACGGAAATGTCCGCACGGCTCCGCGCCGGTATGGTGGATGTGCTGTCCGGCTTCATGGGCGAGCGCTCTACGGAGAACACGGAATCCCTGCTGCGGGATCTGATCGATGCGGTACGCGCCAACAATGGAGAGACCGAAACCGTGCCCGCTGTAACGATTGTGAATCGGGGTTCAAAGGTTTCACATTTACTTGAAGGTCGATTCATCGTTGAAACGTGCTTGTGGACACAAAGCGCCTCTGAGAAGGCGCAGAAAAAAAGGCCGCTCCGGCAAAGTCAACGCCGTGAGCGGTCCGAAGTTATTTCATTCTGTTTTTTCATTCTAATGGCACAAACTCGCAGTTGGCGTGGGTGCTGCAGTAGCTCTCCGCCGGGCTGTCCGCCGTGCCGAACACATATACCATCGTGCAGCCGTCGAACACGTCCGTTCCCAGCGCGCAGCCTGCGGGGATGCGGATCCGGGTCAGGTTCGGGCAGTTGCGGAAGGCGTAATTGCCGATGGATGTGCAGTTCGCGGGAATGTCCACGACGCCGGCCGCGATGCCTTCGAAGGCCTCCGCCTCGACTGTGGTCAGGAAGGAGGGCAGGGTGAAGTCCGGGGTGCCGAAGGCGGGCGCGGGGATGGTGAAGGTGATGGTGCCGCAGCGGTCGGTGGGGCCGGAGAAGGTGAAGGAGAATGCACCGAAGGCCGCGCAGGCGGGCAGCCGGGTCAGGTTCACACAATAGGCGGCATCGTCAAAGGCGATCTGCAAATCGGGCTTGCCGTCACGGTTCACGTCCAGGGCTTCCGTGCCGGTGGCTTCGTCATACCGGATCAGGGGTGGCTCGCCCTCCACAAATTGCAGCTGCATCCAGGCGTCCATGGGCAGCGCCCGGGTATCGTCCGAGGCGAAGGAGAGGGCCAGGGTCTCCTGTTCCGCCTGCACCGCACCGACGATCACGGCATGAGCGGGCATGATAAAACCGGTTGCGGGGCGAGGGTTTTCCCCGTTTTCGTCGTACTCCAGCAGAGGTTCACCATCCAGGGTAAATTCGCCGGTAAAGTAATTGCCTGTTTCCGGCGTGGCGTCCTCCCGCACCCAGAGGGACAGCTCCGTACCCTCGGTTGCTTCGGTGGGGAAGACCTGGTTGAAGCCGCTGTCATAATAATACGCCTGGGCTGCGCCGTCGGTGGCGATGGAATAGCGGATGTCCTCATAGACCGCCGTCACCTCCACCGCGCTTGCTGGCATGGTGAAGGTGGCCGTGGCGGTGGCGGCGCTGCCGCTGGTGAAGTTCAGGCCGTCCGCGCCTGTCCATCCCGCAAACTGCTTGCCAGTTTCGGGGGCACTCGCTGTGATCGTGACACTCTCGCCTTCGGCATAGTTCCCGTCGCCCGTGCCATTGTTGACGGTCACGGTGTAGGCGGGCGTAACCGTCAGTGGGATCTCCACCGGGGCGCTGGCGTAGTCTGTTTGATTATTCCCATTCCTCTGTTCGCTGAACGCCTTCAGCGTATAGCTGCCCGCGGCCAGGTCGGCAGGGATCGTCATGTTCCATGTGCCGGAACCGGAGCTGTCCGGGGTCAGGCTGGCGTAATACAGCGAAACGCCGCTTTCATCGAAGAGTATGGCGGAGACGTATTCGTTTGTGCCGGTTTTCGCGCCGCTGTAGTTCACGGCAAAAGCCCTGCCGGCGATCGCAGAGGAACTGCCCGCGCTGGCGGTAAAGCCGCTGCGGGCGCTGTCAAGGAGCGTCAGCTTGCGGTCAACGACGATTGTGGGCGACGTGTATGCACCAAAGCCGTTGTCTGCGGCGGGTTTGCCGCTTGTCGCGGGGGATTCAAAGAGGATGGAGGAGCGATTCAGGACAAAAGAGGGCCGAGCACTATATGCTGCTTCGGTGTAGCCACAATGTGTCAATGATCCATTCGCGTTGATAACTCCATAGTCTCCATAGTAGTAACCTATATTATATTGCGAACGCAACCACCATCCCCCAGGCTTTCTGTCACTATCCGAATCAAAGTAGGCAAATACCTCCGATGGGGACAGCAGGAACAGTTCAGCTTCGATCAAATCAACAGCAGGGTAATTAACAGTTGCTTTGTCTCTCTGTGATGTAGCGGATACGGCAGTCTGTTCCAAAGCAGAAAAGCTTTCATATAATGTTGTGCAATAGGCATTTGCGTTTACCCAAGCCTGATTGCCCCCCGGTTTACTGGCTGAAATCAGCAGCCATTGATCGCTGCTCTCACCGATCACGCGCCAGCGGATGCCGCCCACATAGACGTAGCCGCCGCTGGAAGCGGGAATGCCGTTGATCAACGAACCGGAGGAAGGCGTCAGCGTGATATGATACGACGCGCCGTCGAGTGTGACTTCGACCCATTGCTCGGAAGGCAGCTGTCGATAGGATTCGGCCCACCAGTTGTCGTTGTCATCATCGTGCGGGACGAAATCCATCCAAGCGCTCGATGGGGGCACACCGAGCAGCAGGTTATTGCTGACCTGCATACTCTGAAGGGAACCGCTCAGGCCGAGCGTTGAGTAAATATCGCTGAAGCGCACCTGGGAACCTACCGGGAGCAAATAGCTTCGGCCTTCGTAGGAAAACTCCACGTAATTCAGAACAGTTTCGTCCGCCCGCGCGGAAACCGGCAGGAAAACCATGTGCGCCAACACCGCCGCGCACAGCAGGGCAATCAACAGCTTGCGTTTCATGGTTCACGCCTCCTTCTTTCCTTCGCGTTGCTTTATGTGTCTGTGCTTCTGGGCCAGCAGCGCGGCCGCAATCCCCAGCGCAAACGCAATCAGCGCCACGAGCACGTAGCCGCCCGCCTCCGGGCCCAGCAGGAACGCGCCCAAGGCCGTGCCGCGAATCTCCGTGCCGCGCCCGGCAAACCCGCCGATCAGCACGATCAGCGCAAGCGCAAGCGCCGCCGCCGCGCCGCCCAGCAGCCGCGCCCGGTTTTCCTCCTGCCTGCGCCGGACGGCCTCCGCCCTGCGGAAGATTTCGTCCAGCTTCGCTTCCCGATCCTTCATCCACGCTGCCTCCTGTCGTGTCATCGATCTGTTCACCCGCTTAGTTGCGGTTTCCGGATTTTGCCCAGTGATCACGAAAATATTTTTGAAAAACGAAAATCCGCTTTCGGCTTCATATTCTCCTGTTTTATCCGGCTATTTGATACAATGGTACGGTGAAGCCGGGTACCCCGTGGGCGGTCGGATCGGTGTTCAAAGGTTCCACATTGACTTGAAGGTCGATCCATCGGGAATGTGCTTGTGGGCACAAGGAAAGGACCATCACCGGGAGCGGCCCGAAATCATTTCATTCCGCCGCCACGAACACGCAGTTGGCGTGGGTGCTGCAGTAGCTCTCCGCCGGGCTGTCCGCCGTGCCGAACACATATACCATCGCGCAGCCGTCGAACACGTCCACGCCCAAGGCGCAATTCTCCGGGATGCGGATCTGCGTTAGATTCGGGCAGTTCCGGAAGGCATGATCGCCAATGCTGGTGCAGTTCGCGGGGATGTCGACGACGCTGGCGGCGATGCCCTCGAAGGCCTCCGCCTCTACCGTGGTGAGGGCGGCGGGGAGGATGAAGTCCGGGGTGCCGAAGGGGGCGATGACAAGCACTGCGTTGATGACCACATCCTCACTGGGCATCGTCAGTGTCCAGGCGTCGCCGTTTTGCGCCAGGGTTCCGCCGCTGGCCGTAAAGCCGCTGACCAGCATGCCCTCCGGCGCTTCGGCGGCGAGGGTCAGGGTCACGGTCTGGCCAGGCCCGGCATAGAACACGCCGTTGTATATAAGGCCGGTTTCGTAGGCTGTGATGCCGCTGGTAGTGTAAGCTGCCTTCGGCGTTCCAAAATCGAGGGTCACACCCTCGTCCTCAGTCACAGCGACGGCCTGCAGGCCCTTGACGCGCTGGATGCCGTTCAGGTTCAGGCTGTAGCAGTTGGCGGCGTAATCGCTCGTGCGGATGAAGTCGTTGGAAGCAGAGCCCGTGTTCATCGTGCCGGCATACACGCTGTCGTCCACGGTGCTGCCCTGCCAGCCAAGGAAGCCCGCACAGTAGCCCGCATTCGGAGCCGTGATGCTTCCGGTGAAGGCGGAGCCGGTCACGCTGACGGTGCCGCCGCTGCACATCGCAACAAAGCCCGAATGGCCGCCGCCGGCAGAGGCGGTGATATCCGCATCCACGATGCAGTCGGCAATGGAACAGCCACCCAGGGCGCTGCCCACCAGGCCGCCCGCGTCGCTGCCGCTGGAGGTGAGGGCGCCCGTCACACGCAAATGCGTGAAGGACGCGCCGCTGACATAACGGAAGGGCGCGGCGTACCGCTCTGAGGTCTTCAGGCTGAGCGTCAGCGCGTGTCCCGCGCCGTCAAAACAGCCGCCGAAGGGATTGCCTTCCGTGCCGATCATGGCGGAGACAGAGATGTCATTTAACAGCTTGAAATGCTTGCCGTAGGTGTCCAGACCATACGCCGTTGCAGCAGCGATCAGATCCCACTGTTCAGCGCTGCCGATCTGCCACGGTTCATTTGCCGAGCCGTCGCCGGAAAGATCCGCCTGTATCCCGTCCAGCAGGCCGCACCGGCCGCACACGCGCCCCACAGAGAGGGTATGCCCGTCCTGCGACAGGAAACAGGTATTCTCTCCCCAATCGTGGCTGAGGGCCGGCAGGGCCGGCGGCGTGCCGCCTGTGCCGATCTCGTTGCCGTTCAGGTCAAGCACGACGTTACAGCGGGTGCACAGCTGATAGGCGTCCCACCCAGCCTCCGTGCAGGTCGGCGCCTGGGCCGCGTGGTAGACCAGGCTGTGTCCCAGGGCGGGGTGGCTGGGGTCATCCTGCACCACGTATTTCTGGCAGAGGGAACAGTAGCCCGCGAAATAGGCCGGGTAGGTGCAGGAAGCGGCGATCTCATGCCCGGTGTCGCCCAGATCGTGGGGTAGCTTGGGAATCTCCTCCTCATTGCGGCAGGCGTCGCAGGGATTGTTCTCAAGGTGCCAGGCGGACGGGTCGGAGGGATGATCAAAGATGGCGTCCAGCGAGGCGTTGATGCAGGGGCGGGCGCGCAGCCCCGTCTGGGTGCAGGTCGGCTCGCGCAGGGTGACCCAGTAATCGCCGATGATGTGCGCGTATCGATCGGCGTACTGGTGATCCTGAATCAGAATTTTGCGCGTGTAGGTTACAATGTTGTCGCCGAAAGGAGCATCCGGCACCCGTACGTTCCATTCGAGCACGCCGTTTACATAGACGACCTGATAGACCTGAGCTTCCGCCAGCAGGGGGCGCACCGTGATTTCGTCCGGCAGGAAATGGTTGTTGGGGTAGGCGTTGTGGAAGTAACACGGCACGGTAATAGGCGTGGTGATAGAAGTATTATCCAAATTGTATGGGCCGGTTTCTGTCATGCCGGCCGTCCCGTCATACCGCACCATGGGCAATTCAACGTAGCAGTCCGCGGTGTAGCAGCGCCGATACAGGCGTACAAAGCCTACATCATCGTATGCCGACCGGTGCTTGAGGGACAGTCTGTACGCGCCAAGCGATTTGTCCCAGACGGAGGTGATCTGGTTATATCCCGTGGTAACGCTCTCATAGATTCTGTACGTACCGCCGCCATCCTGTTTTGCTGCAAAGGCCGTGGCGCTGCTCTGATTCTGGGTATAGCCCAGGCCCGGGCTCAGATAGCTGCCCGTGCGCTTGAGATAATAGCCGTCCACAGTGCAGATGTAGTATTTGTCACTACTGCCAGTGGGAATGAATTTGAAGCCGCAGTCGGCGGAATTATAGACGAAATAAGCATTACTGCTGGTATCCTTTTGCAGCAGGGTGACCGGAACGGGGCTGCTTTCCTGCCGCTTGTTGGGGTCGAAGGTGAAGTAAGTGCCGTTGAACTCCATGACGCCGTCTATGGAGAACCGGCTGACATCGGGATTGTTGTGGTTGTCAAGGCCATAGTCATATATGGGGTGACCGAGCGTCCAGTAGGAGATTCCCTGTATGAGTCCGGGATACTCCGCGGCGCAGGCCGCGACGGCAAACAGCAGGGTGAAAAGAGTGGTAATGAGCAGAGTGTACAACACTTTCTTCAAACTTAGCACCTCATTTCGCGCATTGGGTGTGAACAAAGGCCGATTCCGGCGCGGGAGCGAACGCCAGGCCTGCGGGGCCGGAGCAGAACGTCTGCTACGTGCCGCCGCGGGGGGCAAAGACGGGTATCATGCCGATGCCGGTGAAGGCGTTTTCGTTGATCGTGCAATTCGCGGGCAGGTCATGGTTCACGTCTCCTTTTTTCCTTCGTGTTCCTTCGTCTGTCTGTGTTTCTGCGCAAGCAGCGCGAGAACAATGCCCAGCGCGAACGCGATCAGCGCCACGATCACATAGCCGCCCGCCTCCGGGCCCAGCAGAAACGCGCCCAAGGCCGTGCCGTGGACCTCCGTGCCGTGCCCGGCGAACCCACCGATCATTGTGATCAGCGCCAGCGCCAGCGCCACCGTCGCGCCGCCCAGCAGCCGCGCCCGGTTCGCCTCCTGCCTGCGCCGGATTGCCTCCGCTCTGCGGAAGATTTCGTCCAGCTTCGCTTCCCGATCCGTCATAAAACCACCTCCGGGGCGTCATTGATCTGTTCACCCTGTTAGTTGCGGTTTTTTCGGATTTTGCCCACCTGCCGCGAAAAAAATTTTTGAAAAAGAAAACCACTCCGCTGAGGAGTGGCTTGTCGATCTCATATTGAGGTTCAATCCATGATGTGGAACCGCCGAAAGCCCGCGTACAACAGCCCGGCAGTGAGCAGTGGCAAGGCGTAGCCGATGGCAGCCGGAACTCCGGAATGGGACACCAGCAGGTTGTAGAGCCCGTGGAATGTGGCGGACAGCGAAAGCGCGCCCAGGATGCCGGGCAGCGTCACCGCCCTGAACCGCCGCGCCAGTGCCAGCCCCAATGCCAGCGACACGGCGCTGACCACGTGCATCACACCCACGGCAAAGCCGCGCACCGCCACAAAGGCGAAGCTGCGCATCTCCGGTACCGCGAGGTAGCAGCAGTTCTCGAAGATGGCGAAGCCCGTGCCCACGCCCACCGCCATGAGCAGCATACCCTTTTCATCCATGCCCAGCAGGAACAGGCAGAACAGCAGCGGCACCAGCTTCATGATTTCCTCTACAGCGGGGGAGATGAACACCTTCGTCTGCGCTTCCTCCATGCTGGTCAGCGCGTTGATGAAGGCGCTGATGTAGGCCGACAGCAGGCATACGCCCATCCCTGCCAGCACCGACGCCGTGAAGCGCCGTGAAGCGCCTTTGGTAAAGGCCAGCGCGATCATCAGCGGCGCGGCCACGCAGATCAGGATGTGCTCGGCATAGATCACGGAGCGATCACCCGCCTTCTCATGCTGATGACCATCAGGGGCAGCAGCGCCGTGATACAAAGAAGGATGACCGTGTAGGGCACACCCGAGCTCATGTACAGGCAGACCACCGCCCAGCCATAGCTTCCGAAGGTCAGCGAAAGCGCCGCGCGTTCACGCTGACGCACCGCAAGGAAGCAGCGGACCAGGAGCCACAGGATGCTTACAGCCATCAGGCCGTAGCAGAGCGCGTCCAGGGCGGCGGCAGCGGCCTCCGGCGTAAAGAAGGTCAGCGCCTGCAGAAGAACCAGAAGCGCTGACAGCGCACCGAGGCCGAACCATGCTTTCCCCGACAGCGCATTGTCCTGACACATCAGTTGGACCGCCACGACCAGATACCAGCCCAGCGCCAGTCCGGTGACGATGTCCTGTATCCATTCACCCGACCACGCGATCCACAGAGTGACATTGCAGGCGGTGAACAGCACGGGCAGCAGCGTCCAAACTCCGGTGAGCCGGGGTGAGTCCGCAAGCTGTGTGCGTACCGCAGCCGCCAGCAGCAGAAACATGGCGCATTCGCCGATCTCGTTGACCGCGAAGGGCAGGCGCACCTCCGGCTCCAGCAGCGCCCAGGCGATCCAGTACAGATCGCTCAGCAGGAGGCAGGCCAGAGCGAAGGCGGTGAAAGCCATGGGCTCGGAAAAATGTTCGCGGATCAGCGTCCGCACTGTCCACACGATGAGGGCCAGGAGCACAGCGACCTGAAAGATAAGCACAATCATCGAAAAGGAAGTCACGCTCATGATCGATCATCCTTTCCGTTCAGCTTTTGATCCCGGTCACACATCGTCGAATCCCATCCCTTCCAGCTTTTTCCAAAGCGACGCGCGCCCCCGGCTCGCCAGCTTGTAGATCTGCCTGGCGCTTTTGCCCGTGATCTTCTGTATTTCCTCCACGGACATGTTCTCAAAGTACATGAGATACAGCGTCTGACGGTATTCCGGTTTCAGCTGCTCGAGCGCCCGGTAGAGCTGACGGTTGCGTTCGTCCTGAAGCAGCGCGGTCTCCGGGGGATCGCCGCCTGCCGGTAGGCTGTCGCGCAGCGTCAGCAGCAATGGATGTTTTTTCCGCAGCGCCTGATACGCCTGCTTTTTCGCGATGGCAAACAGCCACGTCCCGAAGCCGCTCTCCCCGCGATACACGCTTTTCAGCGCCGCCACCACCGCAAAGGTGTCCAGCGTCAGCTCCTCGGCGTCCTCCTTCTGACGGACAATGCTGTAGAGGAACAGTGTCAGCCGGTCGGCATAGCGGTCAAAGAGCGCGCCGAAGGCCTCCCGGTCGCCTGTGCGCCGGAAATGCTCGTACAGCGCCTCGTCGCTCTCCGGTATGCCCGGAGGATCAGCGTTTATCGCGCTATCCATTCGACGCTCGTCACTAAGCATGAACATAGCTCCTTCAAGATCATCACTTCAAATCAGGCCTGTTGTTGGCAAAGCTCGTCCTCGGTTTATCCCTTCACATAATTATCCATATTGATTATACACGCAAACCACGGCGGCGTAAAGCGAGGAAAAACGCAATATATGTTGATTTCATGGCTGATATATGAAAAAAGCGTCTCCTCCGAAGAAGAGACGCTCGAGCGATAGATCAGGCTTCGATTTCAGTCCCGCCAATCAGCGTGAACACCATCGACTTGTCCTTGTCCACGGTCACATAGTCCACCAGGCTGCCCCAGAGCGTTTCGTCAAATTCCGAAACCGCCTCGGGCAGCTTTTCCAGTTCCGTGATGAACCGCTCGAATTCCCGCCTGCGGATTCCGCGCTGACGGATGTCGACAGCCACCTTTTCGCGCTCCGCCTTGGTAAGACCGCACGCCTTCCGCTTCCAGCTTTTTGCCGATGATGTAGCGGGAATCTCCATCCAGAAACATCTGGAAAATGCGCCTGACCACGGCGGCTTCGTCTTCCTGGATGACCAGTTGGCCCTTCTTGGTCCTGTATCCGTAAATCTTGCAACCCCGTGAAGCGCCACGCTCATACTGCTTTCGGATACCCCACTTGCAGTTTTCCGAAATAGACCGGCTTTCTTCCTGGGCAAAAGAAGCGAGGATGGTCAGCATCAGCTCGCCATGGCTGGCCACCGAAAGAAACGGAGCAATCCGCGGAGGTGGCCGATGAGAGAAAAACAGCATAGCCATTCGGGTTCGCTCTGTTTCGCATTTGCGAGAGGAGCAAATCTAAATGGCAAAGCAGATCAATTGGACAAACCTTACCCCGTCCGAATCAAGGACCCTGGAGCAGCTTTTGAAACCCTTTAACGATTGTACCTGATAACGATATAACCGTTAGAATGTGAACACCCATCAGAACTGCCTCATACTTTGCAGCCGCTCTTCGCAGCATCAGCCGTCAGTATAGGCAATAAAAAATCAGGCAATCGCTGCAAAATGCCTGATTTTATGCGGTTTAGGCCTGTGTTCACAATCATGTGTTTGTATCCATTTGCCTGATAAGATTTCTGGTGGGTAGCATGAACACACTTTTCGTCGACAACGAAAAAATGAAACTTTGCTGTGTTCAAATGATGGTTTGCTTTTTCATCGAAAATTGCCCGGAGGAGAAAACCCCAACAGGCAAAAAAGCCCATTGGGTGTTCACTCAGCATAAAGAAAGCCCTCGAAAACGTAGTGTTTTCAAGGGTTTGTGGC
>Ga0310694_10003846_pt1 | contig 14641 bp, 13 predicted proteins | sample 174DNAGHGhighgp2_FD_203884 | JGI IMG/M metagenome (GOLD analysis project Ga0310694, IMG submission 203884) | Sheep rumen microbial communities from Palmerston North, Manawatu-Wanganui, New Zealand - 1742 DNA GHGhigh gp2 (v2) (version 2) | ecosystem: Host-associated > Mammals > Digestive system... | reverse complement strand
GGGCAGCGAGACGCAAGCCGCCACACTCAGCGCACTCAGCGACTCCACATATCGCCTCAAGTTTGATGGCTACAACGCAGTGCGCCGCGTGGCCAAAGGCAAGAAACTAGTGAAAGCGCCTTCCGAATTCTTAATGCAAAAGCGTGTAAGTCATATACGCAACGTAGGCCGTCAATAACAGCGTTCCCTCGCCGCGCGTAAGACGTCTGCCCGAGAAAGATACAATCCAGAGCAGCACACAACTGCCCACCAGAACGCTCCAGTCGAGCATATTAACGCCCGTAATCTGCATGGGAGCAATTAGATTGCAGGCACCCAATACGAAGGCGGCGTTGAAAACATTGCTGCCCAACACGTTGCCGAGCGCCAACCCGTCGCTACCCTTTCGGGCCGCCACGACGCTTGTGGCCAGTTCGGGCAAGCTGGTGCCGGCGGCAAGTATCGTCATTCCGATTATCTTCTCGCTGACTCCCAGTTCGCGCGCCACATCCGTAGCGCCGTTCACCAAAATCTGACCGCCACCCACCAGGCATCCGATGCCGAGCAGTATCAAACCAAAAAGCTGCCACAGCGGTTTCTTCTCTTCGACGAGCGTTTCAGCGCCTGCCGCCTCACGTTTTCCAAGATATACATTATATATAAGGAATAAGAGGAAGAGACCGAAGAGCAACGATGCGTCGAGCCGCGAAATCTCGCCGTCAAAGCCCACCAAAACAAGCGCTGCAGTGACGAGAAGGCAGAAAGGCATGTCGCGATACAACACACCACGCGAGACTGGCAGCGCCAGAATCATGCACGAGACGCCCACGATAACCAGAATATTGAAGATATTGCTGCCCAAAATGTTGCCCACACTCATGTCGCCGCTGCCGTGAAGACAACTCAGGAAGCTGACGATAAATTCGGGCAGACTCGTCCCGAAGGCCACAACCGTGAGTCCGATTATCAGTTCGCTCACTCGCCATTTGCGAGCCAAACCGCTCGCACCGTCCGTAAAGCGGTCGGCGCCCCAGAGAACAAGCGCGATACCCGCTACGATGAAAATTATATCCAGTATCATAATCGCCCGCAAAATTACACAGAATATTCCGAAAGCCGACCTGCGACACGCACTTTTTTCGCAGTCGTAACACAAATTTAATTTCGCAGCCCGAAGATTTCTCGGTCGCGAACTGCGGAAAACGGATTTTTGTTCGTAACTTTGCATCACGAAACAGCAAACAAAACTATGGCCTCGAACAACGAAATGGTGCAATGCCTGTACTGCCGCTGGGCGACATACAAGCAATGGTTCAAGAATCCTGTGGTAGCCTCCTGCTCCATACGTGGCGACAAACAGGTTGCAGCCACAAAACGAATTTGCAAAGAGTACAAAGAGAGAAACAGCGAGCCGGTAATAGAGCATTTCGACAGCTACGATTAAACTCTTTTTAGGAATGTTTAACAGCACGGCGCTTGGGAAATTGAAATATTCGACGTACCTTTGCATTACAAAACACAACCAAACAAACCAGTTTAAACGTAAAATTGAAAATATGAACATCAAAAGAATTACTTTCGCCTTCGCTTTCGCAGCTTTTGCGGGCGGCATCATGGCTCAGGACTTCAGTGGCTCTAGTCTGGAGGAACGCATTGGATATACGAACAACAATAACGAGGACAGCATCAAGCTGGGCCGCGGCTACATCTCCATGTTCCAGCAGACAATGGCCGACAAAAACTGGAAGGACGCGCACATCAACTTCAAGTGGCTCCTGCAGAATGCGCCGTATGCTGTGAACGGAATCTACACCCAAGGCCCGTTCCTGCTCTACAACCTGATACAAGGCGAGACAGACGAGGCAAAACGTCTGGAATACTTCAACGAACTGATGGCGCTCTTCGACGCACGCCAAAAGAATCTCGACGCGCTGAATTCCTTCGCTAAGACAACTTCGACGCTGGGCGACGTGCTCTCGGTGAAGGCCGACTATTACAACTGGACGGCACCAAGCGTGAAAGGTTCTGGCTATACGCTCAACAAAACGTACGAGAATTACAGCCAGGCCATCAAGATGATTAACGAGAAAGGCGGCCGGGAAATAGAAGGCAGCGTGCTGCAGAACTTCTTCCTCGTGAGCGACGCCATGTATAAGAGCGCGCCAAACGCACTGCGCGAGCAATATCTGCAAGACTACCTCGACTCGAAAGACGCATGCGAGAAGATGCTGCAGCTGGCAAAGCAGGCACAGGCAGAAGGAGACACCACAAAGGCAAATCAACTGGTGGCAAAGTACGACGGCCCTCTGGCTTTCATCGAATCTACGTTCTCGCAGAGCGGTGCGGCAGACAGCGCACAGATTGTGAACATCTACACGAAGAAATTTGAGAGCTACAAGACAGATATTGCGAAGCTTAACAGCGCTCTGACGCTGATGCAGCAGAACGACTGCGACAACAGCGATATCTATTACCAGTACGCCGAGGCAGCTTACGCGATAGAGCCGACATTTACTTCGGCAATCGGTTTGGCGCAGAAGTCGCAGAAAGACGGCAATGCCGACAAAATGTTGGAGTACTACGAGAAAGCATTGGAACTGAGTTCGAGCGACGCCAATCGTGGTGTCATCTGCCTGAACATCTCCAATGGTCTGACCAAGAGCGAGAGCTACACCGGTGCGCTGACGTATGCCGAGCGAGCCATCAAGTACAATCCCGACTTGGCCGGCAAGGCATTCCTGAAGCAGGCTAACATCTACGCTCGTCTGGGACAGTACAACGACGCAGTTGCCTACTGCACCAAGGCTGCCAACGCAGACATTACGGTGAGCGGTACGGCTAATCGTCTGAAAGAAAACATTCAGAAAGCACAGGCCAACCAGGCTGCAAACGAGCGCGCACGCCGTGCTTACGAAGAGTTCATCGCACGCCAGAAGGCAGAAGAAGACTTCTGGACGCGTGGCGTGAAGAAGTAACTCAGCCTTACACCTTATATAATTTATAAGCCAAGCGCATCCGTCCGCAATTCGGCACGTAGCCGTTCTGCGGACGTTTTTTTTTATGCCTCGAAGCGACGTGTGGCTGTGAAAAATCCACGTGTGGCGTGAGCGAATGCGACGTGTCGCATGACGGAAAACCACGCGTCGCTGTAACAAATGCGACGCATGCCTACGGCTGGCAGAATTCGAAGTAAAAACAATCCGAAAAGGCGACTTACAAAGAGGGAAATGACAATTTTTCGCCCACTAAACAGCAGACAAAGAATCGCGAAGCCCCACAACAGCAAAAATAAATGTTAAAAATGATTAAACAACGCGGCAAACTCAATGCTATATCAGTAGAAAACCGTAACTTTGAGAGGAAAAGAGCGGATTTTAGGCCTTAGCAGGAGAAAAAGCCACCGTGCGTACTGAAAAATGAGGCCTTTCGCTACACAAAAAGAAAGAGAAACGAGTACCACAGCCGCCCGACGGAACGAAGTGCTCAACCAAAAGTAATAACAATATTAAACATCACAAAAATGACAAGTCATCTTTTATTCATTGGAAACCTTGGCACGGGCGAAATGGTCTTCATTGCCCTGATTGTCCTGCTGCTCTTCGGAGGAAAGAAAATACCTGAGTTGATGCGCGGTTTGGGCAAAGGCGTGAATAGTTTCAAGCAGGGAATGAACGAAATCGAGAAGGACATCACTGCAGAGCCCAAGAAGCCCGAAGAAAACTACCAGAAAGAAGAGAAATAACCCAATACCAAAACCTTTTTAACACAAAACATTATGGACACAATGTCAAGACGTTCCTTCCTGAAGGCAGGAACTGCCGCTACGGCAGCGTTTGCAATGGCTCCAACCGACATGTTGGCAAAAGCAAAGAAAGCTAAGACTCAGAAGAAGACAAAGCTCAAAATCCTCGGCGTAGGTATCGGCGGCCGCGGCCATGCTGATATCAACGGCGTTTGCAAGAATGGAAAAGAGCTCTACGACGATGTGGAATTCATCGGACTGGCCGACACCGACTGGAAGTATGCCAAGGGTGTGCTCGACGAGTACAAGAAACTTTATCCCAACTGCAAGCTGTATCACGACTACAAAACGATGTATGCTGAGTTGCTCGACCAGGCAGACGCAGTTATCTGCGGTACCGCTGACCATACCCACGCCATCATCTGCGCTGAGGCACTTGCAGCCGGCAAGCACGTTTACTGCGAGAAGCCGCTGACACGTACCGTTTACGAATCGCGTCTGCTCACCAAGTTGGCTGCCAAAGCTAACGTTGCCACTCAGATGGGTAACCAGGGAGCCAGCGGCGAAGGCGTGAACCTGACTTGCGAGTGGATTTGGAACGGCGAAATTGGCGAAGTGACCCATGTGGACGCCTTCACCGACCGTCCCATCTGGCCGCAAGGTCTCGAGCACCCCGCAGAAGTGATGCCGATTCCCGACACACTGAATTGGGACGCATTCATTGGCCCGGCCCCCATGCGCGACTACAACTCCATCTACACTCCGTGGAATTTCCGTGGCTGGTGGGATTTCGGTACCGGCGCTCTGGGCGATATGGCTTGCCACATCCTGCACCCCGTATTCAAGGCCCTCGACCTGAAGTACCCCATCAAGATTCAGGGTTCTTCCACTCCGTTGATGGCAGAATCGTGCCCCAACGCACAGCAAGTGAAGTACACATTCCCCGCTCGCCCCAACCGTCCGAAGGTGGCTATGCCCGAGGTTGAAGTAACATGGTGCGACGGCGGTCTCATCCCCTACCGTCCCGAACTGCTTCCCGCAGGCAAGAGCCTGAACATCAGCGGTGGCGGTGCCATCTTCTATGGCACGAAGGATATCCTTATCGTAGGCTGCTACGGCGAAAAGCCCTATCTGCTGAGTGGTCGCGTGCCCAATGCACCGAAGGTTTGCCGTCGAGTTACTCTCGGACATCACCGCGACTGGGTTCGCGCTTGCCTCGAGGATCCCGCAACTCGCGTTAAGACTGCTTCCGACTTCAGCGAGGCCGGACCGTTCAACGAAATGGTAGCTATGGGTGTCTGCGCCATCCGTCTGCAGGGTCTCAACCAGATTCTGGAGTGGGACGGCGAGAAGATGCAGTTCACAAACATCCCCGAGAATGCAACCGTGCGTTCTATGATTAAGGACGGATTCACCATCAAGGATGGCCACCCGACGTTCAACAAGACTTACACCGATCCGGTGAACGCACGCGAGTTCGCTGCCGAACTTGTGAAGCCTAAGTATCGCGAAGGCTACGTGCTGCCTCCTATGCCGCAGGACTAAGCCCGAAAGGAACTGAGTTCAATTTTCATTTTAACACACGAGAAAAATGAAATTACGTAACATCGTTGCTGCCACCGCCATAGTGGCAGCACTTTCTACTCAAGCCCAAGGCTTGCAGTATGTCATTGTGCACAACCCGGAAGTGGACCTCTCCACACTGAAAACGGACAAGGACGGATATTATATCCTCTTCGACGGTACAAGTATGAACGGGTGGCGCGGATATGGCAAAGACCACATTCCAAGCAAATGGAACATCAAAGACGGCGCGCTGCACTTCGACGGTCGCACAACGAAAGGCGAAGGCGGCGATATCATCTTTACGCATCAGTTCCAGAACTTTGAGTTCGAACTGGAATGGAAGATCAGCGAAGGCGGTAACTCGGGTATTTTCTATCTTGCCCAAGAGTCGGCAACTATAAACAACGATGCACCCGAGAAGAAAGAATTCGCTTCGCCCGACGGAACTGTGCAGATAACACAGACTGTGAACCGCGCCGGTAAGCTCAACTACCAGCCGATTTACATATCCTGCCCCGAGTGCCAGGTGCTGGATAACGAGAGACATCCGGATGCTAAACTCGGCGCCACGCTGGGCATTCGCCAATCCACTTCGCTCTACGACATGATTGTGGCAAAACCACAGAATGCAAAACCCGCTGGCGAGTGGAACAAGGTGAAAATCATCGTGAAGAATGGCAAGGTGACACACTTCCAAAACGGAGTTAAGGTACTGAGCTACCAACTTTGGGGCAAGGAGTGGATAGATTTGTTGCAGAGCAGCAAATTCAGCGAGAAGAAGTGGCCGTTGGCTTACGAACTGCTGAAAAATTGCGGCGGCGACGGACATAAGGGCTACTTTGGTTTCCAGGATCACGGCGACGAAGTGTGGTATCGCAACGTCCGCGTGAAAGTGCTCAAGTAAACTCTCATCATTGGGGCGGCATCCGATTCAGGTTTCGTGATTACGGAATGCCGCCCTACTCTTTTTACACATCAAAACAGACGAAAGAACAGGAAGATTATGAAAAAGTTGATGTCAATACTCTGCATGGTGGCAGTAGCACTGACTATTGCCACGGGTGCTGACGCAAAGAAGAAGGAGGTTGCATTCCAAATGTACAACCTGCGTGGACTCATCGGCAGCCCGGAACTCTATGCAAAGAACCACGCAGAAGTGCTGCAGAAGGTAGCAAAGATGGGATACACGGCCGTAGAAGCAGCAAACTACGACAACGGAAAACTCTATGGCGTTACGCCTGAGCAGTTCAAGGCCGACATGGATGCCGTTGGACTGAAAGTACTCTCGAGCCACGCGACTCGCAACCTGAGCGGCGAAGAGTTGAAATCCAAGAACTTCAGCGAGGCGCTGAAATGGTGGGACCAGTGTATCGACTGCCACAAGCGCGCAGGAATGAAATATCTGGTGATACCCTGGTGCGAGGTGCCCAAGACGATAGACGACCTGCAGACAATCTGTAATTTCTACAGCCAAGTGGGCAAGCGCTGCAAGGCCGCTGGTCTGCTGCTGGGCTATCACAGCCACAGCCACGAGTTCCAGAAAGTGGAAGGCAAGGCCGTCATGCTCGATTACATGATTCAGCACATTCCGGCCGAAGACATCTTTTTCCAGATGGACGTGTACTGGGCCGTAAGAGGACAGGTGAGCCCGGTGGATTACTTCCACAAATATCCCGGCCGCTTCACGATGCTCCACATAAAGGATCACAAGGAAATCGGACAGAGCGGTATGGTAGGCTTCGATGCCATCTTCAAGAACTTCGACGTGGCTGGCACGAAGGACTGGATTCTCGAGTTGGAGCAGGCTTCGACGCCCGACATTCTGAAGGGAATGCAGGAGAGTATCGACTACATCAAGGCTGCCAAGTTTGTGAAAGCATCGTACAACAAATAAACTGACGGCTTGAAACCAACGTTATGGGTTGCAGGCCATCGACCTGCGACCCATAATTTTTCAGAAAACGCACATAGATATGGCTGAAGAGAAAGAGGAATTGGAAGAGATGGAAGGCGAAGGGATGTCCTTCTGGGACCATCTCGAGGTTTTGCGCTGGGCATTGTTTCGCATCGCGGCTGTCATGCTGGTGGCTTTCGCCCTATGGTTTTGGGCTATGCCGCACATCTTTGAGAGTTTCGTCATGGGAGCTACGTCGAGCGACTTCTTCGTTTATCGCTGGCTGACTGAGCTAAGCCACGGATTGATACACTTCAACGATGATTTCAAAGTCGATATCATCAATATTGAAGTCACCGGCCCATTTATGATACACATAAAGACCTCTTTCTACATGGCCGGAATTGTGACGTTTCCTTATATAATCTACGAACTGTGGCGATTTATCAAGCCCGCGCTCTACGCAGAAGAGATAAAGCATGTGCGCCCAGCATTTCTCGGCGGCACGGTTATGTTTTTCGTCGGCTGCGCCGTGGGATACATGCTGGTGTTTCCCTTCACGTTCCGCTTTCTCACTGAGTACAACCTCAGTCCATCCATTACAAACCAAATCAATCTTTCGAATTACATCGGCAACTTTTCGATGCTGATTATCGTCATGGGATTGGTTTTCGAGATGCCATTGCTCGCGTGGCTGCTGTCGTGCTTCGGACTCATCACGAAGAAATTCCTGCGCGACTATAAGAAACATGCCGTTGTGGTGCTTCTCGTCACTGCCGCCATCATTACGCCAAGCGGCGATCCGTTCACACTTATGACCGTTTTCGTGCCCCTTTACCTACTCTACGAAATGTCGATTTGGGTGGTGCGAAAGTAAGAATAAAAAAAATGCACGCCGTTTCTTCCGAAACGACGTGCAATAATTGACCAAACTGCGTGCGGGAAATAATTTACGACGTGCTGCAACAAAAACGAGCACACCGCCCATTGCACACAGCGGCTTTGATGCTTTTTACTTCAGCGACAGAGAAATCTCCTTCTCGGCCTCAGTTACGGTGAGTTTGTCCTCACGCAGCAACCAGCCCATAGCCAGATACAGTTCTTTGTCACTCTTCAGCTTTGCGGCCTTCTTCAGCTCTTTAGCAGTCATCGTGCCGTTTTCGCTCAGCGCCGTCCAAACTGCGCCTGCGAGCAATCCAACTTTCTCGTTCATACTTAAACCTTTTTAAATTAAACAAAAACTTTAGACACTGCAAAGGTATGGCAGTTCTTTAAAACGGCCAAGGAAATTCTGCAAAATACATGTTGTATAACATCTTTTCGCCCATTTTTTTGATATATGTCATGCAAAGAAAAAACTTCTTCGTAACTTAGCAAAGATATAAGCACGAAGCAGAAATGAGAAAAATACACCTGATTATTTGTGTCCTTGCAGCACTCGCGCTTACGCTCGGCTGCAAGCGAATGAGCCGCGACGAGCTGATTGCTCGCGAGGCACGTCGGTTCACCGAAATACAATGCCCACATGTGGTGGAACCCTGCAATCGACTGGACAGTACCACGTACGACATTCCGACTCGCACCTACACATACAACCACACGCTATACGACAATTTAGACTACGACACGCTCTACACCGATTTATTTAAAAGCATTTTCCGCGAAAAGGTGCTGGCGGAAATTCGCTCCAGCATTCAGATGCGCGGATTAAAGGAGGAGGGCATCACACTTGTCTACCGCTATTACAGCGAAAAACAGCACACCGTATTTTTTGAACTACGTTTCACAAAAGAAGATTACACCGAGTAATCAGACACTGCAGCACACAAAAAGCAGGCGGAGAGAATGCAAAAATATCTCTCCGCCTGCTAACATTTCTAATAGTACGTGCTGCTACTGCTTCTGAGTCAGTTGCTCCAGCGCACGACACAGTTGGTCGGGACAGGAAGTGGGCTTCGTGCCGCAGCGAATGCCGTCGAGCCGAGCAATTACGTCCTCCGGTTTCATCCCGCGCACCAGCTGGCCCAACCCTTTTGTATTGCCGTCGCAGCCTCCGATAAAGGAGCAATGTTCAATGCGACCCTCCGCATCGAGAGCTACGTCAATGAAGCGGCTGCACGTGCCACACGTCTTATAGACAATCTGGCGTGCGGCGGACTCGGATTTTGCTGTGTTTGTCTCCATCGGCAGCTTTATTCCTCTTCGGGTTTCATGTTCGTATAGACCGTCTGCACGTCATCGAACTCCTCCAGACGCTCCACCATCTTGTTGATGGTCTCTCGCTGTTCGGGTGTCACGTCCTTCAAATCATTTGGGATGTACGTAAATTCGCCGCCGACGTCTTCGTAGCCATTTTCCTCCAGATACTTTTGAATCTGTGCATAGCTCGTAGGCTCGCCATAAATCGTGATTGTGTCCTCTTCCTCGTCGTATTCGTCCTCAACTCCAAGGTCGATTACATCCAAAATGAACTCGTCCATATCCATGTCGGCCTTCTTCTTGAAAGTAAACACACACTTATGGTCGAAAAGGAACGCGAGGGAACCCATCGTTCCCATGTTGCCGCTGAACTTATTAAACACACTTCTTACGTCTGCCACGGTTCGCGTCGGATTGTCTGTCAGCGTATCCACAAAAATCGCAATGCCATGAGGACCGTATCCTTCGTAAGTCATCGTCTTGTAGTCGCTCTGATCTTTTCCCATCGCGTTCTTTATTGCGCGTTCGATGTTGTCCTTCGGCATGTTCTCGCGCTTGCAAACTGCAATTATGGAACGCAGCGACGGGTTATTCTCCGGCTCAGGACCTCCGGCCTTGACTGCGATAGCTATCTGCTTGCCCAGTCGGGTAAATGTTTTGGCCATGTGGCCCCATCTTTTCAGCTTTGTAGCTTTTCTGTACTCAAATGCTCTTCCCATTGGTTCTTTACTTTATACTATTATTTCTTTTCTTCGTTTCTATGGTTCTCGCGTGAGCTATCTCAACTCGGCACCCAACCGAGAAGTCAGTTGCTGAATGAGTTTGTTCATTATGGCGTCTATTTGCTTGTCGTTCAGCGTGCGTTCTGTATCTTGCAGAATGAAGTTTACGGCATACGACTTCTTGCCAGCTGGCAGATTCTTACCTTCGTAAACATCAAACAACCTTACGGCACGCAGCAATTTGCGCTCCGTCTGGTAAGCAATACGTTCAATTTCGCCGAATTCGACGCCTTTGTCGAGTAGCAGCGCAAGGTCGCGACTCACAGCAGGATACTTGCTAATTTCCGTGTAGCACACCTTTGCGTTACGAACAGCCTTCAGCAATTGGTTCCAGCGCAGGTCAGCATAATAAACGGGAGCCTCGATGTCGAACTTTTTGGCCAGCAGAGGACTCACGATTCCAAGTTCGGCAAACACTTTGCCGCCCTTGTTTTCGATGACGAGACTCTTGGCAAAGATGTCCGACTTGCCTTCCGAGAAGACGAGCGAGCCGAAGGAAATTCCAATCCGCGTGAAAATGTTCAGCACGTAAGCCTTCAGCTCTGCAAATGACGACTCTTCGTCTGGATGCGCCCAACTGCCGGAAACTCGTTTTCCCGTGAGCCAAAGTGCGAGATGATAGTCTTCGCTGTAAGCATCCAGCACGTGCTTTATAACTTCCGGATCGCGGCTGCTGCTGACGCCAGGCACGATATCTGGGCAACGACGCTCGGCCGTGAATTTGTAGCAGTTGCCATACTCAAAGAGTCGCAGGTCTGCGTTTTTGTAGCTCACGTTGCGGGCAATGGTTTCCAAACCGCCGAAGAGCAACGTCTGGCGCATCACGTTCAAATCCTGACTCAGCGGGTTAAGCAACCGCACGAGGTTTTCCGACTTAAACGCTTCGAGTCCGTCGTAGTACGCGCCACGCTGCAGACTATTGTTCAGTATTTCGCGGAAACCGGCGCCGACAAGTTGCTCGCCAACCAAGTTCTGCAACTTGTGACTCTTGTCCGGCTCGCCTTTCACCGAGAGGCTACTTTTAAGCGTAGTGGGGATTTCCACATTATTATAGCCATAAATTCTCAGAATATCTTCAACCACATCGCAGGGACGCTGCACATCCACGCGGTATGCAGGCACTTTCAGTTCCACTCCCTGCGGTGTTTCTTTTACGATGCGCATCTCCAGACTTGTAACGATGCTCTTCACAGTTTCCGATGGGATGTGTTTGCCAATCAGCGCGTCCACATATTCATAATCGAGCTTCACATCGAAATCTTTCGCAGGCGACGGGCAGACATCCACAATGTGCATGCTCACCTTCGCACCTGCCAATTCGCGTGCCATGATGGCAGCCTGCTTTAGCGCATAGATTTGTCCGTTGGGATCTATGCCGCGTTCGAAACGGAAACTGGCGTCAGTCTGCAAACCGTGACGGCGCGCACTCTTGCGTATCCAAGTCGGCGAGAAATATGCGCTCTCCAGCAACACGTTCTTCGTCGTCTCGTAAGTGCCGCTTCCACGGCCGCCAAATACACCGGCAATGCACATAGGTTCCTCAGCATTGCAGATAGCTAAATCGCGGTCAGAGAGTTTGTGTTCTACGCCGTCCAGCGTTACGAAAGGCGTGCCTTCGGGCATTGTTTTTACCACCACTTTTCGACCTGTCACCATGTCGGCGTCGAAGCAGTGCAGCGGCTGGCCATACGCCATCATTATGTAATTGGTAATGTCCACGATGTTGTTGATGGGACGAAGGCCTACGGTGCGCAGTCTGTCCTGCAGCCAAGCTGGGCTCTCCTTTACTTCGCAGTCCGTCAGGCTAACAGCGCAATAACGCGGACAGGCTTCCGCATTCTCGACACACACCTCAACGGGCAATGCCTCGTTATCTACGCTGAAGGATTCGCAGTCAGGCCGGTGGAGCGACGTTTTGTAGCCGTTCTGCAGAAGCCAGGCATACAAGTCGCGAGCCACACCATAATGGCTGCAGGCGTCAGCACGATTCGGTGTGATGTCCACTTCTATCACAAAGTCGCTTTCTAGATGATAAAACTCAGCTGCCGGAGTTCCTACCACGGCCGTGTCGGGCAGAACGATGATGCCGCTATGGTCGGTGCCGACGCCAATTTCGTCCTCGGCACATATCATACCACAACTTTCCACACCACGAAGTTTGCTCCGCTTGATGGTGAAAATCTCGTCGCCGTCATATAGTTTTGTACCTACCACGGCCACAATTACCTTCTGACCCGTGGCAACATTCGGAGCGCCACACACCACTTGTATCGATTCGGGCTGTCCCACGTTCACTTGGCACACGTGCATATGGTCGCTATTGGGGTGTGGCACGCAAGAAAGCACCTCGCCAATCCACAAGCCCTCAAGGCCGCCTTTGATGGTTTGCACCTCTTCCACACTATCAACCTCAAGCCCAACACTGGTCAGGGCGGCTGCAATTTCTTGCGCACTGAGCGTCGTATCTACGTATTCCTTAAGCCATTTATACGAAATCTTCATATACCTATTTATATATATAACGTAAAAGTTCTAAAATCGCGCAAAGGTACACATTTTTCTGCACTTGACAAAACCTCTGCGGCATGAATCGTCAATTTTGTGACACGCGTCAATACGGAGCTGGACCTCCACTATCCAAACCGGCAAACGGATCGGCCACAGAAATGTTGGCCGAGAACTGATCGTCCGCGCCCAATTCTTCGGCTGTCATGGGCGGCGACGAGAAGGTTCCGCCCGCACTCATCGACTCGCCGGGCAGGGGAACTCGGTTGTCCTCGTCCGTAAAGCGTGCAAACTCGCTCTTGAATTGCAGCACCACATCGCCAATTTGTCCGTTACGATGCTTGGCAATGATGAATTCGGCCTTCCCTACCCAATTTCTGCCCTTGTCGTCTTGTTTAAACCCAAAGTACTCCGGACGGTGAATAAAGCACACAATGTCGGCGTCTTGTTCGATAGAACCAGATTCACGCAGGTCGCTCAGGATAGGACGCTTGCCTTCTGCGCCTTCGCGGTCCTCCAACTTTCGGCTCAGCTGACTCAATGCAATAATCGGGATGTTAAGTTCCTTGGCGAGACCTTTCAGAGATCGACTTATCACAGCCACTTCTTCCTGTCTGCTGTTCACATTCATTCCCGAAGCATTCATCAATTGCAAATAATCAATCATGATACAGCGGACGCCATACTCCTGAACCAGACGTCTGGCCTTTGAGCGCAGTTCGTACACCGAGAGCTGCGGCGTGTCGTCCACGTAGATTGGCACGTCGTTAAGCATGCGAGAGCGGGTATCTATCTGTCCCAACTCGTACGGCGCAAGGTTGCCGCTGCGGAACTTCTCGCCGGAAATCTCGCAGACATTCACCATAAGTCGCTGAACAAGTTGCATATTCGACATTTCGAGGCTGAACATCGCCACTGGAATCTTCCGATCTACAGCCATGTTGCGCACCATCGAAAGAACGAAAGCCGTCTTTCCCATTGCCGGACGTGCGGCTATAATAATCAGGTCGCTGTTTTGCCAGCCGTTCGTTATCTTATCCAACTTCTCGAAGCCCGACGGTACCCCCGAGAGGCTTCCTTCGTTGGCCATTGCCTTCTTCAGCGCGTCCATCACCTGTTGAATCACAGGATTTATCTGGGTGAAATCTACGCGCATATTGGCCTGCGAGATTTTAAACAGATGTCCTTCTGCCTCCTGCATCAGGTCGGCCACATCTTTCGTCGGGTCGAATGCCTCGGTGAGTACCGTGCTGCAGAAGGTAATGAGCTGTCGCGCCAGGAATTTCTGCGCCACAATCTTGGCGTGGTACTCCAAGTGAGCACTGCTGGATATCTGCGAATTTATCTGCATGACGTATGGCGCGCCACCTGCCTCCTCCAGTGTGCCGAGCGCCTCAAGGCGTTCGATAACAGTCATAATGTCGATGGGCTTCTGTTCGCCTGCCAGAGATTGAATTGCCGCGTACAGCAATTGGTGCCGCCGGTCGTAGAAAGATTCGGGCTTCAGCAAGTCGTTCACCAAGGCAAACGCCTCTTCATCAACCATCAAAGCCCCTATCACGGCCGCCTCCATTTCTAAATTCTGCGGCTGCTTGTGGCCGTAGGAGTCCACACTGGGCACTTCTACGACTTTCGTACGCGACGACCCGCGTCGTCTGCTATTGTCTTCTGCCATACATGCTAACGTTTGCGCAAAGGTAAGAAGAATATGCGAACCGACAAACGTCGCGTGTCTATTTTTTCTTAAAAAACCTTTCGGATTTGACGCTTCGAAATTTTATGCGTATCTTTGCAAACCCAAAAGGGCGCATGCGGTTTTACGGATACCTGCCGACGTTTCCGTCGATATCACGTGTGAGAATTTCAAAAGCACGTGCGGCAATAATAAAACCACGTGCGACAATTTTAAAATTACAAGCAAAAACATACACGACATGGCAACAACCGACGACAAGAAGATTATTTTCTCCATGG
>Ga0310694_10003845_pt1 | contig 14642 bp, 11 predicted proteins | sample 174DNAGHGhighgp2_FD_203884 | JGI IMG/M metagenome (GOLD analysis project Ga0310694, IMG submission 203884) | Sheep rumen microbial communities from Palmerston North, Manawatu-Wanganui, New Zealand - 1742 DNA GHGhigh gp2 (v2) (version 2) | ecosystem: Host-associated > Mammals > Digestive system... | reverse complement strand
CGAGTTCTTCGCCGAGCGTGCCGCCGTATGCGGTTCCGAGGTTGAGTTTTCCGTCACTTCTCGCTCCCGCTCCGCCGTAGCCGCTGGTTATGGCGCATATCTTGCACTTCTGGCAGCCCTTCTCGGACGATGCGGGGCATTTGCGCTTTTCAAGCAGTGCGCCTTTTTCTATGATTGCAACATGAAGCTTCGGATTGGCAGTTTTCAGTCTGTACGAAGCAAGAAGACCGCCTATTCCTCCGCCTATTATGATAATGTCAAATCTTTCCATTGTGTCCTCTTTACTCCTCATAGACGGTGACTGATTCCATCACCTGGTCTTCAAGGGGCTTATCGCTGTAGTCAGTTCTCGTCCCTGCTATTTCGTCAAGAACGTCAAAACCGTCTGTCAGCATGCCGAATGCAGCATACTGTCCGTCAAGATAAGGAGCATCCTTGTGCATGATAAAGAACTGAGAGCCTGCTGAATCCGGGACGCTTGTCCTTGCCATGGAGATTACGCCTCTTACGTGCTTGAGGTCGTTCTTCACTCCGTTCGAGGAGAATTCACCCTTGATTGTCCAGCCCGGACCGCCCATGCCTGTGCCTGTGGGATCGCCGCCCTGGATCATGAAGTTCTTTATGACTCTGTGGAATATGACCCCGCTGTAAAAGCCTGAATTTGCCAGCTTTTCAAAATTTGCAACTGTAATGGGAGCTTTTTCCGGATACAGTTCCAGTGTCATGGTCTTTCCGTTCTTCATTACGATTTTAGCTTTTTTCATATTTAAATTTAACCTTTCGATTGATGTATTAAGTTCTGTGACAGGATGTAATTTATGAAGTCTTCGGGACGAAGGAATACTTTTCCCGGATTGTTCTCTTTCAGTTCTTCTGTCTCTGATTCTGTCTTGGCCCATGCGGCCGAATAGCACTCAATGCCTGCTTTCCTTGATTCGAATATGTCAGACAGATCGTCGCCGACATAGCAGCATTCTTCTTTGTCAAATCCAAGTTCTTCTATGGCACTTGACATATTCTCACTCTTTATGTTTCTGTCTTCCACACCGGTCTTCACGGCGTCAAAGACGCCTTCCATTCCGAATCTTTTCAGGGTTATGCTGCACGACTCGGGACACTTACCTGTAACGAGGGCAAGCTTTATTCCCCTGCTCCTGAGCCTGAGAACACATTCCTTCATTCCGGAAAAAAGTCTCGGCGCCGGATCTTCTATTACTTCATAAGTCCTGAGATAGTCGTCAAACACCTGTTTCCACTTCTCTCCTGCAATCGCCTTGATTATCCCAAGGTCGCTTATTCCCAGGTGCGAGACTATATCTTCGATTGTGCACTCTTTTCCGAAGCTGTTCTTCACTGCAATCTGAATTGACCGGAAGAAGCCCGGATACGTGTCGCCAATCGTTCCGTCCATGTCAAAAGCAACAAGTCTGTACATTTTTTACCTCGTCCGTGTGAACTACCCACCACCTGTTTACACTGAGGTGGGGGCTTCATAGATGATTTGCATCATCCAATCTTTTTTACTCTTCGATGCAGGTAGCCCCACAAGCATAAGGAGTCTAGCCCCGGCGTCCCGACCGGTTGTTATTCGCATTACTTATATTTGCATAAATACAAGGTTGAGAGCACTCTTTCTCACAATTCATCTCGCTTCCTTTAGAGGAGGGAGACTTCTTGCTGAGTGCTTGTTAAAGCCGCAATTCACAGAAGAACTTTTCGGTTCTCCTGTGAACGGGCAGTTTTGCTTATTTCTTCTTTTTGATGATAACTACAACCACGACTGCAACAACTGCAACTGCTGCAACTATGATGATGACGATCACAACTGTCGGCATGCCTTTGTTTTCGGTCGGCGCCTTTGTTGTCTCGGTTGTAGTACCTTCAGCAGATTCTGTTGTCTCTGCGTTTGTGGTCACTTTGGTTTCCGGAGCATTATTCTCTTCCCAGAGTGCGTAGATTGTGCATGTGCCGGGATCCTGGACGGGATCGGTGAAGCTGAATCCGACTGTGAACTCAGGGTCTGAGAACCAGCCTACGAAAGTGTAACCCTTCTTTTCAGCTATTGTAATCTCTTCAAAGTTCTCTCCCGCTTCAATTCCGAACAGAGGTGAAGTGACTGTTGCCCCGACAACTTTCAGGACTGCAGCTTCAGACTCCGGAATGAATTTAGCATACAGATAAACAGGATCGGTATCTTCCTTAGTTGTTGACATGTCGTATTTCTGTGTGAATGCTTCGTCATAGTACCATCCGCAGAATACATATCCCGTCTTGTTCATCGGAACTGAATATGTGAGAACCTGTCCGAATTTGACTTCAACTTCGAATGCTCTTGATCTGTAAGGAATGTTGTTGAGGTAGACAAGGTAGCTGTCTGTCCTTACATTCTTGCTCGATGTTGTGAATGCCCTGTTCTCTCTTCTTGTTGTTCCCTCGGATGATTCTGCTACAACTTCGTAGTAGAAAGTCTTGTCTTCCGCAAGATTCTCGAATGTTGCACTGTATGAGCCGTCAGGTTCCGGAACCACGTTCTTAGACTCAATCAGGTTTGTGTGTTTTGCGTCTGTATAGAGGTTTACATTGAATTTGCCAAGTGTTCCCGCATTGAGGTTCACTATTCTTCCCTTGATTGTTACGCTGTTTGTGCTGTTGTTCGGGCAGCCTGCGCTTACATAAGGACCGAGATGAGGAGCTCCTGTGACTTTGATTTTCATCTCTTTGCCTGAAGCCGAAACGACTTCTATCTTGAGATGGTAGTTCTCTGCTTCTTCATCAGCCATTGAAGTGTACCAGGTGTTTGAACCTGCGAATGTGTAGCTTCTGCAGTCGAATACTTCGCCGTTGTTCCAGCCTGAACCGCCTGCGCCGCCTATCTGTCCGTTGTTGTACAGAGGTGTGAGGCCCGGAGCGTGCGGAACTGACTTATAGCAGTTAGGAAGGTTCGTGGAGTCTATGATGTTCTCGTCGATGTGCCAGATCATCACGCACTTGCAGTTTCCGTCAATTGCGTCATAAGCGCCTGAGCCGTTGAGGTATCTGTTCTCAAGGAGGTAGTATTCCTTCTCGGAATATGTGTTTATTCTGATAATGTTGTATTTGCCTTCGCTGCTGTCTCTTGAATAGAGGGTGTATTCACCGTCTCCCGAAACAACTGTATAATCCTGGAAACCGTAGTCGATGAGATAGTAAGGATCGTGAGCAGACGGTGAAACGCCTGACTGTTCTCCTGAATATCTGTTTCCTGAGCCGCCGCCCATGAGCGCATTCTCGCCGGGGCCGCCGCACCATGTATAGCCTGAATATGTGTACAGGTCCTTGGCGCCGAGCACGTGTCCGAGCTCGTGAGCTATTGTACCGTACTGAATCGGCATGTTGTATGCCTGATACTCACCAACATAAACGTATCTTCCGTTTCTTGAGCCGTTGAGCATCTTTACTCCGTCAACTTCAACATTACCGCTGCTTGTGGATACTTCGAAGCAGTTGTCTCCCCATTTCTGATCGCCGAAACCGCTTGAGCCGTACTTGGAGTTGTATCCGCCTATAACGAATACGAAGGACATCTCGGTATAGTCAAGATAGCCGTCCTTGTTCTTGTCGTATTTTGCAAAGTCCACGTACTGGTCTGCTGCCCTGAGGGCGGAATATTTTTCATTGCCCTGAACAGATGTGTGGCTTCCTGAAACAGCATGAGGATGCTTCTGGTTGACTGTTACATAAACGACTCCGTTGTTTGCTTCGCCGTATGTCTCTTCGACCGGAGCCCAGTAGAAATCGTCATTTGAAAGCCATTTGTAGTAGTTCTTCAGTGTCTTTCCCGTGTCGCCGAAGCAAATCTTTGCCCAGTGGCTCTCGGGAGAATATGCCCACTGTTCGCCGTAAGCATCGCTTGATTTCGATGTTGTGCTCTTTCCTGCTCTATATGAATCCTCTCCGTCGCCGTCTGCGTCGAAGCTTATAACGACGATAAGGAGCGGAATCGGATCGTAAATCCTGTAATCCCTGTCAAGGGACGAGATGTTCAGAAAATATTCGTCAGCTGATACTGCCATCGGGAAAACTCCGACGATCAGGACGAGTGCAAGTGTAAAAATTAATATTTTTTTAAACATAAATTGCCTCCGTTTCTCTACGAAGTGAATTATATCACACAAAAATATAATAAACAATAAAATACTATATGCAATTATGTAGAATATTTTGCGCGAAAATTGTTACAAATATATAACAAAATATATGTTAATGTAAATTTTCACTTTGCAAAAAACAGGAAAATATGTTAAAATATGCACATGAGAGCTGGAACGCAGAAAGCGAAAGGGGTGTGTCATGAGTTCAGGTAAAACCGAATACCAGATTGGAGATTTCGTCATATACAAGAACAACGGACTGTGCTGTATATCCGAGATAAAAGAGGAAGATTTTGGTGCCGGCAAAAAAACATATTTTGTTCTTAAACAGCAGGAAGGACTCAAGTCCAGTTACTTTGTCCCGACCGATCTGAACGGGCTGTCAAGCTACATGAGAAAGACAGTTGACAAGAAAGGCGTAGACAAAGCCATAAAGTATGTAGTCGAAACAAATCCTGAATGGATAGACGACACAAAAGAAAGGTCACTTCAGTACGACAAGGTTATGACCATGGGCCCCGTAGAAGACATTCTGTGCGTATACAAGGTGCTCATGTCCAAAAAGAGAGCCGCTGAAGAGATAAAGAAGAGACTGTACCTCTGCGACGAGAGAACACTTTCAACAGCCGAAAGACTCATAACACAGGAATTTGCTTACGCCCTTGGAATTTCAAAGGAAGACGTACTTCCCTACATCAGAGAAAAAGCAAGCAAATACAACAAAAACTGAACACATTGCGGGATGAAGAAAAATCATCCCGTTTTTTCGCGCTTTTTTCGGTTTTCATGTTGACAATATATTCTCTCCGGAGTATGATTGTATACAATTATACAATTATACAATTTGCTCAGGAGGCAACTATGCTAAAACTAAGCGACAAAAGCAATCTGCTCGAATTATCTCAGTACAAATACTCCCTTCAGGATGTGAGGGAACCCAATCTGTACAGGGACGTTTATCCCTACTCACAGATTCCGAAAATTCCTTTCAACCACAGACTCGTTCCTGAATCAATGCCGGAAAACATCTGGATAACAGACACCTCATTCAGGGACGGACAGCAGTCCAGGGCCCCGTACACTCCGGATCAGATAGTTCACCTCTACAAACTGCTTTCAGAACTCGGCGGACCAAATGGCATAATCCGCCAGAGCGAGTTTTTCGTATACAGCAAAAAAGACAGAGAGGCTCTTGAGAGATGCATGGATCTGGGCCTTCCCTTCCCGGAAATAACGACATGGATCAGGGCTTCAAAAGCAGACTTTGAACTGGTGAGGAACATAGGCATCAAAGAGACCGGAATCCTCGTCAGCTGCTCGGATTACCATATATTCAAAAAACTCGGGATGTCCAGAAAAGAAGCAATGGAACACTACCTTGCCGTGGTGAGCGAGGCCATTGAATGCGGGCTCAAGCCGAGATGCCATCTTGAAGACATCACAAGGGCGGATTACTACGGATTTGTAGTACCTTTCGTAAATGCTTTGAACGAACTGTCCGAACAGTCAGGAATCCCGGTGAAAATCAGGATGTGCGACACGATGGGCTACGGAGTTCCGTATCCGGGAGTTGCTCTTCCTAGGAGCGTTCCGGGCATAGTCTACGGTCTGAGACACTATGCGGAAGTTCCTTCAGAACTGCTTGAGTGGCACGGACACAACGATTTCTACAAAGCTGTTGTAAATGCCACAACCGCATGGCTTTACGGCGCATCAGCAGTCAACTGTTCTCTGCTCGGCATAGGAGAGAGGACGGGCAATATTCCTCTTGAGGCAATGGTGATTGAATATGCCTCGATGAGAGGATCCCTCGACGGAATGAACCCTGAAGTCATAACGGAAATTGCCGAATATTTCAGAACTGAACTGAAGTATGACATACCTCCGATGACGCCTTTTGTCGGAGACAACTTCAATGTGACAAGAGCCGGAATCCACGCCGACGGAATTATGAAGGACGAAGAGATCTACAGCATATTCGACACAAAGAACATTCTCCACAGAGAGGCTGCGGTATCCGTTTCAAACACGTCAGGTCTTGCAGGAATAGCCTACTGGATCAACCATCACTACAGACTCATCGGAACAGACAATGAAGTGGCAAAACACGAAACCATCGTTGAACACATGAAGAACGAAGTGGACAAGATGTATTCTGACGGAAGAACAACAATCATGAGCGATGAAGAGCTCGAAGAAATAATCCACAGACTTGACCCGGACAGATTTTGAGGTAAAGAAATGATAGTCAACGAATCAACAACTTCACTCGAAAGCAGAGTCTACTCTCAGCTTGAAGAGGATATACTCAGCGGCAGATATTCTGCAGGCGACTCAATTACGGAACTTGCCGCTTCAAAGGAATACGGAGTCTCGAGAACCCCTATAAGGGACGCACTCAGGAAGCTCGAAAACGACGGTCTTGTCAAGATCACTCCGAACAAGGGAGCAACCGTGCTGGGAGTCGGAAAAGAAGACCTAATAGACATATACAACATAAGGATGCGCCTTGAAGGTCTTGCGGGCTCCATGGCCGCAACAAGAATGACGAAAGAAGAAAAGGACGCTCTAAAGGAAAACGTCGAACTCGCAAGATTCTATGCGGGCAAAAAGAACTATGACAAGCTGAAAGAACTTGACACGGATTTCCACGAAGCAATTTATCTCGGATGCGGAAGCAGGACTATTTACAGGACACTCAAGGATCTTCATGCTAACACAAGACTGTACAGGAAGATGTCACTGACAGTTCCGGGGCGCGTTGAGAAGTCTCTGGACGAGCACGAAGAAATACTGAATGCCATTCTGGCAAGCAATTCTGAGCTGGTCGACAGACTCATGCACGACCACGTAAAAGCTGCTCTTGACAACCTGCTCGATATTCTCGGAAAGGATGCAAAATAGATGGGATACACACTCGCTGAGAAAATAATAAAGAATCACCTCGTCGACGGCGAGATGACAAAAGGAAAAGAAATATCTCTGAAAATAGACCAGACACTGACCCAGGACGCCACAGGAACAATGGCATACCTTCAGTTTGAAGCGATGGGAATTGACAAAACAAAAGCAGAGCTGTCTGTAGCTTATGTCGATCACAACACCCTGGGTTCGGGATTTGAAAATGCTGACGACCACAGATATATCCAGACTGTAGCCAAAAAGCACGGAATAGTCTTTTCAAGACCAGGAAACGGCATCTGCCACCAGCTTCACCTTGAAAGATTCGGAATACCGGGAAAGACACTGATCGGTTCAGACAGCCACACTCCTACCGCGGGAGGCATATGCCAGCTCGGAATCGGAGCCGGCGGACTGGATGTCGCAGCAGCAATGGGAGGCGGAGCCTACTTCATTACAATGCCCAGAATTATAGGGATAAAACTTACGGGCACTCTTCCCGACTATGTTGGTGCAAAGGACATTATCCTGAAAGTGCTGAGCATGCTCGGAGTAAAAGGAGGAGTCGGGGCAGTACTTGAATATTCAGGTGAAGGTATAAAGCAGCTCGGAGTTCCTCAGAGATCAACAATAACAAACATGGGTGCCGAGCTCGGAGCCACCAGCTCCCTTTTCCCTTCTGACGAAGTGACAAGAGAATTCATGAAAATGCAGGACAGAGAAAAGGACTGGACTGAAATACTGCCTGATCCCGACGCTGTTTACGACGAAGAATATACAATCAACCTGTCTGAACTCACGCCTCTGGCTGCTTGTCCTCACAGCCCCGACAACGTAAAGCCGGTTTCGGAACTGAAAGGAATAAAGATAGACCAGGTATGCATAGGTTCATGCACAAACTCTTCTCTGCTGGACATGCTGACGGTCGCGTCAATGCTCAAAGGAAAGACAATCCACCCCGATGTCTCCATGTCAATTTCTCCCGGTTCAAGGCAGGTATACGAGATGCTGGCTGACTGCGGCGCTCTCTCCGACCTGATATCTGCCGGAGCGAGAATTCTCGAATGCGCATGCGGACCATGCATCGGCATGGGATTTTCTCCCAAATCTTCCGGAATATCCCTGAGAACATTCAACAGAAACTTCCTAGGCAGAAGCGGAACCGCCGATGCTCAGGTTTACCTTGTTTCTCCTCAGACTGCTGCAGCAAGCGCACTTACCGGATATATAACTGACCCGACGACACTGGGCAGCTTCACTCCCGTACAGATGCCCGAAAAATTCAAAATTAACGACAACATGTTTGTGTACCCGGCAAGCGACGAAGAGGCTGATTCAGTCATCGTCGAGCGCGGACCTAACATTAAGGAAATACCGGTCGGCCACAGCCCTGAAAAGGACCTCACATGCCCCGTTCTCCTGAAACTCGGTGACAATATAACGACAGACCACATCATGCCTGCAGGAAGCAAGATTCTTCCGTACAGATCAAATGTACCTAAACTCTCAGAGTTCTGTTTCTCTGTCTGTGACAAATCCTTTCCCGAAAGGGCGAAAAAAGCTGGCAAAGGCATCATAGTTGCAGGAAACAACTATGGTCAGGGCTCTTCGAGAGAACATGCTGCCCTGGTTCCTCTTTACCTTGGAATCCAGGCTGTGGTAACAAAGAGTTTTGCAAGAATTCACAAAGCAAATCTGGTCAACTTCGGAATTGTGCCTCTCACATTCAAGAATGAGTCGGACTACGAACTTGTAAACCAGGACGAAACAATTACTATAAACGGACTCTATGAAGCCGTAAAAGAAAAATGCGAAGTCACAATGAAGACTTCGTCAAAAGAGATACCTCTTGTAATAGACCTCACGGAGAGACAGAGAGAAATAGTTCTCTGCGGAGGGCTGCTGAACTACGTAAGAAAGGGCTGAATCACAATGACTGACAACACAAAAGAACTGGACCTGGCGTGCCAGAAATTCAGAAAAATACTCGAAAACCAGCTTCAGAGAGTTGAAGACATGAAGAATCAGGGAGACTTTGTTGACTACTCCTCCCTTGACACAATAAGAATAGGAATATGCGGTGGAGACGGAATCGGTCCCATTATTTCAAAAGAAGCTTCCGAAATACTCAAATACCTTCTTTCAGATGAAGAAAAAGCAGGAAAAGTTGAATTTGTCGACATCAACGATCTCACAATTGAAAAGAGACTTGAATGCGGAAAAGCCATTCCCGACGATGTACTCGAAAAACTCAAATCCTGCCACGTCATTCTGAAAGGACCTACAACCACTCCTCAGAAAGGCAGCGGGGTCAAAAACATTGAAAGCGCAAACGTGGCAATGAGAAAAGCTCTTGATCTGTTTGCAAATATCCGCCCCGTAAGAGTTCCCTCACAGGGCATCAACTGGACGATATTCAGAGAGAATACCGAAGGCGGTTACGCAGTCGGAAGCCAGGGTTTCAACGTCACTGAAGACCTCGGAGTCGACTTTGTCGTCACAACGAAGCAAGGCACCGAGAGAATAGCAAAACTTGCTTATGAGTATGCAAAAAACAACGGATTCACTAGAGTTTCCATCATAACCAAAGCAAACGTCATAAAGACAACGGACGGAAACTTCATTGAGGACTGCAGAAAGGTAGCAGCTGATTATCCGGAGATAACAACAGATGAGTGGTATGCAGATATAATGACTGCAAAACTTGTAGATGAAAAAAGAAGAAAAGAATTCCAGGTTCTGCTGGCTCCAAACCTATACGGAGACATAATATCCGACGAAGCAGCTGAATTCCAGGGCGGCGTAGGTACCGCAGGAGCTGCAAACATAGGCAAGAAATATGCAATGTTTGAAGCAATCCACGGCTCTGCACCGAGAATGATTGAAGAAGGAAGAGGTCAGTATGCGGATCCCTGTTCCATGCTGAGAGCCTGCGTGATGCTGCTCAACCACATCGGCATGAATGACAAGGCCAGAAGACTTGAAAAAGCTCTTGATATCTGCGTATATGAAGAAAAGAAACTCACAATTACAGGCCGAGAAACAGGCTGCACTTGTGAGGAATTCGGACAATATGTAAAAGATACAATCAATCGGGTATGACCATTCCAAAAAACATCGAGTAGGAGGTCGCCCATTAGTTGAGTGACCGACCTCTCACACCACCGTGCGTACCGCTCGGTACACGGCGGTTCAATCAAATATGCAAGGACTCGTACGTCATTAGGATGTCAAAGTATCCTAATTGTGCGAGTCTTTCATTTGTTAATGTGGTCTTAAGAATACCACTATCTGCAACTGCCCAGTAGCTTTTCCTTGTATTGCCGTTTCTGTAGGCTTTGTTTAGACATTGCTTACCCCCAGAAGTGCTTCGACCTCCGAGATATCAATATATCCTTTTTCTTTAGCAGAAGCTTCACCTTTGGCAAGCTCGCTCAACAGCTTGAGCGTTGCCTGTGTCATTTCAAATTCTTCCATATCAACGATGGCATATCTGCCACGACCGTTCTTCGTGAGGAATACGGGTTCTCCAACGGCAATATCGCGCAGTACCTCGTTGTAGTTGCGTAGATCTGATACGGGCTTAATTTTTGGCATAAAAAATTCTCCTTTCACTATGGGAATTTGCGCCAGCAAATTCGGGCGCGAACACGAGAATCAAAAAGCATAATCAAGCTTTATGTTCGCACTTACCTCACTTCTTAGTCTCTGCTGTATTTATATTACCTCGCTAAAGCTAAGAAAGTGAGAATTGGCACCGATTTGTCTTGGCACTCTTCAAAGACTGTTAAATACATCTCTGAATGAGAAAAAAACAATCATCTTGCGTAAATCTTGCGTAAAATGTTGCGAATCTTCAAGAACTCTCTTCGAGCATTTTTGAGTAGTGCCTGACCTTATTTGGGTTTTCTGAACATGAATTTTCTGGCAATGTTAATACCAACCTTGAAAGGCAGAGGTCTCAACGCCCTGTCGGCCTCCTTGAGTTTGGCTCTGATCGGAATACTCTGCGGACAATGCATTTCACATTTTCCGCACTCAATACACTGAGAAGCAAACGATGGATTCTTTGTTAGTCCGACAGTTTGGGCAAACTGTTTTCTTCCCTCCCATTTTGTTTCCGTATACATGGTGTTGTAACTGCGGAAAATGCCCGGAATATCCACGCCTTGCGGACATGGCATACAATACCTGCATCCGGTACATCCGACCTTTTCTGCTTCGTTAATGCTGCCCTTAATTTTTTCAATGGTTTCAAAGTCTTCTTTTGTAAAAACACCTTCTCCGGCATCTGAAGCCGTCCTGCAGTTTTCCTCAAGCATTTCCATGGAATTCATTCCGGAAAGAACTACTGTCACAGCAGCCTGATTGTACAGCCATCTGAAACTCCATTCTGCAGGAGTCCAGTTTCTTCTGCTTTCCCTTATTACTTTTTTTGCAGATTCCGGAAGCATATTGACCAGTTTTCCGCCTCTCAGAGGCTCCATTATCACAACTGGAATCCCTTTTGCACGGGTAGCTTCTACACCTTCTCTCCCTGCCTGCGATACTTCGTCATAATAGTTGTACTGAACCTGGCACATATCCCAATCGTAATCATTGAGAATTTCAAGAAATCCTTTTGTGTTTCCGTGATAAGAAAAGCCTATATTCTTTATCTCACCGCTCTTCTTTTTATTTTCAATCCAATCCTTTATTCCTACTTTTTTGAGCTTCTCCCACATGGCAATATCTGTCAGATGATGCATGAGATAGAAGTCTACGTAGTTGGTTTTCAGCCTGGATAACTGCTCGTAAAAATATTTGTCGAGAGCTGCCGTATTCCTAACGAGATACTGAGGAAGTTTTGTTGCAATATTTATCTTTTCCCTGAGGTTGTTTCTGCTGACAATCTCGCCCAGTGCCGCCTCGCTGCCTCCGTATATATATGCGGTATCGTAATAGTTTACGCCAAGTTCAAAAGCCCTGAGTATCTCTCTTTCGGTCTCCTCAATGTCGATATTTCCGCCCTTGCGCGGAAATCTCATACATCCGAATCCAAGAATTGAAATGCTGTTTCCTTTTTTGTCCAGTCTGTATTGCATGATGCCCTCCTTTTCGTTTTTTTGTTCATAAAATCACTTAAAAAACATATATTCAAAAAAGCATAACTATAATAACTTATCGGGCTACTCTGTTATGCTTTTTGTATCTTTTACTGATCGATTATCTATATTTTTTTGAATTCAGACACCATATTCTTTACACCGGATCCAAGAAATGCATAGTCGCATCCTATGAAGAACATGGTACATCCGAGTTTTTTCCAGTATTCAATCCATTTGGGATCGAAATAGGTTGCAACGCCAAACGGCTTATTGTACTTTTTGAAAACGCTGACTGATTTCTCATACAGTTCAAGCAGCTTTTGATCCTGAACCTGACCGAGAAGACCTACTGAACCGGACAAATCATTGGGTCCGAAAATATACAGGTCTATTCCGTCTGTGTTGACAATCTCCTCAAGATTGTCAACCGCGTCAATGTGCTCAATCTGAACTGCTACAACTGTTTCTTTGTTTTTGTCGCTTATATATTCCATCTGAGAAACTTTTCCGTAATCGGAAGCTCTCATCGGGCCATAGCCTCTGACTCCTCTCGGAGGATACTTGCAGGCTGATACCGCAAATTCAGCTTCTTCCTTTGTTCTGATGCACGGGAAAATGATTCCTTCAGGCCCCATGTCAAGAACAGGTTTGGCAAGCACAGGATCATTCCAGGGAATCCTGACAAATGCAGGCACATTTCCCGATCTTGATGCAATAAGCATATTCTGTACCTTGTCAACCGAGACAGGCGTATGTTCCATGTCTATCCAGAGCATTTCAGCACCGGAGAGCGCCATTGTTTCAGTCACGGCAGGATCCGGAATGCACGCAAGAGTCCCGCACATGACTTCCCTGTCTTCAATCTTTTTTCTCAATTCCTGTATGGTCATAGAATGCCTCACTCAAGGGTATATTTGTCCATGTATCTGTTGTATGCTTCTTTGAAGTGAGCGTCGTCTGTCTTGACGCCTCTCAGGTAGTCATGCATGTCCATTGATTCGTGTCCTGATACTTCTATAACGCATCCTGCGATGTTTGAACAGTGGTCTGATACACGTTCAAGACTTGTAAGGATGTCTGACAGGACGAATCCGTGCTCCATTGTGCACTGGCTGTTCTGCAGCCTTATAACATGTCTTCTCTTAAGTTCCTCTTTCAGGTAATCAACCACCTGTTCAAGAGGCTCAACCTCTGATGCTACGGTTACGTCATTCTTGGCAAAACATACTTCCGACATGTCCAGTATTTCCCTTACGGCTCCTGCCATAACAGCAAGTTCTTTCTTGGCCGCATCGGAAAATTCGATTTTCTTTGTCTTCATTTCTTCAATAGACCTGAGCAGATCCACCGAGTGGTCGGATATACGCTCAATATCACTGAGCAGGTGCATCATCTCGGTAATTACCGCCGAGTCTTTTTTCGTTATGTTTGTTCCTGAAACCTTGATGAGGAATGAACCGAGTTCGTCTTCATAATGGTCTACGGTTTCTTCAAATTCCCTTATTTCCTTGGCTTTGGACAAATCGCCTGTTGAGAGTGCGTCCAGTGCCATTCTCATTCCGTCGCACGCATACCTGTTCATATTGATTGACAGCTCCCTGCATCTTATGACTGCAACTGCAGGAGTATTGAGGATACGTTCGTCGATAAGGGTCGTCTTTTCGTCTTTGTTCTTTGTCTTTACGAGTTTTGTGACGAGTTTTTCGAGGAGCTTTGCGCAAGGCCAGAATATAAGGACGCTGAGCATCTTATATATCGTATGAACTGCTGCGACTCCGAACATGTTTGTCACGCTGTCCGTAAACGAGAGCTTGAATATCCAGTTGACCAGGAAATACAGCGGAAGCAGAACAACTGCGCTGAGTATGTTGAACATAAGATGCGCCATGGCTGTTCTCTTTGCATTGGTATTGGTTCCGATAGACGACAGGACTGCCGTGATACAGGTACCTATATTTTCTCCCACGATAATCGGGACAGCCATTCCGAATGTGATTGCACCGGTAGTCGTCAATGACTGGAGGATACCTATTGAAGCAGCTGAAGACTGGATGATCATTGTAAGGACTATACCTGCAAGCAAGCCAAGCAAAGGATTGTTGAATACAGTCAGTATATTGGTAAACGCTTCATTTTCGCTGAGTCCGGAAACTGCCGCAGTCATGTATTCCATACCGACTATAAGCACGGCAAAACCCATTATGACAGTCGCTGTGTCCTTGATTTTTTCCTTCTTTGAAAACAGCAGGAAGAATGTTGCTATTATTGCTATTACCGGAACCCAGATAGTGGGCTTGAATACTCCGAGAACTCCTGTCACTTCCGAGGCGCCTTCAATGCCCGAAAGACACATGAGCCATGAAGTAATTACGGTACCGATGTTGGCACCGAAAATGACGTAAATTGCCTGCAGCAAAGTCATCATTCCCGAGTTTACCAAACCAACCACCATGACGGTGGAAGCGGACGAGGACTGAATCAGAGCGGTAACACCCACTCCGATTATAAATCCTTTGAACGGACT
>Ga0310694_10003844_pt1 | contig 14646 bp, 14 predicted proteins | sample 174DNAGHGhighgp2_FD_203884 | JGI IMG/M metagenome (GOLD analysis project Ga0310694, IMG submission 203884) | Sheep rumen microbial communities from Palmerston North, Manawatu-Wanganui, New Zealand - 1742 DNA GHGhigh gp2 (v2) (version 2) | ecosystem: Host-associated > Mammals > Digestive system... | reverse complement strand
ATCCCTATTCTCACTCCACGCATCTGACAGATACTGTACCAATGTTGCCTTCTCATTTGAGCCAAGCACTAAGTCGACACCATCCATCTTACTCACCTTCTCAGCCTCCAACTGAGCATAGCAACCTGTCACTACCACAAATGCAGAGGGATGGTTGCGCACAAGACGGTGAATCGCCTGACGACATTTACGATCAGCCACCTCTGTCACCGAACAAGTATTGATAAGACAAATATCAGCCTGCTCGCCTCGTTGAACCGTACGAACACCCAACTCCTGAAGCATTTTTGCAAATGTCGAAGTTTCTGAGAAGTTCAGTTTACAACCAAGCGTGAAGTAGGCTGCTGTCTTACCTTGAAAGGCAGATGAATTGATCATATATATAAGGTATATTGTTTTCGAGCACAAAGGTACAACTAAGTGAGCAAAAGACAAAAAGAAAATGATTAAAAATACCCATTTTTTACTGAGAACACGAAAAGTGTATTTTCTACGCAAATTTTTAACATTTCGTAAGTTGCTGATTATCAGCTATTTTTAAAAAAGTTACAAAAATGATATAAAAAAAAACAAAAAAAATGATACGTCGTATTAAAAAAATGCATACCTTTGCAGCGTTTTAATAAACAAATGATTGTTTTACAGATTTAAAAGCTTAGAAAAAATGAAAAAGTTAGTATTTGCATTCGCAGCTGTAGTAGCTGTTTCTTTCGCATCATGTGGTAACAAGACAGCTCAGGGTGCTGCAGTTGATTCTGATTCTGTAGCTGTTGTTGACAGCGCTGTTGCTGACACACTGGTTGCTGATTCTGCTGCTGCTGATTCTACTGCTGCTGCTGAGTAATTAGGCAACTAATTATTGAGAGAAATGCCGCTGGACGATAGTTCAGCGGTTTTTTGTGTTTTCCCAAAAGAGAAAGTTCTACCCTTTCCTATCTCTTACATACTATGCTATGAAAAAACTGAGTAGTTTTTTTCTGTATGAAAACGAGTACTATTCAATAAAAATGATTAAATTTGCAAACACAAACCCTATATTTAATTATCATCACGATGGAAATAAACAAGAAACCATCTTTCAATAGTAGAATTTGGCCTATTCTGTGGTCAATGATATTACTAATATTACCCATTGGTATCTGGGCGCAGAACGACTCCATCAAGACTCCCAAAAATGAAATTAACTTCGGTATAAACTTTATGACTCACGGAGAATTTTGCGGTGGAGGTCTTCCAAAAGGAGCCGAAGAAAATAAATCACGCTTCCTGTTAGGACGTATGCGTATTATTGCTGACTACAAACGCCAAGGATTACAGGTGCATGCCGTCACACAGAACTTAGCCGTATGGGGTATGAAGGGAAATCAGGCTTTCAATCTGTATGAAGGTTGGGCAAAAATTTCATCGAAAAACGGTTTTTTCGCACAAGTGGGACGTGTGGCTCTCTCTTATGACGACGAGCGTATAATCGGTACCAACGATTTTGCTACAGCAGCCCTTTCACACGATCTGATGAGGGTTGGTTATGAAGGACATGGTCATCAGGCACATGCTATCTTCTGCTACAATCAGAACGAGAGCAACATCTATAACAGCACGTATTATGATGATGGTGCGCAGTACTATAAGACCATGCAAGCCCTCTGGTATCATTATGATTTTCCAAAGTTTCCGATGGGTGTCTCATTACTTTTCATGAATGTAGGTATGCAGGCAGGTAATAACGACCCTATGGCATGGGACTATAAGACGAATCCTGCACGAACAGAACACCAGCAGATGTTTGGTGGTTATATCAACTATCACCCGAAACACCTTACGCTCGAAGCCTCTTACTATCGACAAACAGGTAAACTAGTCGATATTTCAAAAAATTCGACAAAGATCCGTGCCTGGATGGCAAGCATGAAAGCAACTATTACCCCAACAGACCGATATGGACTCGTATTAGGTTACGATCATCTGAGTGGTGACGACTTTATCCCCGTCCCCTATGGTGGGAATATCGGTCTGATCAGACATGATGTCATCAAAGGTTTCAGCCCTTTATACGGATCTCGTACGAAGTTCTATGGCATCCTTGATTTCTTTTACACGAGTGCCTATATCAACGGCTTTACACCTGGTTTGCAGAACGCATTTATCGGAGCATTTGGCAATCCTGTCAACAAACTGAGCTGTAGCCTCACTTATCACTATATGGCCACAGCTACAGCACTCACAAAACTGAACCGTACATTGGGACATTCTATCGAGATTGGACTCGACTATCGTTTCTCCAAGGACATCACCTTGAGCGTTGGCTACACCCAGATGTTTGGCACTGAGACAATGAGTCGTTTGAAGCAAGACGAAACCAACAAGAACGCACAATGGGGATGGTTCTCTTTGGTCATCTCGCCTACGGTATTTTCCACCAAATGGTAATCTGGAGAGAGATTTCCCTGTTTTATTTGTCTGAATGACATTTTTTTTGTATTTTTGCAGCGATTAATCATAACCCATCGGTCAATTGATAGAGAAGCATATTATATTAGAAGATATCGACCCCGTGATGTTCTATGGCGTAGGGAATACCCATCTGCAGATGATCAGATCGCTCTTCCCAAAACTCCGCATTGTAGCAAGAGATAATGTCATTAGGGTGTTAGGTGATGAGGAGCAGATGGCTTCTTTCGAGGAAAGCGTTGAAACTATGCGTCAGCACTTGTTACATTTCAACTCTTTAAACGAGGAAGATATTCTTGATATCATCAAAGGTAGAAAGACAAAACAGAAAGCCCCCGATGGTGTTATTGTCTACTCGATGGCAGGTCGCCCTATTCAGGCTCGCAGCGAGAACCAGCAGCGGCTGGTGGATACCTACAAGACCAACGATATGGTGTTCGCTGTAGGACCTGCTGGTACAGGAAAGACTTATCTATCTATTGCCTTAGCTGTCAAAGCACTGAAAGAGAAGACGGCAAAGAAAATTATCCTCTCACGTCCAGCGGTAGAGGCCGGCGAGAAACTAGGATTTCTGCCAGGAGACATGAAAGAGAAAATTGATCCTTACCTGCAACCACTCTACGATGCATTGGAGGATATGTTACCACAGGTAAAACTGCAAGACATGATGGAGAAACATATCATTCAGATAGCCCCATTGGCATTTATGCGCGGACGTACTTTGAGCGATGCTGTAGTCATCCTTGACGAGGCGCAGAACACAACACCTGCTCAAATCCGCATGTTCCTCACCCGAATGGGTTGGAACACTAAAATGATCATCACAGGCGATATGACACAGATAGACCTTCCCCACTCCCAAAAAAGTGGACTGATAGAAGCATTACATATCCTCAGTAACGTGAAAGGTATTGGTGTAGTGAACCTCACAGGAAAGGATATCGTGCGCCATAAGCTAGTGACAAAGATTGTCAACGCCTACGAGGCATACGACAAAGAGAAACAAGAACAAAAGAAAGAATCATAAATAAGAAAGATGAAAGCTTTAACAAAGACTGACTTTACGTTCGAAGGACAAAAGAGTGTGTATCATGGTAAGGTACGCGACGTGTACAACATCAATGACGATCTGATGGTGATGGTAGCCACTGATCGCATCTCGGCATTTGACGTAGTGCTACCTAAGGGTATTCCTTTTAAGGGACAGGTACTTAACCAGATAGCAGCTAAGTTCTTGGATGCAACGACTGACATCTGTCCTAACTGGAAATTAGCAACTCCCGATCCGATGGTGACTATAGGACTGAAATGTGAAGGATTCCGCGTAGAGATGATTATCCGCTCCATCCTTACTGGCAGTGCCTGGCGCGAGTATAAGAACGGATGTAGGGAACTCTGCGGTGTCAAACTCCCTGAGGGCATGAAAGAGAACGAACGGTTCCCTGAGCCCATCATCACTCCGACGACCAAGGCCGACGAGGGACACGATTTAAATATCTCCAAGGAAGAGATCATTCGTCAAGGAATCGTATCTGCTGAAGACTATGCTATCATTGAAGACTACACTCGCCGACTCTTTGCTCGTGGACAGGAGATTGCCGCCAAACAAGGCCTTATCTTGGTAGACACTAAATATGAATTTGGTAAACGCGACGGTAAGGTATATCTCATTGACGAAATCCATACTCCCGACTCTAGTCGCTACTTCTATGCTGATGGCTATGAGGAGAAACTGGCCAAGGGTGATCCACAGCGGCAACTCTCAAAGGAGTTCGTACGCCAATGGCTGATTGAGCACAACTTCATGAATGAGCCCGGTCAGGTTATGCCTGAAATCACCGACGAATATGCTGAGAGTGTCAGTCGACGTTATATCGAGCTCTACGAACATATCGTTGGCGAACATTTCGAGTGCGAGGCTTACGAAGGAGATATCGCTAAAAGGATAGAGAAAAACGTGAGCAACTGGCTAAAAACTAGATAATATAGAGCATGTATAGGCAAGAAGAGATCAAGCCCTATCACCAGGGAGAGAAAGGCAGGCAAGTAGCGGAAATGTTTGACAACATTGCCCCTACCTACGACACCCTGAACCATCGCCTCTCGTGGAATATTGATCGCTATTGGCGAAAGAAAGCGCTACAGTCTCTTCTGCCCTATCAGCCACAATCAATACTTGACGTAGCTACTGGCACAGGCGACTTTGCCCTTCAGGCAGCCGAGATGCTACATCCCGTGAAGATCACGGGGATTGATATCAGCGAGGGGATGCTGACCATCGCACGTAAAAAAGTAGAACACAGCACGCTCACCACACAGTTCGATTTGGTAATGGAGGACTGTATGCATCTCTCCTACGATGACAACACTTTCGATGCAGTGACAGCTGCTTTCGGTATCCGCAATTTTGAGCACCTCGATCAGGGGTTGACCGAGATGTGTAGGGTAATGAAAAAGGGAGGTCACCTAGGTATTGTTGAATTAACAGAGCCTGTCTGCTTTCCCATGCGACAGCTTTTCCATCTGTATAGTCATACGGTACTGCCCGTTTATGGACGTCTCGTCTCTAAAGACAGTAGTGCCTATTCCTATCTGACAAAAACCATCGAGGCGTTCCCCCAGGGTGAACAAATGATGGACATTCTGAAAAAGGCGGGATTCGCTCAGACAGCGTTCAAGCGACTCACCTTCGGTATTTGCACAATGTATTTCGCAACTAAATAATTCTGCCACATGGACAAGTATGGATTGATTGGTTATCCCTTGGGACACTCGTTTTCTATCAGCTATTTCAACCAAAAATTTGCTGATGAAGGGATTAATGCTAAGTATATGAATTTCGAGATCTCCTCTCTTGATGAACTCGAAGGTGTCATCAGCTCCAATCCTGAGCTAAAGGGCATCAACGTCACTATTCCCTACAAGGAGAAAGTGATGCATTACTTAGATAGTATCACCCCCGAAGCAAGAGCTATCGGTGCTGTCAACGTCATCAAAATCACTCATGAAGGGAACAAGGTAAAGTTGAAGGGCTACAATTCTGATGTGATAGGCTTCGCACGCAGCATCGAGCCGATGCTGGAGAAAAAATGGCACAAGAAAGCACTGATCCTTGGAACTGGAGGAGCTTCAAAAGCCATCAATTTTGGATTGAAGAACCTAGGCCTGGAGACCGTTTTCGTCAGTCGTTATGAGCGTCCTGGCACTATATGCTATCAGGATATCACCCCTGAGGTGATTAAGGAATACAATGTGATTGTCAATTGTACCCCGGTAGGAATGTATCCCAAGACTGAGGAATGTCCTAACCTACCTTATGAGGCAATGGACCATCATACCATTCTCTACGACTTGATTTACAATCCTGACGAAACATTATTCATGAAGAAGGGAGCCAAGTATGGTGCACATGTCAAAAACGGATTAGAGATGTTGCTCCTACAAGCTTTTGCTTCATGGGAATTCTGGCATGAGAAATAAATGATGGAAACGACCAACTATACAAGACAGCTGAACCATCTTACGCAGCAGTATAACGCCATGATCCGCACACTGGAACAGGCGTATGAGCACGATTGTGCACACACTGACTGGGCTACAGAACTGATGGCTTCATCGAAACTCAAGCGTCAATATAACCAACGCTATGAGAGTCTTGCAAAAGAATACTTATCCCAGCGCAGTCACTTGTTAACAAGCTGGAAGACCGAACACCCACAATGGGCACGTAGACGCACGTTTTGGAGTTGGCTTTTCTTCATCGGCATCTTCTGTATGATGGGAGGCTGTATGTCTCAGATACCTGAAGAAGACAACTATCAGTCAGCTAGCGTCATGAGTAATCCTGGAGAGACCACCTATTGGAATGCTGAAAATATCCCCATCCCTTATCTGCAGAATGCCACACAGTATGTGTCCAATCCCGACAGTGTTCTCACCCAAGGTGCGGTCGATAAGATTAATGTTACCTTGAAGAGACTTGAGGACGAGATGGACATACAGACGTTAGTGGTGGTAGTTAATCACATTGAAAATGATGACCCTTTCCGGATGGCCCAAGACATCGGAAACAAATACGGCGTAGGAAAGGATGACAAAGGACTGGTGATTATTGTAGGCTACGAAGACCACTCCATCAACATATCGCCAGGAAAGAAGTTGGAAGCCGACCTAACGGATGCGGAATGCCATCGATTAGAACAGCAGTATGTGGTTCCTGCCATGAAGGTACAGATGCCCGATAGCGGTATGGTATACCTGATGGATGGCATTGTAGCCACACTCCAGAAAAAATCGCTCCCTCCTATGTCGCAATTTTCAGATAACGACGACTTAATGGACGAAGATGAGTTAGGAGTCATCGGACTCTGCTCACTATTATTCCTGCTATGGATCTGCTTCTATCTCTGGCTGAACCGAAAATACCAGTGGATGCCACTGATAGGAACGGTAATGCTTCTCCCCAACCCATTCCGCGAACGTACTAAATTTTACATCGACAATGGCGGAGGTAACTTCTTTGGAGGTGGTGGTTCCTTTGGAGGTGGAGGAGGGTTCAGTGGAGGCTCATTCGGAGGCGGCTCGTTTGGAGGCGGAGGTGCCACGTCGCGCTGGTAATATCATCAAAATCACAGAATTATATAATAACAAAACAATAAAATAAAATTCATTATGAAACTCAGCAAAGGTTTAATCGGAATCATTGCAGCCATCGTCATCATTGGCGTATGGGCAACAAGTACTTACAACTCAATGGTTCGTGTTCAGGAGACAACGACAACAGCGCTTGCCAATGTACAGTCAACCTATCAGCGTCGTGCCGACCTGATTCCCAATTTGGTAGAGACCGTTAAGGGTTATGCCACTCATGAGAAACAGACGCTCGAGGACGTGGTTGCCGCTCGCTCGAAGGCCACTCAGGTAACCCTCGACCCGACGAACATGACTCCTGAGAAACTGAAGGAGTTCCAAAAGGCTCAGGGTGAGTTAGGTTCGGCACTGGGACGACTGATTGCTATCCAAGAGAACTATCCCGACTTGAAGGCCAATGAGAACTTCCGCGACCTCCAAGTGCAGTTGGAGGGTACCGAGAATCGCATCAACGAGGCACGTAACAAGTACAATGAGGCCGTACAGAAATACAATGTGGTTATCCGTTCGTTCCCCAAGAACATCCTCGCTGGAATGTTCGGTTTCGCACAGATGACGAAGTTCGAGGCAGAGGCTGGTGCTGAGAAAGCTCCACAAGTAAAATTCTAAGATAGTTATGAGTTACGATCGTTATATGCAACGTGGCGTCTCTGCGGCAAAGGAAGACGTCCACGCAGCTATCAAGAATATTGATAAAGGACTTTTCCCTCAGGCTTTCTGTAAAATCATCCCCGACATCCTAGGAGGTGATCCAGAGTACTGCAATATCATGCATGCCGACGGAGCTGGAACAAAATCGTCGCTGGCGTATATGTACTGGAAGGAAACGGGCGATTTCTCCGTATGGAAAGGTATTGCTCAGGATGCCATCGTGATGAATACCGACGATCTGCTCTGTGTAGGAGCAGTCGATAATATCCTCGTATCGAGCACCATCGGACGTAATAAGATGCTGGTGCCAGGCGAGGTCATCTCAGCCATCATCAACGGCACTGACGAACTGCTCGCTGAGCTCCGTGAGATGGGTATCGGCATCTGGCCTACAGGCGGTGAGACCGCTGACGTGGGCGACCTCGTACGCACCATTATCGTTGACTCCACCGTCACCTGTCGCATGAAACGCTGTGATGTGATCGACAATGCGAATATCCGTCCTGGAGACGTCATTGTGGGTCTTTCCTCTACCGGTCAGGCTACCTATGAGAAACACTACAATGGTGGTATGGGTTCCAACGGACTCACCTCTGCTCGTCATGACGTCTTTGCGAAATACCTCGCGTCGAACTATCCTGAGAGCTACGACCACACAGTGCCTGCAGAGCTCGTGTATAGTGGTAAGTACAGGCTCACCGACCCTATAGAGGGGGCACCTGTCAATGCAGGACAGCTCGTACTTTCTCCTACCCGTACCTATGCACCAGTCGTCAAACGGCTCCTTGACGAACTGCGCCCTGAGATTCACGGTATGGTACATTGTACAGGTGGTGCCCAGACAAAGGTACTACATTTCGTAGGTGACAACTGTAAGGTAATCAAGAATCATCTATTCCCCGTACCTCCACTCTTCCGCGCCATCCACGACTGCTCAGGCACAGACTGGCGTGAGATGTATCAGGTATTCAACATGGGGCACCGCATGGAGATTTATGTCCGTCCTGAGGTAGCTGAGAAGGTCATCGCCATCTCTGAATCATTCAACATTGATGCCCAAGTAGTAGGTCACATCGAAGAAGGGCCTCGTTCGCTGACCATCCAGAGTGAGTTCGGCACTTTTACCTACTGATGTTCTATAAAGAAAAGAATCATGGATAATAACAGTATATTACAGAAATTAGACGGTCTGGAAGCGCGCTTTGAGGAGGTGTCAACACTGATTACCGATCCCAGCGTTATCGCTGACCAGAACCGTTTTGTAAAACTTACCAAAGAATACAAGGACTTAGGCGATATCATGGATGCCCGCCGTCGTTATATCGCCTGTCTGAACAGCATCCGAGAAGCCAAGGATATCCTTGCCAACGAGGACGACCCCGAAATGAAGGAGATGGCTCGCGAGGAACTGGCTGAGAATGAGGCTATCCAGCCCAAATTGGAAGAGGAAATCAAGATCGCTCTCATACCCAAAGACCCTGAAGATGCTAAGAACGTACAGATGGAGATCCGTGCCGGCACGGGGGGTGACGAGGCATGTCTATTTGCTGGCGACCTCTTCAATATGTACAAGAAATTCTGCGAGTCGAAAGGTTGGCAGGTGTCTGTCACCGACTTCAACGAAGGTGCCGTTGGCGGTTTCAAGGAGATCGACTTTGCTGTCAGCGGTGCTGATGTATACGGAACCCTGAAGTATGAGTCGGGCGTACACCGCGTCCAACGAGTACCCGTCACTGAGAGCAACGGTCGTATGCAGACCTCTGCAGCCACAGTAGCCGTTTTGCCTGAGGCAGATAAGTTTGAGGTGCACGTCAACGAAGGCGAGATCAAGTGGGATACATTCCGTTCCTCAGGTGCTGGAGGACAGAACGTCAACAAAGTGGAATCGGGTGTCCGTCTGCGCTATATGTGGAAGAATCCCAATACGGGCGAAACGGAGGAGATTCTCATCGAGTGTACAGAGACGCGCGACCAGCCCAAGAACAAGGAACGCGCCCTGTCGCGTCTGTATACCTTTATCTATGACAAGGAACATCAGAAGTATGTCGATGATATCGCCAACCGTCGGAAGAGTCTTGTCTCCACTGGCGACCGCTCGGCGAAGATCCGCACCTACAACTTCCCACAGGGTCGGGTCACCGATCACCGCATCGGCTATACCACCCACGATCTGCAAGGATTCCTTGCTGGCGACATCCAGGCGATGATTGATGCCCTCACCGTGGCAGAGAACGCAGAACGAATGAAAGAAGCAGAGCTTTAGAAATCAGAAAATCATGACACGTCAAGAACTTATAGCACAAATCCGCCAGAAACAGAGTTTTCTGTGCGTAGGATTGGACCCCGACCTCGACAAAATGCCAAAAGGTCTGAAAGAGCAGGTACGGAAAGAATATGAAGAAGAGGAGATGACCTTTGGTATGCTCCTTGAGTTCAACACCCGCATCATCGATGCCACTGCCCCCTACTGTGTGGCCTTTAAACCCAATCTTGCCTTCTATGAGGCTTATGGCCTGGAAGGTATTGCCGCTTTTGAGGGTACCATCGAATATCTGCAGGAGAATTATCCTCACCACATGATTATCGCTGATGCCAAACGCGGTGATATTGGCAATACATCGAAGATGTATGCTAAAACCTTTTTTGAGCAGTATGACATCGATGCGCTCACCGTTGCCCCCTATATGGGTGAGGACTCCGTTACTCCCTTCCTTGGTTACGACGACAAATGGGTCATCTTGTTAGCACTTACCAGCAACAAGGGCTCGCTTGACTTCCAACTCACTGAGGATCAAGACGGTCAGCGTCTTTTCGAGAAGGTGCTGACAGTGTCCCAGCAATGGGGAACGAAGGAGAATATGATGTATGTTGTGGGGGCCACTCAAGGTCGTATGTTCGAAGATATCCGCAAGCGAGTGCCCGATCATTTTCTCTTAGTTCCTGGGGTGGGAGCTCAGGGCGGATCACTTGAGGAAGTATGTCGCTACGGCATGAATCGCGACTGCGGCCTGTTAGTCAATTCCTCACGTGGCATCATTTTTGCCTCTAACGGTACCGATTTCGATACTGTAGCTGGAGAAAAAGCCAAAGAGCTTCAACAGCAGATGGCCGTCCAACTGGCATCCCATTCTATTACCTTTCAGCCCGCATAGGATTTTCTAGGAAATCCTTATAGGCAAGACGGATGCCGTCTTCAAGCTCTGTCTTGTAGGTCCATCCTAGTGCTGTAGCCTTGGACACATCAAGAAGTTTACGGGGAGTGCCATTAGGACGAGTAGTATCCCACTCAATACGTCCGTTGTAGCCTACCACCTTAGCAACAAGTTCAGTAAGCGACTTGATGGTAAGCTCTTTTCCCGTTCCTGCATTTACCGTCTCGTTACCTGAGTAGTTGTTCATGAGGAACACGCAGAGGTTGGCGAGGTCGTCAACATAGAGGAACTCTCGCAAGGGACTACCATCACCCCAGCAGGTGACACTCGCTGCCCCACTCTCCTTGGCCTCGTGGAAACGACGGATGAGGGCAGGTAGCACGTGAGAGTGCTCAGGGTGGTAGTTGTCGTTGGGACCATAAAGATTCGTAGGCATCACACTGATATAGTCAGTGCCATACTGGCGGTTGAGGAACTCGCAATATTTCAGACCGCTAATCTTAGCAAGGGCATAAGCTTCATTGGTCTTCTCAAGTTCACTGGTAAGCAAACAGCCCTCGGGCATCGGTTGAGGTGCCATACGAGGGTAGATACACGATGAACCCAGAAATTCGAGTTTCTTGCAGCCATTCATCCAAGCGGCGTGAATGACGTTCATCTCAAGAATCATGTTATCGTACATGAAATCGGCCAGTGCACTCTGGTTAGCGACAATACCACCAACCTTGGCAGCTGCAAGGAACACATACTCAGGCTTTTCCTGGAGAAAGAATGCCTCTACGGCTTCCTGACGCGTGAGGTCGAGTTCTTTGTGGGTACGGGTGATAATATTCGTATATCCCTGACGCTGCAACTCACGTACAATGGCACTACCTACCATACCACGATGACCTGCAACGTATATCTTACTATTTTTTTCCATCAAGAATTAGAGAATTAAATCATTATTTTACGATTCCTTTTTCGAGGTACTCTGCCAGGTTCGTTCTCACTTTCGCTGCCGCACCTTCAGCAGCAACCTTGGCAATATCATGCTCGACCATCAGCTTAACGAGCTCCTCAAAACTGGTCTTATTCGGATTCCACTTCAGTTTGGCCTTAGCCTTGGTGGGATCACCCCAGAGGTTAACCACATCAGTAGGACGATAGAAGTCTTCGCTGACGGCAACAAGGGTCTTACCTATAAGGCGTTCAGGACCAGCTACACAGATACCTTTCTCGTGAACACCTTCACCCTCGAATTTCAATTCGATACCTGCATGCTTGAATGCCAAATAGGTGAACTCACGCACACTATGCTGAACACCAGTAGCGATAACAAAGTCCTCTGGCTGATCCTGCTGCAGAATAAGCCACATACACTCAACGTAGTCCTTGGCATAGCCCCAGTCGCGCAAAGAGTCCATATTACCTAGATACAGGCAGTTCTGTACTCCCTGTGCAATACGGGCTGCAGCCAATGTAATTTTGCGCGTTACGAAGGTCTCACCACGACGTTCGCTCTCATGGTTGAACAAGATTCCCGAACAGCAATACATATGGTAAGCTTCACGGTATTCCTTAACAATCCAAAAACCATACTGTTTAGCCACAGCATAGGGACTGTAGGGATGGAAGGGGGTGTTCTCATTTTGTGGCACCTCCTCCACCTTGCCATAGAGCTCAGAGGTTGAAGCCTGATAAATACGGCAAGTCTCTACCATACCCAACTGGCGAACTGCCTCAAGAATACGAAGTACGCCTACTGCGTCTACATCAGCAGTAAACTCGGGGGAGTCGAAGCTCACCTGCACATGACTCTGTGCTGCGAGGTTGTATATCTCATCAGGACGCACCTTGCCAACCACACCTAACACACTCATCGAATCGCCCAAATCAGCATAGTGAAGATGAAAATGAGGCTTGCCCTCCAAGTGGGCAATACGCTCACGGAAGTCTACTGACGAACGACGAATGGTCCCATGCACGTCGTAACCTTTCTCTAACAATAATTCTGCCAAGTAACTGCCATCCTGGCCAGTGATACCTGTAATCAATGCTGTTTTCATATCTTTACAATACAATTATCCGTAATACTGTTTATACCACTCAGCGAAATGGCGAAGGCCTTCTCGCAAGGTGATTTTCGGGGTAAAACCGAAGTCGCGCTCAAGGGCTGTTGCATCAGCATAGGTAGTGGGCACATCACCAGGCTGCATCGGCACGAGTTTCTTATGAGCTTCGAAATCGTAGTCCTGAGGAAGCACACCTGCACGAAGCAACTCTTCCTGTAAGATATTGACAAAATCGAGCAGATTCTCAGGTTGACCACCACCGATATTGTACACTGCATAAGGAGGAATAGGCAGACCGTCATCGCCTTTCTTGCGTTCAGGCGCCCCCTGCATCACACGAACAATACCTTCCACGATATCGTCAACATAAGTGAAATCACGACGGCAGTTACCATAGTTGAACAGTTGAATGGTCTCACCCTTCAGCAGTTTGTTGGTAAATCCGAAATAGGCCATATCCGGACGTCCTGCCGGTCCGTATACCGTGAAAAAGCGCAGACCTGTAGAAGGGATATCGTACAGCTTCGAGTAACAATGTGCCATGAGCTCATTGCTCTTCTTAGTGGCAGCATACAACGATACGGGGTTGTCTACGCGATCATCTGTACTGAATGGCACCTTTTTGTTGCCGCCATAAACAGAACTACTTGAAGCATAGACCAAGTGTTCTACGGGATGGTTGCGACATGCCTCGAGAATGTTATAGAAACCAATCAGGTTGCTTTGGATATATGCATCGGGGTTCTCGATTGAATAACGCACACCTGCCTGCGCAGCCAGATTTATCACGATATCGAAATGATACTCGTCGAACAAACAATCAATAGCGGCCTTATCGGCAATATCGCCCTTGACAAATGTCCACTGGATATTAGGACACTGGCCACTAAACGTGTCAAGTTCATTGACACGATACTCCTTCAACGACACATCGTAGTAGGCATTCATATTATCAATACCCACGATGGTAGCATTCTTCAGATCACGGAAAAGACGCTTCACTAGGTTAGAACCAATAAAACCAGCTGCACCAGTAATCAGGAATGATTTATTATCTAAAATGATTTTTTCCATATCGTATTCATTTGATCGTTGTCCTTACATGAGGGGGCAATACATACTCATCAACTCTTACTATACTTTTCTACTGCTTCGTAATAGGTGTCGAGACTACCGATATCAAAACGGCCAGCACTCATCGGCCAGGCATGCATAACAGTATGATCCACCATATAATGGGCGAGATTGCCTGGAGCATCCTTACCACAACCATTCTCTACAGAATGGCGCACTAAGTCGAGGTCTTTCCTCAGATAGATATAGAAAGGAGGCACAGCCCAGTGGCTCTTCGGATGTAGGGGTTTCTCCTCCATACCCTGCACACGGTGGTGCTCATCAAGTTCTACCACTCCTGTCCGCTGCAGTTTTTCGATTGAGGGCTGCTCATGGCACATGATACAACTGGTACCTTTCTGCTTGGCAAAATCAACAAACTCCTGAAAAGAGAAGAACAACAGATTATCTGCTGCCACTACTAACAGATCGTCATCGATATGCAACTTCTCCATCGCAAAGAGCAGATCACAGACTGCACCCAGACGGGTGTCGTTGGTCTCTGTTCCGTCATCCACGATAGTGATGGGCTTACTATACTTCGCCCCTAAACCTTCCACCCATTGACGGAAGATAGC
>Ga0310694_10003843_pt1 | contig 14650 bp, 16 predicted proteins | sample 174DNAGHGhighgp2_FD_203884 | JGI IMG/M metagenome (GOLD analysis project Ga0310694, IMG submission 203884) | Sheep rumen microbial communities from Palmerston North, Manawatu-Wanganui, New Zealand - 1742 DNA GHGhigh gp2 (v2) (version 2) | ecosystem: Host-associated > Mammals > Digestive system... | reverse complement strand
ATCGGTATTAATTATTCTACGATTGCATGTTATGAAACAGATAAGAGAGAGCCAAATATCGAAACATTAAAAAAGCTTACTTCTTTTTTTGAAGTAAGCCTAGATTATATATGTGGTGACGATAAATATATTTATATATTATATGAACCTGCCAATCAGAAACTATCAATAACAAAACAAACATATGATTCATTAAAAGAATACATCTATTTTAATAAAAATAACAATAGATGCATCGATATAAATAAATATTTAAGTATTAATAATAATTCAAATATTTTTAATTTCGTAAAAGAAATCAGTGTTATATCTAATCTAGAAGTTCTTTTCGATAACAAATCACACTCAGTTGATGAATTTAAAAATATCATCAATCAAGATGTAATAATGAATAAAGAATTATTAGATAAAGTCAAAGAAATAATTAAATAATTAATATCATTTTTATATTCACAACATAAATTGAAGCCGATTATAATTTCAGCTTCTTTTTTACAAAAAAAGCAGGATTTGTTCCTGCACTCGGTGGACCATAGTCTTTCGACAAACACAAACAAAATAAAAAAATATAATAAATGGCGAGACTATCTCTCGCCGTTGATGGACCACGACATATTGTCAGCCCCAGTAGATATACAATCTACCTTCACTTACATTGTAGCATATTTTTTCTACTATTTCAATTATTTTTTTGCAGATTGTCAAATTTTGCAGTTTTATTCAAAAATAAAAGACATCCGAAGATGTCTTGCTATTTTCAAGTTGGCGGAGCATAAGACAATGGTATTCGCCATATCCATAAAATTTCTAAAACTATATTTGTCTTTCTAAAAATTCATAGAAACGTGGAAGTTTTAATAATAGCTTCCCATATTCTGGCGATTCAATTATCCCTCTTTTAATTAATCTATCTCTATACACAGAAAAAACATTTTTTTTCATTTTAGATTTTAATAGTAAATTATCAACACTATTTATATCATCACTAGTGAATGCCTTAAGTATTTTTTTATCATTAGAACTAAGCTCACTATACATTTTTTCATATACATATTCTTCTAAATATTGATCATATTTTGCATATAATTTATCATCAAGCTTAGGATTTTGTCTTTCAAAAACTAAATGTCCTAATACCTGATATGCATATGCATATCCTTTTGTTTCTTTTGCTAACAATAACGCTTCTTCTTTAGTAATATTTAATAATTCCTGATATGAATTAGTGATTGCAGCTAAATTAAGTGGTTCAAGACTAATTATTGGCGCCCTATATAAAAATGTTAAATCTTTGTCATTTTGTAACTTATATATATTCTGATACAATCCTGTCATTAATAAATGAATAGGATATTCTTTCCTAATTAAAAGTTGAAAAGCTTGAGTAAATGTTTTTACATAGTCGTTATTAGATACCTCATCAACCGCAATTAAAACACTTTTATCACATTTTTTTATTCTATCTAGTAATACTTCGATTAGTGATATAACATTTGTAATAGGCTTCTCACCACTAATAGAAAAAGAAATACCACTAAATGAAAATCCAAATGTTTTATTATTAAATATTTTATTCATTATACTTGAATCATATAGTGCAGATGCAAATTGCTCAAGCATATCATAATTAGGAATTAATTCAATTACTATCCAATTCTTTTCATTTTCGAATTGCTTAGAAATATGAGAAAGCATCACTGTTTTTCCAGTTCCTCTTACACCAGTTATTAAAAACGATTTATTTCCAGTCTTAGATTTGAAATTTGAGATTATTTCATCTGACTGTTTTAATCTTGAAATATAATTGCTTGGTTTCAAACCAAATGTTAGTTCAAACTGATTGTTCATTTTATACTCCTTTATACTTTGTTTTATTTTTTATACTCTTTTATACTTTTTTCAACAAAAACACCTTTTATTTTTATTATTTACAAATAAAATAAAAAGGCATCAATTACGATACCTTGTCATTTTCAAATTGGCGGAGCAAGAGGGATGTTGGTAGATTACAATCTAATATTTATAAATCTTTAGTCACTATGAAATATTCAATTAATTATTTATAAAAATCATTCAAGTTAAAGCAATTATATTTTTCTTTATCTACATCAGCAGCAAATCCTGATTTTGAAATGAAACCTAATTTATAAAAATGAATATCTAGGTTTTGTGTTTGTTTTATTTCTTCCTCTATTATTTTATTTGTAATAGGACTATTAGTATATTTACATTCATAAGAAATATATCCTTTTAAATCCTTTGTAACAACATCAAATTCTCTATTAATCTTATTTTTTGAATCATCAAATGAATATGTTCCTATGTCCATTATTGTTTCTTTTAGAATGCCATTAAAATTACATTTTAATAAATAATCCATACTAATTCTTTCAAATTTTTTTGGAATATACTCTTTTTCAAAATCATCTTTAATAAATTTTTGATAAAAGAATTTAGCATCTGTTCTATTTATAGAAAATGGATTATTAAATATATATTTGTAATAAAAATGAATTAAATTATCCTCAAATTGATAATACATCTTTTTATTATTATTCTTATCATTAATTGGTGTAACTTTCCTTATAATATTCATATCAATTAATTTATTTAACAAATAATCTGGTCTAGAACCATTATATTGATTAAGTTTTGAAACAATATCTTTGTATTTTGTCGTTCCACTACCTATAATACCAATTAAATCATTTAATAAATTAATTTTGTTTGTTTCAGCAAAAATCATTTCTACTATTTCATGTTCTAAAATAGAATCTTTCTTAACTAATAAATTAATTATGTTTTCATCAGCACTTTTATTTGGATTAATAAAGGAATTAAAGTAAGGAACACCACCGAATACAGAAAACATCTTAATCTTATCTTCGTTGCTATAGTTTGGATAGAAAAATGAAGATAAATAATAATCAAAAGGTCTAATTGATAATATATGGTTAAACCTACCATATGAATGTGATCCATATTCAATCATCTTTGTCATCATATTAACATAACTACCTGAAACAATTAATTTCAATTTAGATTCATTTTTATATTTATCTATAGCAATAGCTAAAGATGATTCAATTGAAAAATCTTCTTCTAATAAAAATGAAAATTCATCAATAATTAATATATATTCTTTTGAAATTGACTCTTTAAATATAAAATCAAAAAAAGAATCAAAAGAATCAAATTTTAATGGACCATATCCTAAAGTTTCAATTAACACTTTAGTCAACATTTCTAAATTGTAATTGGCCGATGCTCTTTTACATTCATAATTTACTATTGGTAGCTTATTATCTCTTATAGATTCTTTTATAATTTCAGTTTTTCCGACTCTTCTTCTACCAAATATTATTATTGATTCAAAAGACGAAGAATCTAAAGCTTCTTTTATTTCTTTTATTTCTTCAGTACGTCCAATAAACATTGTATCACCACCCAATAGCATTATATCACAATAATTATTTTTGTGCAAATCAATTTGCAACAAATGTATTTGTACAATTGTTAAGCTGTTTAGATGATGATAAAAAAATAGAAAAGATATTTCATAATTCATATCTCCTTGATAACATTCTCCATTCTCTTTCAGTTAAAAGATGTCTAGATACTTCTTTTTTAGCTTGAGAATCAATAGCATCAGCTAAATTCATATATAGTCCATAATCTTCTAAGATATCAGCTTTTTCTGCTTTATCAACTAAATCTTGCATAGTATGAGATAATTCAAAATCTATTTTTATATCATTATTAATATAATTATATTTTCGATTATCGTATATATCTTTAGTTATTAATCCAATCAAATACTGATTTATATTATCAACACTGTTAATTTTATTTATTAATATTTTATCATCATTTCTAATCCTTAATTTAATAGTTTTATATGTATTTTTAATAAAATCATTAATGTATTCTTGCTGATTAAACATATTATCATCTCCATCTATAATTCCAATATATCACATTTGGGCACAAATGTAAAATGATAAAAATAAAAAGGTATCAATTAAGATACCTTGTCATTTTCAAGTTGGCGGAGCAAGAGGGATTCGAACCCTCGCACCAGTTACCCGGTCTACTTCCTTAGCAGGGAAGCCTCTTGAGCCTCTTGAGTATTACTCCACTACCAAGCACTCCTTAATTATACATTTTATAAACAACTAAGTCAATAAAAAATATACTAAAATAAAGGGCTTGCATCAAGCAAGCCACTTATTATAATGATTTAATTTGTTCTTCGATTTTAGCAGCTATTTCAGGATTATTCTTTAAGAATTCCTTAGCATTTTCTCTACCCTGACCAATCTTTTCACCATCATAAGAAAACCATGCTCCTGACTTATGAATAATATCAGCATCAGTAGCTAAATCTACGATTTCGCCAACCTTTGAAATACCTTGTCCATAGATAATATCACATTCAGCTGTTTTAAATGGAGGTGCTACCTTATTCTTAACAACCTTAATATTAGTTCTATTACCAATTACTGTAGTTCCATCCTTAATGGCCTCTCCTCTTCTAATTTCAAGTCTAACTGAAGCGAAGAATTTTAAAGCTCTACCACCGGTTGTAGTTTCAGGGTTACCAAACATAACTCCAACCTTTTCTCTGATTTGGTTAATGAATATAGCAACACAATTAGTCTTACTAATTAAGCCTGCCATCTTTCTCATAGCCTGAGACATTAATCTTGCATGTAAGCCTACATGATTATCTCCCATCTCACCATTTAATTCAGCCTCTGGTACTAATGCGGCTACAGAGTCAATAACAATAATATCTACTGAACCAGACTTAATTAATGCCTCTGCAATCTCAAGTGCCTGCTCACCTGAATCAGGCTGAGATAAAATTAAATTATCAATATCTACGCCTAAATTCTTAGCATATACAGGGTCTAACGCATGCTCTGCATCAATAAATGCGGCATAGCCTCCATCCTTTTGGGCATTTGCTACTGCATGAAGCGCAAATGTAGTCTTACCTGATGATTCAGGGCCATATATTTCAATAATTCTTCCCTTAGGGAATCCTCCAACACCTAATGCCTTATCAAGTGAAATAGAACCAGATGAAATAACATCTATATTCTCATTTGCCTTATCACCTAAGCGCATTACAGAGCCCTTACCAAATTCCTTTTCAATTTGCTTTAGGGCAGCCTCTAGGGCTTGATCTCTATTTTCTGCCATCTTTTTACCTCATTTTAAATAGATTCAAATACAATCTTTCTACTATTCCATAAATATTCAGCACCACTTAATAATGTTAATAAGCATGAAATATACATTAAAACCTGACCAAAATATAATATGAATGGTGCTACCTGATAGAAGAATAAAACCCAGATTGCAACCATAGTAATAAATGTCTTCCATTTACCAAGCCATCCAGCAGCTATAACCTCACCTCTTGATGCGGCAAGCATTCTAATACCTGATACCATAAATTCTCTAATTAGCATAATAACAAAGCACCAAACAGGAACTAAAGGTCCAAATGGTATACCATCTGCTATAGTAACAACTAATAAAGTCATAGATGAGAACACTAGCATCTTATCAGCCAAAGGATCAGCGAATTTACCAAAGGTTGTAATTAAATTATATTTTCTTGCAATCATACCATCAAAGAAATCAGTAAATCCAGCGACAAAGAATATAATCGCTATAATAACCCATTTCCATGAAAGCATATATAATGTACCATCATTACCAAATGTCTTAAATACTGTTACACTATCATCTACTGCATAAAAAATAATTATCATTAAAGGAATTAATATAATTCTAAATAGCGTAAGCATATTTGGAACGGTCATTCCTCTTCTCTTTTTTTCCTTAGTATCTTCTATTTTTGTATCATCCATAATAAATAATCTCCTTTTGAAAACACAAAAATATTATATCATAAATAGAAATATACTAAAAGTATAATTAAATTGAAATTTGAAAACTATTCTATATTTGCTCCTTTCTAATTTATAATCCGATTATAACACAAAAAAACGGCTCAGTAAAGCCGTTTTTCTTTGAAAAAATCTTGTCGATTTTATGGTATTTTTGACCCATTTTTTGAAATTTTTTATAAAAATTTGCTATTTTAGCATATTTAGCAATTCTTCTGCCTTTTTATCATCAATATTTTCGATGTTTCTAGCAATATTTAAAACTAAATTCTTTTTAGAAGGAGATAAATTATTTAGCCTAATAACAGTTTTATTATTAGTTAATTCAACTGAATTAATTAATCTCATTTTAGCTACATTATCTAAATTATAAACTAAAGCTAATTTATCTATAAAATCACTAGGGACCTGCTTCTTACCTGATTCAAGGTTAGAAAGAAATGAAATAGATACACCCATCTTTTTACTCATCATATCTAAATTTTCATTTCTATTCTTTCTTAAATCCCTAACAAATCTTCCATATTCTGTTATTCTATCTAGGGTCATATTATAAACCTGCTTTATGATTAGGAACTACCGCAAAAAAGCATAAATCCTCATCATCTACATTTTTAAAGGTATGAGAATGTCCCATTTCACAATAGGTAACCATACCCTTAGTTAAAACCTCTTCCTTACCATCAGTTTCCATAATGCCACGACCACTAATTACATAGATAATCTCAGATGTGCCATCATGCTTATGAAGGCCGATAGAATTATTTTTTTCTAATCTTCCCATTAATATCTTATTTACACCATCATTAAATATTCTTGCGTCAAAATGACCGATTCCGCCATTAAATTTTTCGTTTTTCTTTTCTTCTATTTTATTAAAATCAATTATCATTATTTTTTAAGTCCTACTAATACTGCATAAATTATAGCGCCTGGCCAGAAGAATATTAATAATATACCAAATAACAAGCAGCTAAAATTACTTTTACTAGATGTTGAAGTATTTGAGCTACTACTATTCGAATTATTATTTGAATTAATGTAATTATTAAGATTAAATGACGGCTTAGAAGGTACAGGAACAAAATTAGGATTTAGTGAACCACAGTATTTACATACTCTTTCACTCGAATTTAGATCATATCCACAATTGGGACACTCTAATTTACTACTCATAACAAAACTACTCCTCCTTGTTATCAGTTGCTAATCTTTTCTCTTCTTGTACAGCAATTTCTTTTCCTAATGATTCCTCATCTCTTTTTAGCATTTTCTTATTTTGCTCTGATAAGCCAAATGAAATAGAAACAAATGCTACAAGAGTTACAACTAAAATAACAACATACCAAACATATTTAGAATCAAAATTTGCTAATAATAAATATCTAAGACCAAGTGGTACTAATTGGAATAATAAGGCAATTATTAAAATAGAACCCTTACTACCATTAAAGCTTGGTGAAACTAATGTAAATGCGATAGCACCTACTAAAAGTAATACAATTAAAACCTTGGCAATAATATAAGATACTAAAGCTCCAGTTTCAAAATCATTATTTAATAAAAATGGAACAACACATACTGCAATTAAAACTAAGCAACTACTAATTATAAAACCAATCTTAATTCTACTCATAGCTAATTCTCCTTCTTATATAAAGCCTTGCCACATTGAGGGCAGAACTTTTGATTTGGTGAAACCTCTGTTCCACATTCAGGACAATTTCTTAAAATTTTAGTTCCACATTCAGCACAGAATTTTGCATTTGGTTGAATGAATGAACCACATGAAGGACACTTCTCCTTTGGCTCTTCTGTAGCCTTAGCTGTCTTTGCATTTTCTTGAGGAGGAATAATAGATGTACCACTCATTTGGTTACCCATATTCATACCCATACCAATACCCATCATAGCGGCAGCCGAACCATTATTAGAAGCTCCAGCCTCTAATACATCGTAGCCTCTTGTAGTACGATATACCTGATCTCCAAGCTGTTCGTATGCAGCCTTCTTATGTAAGATTTCATTAAGCTTATCAAAGTCTTCATCAGGTACATTAATAGATTCAATAGATAAATTAACTAAATCAAAGCCAAATTTAACTATCTCTTCCTTTAGCTCATCAAAGATTGATTTTTGAATTTCATCAATCTTTGGCTCAATTTCTAGGAATGAAATCTTATTTTCAATTATATAGGTAGATAATCTCTTCTTAACGATTTGATTAGTCTTACCTCTAAAGAATTCCTGAATAATATCAAATGTAATTAAGCTATTCTTCATTAATGTTCCAATTAATGTTTGATAGAAATATTGATATTCAGTTAATCTAACTCCTAATTGACCTCTAGCTCTAACATTAATAACAATTTGATATTTAGGGTCAGTTAATTTAATTGGATCACTTGTGCCCCAATATACATTAAGCTTTAAAGCCTTATTAATGAAATAAATTTCAATTGGATAAGGATTAGCACCACCAAAGAATGCTTTAGTAAATCCCTTTAGAAATGGTAATAGCTCACTATTAATTTTAAATGTGCCATCCTCACATATTTTTTCAATCTTTCCATTATGGACAATAATTGCCACCTGACCAGGTGAAACTATTAGTCTAGACTTATTATTAAATTCATCAACTGGATGCTTATATAGCAACCAATTAGTTACACTAGATTCATATCTAATGACCTCATAAAATGCCATAATTAAACCCTCCTATTCATTATAAACATTTTAAAACTATTAACATTATATCATATTATATTCAAATGTGAACGAAAAAGAAAGGATGGTCTATTTTAATTTGACCATCCATAATCCTATAATCCGATTCCAAATACTCCACATACTGCAAGTATTGCAAAAATAACAAATAAAACCTGAAGAACAATCTTTAGAGTCTTATTCATCTTAGTATCAGTTAGCCATAACCATCCTGCAACTACTGCACAAACGATTAAAATTAAATCAGATACCATCTTAATCTTTCCTAAGAAAGACCAAGTACCGCCACATACATTAAAGATCCAGATTGTACCAGATACCATTAATGAAATGAAGGCAAATAAACCAATAATCCATAATAATGTACTATACTTTTTCATATTTTTCTCCTTTTTTTCGCCCATTTATGATTATATCATAAACAGACTAAAATTGAACCAAATATATAATTTTATCTTTTCCTTATGATTCTCATTTTAGCACTATGAGCTCTATTATTATATTCAAGCTCCTCAGGGCTAGCCGTAATAGGCTTTTTAGTAATAAGCTCAAATGGTGCTAAAGGAATATTAGCTATAGGTAAACCCTTAGGAATATCTATTTCTGTTTTTTCCTTAAAAACAGTTTTACATATTCTATCCTCTAATGAATGGAATGTAATAACTACAGCATATCCATCACTATTTAAAATAGATAATGCATCTAAAATAGAAACCTCAAAAACCCTCAATTCATCATTAACAGCAATTCTTAAAGCCTGAAATATCTGCTTAGCAGGATGACCCTTTTGTCTTAATGCCTTAGAAGGCAAAGCACTCTTAATAACATCAACTAGCTCAAATGTTGTATTGATAGGCTTAGTTTTTCTTACCTCTTCTATTTTTCTAGCAATTTGCTTAGAAAATGGATCCTCTCCATATCTATAAAATATTTTACATAATTCATCAAATGAATAATTATTAACAATATATTTAGCATCAAGCTCCTGATTTTGATTCATTCTCATATCAAGTGGAGCGTCATAATTATATGAAAAGCCACGCTCTGGAATATCAAATTGGAATGATGAAACACCTAAATCATATAAAATACCATCAATATGCTCTACACCTAATTTATTTAATTCATTCTTTAAATTAACGAAATTAGATTTAATTTGAGTATAATTATTTCCAATTTCATCTAATACCTCTTTGCTTCTTGAAATAGCATAATCATCCTGGTCGAAGCAATACAAATGACCTCCATCAGATAGTCTTTTTAAAATCTCCTTAGAATGGCCTCCACCACCAGTAGTTGCGTCAACATAAATTCCATTAGGCTTAATATGTAAGCCTTCAATGGCCTCATTTAATAATACACTCTTATGTATATACATAAAAAAATCACCCACTTAAAAATACAAAAAGATTATAACATAACTATAAAACAGAAAAAAGACACCCCAGGTGTCTTTTTCTGTAAATGAATATCTTAAATTATTCTTCAGAAGATTCAGCCTTTGGAGCTACTACTTGCTTACCCTTATAGAAACCGCAGTTACCACAAACTCTATGAGCTAATGTTAATTCACCACAGTTAGGACAAGTAATCATTCCAGGAACTGATAAAGCTAAATGAGATCTTCTCATTCTCTTCTTCATCTTAGATACTCTACGGAAAGGTACTGCCATTTTTCTTCCTCCTACAGTAAATCTTTTAGTGATGCAAATGCTGGATTTATATTATCCTCCTCAGATTCATCCTCTGACTCATCATCATAGAATTCAGAATTAGACTGAGAAGCAGGCTTCTCCTCCAAAATGGCACTAATGATAGCCTCCTTAGTATCTAAGGTTAAGCCCTCAATTAATGTCGCATCCTCGATATTAGAATCCTTAGTATAAAGTTCACTAGCCTTTACATCTATTTTATAAGGTATCTCTTCAAGTGTAACAGAATCCTCTAATGTTAATTCGATTTTTATATCAAATTCACATAACCATGTATTCTCTCCATAATCCTTAATTACAGTATGAACAAAAGCATTCTTTGAAGATATAATATCCTCAAATCCATTAAGTTCTTCACTTAAATTGAGCTCTTCATCAAATGAATAAGGCATCCTGAAGTTACCTAATTGAGCTAAAGCAAATTTCATAAAATCACCCCAGCAGTACTAATTATATATTTCTGATATTGAAAAGTCAAGAAAATATTATTATTTAAAGCTTCTATCCTTAAGCTTATTTAATCTTTGATTAAGCTTATTAATATTATCTAATGATTTATTATATTCTTCCATATATAATTCCTCCATTTTTTTAGAGGAATTCTTCATTTTATCAATTTCACTATTAAGCTTTCTATTTAAATTAATAGCTAGCTCCTTACTATAATCTCCATTAAATTCATCATTATTAGATAAGGTATTCTTTTCCTTATCCTTTAATTCATTAATAGAATCTAAATAAATAGTTTTAAATGAATCAATAGACTTATGCATCTCATCAATATTTTTATTTAATAAATCAGATAGCTCCTTAACCTTTTTAGAATATTCATTAACGAAGGTATTAAGCTTTCTTAAAAAGAATTCATATGAATCATTTAAATCATGTAATTCATTAGATTTATCATCAATAAATTTTTCTAATTCCTCTAATTTATATGCTTCATTTAAATCTATCATAATTAAGCACCTACCTTCGCTTTAATATTTAAAATCTTATTTTGTAATAATTCTTTCTTTCTATCAAAATATCCTGTTTTAGATATAGCTATAATATCATCACTATTTAAATATTTCATTTCATTTAAAATGATATTTTTATAATCAGAATCATTATATTTTTCTGTATTTAGATTTTCTCTTAAATCTAATACAATCTGCATATTGTTATTATCTAATACAACATAAATAACTCTAGCTAAATCATATCTTCTCTTATCCTTATATTCATTAGCTAGCTTAGCTAAATTTAATGATTCATCTATTCCTTCAATTTGATTATTAATTAAGCTAATTGCATATCTTAAATTATCAAAATCAGTACCAGAATAGAATGTTAAATTATCATATGCTGCCTTAAAATCAAGATTTCTAAATGAGTCTCTCGCTCTAAAATAGAAATTAGCCTTGCTTGATAATAGCTCCTCCTTAAACAATTCAATGTTTTCATCTAATAATGGAGCTATTAGGCTATTTAAATTCTCTATAGTATTAGGGCCTAATATTTTATCATCCTCAATTTCTAAGAAATTTGTTTTACATCTAGTAATACCTACATATAGCTGGTTATAAAATATTCTTCCCGCTCTAGAATATGAAAAATCAGTAGAGAATAATGCTTCATATTCCTTAGCCTTAGATGAGCATATCTTATAAACAATAACGAAATCCTCTTCTCTACCCTTAGATTCGCTAATAGTAAATACCTTGCTAGGATCTACCTTAAAATCATTTATAATCTCTTCTTTAGATTCATTATCAGATACAATATACATTATATTTTGAAGCTTAGCCTTAGCTATATCCTTTAATAAATCCTTGCCTTTATCAAAATTTAATAATAAATTTCCACCAGTTTCAAATTCCTTATTAGCATTACTTACAAGAGGCAAATAGCCATCTCTATCCTCTGTACCAAATAGCTTCTTACCCTTTTCTCTTAAGGCCTCAAGCTCTCTACAAATAGCTTGGCTATATCTAAATGATGATGATAATATTTGTCTTTCATAATCATTTATCTCATTTACCATATAAATAGTTTCAACATTTTCCATTTGTAGGAAGGTAGGATTTATAGTTTGCTCAAAATCACCAAATATATGCACAACTCCATTTGTATCATTACCCTTAGTTAATTTAACAATCAAATGAATTTGACGTTCAGTCATATCCTGGAATTCATCAACAACAATATTGTTAAAGAATCCTAAATCATTTACCTTATCTAAGTTATTAGATATGAAATAGGCTAAATCATTATCATCATATAGCTTATTGCTATCAAGGTATTTTTGATATGCACATGACATATCATATAATACCTTAATCTCATCAATGAAATCCTTTCTAGTATTTCCTCTATAGCCCTCAATTAATAAAGCCTCGCGCTCAAATAGCTCATAATAATCTATATATTTTTTATTTTCTCTTACAGGATTAGCAAAATCAAAATATTCAGTATAGATATTATATAAGCCATCTATATCCTTAAATCTAGATGGGAATTTATTGAATTGAGATGAATACCTTTTAATAGCTATGTTATACCAATCATTAAATGAATCAAATGATGTTAAATCATCTGAGCCTTCAACATAATCATCTAAAAGCTCTTTAATATTTAAGAATTCTTTTTCTAATAGATTATGCTTATTAACAAAATAATTAATGATCTCATCATCAGATACCTTATTAATAATCTTACCCTTAAAAATACCTCTAAAGAATAAATATGGATAATCATTTCCATATTTAGAAATGATTGATTTTAGATTAGGTACAAATACCTTATTCATATTAACAAATCCATCATTCATCCATTTTAAAAATAAATTAAAATCAGCAATTGAATCATTTAAATAAATTGGATTTTTAGGATTAGAATCATCCTTAATATATTTATCATTCTTTAATGTATAGCCATCAAATTTAACATTAATATTTTTTAATATTTGAATATAAAAATCCTTAGTTGTATAAACATTCTTTTTTATTGGATTTTTATAATCGTTCCAAAAAATATCAATCATATAGCTAACATAGCTAGATAGCTTTTCACTATATGTGATGAAGCAATCATCTGTTATTTTAGCATTAGCTATTTTATCTAATGGCATAGAATTGATATATGAATGGATAGCAACATCAGTCTTACCTGTACCTGCCGCACCTAAAACTATATTATAGCCTCTATAATTAGCTATTCTTTTTTGAGTGTCAGTAGGAATATATTCCTTCTTCCATTCAACTAAATTAGCTAATAATTCCTTTACATTAAAGCTATTATTATCAATATTTGTTAATAATAAAATCTTATATTCATTTTCTCTTAATAATGCCTTTTCCTCTATAAAAATAATTTTAAAGAAAGAATTAATAGGAGAATATGAATATAATCCCTTATAAATATTTGATAAATCAGTAATTTCTTCTCTTTCATTAAAATATTTAGTTATTTCAGCTTGCTCCTGAGTCTTTAAAAAATCAATAAAACGAGTTACTGATTTAACAATATCTCTGTTATATTTAATATCAAAGCTTAAATTAGAAGGAATAAGTGGATCATTAGCGATACCATTATCAATATGTGCTAATCTATCCTTCATTTCTATATTTAAGGAATTAGTTAAATATATTTTTCTATCTATCTTTTTCATAGGCCCTCCTACTCAAATTCTAGCTTTATATCTACTAAGCCATCATAAAAATCATCCTCATGGGTTACTAATATAACTGAACCAGGAAATTTATCAATAGAATCCCATAGTTCTGCCTTTGAATGAACATCTAAATGGTTAGTAGGCTCATCAAAAATAAGCACATTGCTTTTCTTCATTGTCATTAATGCTAAACGAACCTTAGTTTGCTCACCACCTGATAGCTCTCTCATTGGCTTTATAGCTAAATCACCCTTAATGCCAGCAGATGCTAAAATACTTCTTAGCTCTCCATCTGTTTTTAAATGATAATAATATCTTAAATAATTTACAGCATTAGTATTATCAGTAAATAATTCCTCTTGAGCAAAATAATTTAAATCAGCAGATGGATTCCACTTATAATCACCATCTAGTGGCTCTATTAAGCCCATAATAGTTTTAATTATAGTAGATTTACCAATACCATTCTTACCTAAAATAACAACCTTTTGGTTTTGCTTAAGCAAGAAATTCAAATTCTCTAATACCTTTTTTTCTCCATAGCCAACAGTTAAATTATTTAGTTTTAAAACCTCTTGTCCTAAGCCCTTAGAAAATGGGAAATTAAGATGCATAGGCTCATGATTTTT
>Ga0310694_10003842_pt1 | contig 14657 bp, 13 predicted proteins | sample 174DNAGHGhighgp2_FD_203884 | JGI IMG/M metagenome (GOLD analysis project Ga0310694, IMG submission 203884) | Sheep rumen microbial communities from Palmerston North, Manawatu-Wanganui, New Zealand - 1742 DNA GHGhigh gp2 (v2) (version 2) | ecosystem: Host-associated > Mammals > Digestive system... | reverse complement strand
TTCAGTACACGTCACTTATTTCAACTTGAAGGAAATGGGCAGGGTGTATCTGACGCGGGCGGGGTGGCCGCGGCGCTTGGCGGGTTCCCAGTGGGGCATTTTGCCGACTACGCGCAGCGCTTCTTCCTTGAGCTGTCCCTCGCCCTGCTCGCGCATGGCATACTTGTCGATGTCGGAATACTTGCTGAACTTCTTGTCGGATAGGCGGTTCTTCAGTTCGGTGTCAACCACCTTCATGTCGGACACGGTACCATCGGTCTCGACGACGAAATTGATCATCACGCGGCCCTCTACGCCATAGTGCTCTGCCTCGACAGGATATTTGATGTTGTTTGACAGGAATTTTATCAGTTCCTGCACACCACCGGGATACTGCGGAGCGTGGTCCTGACCGGCCAGCTCAGGAGCCACCAGCGCGTTGGCCTTCTTCAGTTGGGCCAACTTGAACTTTAGCTTGTTGATCTCGACGGTAGCCAGCGCCACACGGCCTTCGGTATCGAGCAGATACATGGTTGGAATCCACTGGATGTGGTAGTCTTGCGCCATCTGCGCGTCTTTCATCTTCTTCAGTTCGCTGAGCACGCGCCAGTGTATCTGCTCTTTGTCCATGAAGTTCTGAAGCACTTCGGAGTCGGTATCGAATGAGATGCCGATGAACTCGACACCCTCCATGTCGTACTTCTGGAAGAGCTTCTTCATCTCGGGCAGGTCCTTGCGGCAGTCGCCACACCATGTGGCAAAGAAGTCGAGCACTACGCAACGGCCACGAAAGTCCGACACCGGATGTTTGTCGCCCAAAGCGTCAATTAAATCGGGAACCTGTGTCCCTACAGGCAGCAGGTTGGTAGCATACTTCGCGTCCAGATCCTGTGCCATCAGCGTGTTGGCCATGCACATCAGCATGCCAACGAAAACAAATACTTTTCTCATCATGCTGCAAAGTTACGAATAAGCGAGCACAAAAACGAAAGAAAAAGAATTTTTCTTTCATTTTGTCGAGCGGAAGTAACTTCACCAAGGGTGAAAGTTACGAATTAGCGAACGAAAAACCAAAGAAAAAGATAGTTTTATTTGGAATGTTCGTGATTTCTTTTTATCTTTGCCACGAAAACGGCATATTGGCAAGGAAAGACGTATGACGAGGCAATGGATGCTCCTGTTGGGAGTGATGGTGTCGTTGCACGTAAGTGCTCAGACGGAAATCGGCGGTCAGGGACTGTCGGGCAAGGATGTTGATGTGCGGAAGATGGATGTGGGCGGGCAGTTGCAGGCCGACTCCATGCGTTTCCGTTCGGAAATGATGCAGCCGCAGTTTGCCGCTCCGACGAATCCGGCGGTGCAGAGCTATACGAACCTGACGAAGCAGGGCGGGGTAGGACTGCCTCTGTGGAAGGGGGCTTACGTCGGTTTTTCGGGAATGACAGACCATAAGCCGGGGCTGATGACTACCGAGATGGGGAGCATGTCGCTGTATCAGGACTTGGGACGTTGGCAGTTTACGGCTTCGGCGCTGGCCAACAAATACTGGATGCCTTGGCAGCGCACGCTATCGACGCAATATGGTGTGGGTGGTACGGTGGCCTATATGTTGAGCGACGCGGTGTCGCTGCATGCCTTTGGCTATTACTATGCCAACCAGTTGCAGGTGGGTCCGGCCATGACTCCCTATATGAATACGACGACGTATGGCGGCTATGCCGATATCCGTTTCAGCAGTGTGTTTGGCACAAATCTGGGCGTGCGGCGGTATGTGGACCCCATGACCGGGCAATGGACGACGACGCCCATCATTAATCCGTATATTAAGATAGGTGGTGGCAGACTGGAACTTCCCCTTGGCGATCTGCTGAAGCATTTCGTGTGGGACCGAAACGACCGCTCGCGCCAGAATAGCTGGAACGACAGAAATGGCATGAACGGGCGGATGATGAACGGCATGGGCCCGGCAAGTGCTCCGGCGGCTCAGCCTCCTCGACCCGTCGCACCCTCGAGGCCACGATAGGGTGAATGAGGAATGTGGAATGTGGAATGTGGAGTGAGGAATGTGGAATGAGGAATGGTGAGATTTGGAAATGGTAAATGTTCGCAAGCCTTGCGAACATTTGGAGTTTTTATAGAAAATGTCTAATTTTGCACCATCCTTGGTAAGCAAAATTGCGTAGAACGTGTAAAGATATGGGTGACTTGTTGGATTTCGGACCGATAGAGGACTTGATGCAGAACATCATCAAGGTGATTGGTGTGGGAGGCGGTGGCTGTAATGCCGTGAGCCGCATGTATAAGGAAGGTATTCAGGGAGTGTCGTTTGCGGTGTGTAACACGGATAGTGCATCGCTGAAGCACTCGCCAGTGCCAGTGAAGCTACAGCTGGGCGAAGGCCTTGGCGCCGGCGGCATCCCTGAAAAGGGACGCTCGGAGGCTGAGAGCAGCATCGACAGCATTGAACGGCTGTTGGACGACCAGACAAAGATGGTGTTCGTGACGGCAACAATGGGCGGCGGCACGGGAACGGGTGCTGCGCCTGTGGTGGCTAAGGTGGCGAAGGATCGCGGGCTGCTGACGATTGGCGTGGTGACGATACCGTTCTATTTTGAGCACCGGCGCAAGATAGTGAAGGCGCTGAAGGGCGTCGAGGAGCTGCGCAAGAACGTGGACGCGATGCTGATAGTGAACAACGAGCGGCTGTGTGACGTGTATTCCGACAGTGCCATGTCGCTAAAGGATGCGCTGGCGGAGGCCGACAACGTGCTGAAGAATGCGGTGAAGGGTATTTCGGAGCTGATTACCATCAGTTCGGAGGGTAACATCAATCTGGACTTCCGCGATGTGGAGACGACGATGCGCAACGGTGGCGGTGCGATTATGGCCATCGGACGGGCCAGCGGAGAACAACGCGTGGAACGTGCCATACTGGACGCGCTGGACTCGCCGCTGCTGCACGGCAGTGACATCAACAGGGCGAAGCGCATCCTGTTTAACATCTATGCCAGCGACCAGAACCCCATTCGCGTGCTGGAGATGCAGGAGATTTCGGAATTCTTCGACCAGCTGGATCCGGATATCGACGTCATCTGGGGTACGTCGACGGACGACACGCTGGGCGAGGACGCAAAGGTGATTATCCTGGCGGCCGACATGAACACTGAGCTCAATACGGCGCGAACGGCCGAGGAATACGACGAGGAGCACTACGAGGAGCTAATCACCCAGCTATATCAGCCGCAGCAGAAACCCGAGCCGGTGGACCCGCTGCCAGAACCGACGTTCGAGGTGGAGAAGGCGCCCGACCCAGAGCCCGCCATCGTCGCGGATCACGGGGACAGTTCTCCTGATCACAGCCATCTTTCGACGTCAGATCATGAGAACCGTCCCCATGATCCTAATCCGGAGCCCACGACTACGCTGGGCCGATGGAGAAGCTGGCTGAATAGGAAACTGGGCGACATCATCAGCGAAGAGGATTAAGCGCATGGCCGATCAATATCAGACACTTGAGGAGATGGCCAGCGACGTGGGGCGCATGGCGCGGCAGTTGCAGCGGGAAGGACGCACGGACCTGCTGCTGAAGGCCATCGGCGTGCCTATGCTGGAGGAGCTGCGCCTGGAGGCTGCCAAAGGTCAGCTGAGCCGACTGGTGATTACGAAGGACTATCGGTTTGTGTTGGCCGACTACGACAACCGGGAGGTGGAGCTGCAGCCGGTGCACAAGGCGGTGTATCTGCTATTCCTGGCGCATCCGGAGGGCATCGAATTCAAACGGCTGGCGGAATACCGCGAGGAACTGACACGATATTACATGGCGACGGCAAAGCTGATGGACAAGGAGAAGATTGCGGAGGGTGTGGACCACCTGGTGAATCCGCTTGACAACGCCATCAACGAGAAGTGTTCGCGCATCAAAAAGACGTTCCTGGAACTGATGGACGAATACCGCGCCAGCTACTACTTTATCAGCAGTCACACGCAGAAGCACATCGCCGGTTCGACACGTGTGTGGTATGAGCGGCTGAAGGTCATCAAACTGCCGAGGGGATTGGTGAGTGTGGAGTGAGGAATGTGGAATGAGGAATGTGGAATGAGGAATGAGAAAACGAACGGCCCCCGGATCCGGAAAGGACGCGGGGGCTGTTGCGTAAGGGGGGTGTGAAGTGATTACTTCAGTCCGAGCTTAGCCTTGACTTCGGCAGTGACGTCGGTAGACAGTGTGGTGCTGATGTAGGGCACGCCGCCGGCGATATCCATGATGTAGACGTAGCCGCCAGCCTGGCCGACAGCCTTGATGGCGTCGATGACCTTGGTGGTGATGGCCTGCATCTTCTCGTTCTGCTCCTTAGCAAGGGCCTGCTGGTTGTCCTGATAGCTCTGCTGAATCTTCTGGTACATCTCCTGCAACTCGGTCTCGCGGCGCTGCTTGATGTTGGCGGGCAGGGTAGCCTGCTCCTTCTCGTAAGCCTCAGACTTCTTCTGCAGCTCTTCCTGCATAGACTTCAGGTCGGCTTCATACTGCTTGGTAAGTGTCTCGATGTCGGTACGGGCCTTGGTGAACTCGGGCATAGCCTGGATGACCTCCTGGGCGTTGACGTGACCGAACTTCTGAGCGTTGGCGGTGGTGAAACCGCAGATTGCGCAAATGGCGCAAAGAATGATTTTCTTCATAATTTTTTTATTGATTTAGATTCTAATTTTTCGTTATTACGTTATTTCGGGATATCGGTATTACGGTATAACGGGATTCTGATTTAATTGGAATATCCTAATTTAGAGAGGACTTCGTTGGAGATGTCGATCTTGGGTGAGCCAAAGATGATGCCCTGATCGCTGGCGCGGTCGAGGACGAGCTGATAGCCTCGGAGTTCGGCAATTTCCTTGACGGCGGTGTAGACCTCCTCCTGAATGGGCGTCATGAGTGCGGTGCGCTTCTTGAAGAGCTCACCTTGGGGACCGAAGTACTTCTTCTTCAGTTCGGCGGCCTCCTGTTCCTTGCCGACGATGGCGTCCTGACGGGCTTTCTTCTGCTCCTGAGAGAGGAAGACAACCTCGTTCTGGTAGTTCTTGTAGAGTGTCTGGGCCTCGATTTGCAAGGCGTCGACTTCGGCCTGCCACTTCTTCGACACTTGGTTGAGCTGCTCGTTGGCGCGCTCGTAGGCGGGAATGCTCTTGAAGATGTAGTCCATGTCGACCAAAGCAAACTTCTGCGCTCCTGCGGAGCTAAATATAAAAGAAAAAATAATAAATAAGAGAGCCCTGTGGCTTCGTTTCAACATTGTATTCATAATCTTTCTTTTTTATTGTTTCTTTTTTATTTTATATTTTTTATTTAGGCCGTAGGCCGCATTAGAACTCCTGTCCGAGGATGAAGTGGAACTGGCTGCCGCCGATGCTGGAGGTGCCGTAGGCGCGGTCGAAACCGTAGGCCCAGTCGATACCCATCAGACCGACCATAGGCAGGAAGATACGTACGCCGACACCTGCTGAGCGCTTGATGTCGAAGGGGTTGAAGTCGCGCGTCTGCGACCAGGCATTACCGCCCTCGAGGAAGGTGAGTCCGTAGATGGTGGTGTTGCCGAGCATGAAGGGATAGCGCAACTCGAGTGTGAAGCGGTCGTAGGCATAGCCGGAAGCGCCGTAGGGCGTCAGCGAGCCGTTTTCGTAACCGCGCAGTCCGATGGTCTCCTCAGCATAGCTGGTAGAGTAGCCGCTCATGCCGTCGCCACCCATATAGAAGGTTTCGAAGGGCGACTTCTTGTCCTTGTTGTAGGAGCCGAGGATACCGAGTTCGAAGCGCGTCATGAGCACGAAGCACTTCTGTCCGCCGGTGAGGGCGGTATAGGTCTTTGATCTGAGTTTCCACTTGTGGTACTCAATCCAGCGGTACTTCTCCTGGAGTTCTTCGCGATAGCGGTCGTTGTTGGTGTTATAGGTCTCGGTGGTAGCGAGCTTGCTATAGTCCTTGCCGTCGAACAGCGACCAAGGCGGAGTGAGTGTGACAGAGGCCACGAACTCGGAACCGCGACGGGGGAAGAGCTGGTTGTCGGTAGAGGTACGGGCCAGCGTGACACCGACGTTGATGTTGTTACAGTTACCGTTGGAGATGAGGAAGTAGCTCCAGTCCTGCAGCATGTAGCGCGTGTAGGACAGCGTGGTGGACAGCTGGAAGTAGTCGTCGGGCCAGCGCAGGCGCTTACCCCATCCGAGGCTGAGACCGATGAGCTTGATATACTTGTCGTCGTCGTAGAGCGACGTGTAGTCGTACACTCCGGTGTTGTACATGCCATAACCACCATAGTAGTTGTAGTAGTTGTTCATCCAAGCGGAGTTGCGGTAGGTCGACGAGATGTCGGTCTGCTTGGAATAGAAGGCGCTGACGCTGAACGAATTGGGTCGCTTGCCGCCGAACCATCCGGTAGAATAACCCGTAGACAGCGAGTAGTAGTAGGAACCGTTGGACTGTCCCGAGAACGACAGCTGCTCGCCGTCGCCGATGGGCAGGATGCCTCGGTGCATGCGGTTCTTGCCAAACAGGTTGCGCATGGAGAAGTTGGTGAGCTTGATACCCACGCGGCCGATGATACCCGTCTGACCCCAACCCAGCGAGAACTCCAGCTGGTCGTTGGACTTTTGTTCGAGCTGCCAGTTAATGTCGACGGTGCCGTCCTCGTAGTTAGGCTTGATGTCGGGGTTTACCTTCTCGGGGTCGAAGAGTCCCATGGAGGCGATTTCACGGGCGGAGCGCTGGATGGCGTCCTTCGAGAAGAGGTCGCCGGGCTTGGTGCGCAGCTCGCGGCGTACGACTTCCTCGTAGAGTCGGTCGTTACCGTAGATGCGAACGTGGCTGATGTGTGCCTGTGTGCCCTCCTGGATGCGCATCTCGAGGTCGATGGAGTCGCCCACGATGTTGACTTCGGCAGGGTCGAGGTTGTAGAACAGGTAGCCGTTGTTCCAATAGTAGTTACCCACGGCGTCGTCGTCCTCGGAGAGGCGCTTCTTGAGCTGCTTCTGGTTGTAGACGTCGCCCTTCTTCATGCCGAGCGAGGCGTTGAGGTAGTCGCTGGTGACAACGGTGTTACCTACCCACGTGATGTTGCGCAGGTAGTATTTCTGGCCTTCGTCGACCTTGACGAAGACGTTGACGTGCTTCTCGTCGACGGTCCATACGGAATCCTCGAGGATGGTGGCGTCGCGATAGCCCAGCTCGTTGTACTTGTCGATGAGGGCCTGCTTGGCGTCGTCGTAACGCTCGGGGGTGAACTTCTTGGCCTTGAAGAAGTTCTTGAATTTGCCCGCCTCGTTGATCTTGCCAAAGGCACTCTTTTTGAAGAGGTTACCCTTAATCTTGTTGTCGCTGAGCTGTTCGTTGCCCTCGAAGATAATCTGGCGGACCTTCATCTTGGCCTTCTTGTCGACGGTGATGTCGAGAATGACCTCGTTCTTGCTGGTGACATCGTCGCGCTGGACGATGTCGATGGTGGCATTGTTGTAGCCCTTGTCGTCGAAATATTTCTTGGCCAGAATCTTGGCGCGGTCAATCATGTTGGGCGTAATCTGTGCGCCGCGCATGATGCCCAGCTTGGTCTCCATGTCCTCGCGCTCGGACTTCTTGAGTCCGTAGTAGTTGATGGCGCTGACACGCGGACGGGTAGCCAGATGTACGCAAAGGTAGATCTTGGAACCCACGAGTGAGTCGGCAGTGATGGCGACCTTCGAGAACAGTCCGTTCTTCCAGTAGCGACGTATGGCTTCGGTGATTTCGGTTCCCGGCACGCTGATGGTCTGTCCGACGGAGAGTCCGGAGAGTCCCAGGAGTACAAAGTCCTCGTAGCCCTCGACACCCTTGACGGTCAGTCCGCCAATTTCGCACTGGCGGGGCGTACCGGCATATGAGATGTCGGGATTGACGATGACGTCCTGGGCATTGGCGCTTACGCTAAATAAAAAATATAAAATAAAAAATAATATATTCCTTAGCATCTTTCTTATTTCATCTTTTTTATTTTTTATTTAGGCCTTCGGCCGCTTCGACCTGAGCCTCGGTCTTGCCGAAGCGGCGCTGACGGCGCTGGTAGCTCTCGATGGCCTTATGGAGTGCGGCCTCGTCGAAGTCGGGCCAGTAGGTGTCGCAGAAATAGAATTCTGAATATGCGCACTGCCAGAGCAGGTAGTTGGAGATGCGCAACTCGCCACCGGTGCGGATGAGCAGTTCGGGATCGGGCATGAAGTTGGTCCACAGACGCTCGTTGATGGTTTCCTCGGTGATGTCCTCGACGCGGAGCTTGCCGTCCTTGACCTCCTGGGCTATCTGACGTGTGGCGTTGGTGAGCTCGAGTTTCGACGAATAGCTCAGCGCGACAATCATTGTCATGGTGTCGTTCTTGGCGGTATGCTCTTCGGTCTCGGCGAGTTTCTTGTTAACTTCGGCGGGGATGCGCGAGCGGTCGCCGATGACGCGGAAGCGCACGTTATTCTTCATGAATATCTCGTCCTCGAGTGAGGTGAGCACCAGTCCCATGAGCGCTGCGACCTCGTCGGCCGGGCGGTTCCAGTTCTCGGTAGAGAAGGTGTAAAGTGTTAGGAACTTCACGCCCAGACGAGTACACTCTGAGGTGATGGTACGCACTGCGTCCACTCCGGCCTGATGTCCGAAGCTACGATCTTTACCACGCTCGGTGGCCCAGCGTCCGTTGCCGTCCATGATGATGGCGATATGCTGGGGTATGTTATTTCTATCTATCATTGTGACAGGTTTTACATTTTGCCCATAAATCGTATGTGACCGACAGTTGCAGCATGCTGTAGCAGTCGGTGTTCTTGAACAGTCCGCTGCTCTGGATGCCGTAGGGGTCCTTCACCCCGTCGAGCATGTCGCTGCCCGTGAAGTGCATGGCCCATTCCAGAGCCAGGTTCACGCGGTCGGCCATCTTGTATTTCACGCCACCTCCCAGTGGCACGTTCACTGCGGCATCGGTCTTGTCGGCCGTGTCGGCTTTGGCGATTGTCGCCCCCACTCCTAAAAATATATAAGGTGTGAGGCGCTTGGCGCCACGATACTCCTGCCCGGTTCCATAGGGCCAGAAGTTATATTCGAATCTCAGTCCCACGTCGACCAGCGTGCTTTTGAACGCATAGTCGGTGATGCCGGGATAGAATGTCTTTGCATTTCGGGACGAGCCTTTCAGCTGTCCGTAGCCCACGCTGAAGGCCAGTGCCTTGCGGGGGTCGATGCGATATTTCGCCAGGAGCGAGCCCATGGGCTGTATGTCCTTGAACAGTGCGCTGTTGAAGTCGCCCAAGTAGGTCACGGCTGCCACTGCACCGCCTACCTCGAGGCGGTATTCAGGTTCTGTCTGAGCCTGTGCGCTGCCCGTGAGGGCCAGCAGCAGCAACGAGATGCCTATCGACTTCTTCATCAAACTCCTTTAACTTCTTTAACTTCTCTAACTCCTTACTCGTATCTCCACAAAATAGTGTTCAGCAGTCCGCGCCACACTTGTCCGGTATTGGCGCAGTTGAGCCACAGGTAGCTCTCGTCGGAAGTCATATCGATGATTGGATGTTCCGTTGCCAGCTCTTCAAGTTCGGGGAAGTAAAAGCGTGTGCTTGGCTTCCAGGTGATGCCCTCGTCGCGGCTCTCGTACATGACTTCGTAGGGAGTCAGCGAGCATCCGCCCAGCCCCTTGCCGCCGATGGCTACTACGCAGTCGTCGTATTTGGCGATGGCCAGGTTCTCCATTCTGGGCAGTGCATAGCGTAAGTCGCTGAGGTGTCCCATATAAACCCACTGGCCTTTGGGGGCGTATTCGTCGTTGTCGACAATCTTGCGCCACACCATGGCGATGGACTCCTGGGGGTAGCTCTCGGTAGAGCGGTTGCCCACCAGCAGCACGTAGTCGGTATTCTCGGCGACATCGTCCATGTAGTAAGAGATGAGCGACAGGTCCTGTGTGGGCAGCATGGCAGCATCCTCGTCGAGCTGGTCTTCCTGCCATGTGGCACCATTGTCGCGCGACACCATCAGCATGTTGTCGACTGACAGGGCATACATCTCGACAGAGCTGCGGCCCAGGTACTGCTTGATGTTCTCGCCCAGATATTGTGCGTCGAGGGGATGTGTGGGATAGTCGCCAGCAGCCCTCTGTTCCCAGCGGAAGACACCACTCTGCTCCTGATGGACATTGACGCTGACGGTATATTCGCTTCTTCCGTCGCCGTCGCTGGAAAATACGACGAACTTGCGGGGTACGGAGAAGTCGATGCTGTCGGCAGAGTTGTAGTACGACAAAGTGTCCTCGCTATCGATGTTCTGGATGAACACCACACCGTTATGGTAGGTAGACAGCGTGACGGGCACGTGCTTGACGTCAGTGCCGTAGGGTAGCGAGTCGGTATTGTAAATGCGGTGGTTCACCTGATCGATGTGGAAAGTATAGCCTGAAGCCGTGAAGGATGACTTCACGATGGAGTCGGCACCAGTACTGGTGACCGTCTTCGTATAGCAGTTCAGCTTTCCCAACGAGAAACTGATGATGGCCGCATCGCTATAAAGTGTTGCTTCGTTGTCGCTTCCCTTCAGGCATGAAGCCGTCAAAGAAAGGCCCGCGAGCAATATGATTAGCGTCTTTAGATGTCTCATGAGTCTACTTGAATTCAAATTTGGGTGCAAATTTACGCACATTTTGGCAAATATGAGCATTTTTCCGACATTTATTAAGTTAAATAAAAGATAAAAAGGTATATTTTGGCATATTTTAGGTTTTCATAACAAAAAGAACGCGGTATGAATCACTCACTCCGCGTTCCTTCTCAACGAATGTCGGTATGTATCAGTGTAATCACACTCAAGATGGTCAGCACTGCTACAATGGCCAACACAACCGTTGTTTGAAAATCTAATAACATAATCTTTACCTTAAAATCAATAAACTACTAACCTAATGAATAACATGATGTAATCGTCACGATTACGATTGCAAAGGTACAAAATAATGCATAATTCATAATGCATAATTCATAATTTATTCAGTTTGATAGGGACTTTTTGACTTACATCAAAAAAAATGGCCGCACCTTTCGGCGCAGCCATTAATTATGCATTATGCATTATAAATTATGCATTTCTTACAGCTTGGGACCAGCAGCAACGAGAGCCTTACCAGCCTCATTGGTGGTGTACTTGCCGAAGTTCTTGATGAAGCGAGCTGCCAGATCCTTAGCCTTCTCCTCCCACTCAGATGCATTAGCATAAGTGTCGCGAGGATCGAGGATAGCGGGATTTACGTTGGGCAGAGCTGTGGGAACCTCGAAGTCGAAGTAAGGAATCTTCTTAGTTTCAGCCTTCAGGATGCTGCCATCAAGAATAGCGTCGATGATACCACGAGTATCGGGGATAGAGATACGCTTGCCGGTACCGTTCCAACCCGTGTTCACGAGGTAAGCCTTAGCACCGCTCTTCTCCATCTTCTTCACGAGTTCCTCGGCATACTTGGTGGGGTGCAGCTCGAGGAATGCCTGACCGAAGCAAGCAGAGAAGGTGGGAGTGGGCTCAGTGATGCCGCGCTCGGTACCAGCCAGCTTAGCGGTGAAACCAGAGAGGAAGTAGTACTTCGTCTGCTCGGGAGTCAGGATAGATACGGGAGGCAGTACGCCGAATGCGTCGGCAGAGAGGAAGATGACGTTCTTAGCCTCGGGACCAGCGCTCTTGCCGTTTACCTTCTGGGCAATCTTCTCGATGTGGTTGATAGGATAGCTTACACGGGTATTCTCGGTAACGCTCTTGTCAGCGAAGTCGATCTTACCAGCAGCGTCAACAGTTACGTTCTCGAGCAGAGCGTCGCGCTTGATAGCACCATAGATGTCAGGCTCGTTCTCCTTAGAGAGGTTGATGACCTTAGCGTAGCAGCCACCCTCGAAGTTGAACACACCCTCGTCGTCCCATCCGTGCTCGTCGTCACCAATGAGCAGACGCTTCGGGTCGGTAGACAGCGTGGTCTTACCAGTACCCGACAGACCGAAGAAGATAGCGGTGTTCTTACCCTCCATATCGGTGTTGGCAGAGCAGTGCATAGAAGCGATACCCTGCAGGGGCAGATAGTAGTTCATCATTGAGAACATACCCTTCTTCATCTCACCACCGTACCAGGTGTTGATGATAACCTGCTCGCGGCTGGTGGTGTTGAAAGCAACACAAGTCTCTGAGTTGAGACCCAGCTCCTTGTAGTTCTCAACCTTAGCCTTAGAAGCGTTGTAGATGACGAAGTTAGGCTCGAAGCTCTCCAGTTCCTCAGCGGTGGGCTGGATGAACATGTTCTTCACGAAGTGTGCCTGCCAAGCAACCTCAACGATGAAGCGAACGCGCAGACGGGTAGCCTCGTTGGCACCGCAGAAAGCGTCGACAACATACAGGTTCTTGTTGCAGAGCTCCTTGATGGCAATCTCCTTAACGGTCTTCCAAACGTCCTCAGACATGGGGTGGTTGTCGTTCTTGTAACCCTCGGTGGTCCACCAAACCTTATCCTCGCTCTGTGCATCCTTTACGATGTACTTATCCTTAGGCGAACGGCCGGTATAGATACCAGTCATTACGTTAACAGCGTTCAACTCGGTGTTTACGCCCTTGTCGAAACCCTCGAGACCTGCCTTTGTCTCCTCAGCGAAGAGGTACTCATAAGACGGATTGTGAGCAATCACGGTAGAACCGGTGATGCCATACTGTGTCAAATCTAACTTTGCCATAATTTTTACTTTGTTTTTATATGAAAATTTACGATGTTCCTGAAATTGCGCTGCAAAGTTACTAATAAATTAAGAATTAAGAATTAAGAATTAAGAAATATTTGCTTTCAAAGGGTTCTTTTTAGGTTAAAGAAGTTAAAAATGTAGAGCCCTTTGTCGTTTTTGCCACACCGACTTGTCAAAACTCTGAAATATTTCGTACCTTTGCCCCGAAGAAAACCTAACTAATATGGAAGTAATTGATTTTAGCAAGAGCAACTCGATCATCAATCAGTATATGTCGGAGTTGCGCGACAAGACCATTCAGAAGAACCGTCTGTTGTTCCGCCACAACATCACGCGCATTGGCGAGATGATGGCTTACGAGTTGTCGAAAACCCTTGAGTATAAGCCCAAGACCGTGACTACGCCTCTGGGAACCCTGTCGATTCCCCTGCCGAAGGACGACATGGTTATTGCCACCGTGCTGCGTGCGGGACTGCCTTTCCACGAGGGATTCCTTAACGTGTTCGACAAGGCCGACAACGGTTTCGTTTCTGCATTCCGCATGTACATCAACCGCGAACATACGGAGGTGGGCATCCATACCGAGTACATTGCTACTCAGAGCGTGAAGAACAAGACGCTGTTGATTGTCGATCCGATGCTGGCAACAGGCGGTAGTCTGGCTGCCGCTATCGAGTCGCTGCTCCAGGCCGGCAAACCCAAGAAGATTCATCTGTGCTGCGTCATCGCTGCCCCCGAAGGTATCGAGGTGGTGAAGCAGGCGCTGCCCGAGGGCTCTACCATCTGGTGTGCTGCTATCGACCAGGGCATGAACGAGCAGAAATATATTGTGCCGGGCTTTGGCGATTGCGGTGACCTCTGCTATGGCGAGAAGCTGCAGAGTTTCCGCAAGATTGCCGACAAGTAAAACGCTACTCCCGCTTCATGCGACTCTCTGCCATTTACCGATCACTATTCATTCTCCTCGTGCTGACGGTGTTCAGTGCGTGCATCTCTGATGACGATCCGTCGGCAGGGCCCAGTCTGGGTGTTGGCGACACGTTGCCCGCGTTCCAAGTGACGATGAACGACGGCACGACGGTGCGTACGACCGATTTGCTGGGAGGCGTCTCTGTGGTGGTGCTGTTCAGCGTCGATTGTGGCGACTGTCGTCGGGAACTGCCTGAGGTTCAGCGTCTTTGGGATCTCGGACTTGGTGTTCCCATCGTGCTGATAGCCCGCGAGAATACGGAGGAGCATATTCAGGCTTACTGGCAAAAGGCACAGCTGACCATGAACTATTCGCCACAAGCCGACCGAAAGGTCTATTCGCTGTTTGCCGCTTCGCGCATTCCGCGCATCTATATCAGTGATGCTCAGGGTGTTATCCACTATTCGCATACGGACGAGGCAATGCCGACGGCCGAGCAGTTGGCAGACGAAATCAGGACATTGTTAAAGAAAAACCAATCGTAAGACATGCAGAAAAAACTATTCTTCAAGCAACATGCCTATGTGGGCCTGTGGTTAGCGGCACTCATTGTGGTGGCTGGCGTATTGCTGACCTACGAGAGTCATTTGCTGTGGAAGATACAAGAGAAAAACCTTTTCCTCTGCTCCGTGCTGTTCTTCAAAGAGCAGCTGGTGGTACCTGGAGGCCTGTTGACATGGGTGGGCACGTGGTTTACGCAGTTCCTGTATATCCCGTGGGTGGGTGTACTGATGCTCTGTGCTTGGTGGTGGCTGCTGATGTTTATCGTGAAACGGGCTTTTGGTATCCCCAACCGATGGGCTATCGTGATGCTCATACCCGTTGCCCTGCTGTTGACAACTATTACGGACCAGGGCTATTGGATCTATATGCTGAAGTTGAGGGGCCATTTCTTCGTGTCGACAATCGGTACGACGGCCGTAGCGGCGCTTCTGTGGGGCTTCCGAGGGGTAAC